>Ga0180432_10001372_pt1 | contig 38678 bp, 18 predicted proteins | sample SS_ome_10_FD_132414 | JGI IMG/M metagenome (GOLD analysis project Ga0180432, IMG submission 132414) | Hypersaline lake sediment archaeal communities from the Salton Sea, California, USA - SS_1_MS_2 metaG | ecosystem: Environmental > Aquatic > Non-marine Saline and Alkaline > Hypersaline >... | reverse complement strand
GTCTCGACAACGCCAGAATTCTTGGCGATCGCGAGCGTTTCCTTCAATCTTCAGCCCGTTCCAACCAAGCTTTCGCCCGCTTCCTGACGCCAAATCAGCCTTTTTCCGACTGGCACTAGCTACCGTCGTCAGACGGTGGAAGAAACGGATTTTCAGGCAGGACCTAATAAGCCTAAGAGAACAGGTGGAACAATCGGGGGGTATATGCCCCCTATTGTTGATGGGTGGTTGACGTGGCCGGGAATTAAGCGGACAATCACAATAGGTTCCCTGCCTGCTTCCAAGTGCCCCCCATTCGTAGAGAAGAATTCGAGTGCAATGGCAACATCAAGAATCGGTATTTGGCTGATTGGGGCAAGGGGCGGGGCCGCAACGACGGCCATCGTTGGACTCTCGGCCATCCAAAAAGGGCTCATCGGACCGACCGGCCTGGTGAGTCACCTTCCCCAGTTCGAACGGCTCGATCTGGCCCCGTGGACCGACTTTTTGGTCGGGGGGCATGAAATCCGGAACGTCGCCCTCACCGACGCGGCAATGCTGCTTGTAACCGACAGCGGTACGGTCAAGCCGGAACTGCTCGAACAGGTCGGGCCCGAGCTGAACGGGATCGACAAGCGGATCCGGCCGGGCACGCTTTACAAGGTCGGAAAGACGATTGCATCGCTGGCTGATACCGGCCTGCCGGAAGACGAATCACCCCGCGAAACGGTGGATCGGCTCAAGCGCGACTTCGGCGAGTTTGCCGAAACGAACGATCTGGAGCACGTAATCGTCGTCAATCTTGCGTCGACGGAGCCGCCGGTGGACGGCAGTGCGATTCCGCCGACGTGGGCCGAGTTGGAGCCCTTGTTGGCCGATGCGGGTAAATGTCCGGTTTCGGCCAGCTCGCTCTACGCGATTGCGGCGTTGGATTCGGGTTGTTCGTACGTGAATTTCACCCCGTCGGTCGGTTCGTCGCCTGCTGCGATTTCCGAATTAGCGGAACTCCGCGGCACCCGTCACACCGGCTGCGACGGCAAGACGGGCGAAACGTTGATGAAGAGCGTAGTGGCCCCCATGTTCGCGCGCCGCAACCTGCAAGTAATGAGTTGGGTCGGCCACAACATCTTCGGGAACATGGACGGCCAGGTCCTGAACGACCCGGCCAACAAGCAGAGCAAAGTCACCAGCAAGGACCATCTTCTGCACGAAATTCTCGGTTACCGGCCGCAGACCCTGGTGACGATCGAGTTCATCGAGAGCCTGGGCGACTGGAAGACGGCGTGGGACCACGTTCACTTCACGGGCTTTCTCGGCGTACCGATGGCACTGCAATTCACGTGGCAGGGATGCGATTCGATTCTGGCGGCCCCACTGGTCTTGGACCTCGTCCGGTTCACCGACCTCGCCCGGCGCCGCGGCGAGACCGGCTTGATGACGTTTTTGGCCAGTTTCTTCAAGAGCCCGCTGGGCGTTGAGGAACACCGCTTCGACCGGCAGTTTGCCATGTTGGAGGATTGGGCGAGCCGGAAATAACGGAATGATCATTGGTGAAGGATGAGTGATTTGGCCGAACGAAGCCCCCGGTCCGGACGGCGACCGAAACCCGCCGGCGTGAAACCCAAGAAGACCTCGGAAACCTCCAAGCCGCCGGGGCGAAGACGCCGCCGGGGACGCAGGCGCAGGGCGCCCGAATCGTCGCCCCTGAAAGAGACGGCCCCGCAGACATCCGAAGTCCCGGAGGACGGCGGCGCGAAAAAATCCCGCCGTGCGGCGGGGGGAGCACCTCAACCGGCAACCGGCTTTGGCGCGTTGGACCTGTCGGAGACGATGCTCGCAGCCCTGGCTGCGGCCGATTATCTCGAACCGACCCCGATCCAATCGGGCCTGATCCCCCGCGCGATGGCGGGCGTCGACGTGATGGGCCAGGCGCAAACCGGCACCGGCAAGACCGCCGCATTCGGAATCCCGATTCTCGAACAGCTCCACCCTCCCAAGGCCCATGCCGCGCCCCAAGCGATCGTGCTCGTCCCCACCCGCGAATTAGCGGTTCAAGTCCGCGACGAGTGCGCCAAGCTCGCCTCCGGGCGCAGAGTCCACGTGGTCGCGGTCTACGGCGGCAAGCCGATCCGTGGCCAGGCGGAGAAGCTGGAGCGGGGGTGCGAGATCGTGGTGGGCACGCCGGGCCGCGTGCTCGACCTGATCAGCCGCGGTCCGCTGGTGCTCGGCAGCATCCGTTTCCTCGTGCTCGACGAAGCCGACCGGATGCTCGACATCGGGTTCCGGCCGGACATCGAAAAGATCTTGCGTCGCTGTCCGCAGGCGCGCCAGACCTTGCTCTTGAGCGCCACGATTCCCCCTCCGGTCCGGCGACTGGCCATTCGATACATGCGGGACCCCGAGGAGCTGGACTTCTCGCCAAAGAATCCGGCGGTCGAAACGATCGAGCAGTTCTATTTCACAGTCGATCCGGAGCGGAAGTTCGACCTGCTGGTAAAGCTGCTCCAGCGTGAAGACCCCACCCAGGCAATCGTCTTCTGCCGGACTCGCCGGGGCACCGACCGGGTCCAGCGGCGCCTGCAAAAGAAGATCAGATCGGTCGACACGATCCACGGCGACCTGGTGCAAAAGGCCCGCGACAGCGTGATGCAGCGGTTCCGCGACGGCAAGACCCGAATCCTGGTCGCGACCGACGTGGTTGGCCGGGGGATCGACGTCACCCGCATCTCGCACATCATCAACTACGACATCCCGCAATTCTGTGACGACTACGTCCACCGTGTCGGCCGCACCGGCCGGATGGGCCGCGAGGGCGTTGCTTTCACTTTCGTCACACCCGAAGAAGGCAACGAACTGACAAGGATCGAAATACGGATCAACCGCCTCCTGAAGCGTGACGAGATTGCAGGCTTCGAACCCCGGGCCGAAGAGGATCTGCCGAACGAGGCGACCGGGACTCCGGCAGAAGAGCCGAAACCGGTTTTCGGCCGCCGGACGCGCCGTCATCGCCGGGCGTTGTAGCACCGCCGTTTGCGGCTTCGCAACGACTAATCGGCGGCCAGCCATTCCGGCTTCCACAAGGGGTTGCCGCATTGGGGACATTGCTCGCCGCAGTGGAACACCTCGCCGTGACACTCGTGGCAGTCGCGAATTGCCGGCAGGCAGTCCACCTGCTCGTCCCGCAGTTGGGACGCGCGGAGCTGGTCGTCAAAAGCTTGTGCCGTCACTATATGGACGGCTAACGGGAGCAGGCGGAACAGGACGAGGGGCGCTTGCCTTGATTTCGGAAGCACGTTGACCAGCACGTCGGTAAAAGCGAGTCGCCGGTCGTCGGGTGTTTTGGACAAATAGTCGGCAAGGCGCTTGGCATTCTTGGGATCGGCGTGCGATTCACCGAGTCTAAGCCGGGCAAGCCATTGCAGGTACCAGTCGTCCGTCGTACCGACATAGCCGGATTCTCGGGCGGCGGCGGCCGATTCGACAATCTGGTAAAGGTCGATTTCCATCCTTGCCAGCAGCCTGCTTTTCATTTCCGAAGCCGGTTCCCACATCGAATCGGTGCTGACCATCCTCCCGACGTCATCATGCACCCTCAAATAGAGCGACTGGCGCAAGAGTGTCAGTCCGCCGGACAGGTTCCGGAGCACGTGCTCCCCATCGTTGCGGTTTTCGTGCCGGTTGAATTCCTCGACGGCCCCGGCGAGTCTTCTTGCAGATTCATCCTGTTTCATGGTGCTGACCCTTCCAGGGCGCTTGATACCGCAGGCCGAGGTTGATAATCCGCTGGAGGAGCGATTCATAGGAGACACCGATCTTCTCGGCCGATTCGGCCAAATCCTCGCCGTAAGAAAGGTTCGGATTGGGGTTGGCTTCGAGGAAATAGACGCGGCCGTCCGGTGTCAGGCGGAGGTCCATGCGGCCGTAGCCGCTCATCGAGAGCACGCGGTAAATCCGTTTGCAGAGCTTGAAGATGCGGTCTTCGACGCCGTCGGGCAGGTCCTCCGCGGCACGGGTTTCGATCCCGATCTTCTTCTGGTACGCTTCATCCCACTTTACCCGTTCGGTGGCGATGTTGGCGATATGGTCCGGCTTTTTCTTGAAGAGCATTTCCCAAACCGGGAAAGTTTGCAGCCGCTGGTTGCCGATCACGGCACAGTAGAGTTCGCGGCCCTCGATGTACTGCTCGGCAATGGCGTCGCTTCCGACGTCCTGATGGATGCATTGGACCTGGTTGGTAAGTTTATCGTCGTCGTGGACGAGCGATGCCTGGGAGATCCCCGCCGAGGCATCCTGCAAGAGCGACTTGACCAGCAAGGGGAATTCCAGCCGGCGGACTCTCTTCACTTTCTTGCCGCGCGGGAAAACCTGGAACTTCGGTGCCGGGACGCGGTGATACGCCAGGATCTCCTTGCTCAGCGCCTTGTCGCGGGCGAGCAAGAGCCCCCGCGGATTGCAGCCGGTATAGTGTTGCCGCCTGAGTTCCAGGTAGCCGACGACGTGGCGGTCATAAGCCTCGATGCCGTGAAACTCCTCGAGCAAGTTGAAGGTGATGTGCGGTTTGTGCCCGACAATCGCTTTGCGGAGCACGGCGAGATCATCGCTGACACCCAGTGGCATTGTCTGGTGGCCCATTTCACGAAGCGTGGTAACCACGTCGTATTCCGTTTTCCACTCGAGGATTTCCTTATCCGAGTAGCCGTCCATGGTCTCGGGCGGAACGAGGTCCTCGTGCATCAGGACCAGTATTCGGAGCTTTTTCATAGCGCCAACCGGTGCCGGCCTCCGTGGAGGTAGTTCATAATCTGCACGGTTAAAAGTACCATGGCATCCCGCTTCGTGGCGTCTTCAGGCCGATGGAGATGGAGTTTCAATTCCCCGCATCGTTCGATCATTTCGGCGAGCACCCGGTCGATTGTATACTGGTATTCGCCGGTCCATTGCGACACGACGCGGCGCAATTCGCGGCGGGTGCGGCGCAGGAATGTGGCCGCGGCCAGGTTGTTTGCGTGTTCCGGCGCGTTGGAAAACAGTCGCCGGAGATCACGGTCATAGAAGTCCGGGTGGTCCAGGCCGTAGTGAGCCCGCTTTTCTGCATAGTGTTCGCCCAACGTCTTGCGGATTTCCCGCAAGGGGTAGACGTGTTGGCGGGACCGGACGGGTGCGGTCTTGCCATAAATCTGCTGCATCAACTCGTCCACATATTCGAGCTTCCTAAGCGCCGACCAACCGCGATATTGCCTCCGCCAACTGGAGCGGGATTTCAACCAGACGGCAAAGGTCTCGGCGAAATCTTCGGACGGATGGCTTTGGGCGTACCAGAGATCCAAGTGGAGGACGTAACGTCTGCTATAGGGCCGCGGTTGGTAGAACTCCGGGTAGGGTTGCGAGTATCTCCCGAACAATTCCCGCCACCGGCGCCGCAGGTGCAACCGGTAGGCGGTGTCGACCGCGTGCCCTGCCTCGTGGCGGAGAATCCGCATGCACCACTCGACCGTCCCCCCCTCGACCTCGAACATCTGCTGGCGTTCCAGCCGTTTCAACCGAGGATGGGCCAAATAGAACGGAATGGCGATACCGGGCACTCCGTCCTGGGAGAACCACTCGTCCGAGAGCCAGCAATGCGGGCGGAACCGCAGTCCCCGGATTTCCAATTCCCGGTAAAGCTGTGCGACTCGTTTCTCCAGATCCGTATCTTTTAGCTGGATGCCAAGATCGCACATGCGCACCTGGAGCAACTGCTCGTTGGAAGCGGTTGCCCAGGCGGGTTCCCCCGAGCGACGCTTTCTTGCCGTGTTGCTGCGCCTTGCTTTTCCGGACCGCTTGGTTTTTCCGGACTGGTTACCCATTTTGCGTTGTCTGGCATTCACAAACGACTATTCCCGGCAATATCTCGACATGCTACCCCAAAAGTATACTATATCATGAGGAGTATACACAAGAGCGGCGGGAGTATACACAAGAGCGGCGGGCTGATCCAGGTCATGATCGCATGGACGGCAGGTCCGGATGCGACTTTCGGGCCGGCCTACTTCGGATTTGGGTGACCGATTCCCATCATGTTCCGGGCGGGCAGCACCTCGGCCGGCGGGCCGGCTTCCACGGGTCTCTTGGCCGTATGCACCGGCGGCCCCCCCTCCGGCGACAGCGATGTTGTGCGGGTGATCCGGGCGTGGAGGTAATAGAATACCGGGACCAACAGCAGGATGAGTATCGTGGCAAACATCAAACCGAAGCACAGGCTGGTTGCCATGGGGATCAACATCTGGGCTTGAAACGACGTTTCCATCAGAAGCGGCGACAGCCCGGCAACGGTCGTAATCGATGTCAGCAGGACGGGGCGGAAACGCCGCCGGCCGGCATCGAGCAGGGCCTCCTTCAAAGGAATACCGCTCCGCACGCGGCGGTTGATGAAGTCGATCAGAACAATCGAATCGTTGACCACCACGCCGGTCAGCGCCACCATGCCGAAGAGGCTGAACAGCGTCAGCGGCAGCCGCATGACCAGATGCCCGAGAATGGCCCCCACAGCGCCGAACGGCACAATCAGCATGATGATCGCCGGCTGGAAGTAGGACCGGAACTCGAGGGTCAAGAGAACAAACATGGCGATCAGGGCAATTGCCAGCCCCCAGATCAGGCTGACAACCGATTCGTCGGTCTGCTCTTTCATCCCTTCCCAGCGGACGCTAATGCCGGCGTAAGCGGGGTCATCGAGGAGTGCCGGAAGGAACTCGGCCTTCAGGTTGCTGATGATCTGGCTGGCGTTCCCTTCCGCCTCGTTGACGTCGGCAGTAATCGTAACGGCGCGTTTCTGGTCGAGGCGGTTGATTTTGGAATAGCCGCGCCGGACATCGACCTCGGCCAGCTCGGTCAAGGGGCGTTCCGCCCGCACTCCCGTCCGCACGCGGATGTCGTCGAAGTTGGTCAGACTGCGTCGTTCGTCGCGTGGGTAGCGGACCATGAGCTTGACTTCGTGCCGCCCTCGCTGCAACCGCATCACTTCTTCGCCGTAGTACGAGGCGCGAACCGTCTCGAAAAGATCGGCCGTATTGACGCCCATGGCTTGTGCCTTTTCCTTGACCTTTTGTTGGAACTCCCATTTTCCGGGGTTGGAGTCGTCCCGGACGTCGAAAACCCCTTTGTAGTCTTTCAGCTTCTCTTTGCACTTCTCGACCATCTCTTCAAGCGATTCCATATCCCGGCTGCCGGCCAGCAGAGTAAACTCGATGGGGTTGCCGCCGGGGCCGGCCGAACCGCCGCTGAAGACAACGCTCTCGGCGCCGGGAAAGCCCCCGGACTTCTCGCGCCACAGTGCGGCAACCTCTTGGCTCATCAGGTCGCGCTCTGCGGTGTCGACAAGCTCGACAAACATGCCTCCCACATGGCTCCCCTGCGTAATGTTTCCCTGGGCCGCCTGTGAGAGCGACCCTTGCCCCACCATCCGATGGATCAATGCCACGAGCGGCTTGCCGGTGTCGGCGATATGCTTCTCGTTTATCGCCTGGATTCCCTGTTCCATGCGCCGGCTCGCTTCGTCGGTGACCTGCCAGGGCGTTCCATCGGGATAGACGATCGTTGCCTCGATCCAGTTGGAATCGAGCTTGGGGAACGATACGAAGGGGACGACTTTCGCGCGGACCAAGCCGCCCGCCAGGACCAGGATCGTGATGGCCGACGCAACCACAACCATCGGATTGGCCAGCGACCGGCGAAGCGTCGGCAGGTAGAACCGATCGATCACGGCGTGCAGCGTACGCGACGACCGGGCGTTGAGCCATCCGAACAGGTCCGCTAGGCGTTTCACTATGTGCAGGAAAGGACCCAACAAGAGCACAACGCAGGCGACTGCTCCAGCGTAAGCCGCCCAGAGCGGTCCCGCCTCTTTCGGTGAGGCGGCCGTCCAGGGCAACGGCGGCGAAAAGGCCCGGAACGCGAGCACGCCCCCGAGCCCAATAAACGCTATCATGCCTTGGACGTACCACGGCAGGCGGAACCAGCCGTGATGCAACCGCCTGGGGAGACGGCTTTCGTGGCCCAGGTGGCACGGCAAAATAAACGTCACTTCCGCCAACGAGATGATCAACATCGCGATCACGGCGAACGGCATTACCGCGATGAACTTCCCCATGATCCCGGAGATGAACAGCAGCGGCACGAACGCGATTACCGTTGTCATCACCGACGCGATGACCGACGGGAGAACCTCGTACGTGCCGTCGATGGATGCTTCCACGAAGCCCTTGCCATAGTAGCGGTGGGAATAGACGTTCTCACCCACTACGATAGCATCGTCCACCAGTATTCCCAACGCCATTAGAAACGCGAACATCGACAGCATATTGAGCGTCTGACCGGTGAACAGCAAGATGCCGCAGGCCCCCAGCATCGAAATCGGAACGCCCAAGGCTACCCAAAATGCCAGCCGGATCTCCAGAAATATCGCCAGCACAAGGAAAACCAGGATCATCCCCTGAATCCCGTTGCGGCGCAACAGATCCAGCCGGTCGCGGACGATGACCGACAGATCGGCCCACGTCTGCAACTCGTATCCTTCGGGCAATTGCTTGTTGGCGATGTAGTCTTTCACCTCTTTGACGATTGCCAAGAGGTCCTCGGCCGACGTTTTCTGGACCGTTATGACCAGGCCCGGTCTGCCATTGATGCGGTCGATGGCCGTGGTGTCGGTAAACTCGTCGCGGACCGTTCCCAGATCGGCGACCGTAAGGACAACGCCATCCGGCCGGGTGATTACCGGGATTTTCGCGATTTCCGGCCCCGTCAGGCCCTTGTTCTTGCCCCGCAGCAAGACCTCCTGCGAGTCGGTCTTCATGGTGCCGCCGGGGATCTCGACGTTCTCGCGGCGCACGATCCGTGCAACATCCTGTAAGGTCAGGCCGTACTTGCGCAACGTGTCTTCCGAGATCTCGATGTCGATCTGGAAGTCCTTGGCGCCGGCGAAATCGGCCAGGGAAACGGACGGTAGGTCGAGCAGTCCGTCGCGGACTTCTTCCGCCACCTCGCGAAGCTTGACCTCGGCCTGCGGCGAATCGTTGTCCGGTCCGACCACGCCTACGCGGATGGCGTCCCGACGTATCGAAATCTGCTTGACCTCCGGGTCTTCGGCCAACTCCGGAAAGCTCGGGATGCGATCGACCTCTGAGCGGACCTCGTTGAGTGTCTTCTGGACGTCCTTGACGTTGGATTCAAGCTCCAGGATGACCGTTCCCGACCCCTCGGCTGCCACGGAACGGAGCTTCTTGATCCCGTCGAGCGAGCGGACGGCTTCTTCAATTTTCCGGCAGATTCCGTCCTCGACCTCCTCCGGGCTGGCGCCGGGATAGGGGATGGTTACGTAGATCATTTCCAGCGAGAATTCCGGGAAGACCTCGCGGTGCATCCGGATCAGGCTGATCGCCCCGACCACCAGAACGCCGACCATCATCGTGTTCATGGCCGGGGTGTTCTGAATCGCCCATCGAAGAACCGATTTCATTTGCCGCCTCGTTCCGGGTACTCGCTTTGTTGCTCGGGCAATTCGTTTTCCCGCTTCGGCGGTTCGCTCCCCTCGATGCGCACTTTCATGCCGTCCCGGACAAGAGCCATCGGCGAGACGACGAGCTTGTCGCCGACTTTCAGGTCGCCCTCCCCGGCCCGGACAGTCGCGACTTTTCCGCGGATGTCGACCACCCGGACATCGATGGTGTTGAGCGTGTCTCCGCGAACCCGCCATACCTCGTTGCCGGGTTGGATCGCCCGTTCCGGAAGCGAGAAGAGCGGTACGTGGGGAGTTGCATGGATGTGAACCGTTACGTACATCCCGCGCACCAATGCGGGTGGGCCCTGGGCCAGAAAGGTCTCCACGTCCTTGGGAACGCTGCGGCCGTCCGCCGAAACAACTCGCACCTTTCGCGGATCTTCCACAAGCACTCGGCAAGGCACCGTCCGCGTTGCTTCGTCGAGGCCGAACCCCTCGTAACGCGAAAGCTCACCCTCCCAGCAGGAGTCCAAGTCGGCCAGCGAGTAGATCACGGTGACCGGCGTCTTGGGGATTTGGTAATCGTTGCGAGGACCATTTTCCTGCGGCGGACCGTCCCCGGACGATCGTTTTTCTTTTGAGAAAGCCTGACACCAAAGCCAGTAGAGTTCGTCCATGCGCAAATTGCATTTTACCTCGACTGCCGAAGTGTCCTCGATGGCCACCAGCAGCGTCCCCTTGTTGACGTAACTGTCTTCCTCGACCTCTTCCAGAACGATCACCCCGTCGATCGGGGCGGTGATTTTCGTTCGGGCAAGGTCAAGTTCCGCCTTCTCCAGGCGCGTTCTCGCCGTCTCCTCGGCGCTTTCGAGCCCTGCGAGGCGGGACTTCAGCACGTCCAACTGGCTCTTCAACGTCAGGTACGCGTTCTCCGCTGTCAGCACATTCCGCTTTTCCTGGTCCAATTGCGAATCGGTGACGTAGCCCTCGTTCTTCTCGGCAAGCTTCTCGAGCCGTTTCAGCTCGTTCGCTTGAAGCTTCCGCGAGCTGTCGGCGAGTTCCACGAGCGATCCGGTGTTCTCGATTTCCACGCGCAACTCCCTGATGCTGACCCGGGCCTGTTCGAGTTCCTCTTCCTTTAGCCGCTTCTCGATTTGGTAGTCGCGCGGATCGATCTCGATGAGGGTGGTTCCCTCCGTCACGTATTTCCCCGGCCGGCACACCTCCGCCTTGCGGACGATCCTGCCCGGCACCTCGGCCGCCAGAGAAATCTCGCGGTACGGGACCACGTGGCCTTCGACCTCGATGTCCAGGCCTTCATCGTGGGCCGCTACCGGAATGGTTTTGACCAGCGGAACGCCGCCGTCCGTTTTTCGAGTCGGCACGGGCGGCTTGCTCCCTAATGCGAGAAACCCGATCACGCCGACCGCGAGAATCGCACCCGGAACCGCAAACTTCGCCACTTCGGTACGCAGATTTCTTTCTCTATCCATCGTTTAGCTCACCGGTGGAATGTTCAACGTGATGCGAATGAAAAAGGGGCGGTCCGAGACCCAGCGCCGCCAGGCACACCTGCAAAATGTGCTCCGCCAACTCCTCGGGGCCATAATGCTCCTTCAATTCGTCCCCGGGAATCAGCATCTTGATGACCGGATGTCCCGCGGCATAATGTACGCACTGACCGACAATGCTAAAAGCGATCTGATTCCTTTTATGCCGGGCCGTGTCCGCCGGCAGCAACTCGTCCAGAATCTCCATGAGCACGCCGTATTCCCTGCGGAAGAACTTTTCCAACATCTCACGGCACGTCGGCGTCGGCTCGAACCTCTCTCGATCCATCAACCGCCGCTGCCACGAGTCGGCTTTCACACCGACGATCCGCTTCATCAGCGTCAGGATGAAATCCTTCAGTTTGGCGGTTGCCGGGGCTCCGGGCGGCCAATGCGGATGACACACCTCCTCAGCGCTGACGGGATGGGCACGCTTGAACGTTTCGACGTATAGATTCTCCTTGTCACCGAAATAATAGTTCACGCTGGCGACGTTCATGTCCGCCTTTTCGCAGATTTCGCGGACCGTGGCCGCGCGGTAACCCTTCTCTGCGAAGACCGGCCCCGCAGCGTCCAGGATCCGGTTCCGGGCATCGTCTTTTCCCATCGTTCTGCAACCTCTCGTTTCGGAATAAAACGGCCGCTTAAAACTAGTATATCAAACGTACGTTTAATGTCAAGCTGCGATGGCAAACCCACCATATCGGGGGGAACCGTTTAGCGGACGGGCTTGCCCACCGTTACCAGAGTGTCACCGATTAGCATCCAGTCGCAACGGCGGGCAAGCCCGCCCGCTAAACGTTGCACAGTGTCCAAAAAAACGTCGATGAACGCCTCCTCCGCGACCAGTGCTCACGACTTTGTAGCACGACCTTGGCCGTGATATAATACTGCCGTTTTCACCCCCCGATTTCCTGCCGAGGTCACTATGCGAACCGGTTCTTACGCCCTGATCTGGATGATCCTGACATTTTCGGTTGCGGCAGCGGACGACTGGCCGCAGTTTCGAGGGCCGGGCGGTCAAGGGTGCTCCGAGGCGAGCGGTCTGCCGCTGAAGTGGAGCGAAACCGAGAACATCACATGGAAGACGCCCATCACCGGGTTGGGATGGTCGTCGCCGGTGGTGCTGGGGGATCAAATCTGGATGACAACCGCCGACGAGAAACCCGCTTCCGAGGAAGAGGCCAAGAAGCGGCTCCGGGGCAACAGCATGGCCAGTTCGCTCGAAGTCGCCGCCAGCGTGACCTGGCGGGCCGTTTGCGTCGACCGCAAGACGGGCAAGGTGCTGCGCGACGTGAAGCTGTTCACGCTCGAATACCCGGCCCCAATTCACCAGATGAACAGCTACGCATCGCCGACGCCGGTCCTCGAACCGGGGCGAGTCTATTGCGACTTCGGCACGTACGGGACCGTGTGCCTCGACTCGACCTCGGGCAAGATCCTTTGGGAGCGCACGTTGCCGATTGACCACCAGGTGGGGCCGGGCAGTTCGCCCGCCTTGTACGGCGATCTGCTCGTGCTGGTACGCGACGGTTGCGACAAGCAGTACATCACGGCTCTCGACAAGAAGACGGGCAAGACCGTCTGGAAGACCGACCGGCCGCCGATGGCCACGCCGATCGACCACTTCCGCAAGGCTTACAGCACCCCGCTGGTGATCAAGTCCGGCGGCCGCGACCAGATGATCGTACCCGGCGCCCAGTGGGTCGTTGCGTACGAACCGGCCTCGGGCAAGGAGATCTGGCGGGTCGACTACGGCCGCCAGTTTTCGACCACGTCGCGGCCCGTCTTCGGTCACGGCATGGCCTACATCGGCACCGGCTTCATCAAGGCGGAGCTTTGGGCAATCCGCCCCGACGGGCAAGGTGACGTGACGAAAACGCACGTTGCCTGGAAAGCAACCAGGCAGATTCCCAAGAGGTCGTCGCCCGTGCTGGCCGGCAAGGAAATCTACGTCGTCTCGGACAACGGCGTGGCCACCTGTTTCGATGCAGAGACCGGCGAAACCCGTTGGACCGAGCGCATGGCAGGCGACTATTCCGTCTCGCCGGTCTACGCCGGCGGGCGGATCTATTTCTTCAGCCAGGACGCAAGGACGACCGTGCTGAAGCCGGGAAAGGAGTATACGAAGCTGGCCGAGAATCAACTCGAAGGCCGGATGCTCGCCTCGCCGGCATTCGTCGACAACGCGATTTTTCTACGGACGAATTCCCACTTGTACCGGATCGAAAACCGCTCACAAAAGTAGATCGGTCAGAACCCCAAGATCTGGACTTCCGTCAAGCCCGTGTGGCTACTTTGGCTCCAGGTATTTTCCGCCCGCAGTCTGACGTAACGTCCCTGCGCGAAGTTCACCGGCACCGTGACGCTGTAATCCACCGGATTGTTCTTGCCCAGGGCCGGTGGGATGACGCCCTTGGCCGCGGGCGTCACCAATTCGGTCGGGATGGAACCGATGTAGACGGCTACGTCTTTCCATCCATGCTGTCCGCCGTTGGATTCATTGAGATTCCAAACCCGCACGCCCACCACCGTTCGCTTGCTGCCCAGGTCGAACAGGATCGAGCCCTCCTTGTCGATCGGATACCGCCACATGGCGCCGGGAGCGGTCGAATTCCACACGCCATCTAGCACGGCTACCGCCGGGCTCGTTTTCATTTCGGCGCCGAAGGCCAGAACTCTGACTCCCAGGATCGGTTCGGCGGGGATTTGGCGGGTGGCGACGGCCAACACCTTCGCGGCGCGGGCGGCATCGCCGGGCGACTCGCCGCCGGATGCCATGATGGCCGACAGCCGCTCCGGCAAGGCGTAGATTTGCCTTAGTTGTTCGGGCGACAGTTCCACCGCCAGGCCCCGGCCCGACCACAGGTCGTGCTGACCGTGTATACAGACGGCGTGACTGACTGCCAGCAAAGCCGCCGGCAATTCCGGGCCGTCGCCGAGAATCATCGGCAACAAGGCTACCGTCGTTCGCGGTGGCGGATCGACGGCCGCTGCCAGGGCCGTCAGCGCTGCGATACGCTGTTCGGGGAGTTCGGATGATTCAGCCAGGTTCAGCAACGGCTCACCGGCCCCGGCGCCGCCGATCAGCTCGATCTGCCGGATTGCGTCCGGCCAGTTCTTCTGAAGCTTGGTTTGCCGGAGCACCCCGACCATGATCGGCAGCGTGTCGTCGGGCCGCCGAAGCCTCCGGAGCATCTCCAGCGAGTTCTTTACAAGGAGTGGATTTTTGTCGTGCAGCGATTCCCGCAGCAGCGGCAGCGCGGCGTCGGCATCCTCGTAGAGTTGATTTTGGGCGGCCTCGACGTCCTCTCGCTCCTTCGAGGCGAGTTGCCCGATCGCCGCCCGGAGCCGCCGGCGCCTCGTGCGATTGTCCAAATCGGATCGTACTGCGGCCAGTTGTTCAGTCTGCTCCGCGGTCAGCTCGAGTTGAACTTCCTTCAGCTTCGCCAGGCTTTCAGCCGCTTTCTCCAGAGCATCTTTCTGCAAGTGCTCGTGCGTTTCCTTGAACAGACTATTCCACACGGTAGCCGGCTCCACAGGTTCATCTTGAACCGGGGTTTCCGGCGGCGTGGCCGGTTTCTCTTGGGGCGGAGCCTCTTCCTTCGGCGGCACGCCGGTCGATTCCGGTTGCTTACTCTCCACTAGAGCTTCGACCGGAGTCGTCACGTGGGTGGTGATTCCGTCAGGCACGGTCGGTCTCTTCCAGCAGCCGGACCAGAACACCACGGCACATACCGCCGCCATGAAGGGCAACCATGTCACCCAAGTTGGTCGAGCGGGATTCGACAACGTGTGGGGCATACGTAAGCTCACTGCGGGCAATCGCGTTTCGCCACCCACCATTCTAACACCGACTCGGCGCGACCACAAATCCCCGGCAACCTCGTTCTTTATCATGTCGTCCCGGGGCAGTTCCGGAATTTGCATCCCGCGAAGGCCCTTGTTACCATAATACCATTGGGAGCAATATGCCTGGGATAAGGCCGAGAACCCTACCGACGACGCCTTCTCACGCAAATACGGCACGTCAAGGCGGTACCGCAAGGAAATCTCGACGGAATTTCGCCCTTTTGAGCAAGGGTAACAACCATTGTGAGCAAGCGACGGCTATTGACGATGTTGCTTTTGTCGGCGGTCGGGTTCGTCGGGTTGCTGTCCGCGTTGTCAGCGGCCGAACCGGCGCCGGAGAAAGAGCTGGCGGAGGAAGAAGCCGCCGTTCCGTGGGACCTGTCCGATCCGCCGCGTCCCTTCGAAGAGACCTGTTTCGAGGGTTTTCGATCCGGCTCGCGCGGATTGGCCAAGCAGGGTGCCGAGCAATGGCTGGAACCCGTTGAAGGCCATCCACTGGAGTTGGCCGACACGAGCAACCAGTACGGCTGTGCGGTCAAGTTCAAAGGCTTGGCCGGGCTTCGAGCGCCTTGGGAAAGTGATGCCGTCTTGCGGTTGTCGCTCCACAGCACCACTTCGTTCAAACTCCGTTTCTGGGGTAAGGAACAAGGTGTCAACTTGTACTGCTACAACAACGAAAACGGACAACTGTGGGTGGCATATCGCACGACGCGACCGCCGGGCGGAAAATTGCTGATCGGTGACCAAGCCCACATCGTCGCCGATTCGGGGATGGCCATGTTGACCACCGACGATCAACGGAGTTGCCGAACGCCCGGCGGAACCTACGAATTCCGTTACCAGGACCGGTCGCTGGTGATGACCAAGGGCGACGTTCGCATGTTGACCGCCCCGCTTGCCGGGCAGCCGACCCAGGTACACATCGAGGCGGACTCCTTGCTGCTGCGCGACATTGCCATGTTTCGGGGCGGACCCGCTCCCGAGGAACCGCAGCGGGAACGGAGAATCGTGATACGCGGTCGGAGGCCCGCATCGCTGCCGTGGAAGGAGGACTGTCCTCCAGGCGCCGTGTTGAAGCGGCTGGCCGACGGCCGGGTCGAACTGGCAACCAAGAATACAACCGCGACCGCCTTCGCATCCGTGGCGCCGATTCGTCCGGGGCTTTATGAGATCATTCTCCAACTGGAAGAACCCTCGCCGGGCACCGGTGTCTACCTCAGCGACGACCAGGGGCGCCCCCTGCAAGCGATCGGATGCTCCCGCGACGGGCGTACCGGCTTGTCCGTTCTGGGTTGCGATCAGCTTGACCCTTCGATGGCTGCGGCAACCGTGCCTCCCGTAGATCCCGAAACGGCCCCCGTACTGTACGTTGGACGCCGGCAGTGGTTGCGGCTGTCGCCGGCCTGTGGAACACTCAAGGTCTGGACGAGCAGCGACGGCGTTCATTGGGGCCAGGCTTTCCCGCCGATGCCGATGCCGGGGCAATGGTCGCATATCGGTCTTTATAGTCGGCCGGGCGAGCAAACCCGCAAAATCAAGCTTCGCCTCTTGCAGGTTCGCCAACTCGACGCCCTCACGTCGGCGGCCCCCATCGAACTCCAAGAGGAAGCGGCGAGACGAATGCCGGTCGACGCGCTTCGGCACTGCACCGACCCGGGGGCGTGGCAGGCATACATTTGGGAAAACCAGCCGCCGGGGGCCGACCCGGTCGAGTGGCGCCGGGCGGCCGCCCTGGTCACGCTGACGAGTGGCCCCAAACCCCTGCTGGGTAACGCACTGCTCGAAGGGCTGGTGCAGGAACGCCTCTCGGAACTGGAACCGGTTGAGGCCCGGTTGCGGTTGTTGCGCGACGCGGCCTTGATGTACGACGCCCGGGAAGCCCCGGATTCGGCGGCGTTCGCGGCGCATTACCGTCGGCTGGGCGAGACCATGCTGCGCAAGGGCGAAGTTCGGGGTTTCGACATCGTCCGGCGGGAACTCATGACCGTCCCGCTCTGGACGCCGCACCCGCTCGACGCGGTGGACACGGAGCTTGCCCGTTTCGCGCTGTTCTCGCGAGTGTCCGAGGCGAAGTGGAAATCCGTTAGCGATTTGTGCCGGAAGCTGCGATTCCTGTGCCGGCGGCCGGACCTCTCGCCGCCGAAGACGACCGGCCGGGCGCGACTCATGAATCTGGTCGGTTGGGCGGACATACGCGCGCTGCGGCATCTCCCGAAGCGGCCGGGCCACACGGCCGCACTGCGACAAACGGCGTGGCGCCATCCGCTGGTCGTCCACCCGAGCAAAGAGGCGTACAACATGCAGCTCGAATTGCAGGGCGCCCTGCGCGAGAAATCGTACCGGGACGCGTGCGAAGTCCTCACCTCGCCCACCGTCCTGCAAGACTGGGGCTTGGTGGCGGACGTGAAAGACGGCCGGCTTTTCGAGTCCCTGCCGGCCGCGATCACCCTAGCGATGCGCGAGCATCCCCCATTGCGGCGGATGATGCGGAACGAGTTCGGCGACATCGACAACCTGCGGGTGCAGCAAGCGATTGCCCGGAACGACGCTGCCGCGATCCAGGGTGCGGCGGTGAAGTACGCCGGCACCCCTGCCGCGGCCGAGGCGCATCGCTGGTTGGGCGATCGTTTCCTGTCGGACGGGCACTTCGCGCTGGCGATCGACCGCTACCGTCAGGCGTTGCGCGCGGCGCCGCCGGGTGAGCGGCGACACTTGGCCGCGCGGGTGCGATTGGCCGGCGCAATGATGGGCCGCCGAGTGGGAGAGCCGGTAACCGGGCCGGTCCGCCTCGGCAACAGCGAGTTTCCGCCCGAAGAGTTCGAACTCCTGGTAACCGACATGCTTGCGAGATACGGCGACGATGCTTCGTCCAAATCGGTCGAGGCCGCCGGTGATTTGGATTTCGCCCCGGCGCCGGCGAGTTTCGAGCCGCATCCCTGGGTGAAATTCGACGGCGACATGGGAAGCAGACCGGAGGCAGTCCCCGCTTTTTCTCTCCCGCTCGATTGGCCGGCAAGGCAGATGTCGGCCGTCATCGAGTCTGATATGATGATTGTCGCCAATCGGTTTCAGGTTGTTGCTTACGAGTTGGCGACCGGTAAGCTCAAGTGGCGGTACGGCCTGGGCGATCAGCAGGGCCCCACCCATGCCTGGCCGCTGGTGCCCGTGCGGTTGAACGTACACGACGGGCGGATCTATGCGCGGATGGTGCCCAAGGACACCCGGCCCGTTATCGTGTCCCTCGATCTTGCCACGGGGAAGCACCTCTGGCAAAGCCGCCAGGCCGGGAGCGTTGTTTCCAATCCGCTCTTTGTTGACGGCAGCCTGTTTGCCCTGACGGTTGCTCGCCACCGGGAACTCGTCCAGCAGTTAATGCTCACGGCGTTTGATCCCGAGTCGGGGACGGCCCTTAGCGACAAACCGCTGGTGGCGTTGCAAAACGAATGGAGTATGCAACACGTCTGCCAGGCAGCGATGGTGGGAGACAGGATCGTGGCGGCGGTTGCAGGCGGGTTGTTGTGTTGCGACATGCTGGGCCGGGTCCATTGGGTGCGGAAAGACCCTTGGGTTCCGCCGTCGCTCGACCCGCATTGGGGCCGACAGCTTCAGCCGCTGCCGTTGATCGTCGGCGGTCGTGTTTACGCGACACAGCCGGGTGTGCCGACCGTCGAGTGCCTCGACCTGGAAACCGGCCGCCTGCACTGGGAACAGGTATTGCCGGGCCTTCGCGGGCTGTTGAAACTGGTCGACGACAGGCTGTTGATCGAAACTGATTACGGAATCGACGCCGTATCCGCCCACGACGGACGTATCCTTTGGCATCATGACGCTGCGCATTTGCTCGGCGGGTTCCTGCGAAGCGGTCCGGGAGACCTGCTGTATATCCGGTGCAGAACGGCCGGAGGCGACCAGCGGTATCCCGTGCTCGTCTGGCTCGATCTGAAGACGGGGCGGACGATCCGGCAGACGCCGTTGCGGCAGTTGCAGGGCAAGCAGCCGAGGCTCGGTCCCATGGTCGCCCACAACGGCCGGCTGTGGTGCTTTGCGGGCATCGCCGACAAGCAGGGCAAACTCCGGGCGGAAAGGGACATCATGGAGTTCGTCGCCCGAGGGCCGGCCGCTTCGGACGATTCGATTGCCTTGGATCCGTGGTCGCCGGCCGTCGACGCGTCGCTGGTTTCCGCCGCTACAAGAGTCCTGCCCGGATGGATGATCCTCTCGGGCTCCCACGACGAGAAGACGGGTCTCCAACCTCAACTGGCGGGCAGAGAAGACGTGCTGGTCACAAAAGCCGACACGACGCCGACCCGTCTGGCGACCCTGGTGAAAGTCCCGCCCGGAGGCGATCCCCGGTTGTTGCTGGAGATCGGACACGAGCCGGGAACGCAATCGAAGCTGGAAATCCGCGCCGGGGGGATGCCGCTGCGCCAGTTGACGCCCGAGCCGACGCAGACCGCGGAGCAGTGGCAGCCATGCGCAATCGATCTGTCCGCCTATGCCGGCCGCGAGGTGTGGATCACGATTATCCAGGAGCAGGCCGGAAGTGCTCCGGCACACATGTACTGGAAACACCTGAAAGTCATACGATAGGAGCGTTTGATGTCTAGCCGCTTCGTTCGTTTGGGTTTGATCTCGGGGCTGTTGACCGTGCTGTCGGCCTTGCCGGCCGCCGCGCAGAAGACACGGCAGATTGAACTGCTCGAAGGACACCGCGGGCCGGTCCGCGCAGTGGTTTACTCGCCCGACGGAAAGACGCTCGCCACCGCCGGCCAGGATGGAACGGTCAAGATTTGGGACCGCACGACGGGGCAGGTGATTCGGACCATCGACGAACACAAGACGCCGCTCCTCTCGCTGGACATCTCGCACGACGGCCTGCAAGCGGCAAGCGGCGGGATCGACGGAACGGTAAAGGTCTTCGACGTACCGCGTCTCCACCCGCTGGCAACGACCCCGCTCAACACGGGCGCCCCCACCGCCATCGCCGTCTCGCCTGACGGAACGCTGCTGGTTACCGGCGACGACACCCAACACGTGCGGTTGTGGAACACCGCCACCGGAAAGACGGCAGGGGCTTGCGCCGGGTCGACCAGCGTTATTACCGCCGTGGCGATTGCCATCCAGCCGAACGGCAACGAACCGAAAACTGAAGACCGGCCGAAACTCGTCTATATCCTTGCGGCGGCCGCCGACGGGTCGTTGCAGAGCTGGCCTTTCGACGGCACGAAGCCGACTGCCAAGCCGGCCGCTACCGTGATGACGCCGAAACTCAACGCCTTGGCGGTCAATCCGCTGGGTAATCAGGTCGCCGCCGGCGGTGAGGACGGGCTGATCCGCATCATGGCCTGGCCGCCCGCCGCGCCGGTTCTCTTGGGAAAGGGCAACGGCCAGGTGACCGCCGTGGCCGTCTCACCCGACGGCAAGATGATCGTCACCGGCAGCGCGGACAAAAAGGTCAGTCTGTTCGGGGTCGACGGCACGGCCCTTCGTTCGCTGGCCAACCAGCCGGACGCGGTCGCCGCGGTGGCCTTCAGCCCCGACGGCAAACTGGTTGCCGCCGCAAGCTCGACCGGCATCATCAAGTTCTGGAACACGGCCGACGGGGCCGAGAAAGGGACGCTCAGCGGCCACAGCGGCGCTATTCCCGATATCGAGTTCGACGCGGAAGGGAAGCAGCTCTTCTCCGTCGGTGCCGACGGCGCGATCCGCATCTGGAACTTGCCGGCCGCCCCGCGGCAATTAAGCGGTAGCAAATCGGCAATCGTCTCGTGCGTGGCGATCGGCGCCGACGGCAAGATCGCCGCCACCGCCTCGGCCGACAAGACCGTGCGGCTGTGGGATCTCGCCGCGGTGCCCAGCGGCGATGGAAAAAAAACCAACGGCAAACCCAAGCGAAAAGGCTCAAACGGCAAACGTATCGCCGCCGGGGAGATTCTCGGTATCGATTTGCCTGAAGCCGCCACGGCCATCGCGCTGCGCAAAAACGGCGGCCAACTTGCCACCGGCGATGCCGCCGGGACGTTGCGGCTGTTCGATCAGAAGAAGGGGGAACCCCAGGGTGCAATCGGCGCACACAACGCCGCGATTACGGCACTCGATTACCATCCGGAAAGCCAACTCCTGCTCTCCGCCAGCGCCGACGGGACCGTCAAGCTGTGGGACGCCGTTGCGCCGCCGCCGGTCGAGCTTTCCGGAAAAGCGGCCGCACCGAAGAACACCGGAACGATCCGGGCCGTGGCGATTGCCGGCGACGGCAAGCAGGTTGTCCTTGGCGGAGCCGCCGGGGCAACCAAGGGAACCGTCCGGTCGTTGGATGCCGTCACCGGAAAAGAAATCTTCGCATACGACGGTCAGCCGGGACCGGTCGCATCCGTTGCGATCAGTTCCGACGGTCAACTCCTGGCATCCGGCAGCACCGGGGGAACGATCAAGCTCTGGGCCAAATCGGACGGGGCCGACAAGCTCTCCCTGCTCGGCCACGACGGCGAAGTCCGGGCAATCGCCTTCCATCCGAAGAAGAACGAACTCGCCTCGGCAGGGGCTGACGCCACCGTCCGGCTCTGGCGGATGCCGCAACCGCCGTCGGCACTTTCGGGCCATAAATCGCCGGTCGAAGCCGTGGCGGTCAGCCCCGACGGCAAGCAGGCACTGACGGTCGCTGCCGGAAGCGATGCCCGCCTTTGGAGCCTTGCCGATGGAAAACCGACCGCCGCGTTAAAGGGGTTCCCGGCCGACGTTACCTGCGCAACATTCCGCGGGGACAACAAGCAGATCGCCGCTGGCGACGCCAAAGGATCGCTTCATCTCTGCAACCCCGATGGGACCGGTCAGGTGGCGGTCGGGGCCCACGACGGCCCCGTCACGGCCGTGTCCTATCATCCGGGCAACAAGCAGCTTGCCACCAGCGGCGCCGACGGGGCGGTCAGGCTCTGGCAACTGCCCGTCCCGCCCGACCAAGATCCGTTGGCAGCTGAGCCGGGCGGTGTCGTGGGGATTGCTCTTTCGGGCGACGGAAAGTTCCTCGTTTCCGGCGGCGCCGACGGCAAGGTGCAACTGCTCGATCCCTCAACCGGCAAACCGATCCGCGAACTGAAGGGAAAGCCCGTCCCAACCGCTTCGGTGGCAATTTCGCCCGACAGCACCCTGGTCGCCGCCGGTACTAATACCGGTTCTGTCCGGCTCTGGAAAACGGCAGACGGGGCCGAACAACTGCCGGTGCTCGGCCACACCGGGGCAGTGCGCGGCCTTGCGTTCCACCCGGACAGCCGGCAGATCGCTTCCGCCGGCGATGACGGCGCCATCCGGCTTTGGCAGCTTCCCAAGCCGCTACAGCCCTTGGCCCCAGCGAGCAAGCCGGTACGCTGTGTCGCAATCAGCCCGGACGGAAAGCTCGCGGTCACTGCCGGCGACGACAACACCCTTTGGCTTTGGGACTTCGCGAACCGAACGTCCGTCCGGACGTTGTCGGGACACAAGTCCAGCGTACGTAACGTGGCCGTCAGCCGCGACAATCAGCAGATCGCCGGCGGCGACGAGCAAGGCACGATCCATCTTTGGAACGCCGCCAACGGTGCAAGCCTGGGCCGGATCGGCGGCCATGACGGCGAGATCACCTCGCTCTCGTTCAATCCGCAGAACAACCTGCTGCTGAGCACCGGCGCCGACGGCGCCGCCAAACTCTGGCGGCTCCCGTTAGCCCCGTCTAAGACCCTGACCGGCCACTCGGCGGCCATTGCGGCGGTTGCCGTCACCAGCGACGGGTCGAAAATCATCACCGGCGGCGCCGACGCGACGGTCCGTATCTTTGACGCCGCCAGCGGCAAACAGACTGCCGCCTTGGCCGGACAGCCGGGCCCGGTCACCGCCCTCGCCCTCAGCGCCGACAACAACACGGTGGCGACCGGCTCTCAAACCGGCGTCGTCAAGGTGTGGAACATGGCCGACGGGGCAGAGAAGGTGCAGTTCAAGGCACACGACCAGGCAGTCACGGACCTGGCATTTCATCCGCAGGGCCGGCAAATCGCATCGGCCGGCGCCGACGGGGGCATCCGCATCTGGGAACCCTTCACGGCTACGGACGACAAGAAGAAACTCACGCCCGTGCGGACGATTGCCGCTTCCAAGGGCCCCGTGAGCGGACTGGCTTACGCGGCCGCCGGCAGCCAACTCCTGGCCGGCCAGGCCGACAAGCTCGTCCGCCTGTGGAACGCCGACGACGGAAAGGTCGTGCGATCCTTCGGCGGCAACACGGCCGCGGTCGCCGACGTGGCGGTAAGTCCCGATGGCAAGCTGGCGGCCTCGGCCGGCGCCGACAAGTCGGTCCGGGTCTGGTGGCTGGCCGATGGCTCCAACCGGGCGACGTTCACCTTGCCCGCCTCCGTGCGAAGTGTCCGGTTCAGCCCCAACTCGACGAAACTGGTCGCCGCGGCCGACGATAAAATCGTGCGCGTGTGGGACATGCCGACCGGAAAGCTGCTTCAGCGGTTCGAAGGGCACTCCCAGCCGGTACACGATGCGGCGTTCGGCGCCGGCAGCACGGTCGTCTCCGCCGGGGCCGACAAGTCGGCAACGATCTGGACGCCGGCGGCCTCGAAAATCCTCGTTCCCCACGAAGGCCGTGTCAACGACGGGGCCTTCGCGAGTACAACCGAGTCTTTCGTGACGGCCGGCGCCGACAAGCTCGTGAAACTCTGGGACACCAGCGGCAACCTCACGCGGAAGTTCGAAGGGGCCGAAGCGGAGACCCTCAGTGTGGCGATCCGCGCCGACGGCGCCCAGGTGGCGGCCGGCAGCGCCGACAAGCACCTCTACCTCTGGAACCTGTCCGACGGCAAGGTGACTGCGAAGACCGCCACGCCGGTCGCGATCCGCGCCCTGGCGTATGCCGGAGACAACAAGAGGGTTGCAGCCGCCGGGGCCGAGGCGCAACTCCGCATTTACGATACGGCCGACGGACGATTGTTGGAGGAGTTGACTTCCCCGGCCGCCGTTGCCGACGTCGCCTTTGCACCGGATGGCAAGACGCTGTTATTCGCCGCCGGGAACCAGGCGTTTGTCCACGAGATGTCGCTTCGGCGGCTGATCGCCGGCCACGAAGGGGCGGTCAACAGCGTCGTTTTCTCGCACGATGGGGCACAAATCCTCAGCGGCGGGGCCGACAAGACGGTCCGCGCATGGAACACGGCCGACGGCGCCGCGGTGCGGACGTTCGCCGGGCACACCGACGCGGTGACCTCCATCGCCGTGACCCAAGACGGCCAGAAGATCATCGCCGGCAGTGCCGACAAAACGGTTCGCGTTTGGAAGATAAGCGACGCCGCGGCACTGGCAACGCTGACCCATCCGGCCGCCGTCCGCGGGATCAGCACCAGCCGCGACGGCACGAAACTGGCCACGGCCGCCGACGACAACCTTGTGCGGGTGTGGGACTTGGCAACCGGCCGCACCTTGCAGCGATTTGCCGGACACACAAAGCCGGTACAGGGTGTTGCCATCGCCGCCGACGGCAAGACTATCACCAGCGGCGGTGCCGACGGCGCCGTTCGCCGGTGGACGCTTTCGGCCAACCGTGTGATTGTGGCCGACGCGGCCCGGGTCAACGACGTTGCCTTTTCGGCCGACGGAAGCCAGTTGGTCACCGGCGGCGACGATAAGTCCGTCAAGATCTTCAAGCAGGACGGCATGCCGGTCCGCCAGTTTGCCGGGAGTGAGGCGGCGATTACGGCCGTCGATTTCCGGACGCAAGACACCCCGGTCGCCGCCGGAACGGCCGACGGCAAAGTGCTCTTGTGGAACCCGGCCGACGGGGTGCTGAAGCACACCATCGAGATAACAACGCCTGTCAAGAATCCTGCCAAACGTAAGCCCAAGACACCGTTGCCCGGCATAGACGTCGCGTACAGCCGCGATGGAAAGCGGCTGGCGGTCGCGGGGGCCGACAAGAGCCTGCGGATATTCCATCCGCAGAGCGGTCTCTTGATGGAGGACGTCCCCCTTGCCGCGACCGGCAACGCCGTGGCCTTCTCGCCGGAGGGAATGTCCGTCCTGATCGGCGCCACGGACAAACAGGCTTACGTCTGCCACCTGTCGGTGCTGCAAATGATGCTCGGACACACCGGCGCCGCAACCGGCGCCGCATTCACACCCGACGGGAACAGGCTGCTCTCAGGCGGTGTGGACAAAAAGGTGCAACTTTGGAAAACCGACGACGGCAGTCCGGTCCGTTCGTTCGAGGGCGTGACCGGCGAGGTGACGGGCGTGGCCACATCGGGCGACGGGACCCGGGCGGTCGCCGCGTCAAGCGACAACAAGGTCTACGTCTACAAGCTCTCCGACGGCAAGCTCGAAACAACCTTGGCCCACCCGGCATCAGTCCGGGGCGTTGCCGCCGGCCGCGACGCCGACAGACTTGTTACTTGTGCGGACGATAAGGTTGTCCGCGTGTGGGATTTAACCACCGGCCGCGAGATGGAGCGGTTCGCTGACGCAGTGATCGGCGTGGCGATTGCCGACGACGGCCGGACGATTGCGGCCGCGAGACCGGGCCGGACCGCTCAAGTTTGGACGGTTTCGGCCAAAAGGGTCTTCGTCGCCGACGCCGTCAAGGTCAACGACATGGCACTGCTGGCCGACGGCAAGCACTTCGTCACCGCCGGCGACGACAAAAAAGTCAAGCTCTGGGACCTCGACGGCAAGCTGGTTCGGGAGTTTGAGGACAGCACGAACACCACGGCGATCAAGTGTGTTGCAGTCCGCGATGACGGGAAACAGGTGGCCGCCGGCGGCGACCCCTCGAATCAGGGCAAGACGGTCTACGTCTGGAATCCGGCCGACGGCGTGTTGCAGCACAAGATTGAAACGCCGGCGGCGGTCACCGGTCTGGCGTTTACGGCCGATCACCAGTACCTGGCCGTCGGCGGCAGCGACGGCCGCCTGCGGATCTATGCTACTGCCGACGGGGCAATGTTGGAGGATTTCGCCACACCGGCGGCCGTCGCCGACGTCGCCTCGGTGCCCGGCGGCAAGACGCTCCTTGCCGGCTCGGGCAACTCGGGGCTCCTGTTCCGCTGCTCGCTGGCCGAGATTATCCCCGGCCCCGGGGCGATTACGGTTGCCCGCTTCGCACCCGGCGGAAAGCAACTCCTCTACGCAGGCGCCGACAAGAAGGTGCGATTGTGGGACGCATCGACCAGCAAGGCGATTCGCACGTACACCGGTAATTCGGCGGATGTGACGGGCCTGGCGATCAGCCGGGACGGCAAACGGGCAGCGGCCGGGGTGGATAAGATCGCCCTGGTCTGGGATCTCGCCACCGCGAACGCGGCGGAAATCCCCCCCTTGGCAATGTTCGACCATCCGGCGGCCGTCCAAGCTGCTGCTTTTAGCCTCGACGCTGCGCAAATCGCCACCGGCAGCGACGGCGGGTTGGTTCGCCTGTGGGATATTGCCAGCGGCAAGGAACTGGAACGCTTCGCCGGCCACAGCGGCGCGGTTCGTGCCCTGGCGATTGGGCCCGGTGCCGGCGCGATCGTCTCCGGCGGCGACGACAAAACGGCGCGGCGATGGACCCGTTCGGTGCGGCAAGTCGTCGAGGCCGGTCAGGGGCCCGTCCGCGACGTGGCGTTCTCGTCCGACGGGACCCAACTCTTCTCCGCCGGCAACGATGGAACCGTGGAGCAGTGGACCGTCGAGCCGTTAAAATTGATCCGCAAGCACAAGGGCGCGACGGCGCCGCTGCGGGCGGTGGCCGTTAGTGCCGATGGCAAGATCGTGGCCGCGGCCGGCGATGATAAGTACGTGCGATTGTGGGACACGAGCGACGGAAAGCTCGTTGCCGCCCTGGAAACGCCCTCGGCCATTACGTCGGTCGTGATGTCCGACCACGGCCGCAAGATCGTCGTCGCCGGCGCCGACAAGATCATTCGCAACTACGCCTTGACCGCGGCGGGCGGCAAACAGCAATTGACGCTGACCAACGAAGCCCATGGACATACCGATGCCGTGACCGGGCTGGCGCTGGCCGGCGACGGGCGCACGCTCTACAGCATCGGCCCCGACAAAACGCTGAACCGGTGGCTGGCCGCGTCGGCGCCCGCAAAGCTCTCGCTGACCGCTCACCGTGGGCCCGTCTACGCGGCCCGCTTCAATCACGACGGCACCCGGTTGGCTACCGCCGGCTCGGACGGCTCGGTACGCTTGTGGGACACCGCCGACGGCAAGCCGCTCGGCGTGCTGGACGGCCATCACGGCCAGGTGCTCGACCTGGCATACCGTCACGACGGGACCCAGTTGGCCGCCTGCGGTCTGGACGGGTCGATCCGTGTTTTCGACGCCGAAGGGAAACTGATCAAGACGTTCAGCGAAGGGATCGAGAGCGGCCCGTACAGTATCACTTTCTCGCCCGACGGAAACTACCTGGTCACCGCCGGGCTGTCGAAGAAATGGCAGATGTGGACCGCCAGCCAGAACAAGCCTTCCCGGACCGTCCGGGGTCACAACGCCACCATCCATTGCGCCGCGTACAATCCGGCAGGGAGCCACATTGCGACGATTGACTACTCGGGGAACCTTTTCCTGTGGAAGATCGACGGCACGCCGGTCTACCACGAACAATTGCCGGTGACGGCGGCCTACACGCTGGCATGGTCGCCCGACGGCAAGCAACTGGCCGTCGGCACCCGGAATCGGGGGCTGATGCTGATTACGCTCTCGTCATCGCTGCTGAAGTAAGGCAAGCCCCTCTTCAAGAACAGGGCGGTTCTGACCTGCTCTCCCCCCTAATCTTTTTTGCTGTTTTATGCGTGCGAGCAAGAGAAGCAGTGACACATGCGGCTGGTTTCCCCCAAGCCCGTCGATAACCCGGGTTGTCGTCTTCCCAGTCAATAAGGGGGGGGTGGTGAGGGTTCGTAGTGACGTAACCCGATTCATCGGGTCCAACCGGCTGAATACCCAGAAAGACCGCATGAATGCGGTCACTACGAACAGTTTGGCACCTCAAACCGGAAAAGGCGGTTTTTTGGGGGTGATTTAGCTTGGCTATTGACGAACGCGGGGAAGTTGGTCTATTCTGATATGAGATTGAGACTCAGTATTTGTATCAGCAGCAACCGCCCACGGCACTTTTGCCAAAACAAAAGGAGCAAGCAGATGAGACTATTTTGTGTAATCGGGAGTCTGGTAGTGGGGTTCCTTGGATATAGCCGATCTGCTGACGCGGAGATGATCGGCGGTCAGAACTGGGCGGACGCGGTAACCGACTACACTGCGAACATCCAGAACTACTCCGGGGAGATCATGAGCGCGGCGACGGAGTGGTGGGTCTTGGGGCCGTCGGACGCCGACGTGAACGGCAACGGCTACGCCTGGGATGACGGGGTGGACCAGGACTATGTGGCCGGCTGGCGGAGCAATGCCCCAGGCGAGTACTTGATCGTCGAGTTCGACACCGGCCTGGCGGACGTGCAGGGCAATGACCTAGTGATCCACATGTATTGCGGTACAAGTGCCGACGCGTCTGTTTTGGCCAGCGTCGACGGCATTTCGTACACGGAGATCGGTTCGTTGGAGCCGGGCACACCGGGATACTTCTCCGACGAGGAGTTCGACTTTGACGGCGCCTTTGCTTCTGACGTCCATTATGTCAAGGTAGTGCGAGTGGCAAACGGGCCGCAAACCGGCATGTTCTTCGACTCGTTCGCATCGGTCGTACCGGAGCCGGGGACGATGAGCCTCGCCGCGCTGGGGCTGGGTAGCTTGCTGATCGCTGCCGGTTGGAAGCGTTCCCGCCGCCGGGTTGTCGTGCGCAAAACAAAAACAAAAGGAATCACCCTGGTTGAGTTGTTGGTGGTGATCACCATCATCGGCATGCTGATGGCCATGTTGCTGCCGGCCGTGCAAGCAGCCCGGGAGGCGGCGCGTCGGGCAACCTGCCAGAACAATCAGCACCAGCTTTCCCTGGCCATGCTCTGCTTTGAATCGGGCGTCGGGTATTTCCCCGGGTATAAGAACCGGGTTGGAAGCACCACGACGACGTGGATCGTACCCATCCTGCCATATATTGAGCGCGGGAAACTCTATGACATGTGGTCGGGCGAAGTGCCCGGAGACCCGCTCGAGAAGAAGGTCCTAATCAAGCTGCTCATTTGTCCCAGCAATCCTCCGGCAGTGTACGAGGGATCGCCCTTGGCATACGTACCCAACCGAGGTCGATACGGCAAGGACGACAGCCGAGCCGAAGGTATTTCGCTCAACCTCGCGACCGCTTCTCCGAGCTACGTGAGTCTGGACTATGTCAGCTTACACGATGGTTGTCCGACGACGCTGCTATTGTCCGAGTCGCTGGCAGACAAATGCTGGGCAAGAGAAGGCTGGGCGGTCAACGACAGGCTGCTCGCCTTCGGCTGGAATGCAAGTTCGACGAACGTCGCCGATTTCATCTCTTCAAACCATTCCGGCGGGGCTATCGTTTCGTTCTGCGACGGCCACCAGCATTTCCTCCGCAACGACGTGGATTATGAGGTCTATAAGCAGCTTCTCAGCCCATACGGAGACGGCTGCTCCCCCCCATGACAAACGTTTTCGGCAACGACAGCTACTGAACGAGAAGGTCTGTTCCTTTCTCACAACTGCCGGGCGCGTTACTCCGGCTCGACGATCCAGATATTCCGGTACTGCACGCGGTTGCCGTGCCGCTGGAGATGGAGCCGCCGGGGACCGGACTCCTTCTTGCGGGTGTCGTAGTCCTTGTGGATCACGATGCCGTTGTGGCGCACCGTGGCACGGATGTTCTCCTTGGGGTTGCCCTTCTCATCACGCTCCGGCTCGGTGAACTCGACGTCGAAGGTCTGCCACACCAGCGGCGGCAGGCACATGTTCACGTCGGGCACGCGGCGGCCGTACAGCGCCCCGCACTCGTTCTTCGTGCCCTCCAGACCGAACGAATCGAGCACCTGGATCTCCGGCATGCCGCCGATGTAGACGCCGCTGTTGCTGCGGCCCTGGCCCCGGGCCGTGGGTTTCCACGACAGGCGGAACTCGAGGTGGAGCTTTTTCATTTTGAAGCCCGGTTTCATCGTGCAACCGGCTTCGAGCGTTTTCATGTCGGTGATCTTGCCGTCGGGGAAGTGCTCCAGGTTCGTGCCGTCGAAGATCACGACCGCGTCGCCCGGTGGTTTCGCTTCTAGGGCGGGGCTCTTGCGTCCGGTTCGTTTCAACTTCGCGTGTTCCTTGACCTCCGCGTCGAAAAGGGTCAGCACGCCATCGGCGATCTTGCCGGCAGGCCGGTCGCCCTGCTTGAAGCTGGCAACGGCGTCCTCGCCTTCGCGCCGGCCTTCGATGGTGTACTGCTCGTCGCCCCGGTTCCACCCGTCGCCGGGCAAGCCGCCCTTGAAGACAACAGCGTTGAACTTCCCGTCCCCCTGGGCGATTACCTGGGTGCCGATCTTGCACTTCTCGCTCTTTTCGCTCTTCTCTTGATGATTTTCGTTCTCGGGCCAAACACCTTCGCCAACGTACTCGCCCTGGATGGCGAAATCGGGGTCCTTCTCGGCCTCGGCCGGGTCGATCACCTCCGGCCCGTGAGCAGCGCAGACGGTTGTCGCAATCAATAGCATGAGGGGTAACGGGAGCAAACGAATCATGGGGAACTCCTTTTCGGTGGGAGAAGACGGGGGGTTCGCGGCAGGGTCGTACTGCATACTATTATCCCAAGAACCGGCGGCGCTGCAAGTCTTCGGCAAAGCCGCGGCCGGTGGCCAGTTGCAATGGAGTAACAATTCCGCAATCCCGCCGGTTTCCGGTAGAGCTTGCAACGGCACTCTTTTCAGCGATAATAGTGCAAGAAGCCCGAGGATTTTCGCTTATGACGAGTTATGCTGGGGGGTTAGCAACGGTATCGGCGGCAGTCGTTGCTGCGGGACTTGCCGTCACGGGTAGTCTCGGGAATGACGCAGGTATGGTCGCCCACTGGCCGCTGGACGAGACGACGGGCACGGTGGCCGGGGACGTTGCCGGCGGGGACAATCCCGGGACCTTGCACGGTTTTGCGGACGATTCCCGCGTGGCAGGGCTGATCGGTCGCGGGGCGCTCGATTTCGCCGGTGGGCAACAGATCACGGGTCCCGATACCGGGCTGCCGGCCGGCGCGTCGCCCGGCTCGATCAGCCTGTGGTTCGTTCGGCCGCCCGGCGTGCGAGACAAGGTCCTCTTCGTCTACGGAAGCAAGGAAGTCGGCCGTGCCCGCGGGCTGTGGGTGGTCGAGGAAGACGAGCTCTGTTTCTACTTCTGGGGTTCGCCCGGCGATCTGCACGCCAAAATCCCCGGCGGCATCAAGCCCGACTGCTGGCACCATGTGGCCGGTGCCTACGACGGCACAACCGCACGGCTCTACTACGATGGCAAGCTGCTCGGCAGCAAGAAGGTCAAGATCGACACAGGGCTCGACGGCACGTTCCACATCGGCGAGAACCAGACCGACGACGGCCGAAAATTCAACGGCCTGATCGACGACGTAAAAGTCTTCAGCCGGGCCCTCGGCCCCGAAGAAATCCGGGCACAATCGGCCAGGCACGCCGGCACCCCGTGCAAGATCAAACGCAAGTCGCCGTTCGAGAAGCTTGACCTGGAGGAAATCGTCTTCGCCGTCCGGCAGCCGGGCAAGGACGGGCACTGGTACGCCAATTTCGGATACTGGTCCTTCGCACCGGAAGGAAAACTCTACGGCGAAGGAGGGAGACTCTGCCGGTTGAACCTTCGAACCGGGAAGATGAAAACCCTGCTCGACGACCCCAAGGGCGGCGTCCGCGATCCGCAAGTACACTACGACGGCAAGAAGATTCTCTTCTCCTACCGCAAGGGAGGCCAAGAGCACTACTACTTGTGCGAGATCAACATCGACGGCACCGGGTTGCGGCAACTGACCGGCGGCGAGTACGACGATTTCGAGCCGACGTATCTCCCCGGCGGCGACATCATCTTCTGCTCCAGCCGGTGCAAACGTTGGGTCCCTTGCTGGTCGACCCACGTGGCCGTTCTTTATCGCTGTGACGGCGATGGTAAGAACATCCGCGCGGTTTCAAGCAACGTCGAGCACGAGAATACGCCCGCCGTCTTGCACGACGGCCGGATTCTCTACACGCGGTGGGAATACGTCGACCGCAGCCAGGTCGACTACCATCACCTCTGGACGATCAATCCCGACGGCACCGGCCAGATGATTTACTACGGCACCATGCACCCGGGCACGTTGATGATCGACGCCCGGCCGATCCCCGGCACGAAAAAGGTGGTCGCGTCGTTCTCGCCCGGCCACGGACGCCGGGAACACGCCGGGGCGATCACGATCGTCGATCCCAAGGCGGGTCCCGACGCAAAACCGCTTGCGCGGCGTATCAGCAAGGGCCACGACTTCCGCGATCCCTATCCCCTTTCGGAAAACGCCTTTCTCGTCGCCCGGGGCGGCACTATTCTGCTGCTGGACGGCCGCGGTGCAACGCAGACGGTCTACTCGCTCCCGGCGGCCGATGCCCGCAAACGGTTGGAGGTCCACGAGCCGCGGCCGCTTCGGCCCCGCCGGCGCGAAAAGGCCATCCCGCCGCGGGTCGACCAAAGCCGGCCAAACGGCCGGCTGATCCTGGCCAATGTCAACTACGGCCGGAACCTGGCCGGGGTAAAGCAGGGCGAAATCAAGAGATTGCTCGTGCTCGAATCGCTGCCGGAACCGATCAACTTCAACAAGCCCGGCCATCCCGAATTCAAAATCTCCTGGATGGAGCCGATCAGCATCGGCGGAACCTTCACCCTGGCGCGGGTGTTGGGGACCGTGCCGGTCGAGAAGGACGGTTCGGCCTATTTCGAGCTGCCCGCGATGCGCTCGTTGTTTTTTGTGACCCTGGACGAGAACGACCTTTCGGTCAAGCGGATGCAGAGCTTCGTCACGGTGCAACCCGGCGAGACAACGAGCTGCTCCGGCTGCCATGAACAGCGGACCGCGACACCGCCGCCGACCGGTGCGCTGCGGGCGATGTCGCGTCCTCCGAGCAAGATTACACCCTTTACGGGCATTCCCGACGTGCCCGATTTTCCGCGCGACATTCAGCCGATTCTCGACAAGCACTGTGTGCGGTGCCACAATCCCGACCGCCGCGACGGGGGCGTCGATTTCTGCGGCGATCGCACGCCGCTCTTCTCACAGGGGTATTGGGCGATGATCAAAGGCGGGTTGATTTCCGACGGCCGCAACCTCGCCGGCAACCGCCCACCCCGTACGATCGGCGGCTCGGCCAGCAAGTTACTAAAGTATATCGACGGAAGCCACTACGACGTGAAGCTCTCGCCGAAGGAGCGGATGACGATCATCCTTTGGATCGAGACGGGCGCGGTTTATGCCGGCACCTACGCGGCCTATTTCTCCGGCGCTGCCGACGTGAAACTCCCGCAGGCCGAAATGCAGCGGCGTTGTGGGACCTGTCACAGTGCAAAGCCGGGACGCCAACGCCGCCTGCCGTGGGAGGGGTACGACGCAAGGTTCTGGACTAAGGTGCCGTTTGAGTTCGGCAAGGCCGGGCCGGCACTGTCGCTGTGTAATCTCTCGCGCCCGGAAAAGTCACTGTTGCTGCGGGCCCCGCTCGATCGTTCGGCGGGTGGATACGGGCTCTGCAAATCGAAGATTTTTGGCGACACTTCCGATCCGGACTATCAGAAAATCCTGGCGTCAATCGTCGACGCCAAGCAGGCGCTCGATAAGATCAAGCGGTTCGACATGCCCGGCTACTGTCCCAACGAGCACTACATCCGCGAGATGAAGCGGTTTGGCATCCTGCCGCTCGACCACGACCCGAAGACGCCGATTGATCCCCATGCGACCGACCAAGAATATTGGGAATCGCTGTGGCACCGGCCGCTTGAGCGCTGAGCCGCCCGTCGTTGAGGATTGTTCACCATCCTCCGTCACACCAATTTCGTCACGCCCGGGGTGGCGATTGGGTACTTGCCGTCGGGGCCCTGGAGGACGGGCGGCTCGGCGTCGAAGGAGTACTCATTCGGGGCGAGGTGTTCTGTCGAGTTGAGCGCCTGGTCCCAGGTAATCCGCTGGCCGGTGTAGTCGCACATCCGCCCGATGATGGCCAGCATGGTGCTGATGGCCATGTAGCGGCCGTTGTTGATGGGCTTACCGGTGCGGATGGCGTTGAACAGCGCCTCGTGCTCCAGGTCGTACATATTCCCGCCGCGGCCGCGGTAGCTCCACTTGGTTTTGCCTTTCAGGTCGTAGATACTGTGCTTGTTCAGGACGGTGGCGCGTCCCTTGGAGCCAGCGAAATTGTCGGTCACGTCGTTCCAACAATGACCCATCTGGCGGCAGTAGGAGTGCATTCGGGTGCCGTTTGCGTATTCGTAGACGACGGCATGGTGATCGTAGATGTCGCCGAATTTCGGATCGGTGCGGACCTGCCGCCCGCCGAGCCCCCAGGCCGCAATCGGCGGCTCGTCGCCCATTGCCCAGGTACCCTTGTCGAGGCTGTGGACGTGCTGCTCGGTGTTGAAGTCGCCCGAAAGCCACGTGAAGTAGTACCAGTTGCGCATTTGGAAGGTCATCTCGGTCCAGTCGGGCTGCCGGCCGCGGTGCCACAGCGTGCCGGTCAGGTACGTTTCCTGGATCGAAAGCACGTCGCCGATCTCGCCGTCGACGATTCGCTGCATGGTTTCGGTCACGGCCGGGTGGTATCGCCAGCAGAGCCCCGAGACGATGTTGAGCTTCTTCTTCTCGGCTTCTTCGGCCGTTGCGAGCACGCTTCGGATGCCGGGGGCGTCGACCGCGACCGGCTTTTCGCAGAAGACGTGCTTGCCGGCGTCGATGGCGGCCTTAAGCTGCATCGGCCGGAAGTGGGGCGGCGTGGCCAGCAACACCACGTCGACGCTGTCGATCAACTTCTTGTAGCCGTCGAAACCCACGAAGCAGTGGTCGTCGTCGACGGCGACCTGATCGGGTTTGCTCTTCTTGATACGGCCCAGGCTGCTTTTCAGGCGGTCCTCGAAGGCGTCGGACATGGCCACGAGCTTGTTATTCTTGCCGGCGTTCAGCGCGTTGATCGCGGCGCCGGTTCCGCGTCCGCCGCAGCCGATCAGGCCGACCTTCAAGGTTTCGTCCCCCGCGGCATGGGCGCCCCGGGCGATCGCCAGCGAACCGGCCACCGCAGCGGTCGTCGTCTTCAAAAAGTTCCGGCGGGAAGTTTGTTGGTCAACGGGGGTGCGACTTGACTTGGACATGACGGCTCCTTGCAGCAAATTGGGGGGGGGAATGAGGATGCGGACTCACTGAGTGTCAATATAGCCTGCCGGAAAGGCGGTGGCAAGTAAGGGGGGGTTCGGGGTTCAGGGCTCGGGGTTCGGGGTTTGGGGTTCGGGGTTTGGTAAAAAAGCCCCCGCACTGCGTGCGGGGGGTTATTCATAAAGCCGCGACCGGCACTCGCGCCAAGTGTTTATAAAGCCGCGACCGGTGGTCGCGCCCGGCGGCGGGGAAACCGACACCGGGTATTCTCCCCGCCGGTCAGCGAAACCGGCTCATGTATCGCAGGAATTCCGCATCCAGCCGGTCGAGCTTACCGAAGGCGTTCTCGAATTCCTCGAGCCGGGCCTTGGGGCCCTCGTCGATCAACGGCTTTTTCGTCGACAGCAGCTTCAGATAGGCCACGTATTGCTCGGGGTGGGTGCGGATCAGGAAATAGGTCAGCGCCCAGGCCTCGGCGTAGGCATCCGCTGCTTGCCGGGGATCGCGAAGCCGCTTGGCATCGCGGACCAGGGTCTCGAGCGAGTTCGCGGGCCGCGACCGGAGATAGCGCTGGAATTGCACGAGCCGCGGGCGATTGATCTCGCCCATTCCGCGCCACCCCCGCTTGCTGCTCAAGTCGGGCGTCTCGAAGAATACCGCGATCCCCTCGGCAAACCACAACGGGCAATCGCTGAAACGGGTGTGCAGCCCGCAGTTGTACGCGATCTGGTGCGTTGCCTCGTGGACGATCGTGGCCACCTGGTGCAACGCGCCGGGCCGGGCCAGCAACTGGTTGATCTGGGCCGAGCTGTGAACCTGCCGCCCGACGCCCGTCAGATCGTACAGTGCCATCCGGTTGTCCAGCAGGTTGTAATAGCCGACCATCGTCTTCGCAGCGTCGCCGAGCGTCGGTGCCGCGTATCGCAGGTAGCTGTCCCGGTCGGCGAATACAATCGCCACCAGCGGGAACTCGGGTTCCCGAAGTTTGAAACCTTTGCGCGACCAGTAGTTCGTAAATGCCATGTGGAGCCGCTCGAACAGCGAGCCGCACCACTGGCCGTAGGTCTTCGACGTGTTGTAGAAGATCAGGTAATGGGCCGTTGGAAAGACATCGAACCCTTGGGAAAGCTGGGCAAGCAGGTGCTTCTTCATTTCCTCGCGAGTAAACGGCTCGAACGCGGCGTCGTCCTTGGTGTGCCGGACCTGCTCCTCGGGCGGAATCGCCCAGAGCGTACCGTCGCGGGACTGCATGAACAAACCGCCGTCCTCGGCCTCGACCACGAGCCGGCCGCTTATCTGGCATTGCTTGCCGCCGCGCTCGAACGTAACGTGATGCATCGCCGACGCGGAATCGGCCCCGGCGATCGTCGCCGCGAGAACGAGCAGCGAAAGGAGCTTGGTTCGTTGCATTCCGATTCACCGGGCTTATGATTTACTACTCGTTCCCATGCTCTGCATGGGAACGCAATGCCGCGACGCTCCGCGTCCGCCACGAGTGCCCCATAAAGCCGCGACCGCCGGTCGCGCCCAACACGAGATGCTTTGTTGCCAGTTCATGGTCTTGCCGCTGACGGCGCGACCAGCGGTCGCGACTTTATGATTGGCACATTTCATTATTTCATTATACACGAAACCGTTTCTTTTCCCATACTTGATCCTTCTTCCCGGACGCCGCTTCTATCGATTATCCCGCGTTCATCCTCCGGCTCCAGCGGTTTGCCAACCACAAGGCCGCGGCAGCGACGATCGCAAATATGGCAAACTGGGCAAGACAGGTTCCTGCCACTTCGTGCTCGACGCCTGAGTGGAGCCGCCGGTGGATCAGGATCGACAGCGTCTCGACGCCGGGCGGGACCACCAGGATGCTGGCAGCCAAGTCGCCCAGCGCGACCGCCGTGGCAATCACCCACGCCAGGGCCAACGCCGCGAGCCGGTTGGGCAGCGCGATCCGAAACAGCCGCTGCATGGGTCCCGCCCCGTCGATCGCCGCCGCATCGAGGATTTCTACGGGAATCGTCTGCGATGCATACCACATCACCAACACCGCCGGCGGCAGACACCGGATCAACAACGCCAACCATGGAGCGAAAATCGATTGATCGTAGAGCCACACCAACGGCGGCAACTCGGGCCGGTTCAACAAGCGAATCATCAACACCCCGACGACGGGCCCTGGAACGGCAAGGCACAGGGCAACCAGTGCGAGAACGGCAAGCGTCCCAAGACTTCGCCGCGAGAAACGAAATCCCGCGTTGCCCTGTTTCATCCGGGCCAACCACGCCAGCGGAACCGCCAAGGCAACCGCCGCCGTAGAGGCAAGTGTGCCGAGCAACAGCGACCAGCCGAGTTCCCGCCGATCGTACCAGGGACTCGTGCCGGTGACTGCAAGGGATTTCCATGCCGACCAGCTTCGCATCGGCCAGCCGGCATCATCCGTGGTGACCGCCACGCCGGCCTTGTAACATAGGCTGCCAACCGGCACGCCGATGATGGCCACGAGCGCCAGGCCGGCCGGAATCGCCAGCGGCCACCGCCAACGTCCCAGGCGGAAGACCCATCGCCGCCGCAGTGTGAGCGGCCGGCCCCCGAGCATGAGCTTCCCGCAGAGCACCAGGGCGGCCAGTACCAGCCCGGCGGTCAGCACAACGCCCGGCGTGACCGCAAGCGGCCCTTCGCCGACCTGCGGGCCGACGGCGACCCGGGTGTAGACCTCTTCGGCGTAGGTGCGGATGCGGAACAGGTCGCTTATGGTCATCTCGCCGGCCGTGAGAATCGCAACCCAAAGCGTCGCCACGCCGATCGTCGGCAATGCGCGGGGCAACGTGACGTGCCAAAAGACCTGACCGGCCGAACCGTCCAACAGGGCCTGCTCTTCCAGTTCCGGTTCGACCAGCCTCATGCCGACGCCGGCGATCAAGACAACCCAGGGTATGGCGACCATCGAGTGGATCCAGATCGCGCCGGGCCACCCTTCGTCGAGCCATGCGGGGCAACCGGTGTTCAGAACGATCCAACCCTGGAGCCCGAACCCCGCCCGCCACGCGGCCGCCTGGAGATAGAGCGGCACGAAGAGCATTATCGCCAGCAGCACGATCCCCACCCGCCGCGCCGGCAGATCGGTCCGCCACAGCAGCCACGCCAGCACGGTCCCCACCGGCACGCTAATCGCGCACGTCGCCCCGGCGAGCATCAAGGAGTTCAGGGCAAGGGTCCAGGTTCGAGCGTCCACGGCGTATTGTCAAAGCATCGACTTGGAAGGATCGCCTCAGCGGCTATCATGGATGCGATCATCTCCAAAATCAAGAGGGTTCTGTCGGAAACGGAGGAAGTTCCGGCAAGCGAGCTAATAAGACTCATTCTTATCGGTCTTTTTGGATGCGTCGTATTGAGCGTTTACCTGAAGGTTCCATATATAGTATCGATACCACTGTTACTCGTTCCGTTGAGCGTTGCGATCTGGCTTTACTATCGACCGTTCCCGGAATCACAACTGAATGGTGAACCACAAACCGAGAAGAATTCAGACGCCGGGTTGAGGAACAAAGGATAAACAAAAGGT
>Ga0180432_10001371_pt1 | contig 38682 bp, 38 predicted proteins | sample SS_ome_10_FD_132414 | JGI IMG/M metagenome (GOLD analysis project Ga0180432, IMG submission 132414) | Hypersaline lake sediment archaeal communities from the Salton Sea, California, USA - SS_1_MS_2 metaG | ecosystem: Environmental > Aquatic > Non-marine Saline and Alkaline > Hypersaline >... | reverse complement strand
CTCCTGCGGACTTACCATGCCGAGACTGACCATCGCTTCTAGCACCCGCTCCTGCCTTTTTCTGGCGAGCTGGGGATTTTTCAGCGGCGATAGCCTGTTCGGCGATTGAGGGAGCCCCGCGAGGAGGGCAAATTCCGCGAGCGTGCGGTCTCCGATCTCCTTGTTCAACTAACACTGCGATACGGCCTGAATGCCGTAAGCCCCGTGTCCGAAATAGATCTGGTTGAAGTAGAGCGTAAGTATTTCGTTCTTCGAATATTTCTTTTCTATTTTGAGGGAGAGCCACGCCTCCTTGATCTTGCGGGACCATGTTTTTTCTCTTCCCGTGAAGAGCGTGCGGGAGAGCTGCATGGTAATGGTGCTCGCTCCCTGTCCCTTGATTTTTCCGGATTTAATATTGGCAACCATGGCGCCTGCAACACGCTTGAGGTGAATGCCGTGATGGGTATAGAACTGGGCATCCTCAATGGCAAGAACGGCGTTAATAAGGTTTTCGGGGATCTCCTCAAAGGTGACGGGTTCCCTCTTCACGGTGAACAGCTCGGATATGAGTATGCCGTTTCTGTCGTATATCTTTGATGGAATCTCAGGCTTGAAATCTTCTAGGCTGGCTATGTCGGCCGTATCGTCGAACTGTGAGGTCAGAATTCCGAGTCCTGTCCCAAGTACTGCAGAGAGCAGGAGCAGGGTGAAAATGAGGAATAGTTCTAATTTTTTTAAACGTCTCATCTGCCATAGGGCGTCTGCAGTGTTTATGTCCCGGAAACTGACAGTAATAAGGATGAATTAAAAAGTCAAGGATAGGACCATAAAAAAAGACTAGCGTAAACGCTAGTCTTGTCGAATGCAACGTAATAGTAACTGGGAGGGGAACTATTGAAATTGCATCGACACCCCTATTTTCGGAAAATACGAGTTCAGACTTAATACCGAGATGTTATTTTATTTTAAGAATATGCAAGTAAATTTTCAACGGGAAGATTTTTATATCAACGGTGACGGAGCTGTCTTCCTGCAGTTAATAGGAAAACAACGCAGCTTGGTTTAAAATGGCGGAGTATCGATCCGGCACCTGACAAAGAGCCATGGAGAATACGCACAAACCGACGCGTGCCTTGTGGTCTTTTATAAATTCCGGTATAAAAATACCAGATTTTTAATGGATAAGACCATAATCTCCCGATAATAGAGTGTAGTACAGGTGAGGTGGAATTTTTGCGGATTCTGAAGCGATTAAACAGGCGGGCGGTCTTGAGAACGGCGGGCGGCGTTCTGGTGTTATGCTTGTTAACCGCGTTCCCGTGCGTATTCGCGGACAGCGGCACGGGGTTGCGGCCTTACGCGGACGCCGTGGTTTCTCCGGTGCGGGCATTCATGGGAAATATCGTCGGGAACTATTTTCTTGCCGACCTCCGCGATATGGATCCCAGCGGAGAGGAACTGGCCGTTCGTATGGACGAGATATCGAGGTTGCTGTGCGACCCGGCGGTCCTTTCGAAGGAATGGCTCGGGAATCTCCACCGTTCGGGTGTGATCGAGGGCGCTCTCTTTATGACGGGAAGCAGGACGCTGGCCGTTGGAAGGGAGTTTTTACCGCAGTTTTCTCAGAGTCCGGGTTATTACATAGACGGTGAAGGATTCCTGCACTTCCGCTGCTCGGTCAGTGAGGGCGCCTTTCTCGACACGGTTGTTTCCCTATCGAACCTGAATGGTAAAAAGCGGAGTACAGCCGTACGCGGCGCGGCGCTTGTAGACACCGGAACCGGTTCTGCCGTCATAATACACGGTGACGGGGCTTCATTAGAGGATCCTGATTTTCTGGCGGAGCATGGAAGCCGTTTCATCGGTCCTGCGCGCGCGGTAATCGTGGAAAAGGTCTTCTCCGCGGAGAACGATATCCTCCTGGTAACGGATTTCAGGTTCGTCCCCGGGCCACGGTCATGGCGCGTCTTTGGATTGCTGGTACTTGCAGTGTTCGCTATATTTATATTTATAAGTACTATCCGTGCCATCCGGTATTTTTACAGAACGGAAAAGAGAGGTTTGGAAACGGGGGCTGGTATGGGAGATGAAAAGAAAAAGAGCGTCATCAGCGAGATCGATAGTGAGATATCGGACATCATTGACGATGATACGGTCCGTGAGACTCCTCCACCTGATGACTCGAAGTTGATCGAACGTAAGAAGAAGTACGAGGATGACGGTATAATTATCAGACGCGGGGCCTAAGGCATACGGTGAAGAGACTTCCAATAGCTATTCTTTCCGCGGTCGTCATACTCGGCGGATTCTCACTCTTTTTCATCGAGGGGACGATTCGGGTTCCCGGGTATGGAGCCGGTAATACCCTCGGGAACGGGTATCGGCAAAAATTAGACCGCCTTGCTCTCATCTTCAGCAGAAGATGCGCCATTGAGACGGAGAAGGCCGCCTATATACTTGAAAACAGTGGTCTGGCCGATCCCGGCGGTCGCCGCACCGTAACTCTCCATGATGAAGCGGCGCAAAAACTTCGTGAATACGCGGAAGCACACGGACTTAAGTCGGTACGGCTGGTTTCAAGCGACATGACGATAGCTTTCAGCACGAGCGCCGCGGACAGAATCGGCGGGACGGCTGATTCCCGTTTCTCGGAGGTGTTCGAGGCGGGAGCGGATGAAAAGGGAGTATTCGTTGACGGCACGGGCAGTCTCGTGCTCGGGTTGCGATGGAATTCCGGGAACCTTTTCCTGTTCGCCTACCCGAAGGATTATATTCACACGATATTCGCAGAAGGCGGTATTTCCTGGTACGAGAATGTGGTGGTCCTGCCGGAACACGTCATGCTGTTCAACATGCAGGCCGGAGAGACCGGGCCGGCCGATGAGCTTGACGGAACGGCGGATAAAATTCGTGCAATGCGCGAGGGTACAATTCGGATTCGGCCCGGTGAAAGCGGTTCGGAACGGCTTGTCAGTTTCAGACCGGCCGCGTCGGGTTCCAAATGGATCGTCGGGCTTGCGGTCGATGCAGGAGGTGTCGGCATAACCCCTCTTGGGATCGTGACGATCGTTTTAATGGCGGTGGCCCTGCTTAGTCTCCTTTCGCTTGTCATGGTCTCAACCGGTCGAAAAAAGTCCGTGGAAGAGGTTGCGGAGGAGACACTCTCCACCGGGGACAGGACCCGTGCCGGGGGCCGGGATATGGAAGAGGGGTATGGACCTCAAGAGTTGAAGGTCGAACGGACGGAGGTCCCGGGGGCTTCGACGGAAGAGGAACGGATCGAGTTCGTGGGGACCGGGCCCGTGAACGGGACGGAGGCCGGGGAGGAAATAATATCCCTTGATGCTGGGATCCTGTCGCTGAAGGATGTTGAAGAGGTCAGGGGACTGGCGGATATCGGAGAAGCCGAGGTAGCCGCTGCGGAGGAGGAAGAAGGTTTCGGGAGTGAGGAAGGGACCGAAACAGGGGAAGAGGGACAGGCGGAACCGGAACCGGAGGAATCGACGGCGGATTCACGGGATGAAACCCGGGAAATGGTCGGGGTGGCCGGGGTGGCCGGGGGAAAACCCCCGGACGGTTTCCGGAAAGAGGAGCCGGATCTTACGGAACCGACGGAACGGGATGAGAGTATCGAAGAGGACGTCCTGCTGGAAGAAGGCGGCGGTACTTCGCTTCCCGATCTTCTTTCCCTTGCGGAAGCTGATAAAAACCTGTCGAAGGATGATGTATTCGTGGCGGGCGAAGGAGAACCCCTGCCGGCGGAGCTCGGTGAGTTGTTCGGAGAAGTCATGAAAAGTGCCGGTTTCTCGAAAGGCGGGGTACTTGTCGACAGGAACGGGGAGTTCCGAATGGCAGCATCCGTGGGATTGCGGACGAATACGAAAAAGAAATTCATGTTTGCTGCGGGAGGCGGGGTCGCCCGGATGCTTCGAAGCGGCAGGACCCTGCATATTAAGGGCGATGCCCTCAAGAGCGCCGAGTTGAGAAAGAAATTCGACAGACGTGACACGTCCGGGCTTCGATCAGTCTTCCTTTCGCCCGTATCGTCGCATGAGAAATCGCCGGTTTCCCCTTCAACCATGAAAAAAATGTTAAAAGGGGGGGAGGACCCGGCCGGAATACCGGCCGGAATAACGCTCATCTGTCTCAAATCCAGTGAGGATTTGAGTGTCAGGGAAGCGGTTATAAAGATTAAAGAGATAAATAAATCAATATCCGAATTATTATGAATGTCCATTTTTCTTGACCCGCGGAGGTATGGGTATTAATCTAAATCTTTAGGCAATGCTCTACGAAAGGGGAAACAGGTGGTGTATATTATTTTACAATATGCACTGCCCTCCCTCGTTCTAGGTTTAGTCGTTGGATACTTTGTACGTCGCTATATTGCAAAGCTCAAGGTTAATTCCGCTGAAATTGCGGCTGAGAATATTTTAAAGGAAGCTCAGAAAGAGGCTGAAGCCAAGAAACGAGAGGCGATTCTTGAAACAAAGGATCAGCTTTTCAGAGAAAAGAGTAACTTTGAGCGGGAAACACGCGACAGAAGAGCTGAACTCCAACGGTGGGAAAAGCGTCTCCTTCAGAAAGAGGAAAACCTCGACAAGCGCTTGGATGTGCTTGACAGGAAGGAAAAGACGCTCACAGGCCGGGAGAGGGTGGCAGATGCACGGGAAACGGAATTAAAAGAGTCGCAGGAAGAAATCAGGCGCGAGCTTGAGCGCATATCATGCCTGACCGCGCAGGAAGCGAAGGACATGCTCATTAAGGGCATGGAGGATGAAGCGCGCCGGGATGCGCAGCTGACTATCAATTCCATCGAAAACGAGGCAAAGCTCACGGCCGAGAAGAAGGCCCGCGAGATCCTCGCCTACTCAATTCAGAGACTTTCATCCGAGATAACCTCTGAAATCACCGTTACATCGGTATCACTTCCCAATGACGAGATGAAGGGAAGAATAATCGGCCGGGAAGGGCGCAATATACGCGCGCTCGAGACACTGACCGGGGTGGATATCATTATCGACGATACGCCTGAGGCGGTCGTCATTTCCAGTTTCGATCCCGTTCGACGTGAGATCGCCCGGGTATCCATGGAGCGGCTTATCGCGGACGGGCGTATACACCCCGCCCGTATCGAGGAGGTCACTTCCAAGGTCACAAAGGAAGTCAACCGTATTATCCTGGAAGAGGGGGAAAAGGCGGTTTTCGACCTCTCCATACAATCGATTTCCAGAGAACTCCTCCCTTACGTGGGCAAGCTCCATTACCGGACGTCCTACGGACAGAACATCCTTTCCCACAGCCGCGAAGTGGCCAATATTGCGGGCATGATCGCGGCCGAGATAGGGGCGGATATCGAGCTCGCAAAACGGGGCGGACTGCTTCACGATATCGGCAAAGCCGTTATTACGGACGGTGACGGAAGCCATGCGACGGTCGGAGCAGAGCTCGCGAGGAAGTACGGAGAAAATCCGGAAGTCGTCAATATCGTCGAATCCCATCACAACGACCGGGAACCCGAAACCATTGAAGCGGTCATCATTCAGGCTGCGGATGCCGTTTCAGCATCGAGACCCGGGGCGCGCAGGGAGTCGATGGACACCTACATCAAGAGGCTCGAAGCGCTCGAAAAAATCGCCGAGAGTTATGAAGGGGTGGATAAGTCCTTTGCAATACAGGCCGGGCGCGAAATACGCGTCATCGTCAACAACGACCGGGTGAACGATGATAATGCAAAGGAAGTGGCGCGGGAGATAGCCAAGCGTATTGAGAAGGAGCTCAAGTATCCCGGCCGGATAAAGGTCACTCTGATCAGAGAGACGAGAATCGTCGAATACGCGAAGTAGACATCGTTCTTCACGTTTTCAGCCCGGCAGCAGCTTACGGGTGCAGTGCCGTCGGCCGCGCGATTCCACGTACAAGTTCACGCATTCCCATTCGCAGAGAAGAATAATGACGAGCGATCGTGCAGTCGTGTATACATAAGAGGATCCTTTCATGAAGACCGGACCGGTTAATGTCGCGCTTATCGGGGATATTATCGGAGAGCCTGGGAGGCAGGCCCTCTTTCTCTCCCTGAAAAGCCTGATAGATGACTATTCCATAGATTTTGTCATTGCAAACGGAGAGAATGCCGCGGGCGGATTCGGTATAACGGGTAAAATAGCGGGCAAGCTCTTCTCATACGGTGTTGACTGCATTACGACCGGTAATCACGTGTGGCGTAACAGGGAGGTCTATAAACTCATCGATGACAGCACGCGGGTGATCCGTCCGACGAATTATCCGAAGGGGACGCCCGGCAGAGGGTGGACCGTCATCGAAAAAAACGGCGTAAAGGTCGGTGTCGTAAACGTACTGGGGAGGGTGTATATGGAACCTCTCGAATGCCCTTTCCGGGCGGCCCGAAGGGATATTGCGCTGGTGAAGAAAGAAACCAATATCGTCGTCATCGATTTTCACGGTGAGGCGACGAGCGAAAAGGTCGCGATGGGCTGGCACGTCGACGGTATGGCAAGCGCCCTGCTTGGTACCCATACGCATGTTCAGACCGCGGATGAGGGAATACTGCCCAAGGGTACGGCTTATATTACGGATGTCGGCATGACCGGTCCTTTCGATTCCGTGATCGGTATGAGAAAGGAAAGCGCATTGCGGAAGTTTATAGGGCTCATTCCCATGAAGTTTTCGGTTGCGGAGAACGATATACGGATAAACGGAGTCGTCGTTTCCATCGATACGGATACGGGAAAAGCGGTATCCATTACGCGCATCAGTAAAAACGTCTTCAACTAGTGACCGGTCCTTTCCGAACTTCCGAAGACCGCTTTCTTCACCGCGGTATGTCTCATCTTTCGTGTTAATTCCAAATCCGGAAAACGCATCATGAAGGAGAGGCTCGACAAATTTATCGCCCGAAAAAACCTTGTTCCTTCCCGTGAAAAAGCCAGGGCCTACATACTGGGCGGCAGCATCAGGGTTGACGGGGAGACGGTTCGAAAACCGGGCCTGCTCGTTGATGACGAGTCCCGGATCGAGATCCGGCTGCAGAACGAGGGATTCGTAAGCAGGGGCGGGATGAAACTGAAGAAGGCCCTTCGAGTTTTCACTATACGGCCCGACGGCCGTCCGTGTCTCGATATCGGGGCCTCAACAGGAGGATTCACCGACTGCCTTCTGCAGGCCGGCGCCTCATCAGTTACGGCTGTCGATGTGGGTAAGAACCAGCTCGCTTACAAGCTGAGAAGAGACAGCCGGGTGTGCGTGGTCGAGGGATTCAATGCCAGGTATATTGACCGGCTGAAGCTTACCCGGACACCGTCCGTTGTAACCGTCGATGTATCCTTTATATCCATCAGACTCATTCTGGAACCACTTGCCGGGATAATTACCGGTGACACCGACGTTATCTGTTTAATCAAACCCCAGTTCGAGTTGAGCCGGCCCTTAAGCGGATTCAAGGGCGTTGTGGGAGACCCGGCCATACACAGGCGTATTATAAAGGACCTGAATAAATTCTTTCCCGGCTGCGGCTACCGCGTCCTGGGATATACCTTTTCTCCACTCCAGGGGCCGAAGGGAAACATTGAATTCTTCGTGCACCTGAGAAAAAAGGCGGGGGAGGGGACGGCCGTGTTTCCCGAGGACGGGATCGATCGTGTAGTCGAAGATGCCCGTTCCTTTTTTCAGGACGGGGTCTGACCGGGTCGGATTGTGGTGTACTTGAACGTTTTCCGTGTATATTTTTTATTAAATGAATCTCGGGCTTGCTTCAACGAGATAAGAAGGGTGGTGCACAATGACCAAGTACATTTTCATCACCGGCGGGGTATGTTCGTCTCTCGGCAAGGGAATAGCCGCATCCTCACTCGGATGCCTGCTCGAGAACCGGGGTTACAAGATCAGCCTTATGAAGATGGACCCCTATATCAACATCGATCCCGGCACCATGAGTCCCTATCAGCACGGCGAGGTATACGTAACCGATGACGGGGCGGAGACCGACCTCGATCTCGGTAATTACGAACGGTTCACCTCGCAGAGGCTTACGAAATTCAACAGCGTAACCACGGGACAGATTTACAAAACCGTTATCGAAAAGGAGAGGCGGGGCGATTACCTCGGCCGTACCGTTCAGGTCATTCCCCATATCACGAACGAGATCAAGCGCCGGATTAACGTGATCGGTGAAAACGACAACTCGGATTTCGTGATTGTGGAGATCGGTGGAACGGTTGGGGATATCGAGGGTATACCGTTTCTCGAGGCCATCAGGCAGTTCAGGCTGGACGTCGGGCGGGAGAACAGCCTCTTCCTGCACGTTACGCTCATCCCGGTCGTGGGAGCGGCGCGCGAACCGAAAACAAAACCCACCCAGCACTCGGTCAGCAAACTGCTCGAAATTGGGATAGTACCCGATATCATACTGTGCAGGGCGCAGTCCGAGCTCAGTGACGAGATGAGGAGTAAGATCTCGCTCTTCTGCAACGTGGAGGAACGGGCGGTTATAACGGCAAGAGATATCAAGGGCTCCATCTACGAGGTTCCGGTCAATTTTCGTGAAGGCGGGCTCGACGAGATCGTTCTCGATAAGTGCAATATGCATAAAAAGCGTATGAACTTTTCCGGGTGGGTGGAGATGCTGCAAAGGCTCAAATCGGCCCATGAAGACGTAAACATCGGCATTGCGGGCAAATATACGGAGCTGCACGACGCGTATAAGAGTATTTACGAGGCCCTCGATCACGGCGGAATCGCGAACGATGTAAAGGTGAATATCATCAAGATAAAAGTGGAAAACGTCAAAGATACCTCTCTCAAGAATATATTCAGGGACGTACACGGTATTCTTATTCCGGGAGGATTTGGAGAACGGGGTATCGACGGGAAGGTGCTCGCCGCGAAATATGCGCGCGAGCATAATATACCGCTCTTCGGCATATGTCTCGGCATGCAGGTCATGGTGATCGAGCTGGCACGCAACGTTCTCGGATACAGGGACGCCAACAGCACGGAGTTTGATGTAGAGACGAAGCACCCGGTCATCAGTCTCATGGAGGAACAGGGAGCGGTTACCAATCTCGGGGGCACCATGCGGCTCGGAAGCCAGCCCGCGCTCCTGGCTGAAGGAACGAAGATCAAAAAAGCTTACGGGTCCGTGAAAATATATGAGAGGCACAGGCACCGGTATGAGTTTACGAACAGGTACAGGGATGACATGGTGAGCACGGGCCTGATTCTTTCCGGAACGTCGCCTGACGGGCTGCTCGTTGAATCGATTGAGTACCGGGACCACCCGTGGGCCATAGGCGTTCAATTCCATCCCGAGTTCAAGTCAAGGCCGGTTAAACCGCACGTACTCTTCAGGGATTTTATCAGGGAGAGTGTCCTTTATAAAAAAAGGAAAACGGTGAAAAAGGCCGAGGCGAAACACTGAGACCGACGATATGTTTTTCGCCGTATAAGCGGAGGATGAGGCGCGTGAAATCCGTGAGAAACGCAACGCTCTGTTTCATCATTCTCATGATACCGGTTGTATGCATCGGCGGGAAACCGGGCGGCAAGCTAGGCGACAAGGAAGACGTGCCCGAGGAGCCCGGTACGGCTGAAAAGACGCCCGACTACGTGCTCAGGGACGTCGTGCACTACACCTACCAGGAAGGTGATCTCCGGGTCATGATGGAGTTCGAGAACGGTTTGTACTACGCGGATGTCGAGGAGTTACATATTGAAAATTGCAGTTACGTATATTATGATAGGTTTGGAGAGGTTGAATCGAGGGGCAAATCCAGAAGGGCTACCCTTTACGAAGACGATTCGTATCTCGAAGCGGAAGATGACGTCGTTGTTATATCCGAAGTAAACGGGGCGAAGCTCGAAACGGATTATCTCGAATGGTACGGAACGAGGGACCAGTTCGTTACGGAGAGCTTTGTCACGGTTACGCGGAAGAACGGTGATATACTTCAGGGAATCGGTATGACAGCCGATGTGGCGCTCAATTATGTTACGATTAAAAAAGATGTCAGGGGTAGCGTTAAAAACGAATAACCCCCTCTTCTTTCCGTATATTGTTTTCCTTTTTTTCATTCCATTCCACTTCGTTTTCGGTGACGCTTACCTTGCCTCCGACAGGATCTATTACAGTGCCGATACGTACTCGGTTGATTACGAAAAAAAGATCATTACGGCTACGGGAAATGCTTATTACAGGAAAGAGCAGACGGAAGTTAAAGCCCGGAAAGTCGTGATTCACTATGCCGAAGAGGTGAAGCGGGCATATTTTCATGATGATGTCGTTTTATTTGACAGGGAGACGGGCAGGGAGATCAGGGGAGCATACGCTGAAGCATATTATAATGATGATTATTATTTCGTCAGGGATAACGGGTCTTACCGGGACGGCGAACGTGTAATCACTTCCGGACTCATTGAATCGCTCGGTGAGGGGCGATACACATTCACCGATGATGTGGTCTATACGGATGACAATGTGCGTGTGGATTCGGCAAAGCTGGAAGTATTAAGTGATGATACCGCAAACTTCACGGGTGATGTGCGGGCCGAATCCCTTGAGGACGGTGATGAAATATTCTGTGATTTAATCAGGTACGGGATTGACACGGGGGACGGTCATTTCCAGGGGGATGTTCTCTACATTGAGCACGGTGAGAACGGACTCGTTTTAAGCGCGGAGGTTATCAAGTATTTCAACACAGAGGACTACTTTATCCTGCTGGAAGATGTGCAGGTGCTGAGCGGGGAATACTCCATGGGCGGGTCCTTTGTAAAATACTATCGTGAGAAAAGGCTTGTGGAATCCCAGGGTGAAACGGTGGTATTTGACGGTGAGAAGACGATTTACTCGGGAAGTATGCAGCTCTATCTCGATTTGAACAAACTTTCTTTTCTCGGGGGCGTTCGCGGAATTATTCCTGAGGAAGAGCGGCAGGATTCCCGGGGATCTCTAGACGGGTAAACGGGGAAATGGATTCTGCGGGATCGTCCAAAAAAATACGGGGAGAGCGGTACGTGAACACCATTGCAGTTAAAGGTCTCGTCAAGATCTTTAAAAAACGCAAGGTCGTTAAAGGCGTGAGCTTTGATATACACGAGGGAGAGGTCGTCGGGCTTCTCGGGCCGAATGGAGCGGGGAAGACGACCTCTTTTTATATGATCGTAGGTTTTATCAAGGCGGATGAGGGTAAGATCCAGCTGAATGGAAAAGATATCAGCCAGGCCCCGATGTATAAAAGGGCGCGGATGGGAATCGGTTATCTCGCCCAGGAGTCGTCCGTTTTCCAGAAACTCACCGTCGAGCAGAACATACTCGCGGTACTGGAAAATACCAGCTTGACCCGAAAGGAGAGAGTCCGGAAGACGAACGGGCTCCTTGATGAGCTCGGTATCACGCATGTGAAGAAACAGAAGGCCTATACGCTCTCTGGGGGTGAGCGGAGGAGGACGGAGATAGCCCGCGCACTCGCGCTCGAGCCCAAATTTCTTCTTCTGGACGAACCCTTCGCCGGGATCGATCCCATAGCCGTGTTCGACATTCAGGGTATTATTGATAAGTTGCGGGAAAAGGGGCTGGGTATTCTCATAACGGACCATAATGTGCGGGAAACGTTGCGTATTACAAGCAGGGCGTATATCATGAATGAAGGGGAGATACTCGTTTCAGGCACGAGTGATTACCTCGTAAATAACGAGGAAGCGAAACGTATCTATCTGGGCCTAAACTTCACTATTTGATTCAGGTGTGAGCGAAGCGTGGTGGTTCCGCCGGCGCGGAAACACCGGAAATGAGGAGCGGTACTGGTGGAACTGAGACCGGAGATACAACTCAAGCAGACGCAGAAGCTCGTAATGACGCCGCAGCTCCAGCAGGCGATCAAGATGCTTCAGCTCTCCAACCTGGAATTGAGCCAGAGAATAGAAGAGGAACTGATCGAGAATCCCGCTCTCGAGATGGAGGACCGTGACGAAAGAACCGGTAACGAGCTTACAGAGGAGGAGATCCTCGAGCATATGGAACGAACGAGGGAGGAAAAGGTCGTCGACGATTTCAACGAGGAACTGCTCATCGATCAACGTTCATACCTGCAGTCCGCCCCGGAAGGCGAGGACAGGAAGCGGGAGTTCATCGAGGGTGCGCTTTCGAGGGATATGACGTTGAAGGAGTATCTCATGCGGCAGATCAGCCTGCTGAAGATACAGCCTGAGGACCTCGAGGTCGCTGAGGTTCTCATCAGCTTTATTAACGATGCCGGGTACCTCTCCGAAACCATCGAAAACATATCCTCCGAGTTCTCTATTTCGACCCAGAGGCTCGATGCGGTGCTGAATATTATTCAAACCCTCGATCCGCCCGGAATCGGGGCCCGTTCCATACAGGAATGCCTTATCATTCAGCTGAGAAACCGGGGGCACTATCCGATTGCCGAGAAACTCGTCCTGGATCACCTCAACAGGATCAAGCTGAGAAAGTACGACGAGATTACGAAGAAAACACACATCTCAAAGGCGAATTTAAAAGATGCGCTCGCGCTCATTTCGAGCCTCGAGCCCTACCCGGGAAGACAGTTCAACTCCGAGGAGGTGCGCTACATAATTCCCGATGTCATAATAGAGAAGCGCGAGGGGGTTTTCGTTGTCATAACAAATGATATGGGTATTCCGAAGCTGCGGGTTAACCGTTATTTCGAGTACCTGCTCAAGAAGAAAGACAGCGAGAGGAGGGTGAAGGACTTCGTTTCCGATCGCGTTCAGCGGGCTAGGACCTTCATCCATTCCGTTCAGCAGCGAGAAAGTACCCTGCTCAGGGTGTCGAAGGCCATCCTCGAACGGCAGATTGATTTTTTCGAGAAAGGGCCGCTTCATCTGAGACCCCTGACGCTTCGGGACATTGCGGAGATGGTCGACCTTCACGAGTCCACAATCAGCAGGATTACTTCTTCGAAATACGCGCAAACCCCGTACGGTGTTTTCCGTATGAAGTATTTCTTTTCGAACCCGATTCAGGCAAAGGGGAGGCAGGATTTCTCCTCAACGTCCATTAGAGAAATAATCAAGGAGATTGTTCAGAATGAAGGCTCGAAGAACCACCTGAGCGACCAGAAGATCGCTGAACTCCTCCAGAAACGGGGAATCAAGATCGCGAGAAGAACGGTTGCCAAGTACCGAAAAGAACTCCATATTTTACCATCAAACCTGAGGAGGTAGAAATGAATGTTTCAATAGTCGGGAGAAAGGTAAAGATAACTCCTGATTTACGGGAATATATAGAAAAGAAGATGAAGAAGCTCGACCATTACGTAGACCATATCTATGATTTTAAGCTCATAATTGAAAAAGAACGCCACGTCTTCCTTGCGGAAGTCAATATAAACATGAAGAAGAAGACCATACATATCTTTGCCAAGACCTCGGATGTTTACAGTGTCGTTGATATGCTGTATGATAAGATTGAAGTAAAGATGATGAGATACAGGGACAAGCTGACACATAGGCGTGTTATGCCCCTGAAGGAGACCTTCGCGCAGCCTGTCGGTGCCGGCAAAAGCGATCAGTCCGAGCCATTTTCGGAAGAAGCGGTTTCGGAGGAGTATTAAAAGGGAATGGGACAGATCGAAAAGACGAAAGGAATCACCATTGCGAGGTTGCTCGATCTCGCCCAGGACGGGGACATACTTCACCTCCGCATCATTACCGGGGAGAAGACACTCAGGCAATCGATTACGACCTGCGATATCAACAGGCCGGGACTTACGCTGGCCGGGGATTTCGATTTCTTCGATTATGAAAAAATCCAGGTTTTCGGCAGGGGGGAGTACCATTACCTTCTTAAAATCGTAAACAGCAACGAGCTGCAAAGCATCGAAAATTTTTTCAGCTATCACGTTTCCTGCTGTATCTTTTCGCACGGCCACGAGCCTCCCGAAATATTCGTGGAAAAAGCCGACGCCGCCGGCGTCCCGGTTCTCGTTTCTTCTCTCCCGACAAATATTATGACCACGCGGCTGTCGAAGATACTTCAGGACGCGTTTGCTCCCAGGACGAGCACTCACGGTGTGCTCGTCGAAGTTTTCGGCGTGGGTATCCTTATCGTGGGAAAGAGCGGGGTCGGTAAGAGTGAATGCGCCCTCGAACTCGTCGAACGGGGACACAGGCTCGTGGCGGATGATGTAGTGGACATACAGTCCATATCGGACACGCTCCTGATCGGAAGCGGTGCGAAGCTCATACGCCACCACATGGAAATTAGGGGCCTCGGTATCATCAACATAAAGCAGCTCTTCGGAGTCGGTGCAATTCGCGATACCAAGCAGATACAGCTCGTCGTGAGCCTCGAGATGTGGGACGCTGAAAAAGCCTATGACCGGCTCGGACTCGACAAGGCGGTCTATTCAATACTCGGTGTGGAAGTGCCCCTGCTCACGATACCGGTCAGGCCCGGGAGAAATATTCCCATACTTATAGAGACGGCCGCGATGAATTACAGGCTTGCCAAGCTCGGTTATGATACGGCCAAGGAGTTCAACCGGGATTTGATCAACCATATCGCGGACGAAGGGAAGGATACATAGAGACCGCGGTCGCGGCCGCTGTCGCGGCTGCTTACATGGTTCGCAGAAACCTGACAGTCTCTTGAATGGATAAAAGGCCTTTTTTTTCAGGGTAAAGGTATGATCGAAAAGAAGACTGTCATCAAGAATAAAACCGGCCTTCACGCCCGTCCTGCCGCGGTTATCGTGCAGAAGGCGAATGAGTTCAAGTCCGATATTTTTCTTCAGAAGGAAGAGGACAGGATAAATGCGAAGAGCATCATGGGTGTCATGATGCTGGCCGCCGGCGAAGGGTCCCAGGTTAACGTTATTGCCGAAGGCGATGATGAGGAAAAAGCGATCATCGCTATCGTAAACTTGCTACAGTCTGATATAGACAGTGAGGTCAAAACATGAAAAAACCGCTCGTCTGTATCGTCGTTCTTCTTCTTTTTATTGTACCGTTGTACGGGTTCGGCGAGGGAAGAACACAGTACACACGGAAGGACCCCATACTCGCGGGAGCTCTGTCCTGGTACGTACCCGGGCTCGGACAGTTTTACTCAGGCGCTTTCCTGAAGGGCGCGGTATTCTGGGTTGCCGAGGAAGCTCTGCTCATCAGCACCATCCTGACGCTCGCGGAAATGGAGCTGAACGTTACGGGGGATATCGGGATTACCCTCAATATTACCTCGAAGGAGAACCCCAACAGGACGGAGAGGAGAACGGCGTTTCTGCTCGGTGCCGCGCTCGTGGGAGTCCATTTCTACAATATTATCGATGCTGTCAATACAACGAGGAATTACAACCTCCGGCAGAGAAATCTCTATGCCGATGTCGTTTACGATGAAACCGGTGAAAAATACGGCGTAACCCTCAATAAAAGGTTTTAGCGGAACCGTCGGGAGATATGCCAATGACAATTCGAGCTGTTTGCATAATACTGTGCTGTATTCTCCTTATTAATGTTGTTTTTATCGGCGGTTACAGGAATGCTTCAGCCGATACGGAATTTGTAGAGAGCGCGGCTGCCGGCACCGTACAGGCGGGTATGGAAACCTGCGATACGCCCGTTATCGAATTGTACGCGGACCAAATAAGGGGGGAAAAGGACCCCTTTGTTGCGGGCCTGCTCTCCTGGTTCATGATGGGGATCGGACAGATATACGCTCAGGAATATACCAAGGGGTCACTTTTCATTGCCGCGGGTGTGTTGAATAAGACGGCACTCGTATTCCTCATCTCACACATCAATAACAAGTATGCGCCGAGTGGTGACGAGATAATCAACGCGAACTGGCAGTCCTTTGACAACAGAACGAGAACGCTTATAATCACCTACCTGGCGGCATATTTCAGCCTGCGGTTCTACAACGTTGCCGATGCGGTCAGGTCGGCGGAGAAATACAACGACAGGTATAGAAAGCAGCGTGAGGGCCTGTCTCTTACCGCGAATCCGGGCGGCTTTTCCCTTCAGTACGACTATCGTTTCAGTGACTGATCAATGAAAAAACATATGCCATTCCTATTGGCCGCACTGGTCATTATACTCATTCCGGCCGTCGCAGTTACCGAGGTTTTCGCGAAGGCCCGGGAAAAGGAGGACCTGACCGTGGCCTTCAGCGGCTACTCCATGCAGGAGGACAACCTGCACGCGTCCCTGAAGCTCAAGGGTAAAATTTCAGATGACAATATCGATGCGATTCAAAACGGTATTACGGCACAGCTTTATATTACCCTGCAGCTCGCAAGGTCTTCGCCCCTGCTTGGAATAGGAAGAAGTATTTCCGAGGAGACGACTGAGACCTTCAATATCTCATATGATGTTTGGGAAAACAGTTACGTCATCGAGGACAGAAAGAGGAAAAATGTACACAAGGTAAAGTTCCCGTCACAGATCGTACAAACGGTAAACGATATTATCAATCCGCTCGTATTCGATATCGGGGATTGGAATACGTATAACCTCTCCCTTCGTGCAAAGATCAAGATCAAGACGATCAAACTTTTTCCGCCATTCGGCATCTTCCTGCTTTTTTTCGATCCCTGGAATTATGAGAGCGAGTGGATTGAAACCGAAATTGTTTTCTGACTGTACCCTAATCTCAAAACGGCTGTGAATGCATGGGTAAGAGAAGAGCGAGTAGAAAGATGAAGCTGTTGCTCGTCATCCTCTGTGCCGTGTTCATCGTCTACTTCGCGGCGGTCCTCTATTTCAGCTTCAGCGCCGATCCCATCGACATCATACAGACCCTGACTGCAAGCAGGTTTTTCCTCCTCCTCCTCTTCCTCTTCTTTTTCATCATGTTCTTTCTCGTTATGTACAACATCGTCCAGGTCATAGCGGCACGGTTTAAAAACCGGGAAGGTTCGAAATTCAGACTCAGACTGACCCTCTTCTTCCTCACCGTAACCCTTATACCTATCGTGCCGGTCATACTTGTTTCCAACAACATCATTGGAAAGAGCATAGACAGGCAATTCGAACGTGATATGGAGGGGACACTCGTTGACGCGCTCGATGTTTCGAAGGAACTTTACAGGAAGTATTCGGAGGAGAGTATCAATGAATGGGAACGGATCTGCAACGGATGTCCTCCCGAGGTTATGAAAGAGCAGCGATACGATACCATAAACGGAATACTCGGATTCGATCCGGAAAGCGGACGTTTCATCCCCATTCTCCTGGAAGATTATGCCATTATAATGACGCTCGAGGAGATGATTAAATCCGGAGAGAGCATGATCGATACGTGGAAGAGGGTCGCTGTGGCGGACACCGATTATCTCATCATTCCGGTTCTCAGTGAGGGAGGGGACCACTATGTGCTTCTCAGGGTAATCCCGGAGCATATACGAGAGTATGCGGCCAGCATCTCGAGCGGGCTTCAGCGGTACAGGATCTTTAAAATATCCCGTAAACCGCTCATGGGATTTGTCACCCTTTTCTTCACGGTTCTCACCCTTCCCTTTGTTCTGCTTTCCTTCTACCTGAGTCTCATTATTTCCAGGGAGGTAACGGGCCCCATACGTGAGCTCGCGATCGCCACCCAGCGCGTCGCGCACGATGACTTCGAATACACCATTGAAACGGACGCAAAGGATGAGATGCTCGTCCTTATTGACTCATTCAACCGGATGACCGAGGATCTTCGGCTTAATAAGATGCTCCTCAAGCAGACTGAGAGGAGCGCGGCCTGGCGTGATATCGCGAGGAAGATCGCCCATGAGATCAAGAACCCTCTCACTCCGATCAGACTCTCGGCGGAGCGTATCCTGAGACTCTACGAGAGAGACGATTCATACCGGGAAATTCTCTCCAAGGGAATCGGCACCATTCTGACCGAGGTAACGAATATTAACGATATGGTAAATGAATTTTCGCAATTTGCCCGGTTTCCTGATACGGTACCCCGGAAGAGGAACATCATCGCCGTTCTAAAAGACATCATGGAGGGTTTGGGAGACGGGTACAGGAATATCAGCTTTTCCTTTAACCATGATGAGGATACGGTGTATCTTATGATCGATGAGGCGCAGATCAGGCGTGCCGTCCTGAATATTATCTACAACAGTATTAATGCGATTGAAACGGAAGGAACTATTGCCGTTGCAGTGACACCCGGGAAAGACCGTTCATCGGTCGTTCTGTCAGTGACCGACAACGGTCCCGGTATCGATCCCGAGATCAGGGACAGGATATTCGACCCGTATGTCTCTCAAAACGGGAGAGGTTCGGGACTGGGGCTCGCCATTGTGGAGAGGATCGTCCTGGACAACAAGGGACGTATATGGTACGAAAGCGAACCGGGAAGGACGACATTCTTTATGGAGTTTGACAGGGCATGAGCAGTATTCTGGTTGTTGACGACGAGAAGAACATCAGGGAAACGCTGAAGGACGTGCTCGAGGATGAGGGCTTTTCCGTCGTTCTGGCGGATAACGGAAGAAAGGCCCTCGATATACTCGAGTATACCTTCATCGACGTCGTTCTGCTCGATCTCTGGCTGCCGGAGATCGGAGGGATGGAAGCACTGCAGCTTATTAAGAAAAAATACCCCGGGCTCCAGGTCGTGATAATATCCGGCCACGGTACGATCGACACGGCCGTTAAGGCCACGAAGAACGGAGCGTTTGATTTTATCGAAAAGCCGCTCTCCATCGACAGAATACTCAAGGTTGTGGAGCATGCCATCCGGATAAGCGGGCTCGAGCAGGAGAACCTCGAGCTCAGGCAGAAGGACTTCGATTCCTACTACATGGTTGGAGGAGTATCGCCCCAGTTCAGGGAGATAGAACAGCTCATCGAGAACTGTGCGATGAGCAATTCGCGGGTACTCATCACCGGAGAGAACGGTACGGGCAAGGAAGTCGTGGCACGGATGATACATATGAAAAGCGCTCGCCGCAACGGCCCCTTTATCGCCGTAAACTGTGCCGCCATACCGCAGACGCTCATAGAATCCGAGCTTTTCGGATACAAGAAGGGCGCCTTTACCGGCGCTATCGAGGACAAGAAGGGTAAATTCGAGCTCGCGCATGAAGGGACGATTTTTCTCGATGAAATCGCGGATATGAGCCAGGACGCGCAGGCCAAGGTGCTTCGCGTGCTCGAGGAGATGCAGATAGAGAGGGTCGGGGGTGTGGAGCCCATAAAGATCAATGTCAGGGTGATTGCGGCGACGAACAAGGATATCAGGCAGTATGTGGCGGATGGAATGTTCAGAGAGGACCTCTATTTCAGACTCAACGTTGTTCCGATCCACATTCCTCCGCTCAGGGAGAGACGTGAGGATATTCCCGCGCTCATCGATTATTATCTTGGTTATTCCGCCAGGGAGAGCACCCGCCGACGGAAGCAGATGGACGGGGAGGCACTTCGATTTCTCGTCGAGGAATATGCCTGGACGGGTAATATAAGGGAGATCAGAAATCTCGTGGAGCGGCTCACAATCCTGACGCATGCCGATACGATCACCCGGGAGGACATAAGAAACAATATTCCTCATCCGGTCAGCTCGGCGGACAACGGGAGCGCTCTCTGGGAAGCAGATAACCTCGGCCTCAAGCAGGCGAAGGAGCAGTTCGAAAAATCATTCATAGAGAAGCAGCTGAAGGATAACGATTATAATATTACGAAGACCGCGCGTATTCTGAAGGTCGAGAGATCGAATTTTTACAAACTCATAAAGCGGCTCGGTATAGATACCAAATAACCCGGTGCTTGAATCTTTCCATGCACATGATTAAATCTGACAGACTTTTCGATGAGCTCAGGCGCGGCGAGGTATATCCCGTATACCTGCTTCTCGGTGAGGAGAATACGGGTAAGGAAGAGTTTATCCTGCTTCTCAAAGAAACCGTTCTCGGCGGTGATGAAAACAATGCCGGGAATGTATTCATAATTTACGGCGATGAAACAGGGCCGAAGGATGTCGTCGAGAACCTCACCACTTATGCTCTCTTCGGGGGAAAGAAGATAGTCATCGTAAGGGATTTCGACCGGATGATCTCGTCCGGCCCCGTGCTAGAATATGCGGAATCTCCCAATGAGGATTCCGTGCTCGTTCTTCTTTCTCAAAAGAAATCGCTTTCAGGGAAAATCATGGATGCGGCGGGAAAGAAGGGGCGCGTCTGTGTTTTCTGGAGGATGTTTCCGAATGCGGGCGTCCAGTGGCTGAAATCCCGTTTTGCAGGTCTCGGCGTGGATGCGGACCCGGATGCGATCGAATATATAATCGACCTGTCGGGCACCGACCGGTCCGTACTGGAGAGCCAGGTCGCGGGAGTGAGTAATTACCTCGAAAAGGGGGAGAGGCTTACGGTTGAAAGGGCCGCGGATATTGTTTCGCGTCTTTACGAGTATACCGTTTTCGATCTTACCGGCGCGTTTTTCACGCGGGGACCGGCCCGGATCACCGCCCTGTTCCGGCACCTCGTGGAAAACGGAGAGGACATGGTGAAGATCCTCTTTTTCTGTACCAGGGAAATCGGGAAACTGGCGGACGTGTGCGCTCTCCATGTGCAGGGGAATAGTTTTTCAAAGATAGAAAAGATCCTGGGACTGAGAAAGATGGAGAGTTCCCGGCTGAGAAAAGCAGCGGACCGTGTGTCACCGGGTTTTTTCCGTTTTCTCTACAGAGAGCTTGCCGCTCTCGAGAAAACGCTTAAATCCAGTCCCCCGATCCAGGGGAGGGTGGAGTTCGAGCGGTTTCTGTTGCACCTCTGCGCCCGTTGACACGGTGAAGCGGCGGGATCGGATGTAGTTTGAAGCCTGTTTATCCGGAACAATGAAGCAGGGGGGAAATAAATGCCTGATATCGTGTCCATCGGTGAGGCGCTCATGGATTTGCTTTCCACCAGGTGGGGAGTACCGCTTGAAGAAACACCGGGATTCACCATCGCTCCCGGAGGAGCGCCCGCGAACGTGGCGGCGGCTGTTGCAAAGCTCGGGGGCAGCTCCGGATTCATCGGAAAGGTGGGGGACGACGCCTTCGGCAGGAGGATGAAGAACACGCTCGCCGAGTGCGGTGTCGATGTTTCCATGCTCTTCATGGACGGTTCGGTCGATACCACGCTCGCGTTCATAGGGGTTAGGGCGGACGGTGAACCCGACTATCTTTTTTATAGAAAACACGCGGGAGCGGATATCGCGCTGAGAGCGGAAGAGATCGATCCGACAATCATAACCGGCGCGCGTATCTTTCATTTTGGTTCCCTGAGCTTTACGAACGAGCCCCTGAAGCGGGCCACGAGGGAGTCCATTCGAATAGCGCGTGAAAGCGGGGTCGTGGTGTCCTTCGATCCGAATCTCAGGCCGTCACTCTGGGAGCGTATGGATCAGGCGAAAATCGAGATCGAATGGGGTCTGCGCAGGGCGGACATAGTCAAGCTGACGGAAGAGGAACTGGAGTTTGTTACGGGCGCGGGGTCGATCGAGGGAATGGACCGCCTTTTCAAGTACGGTCCGAAAATGGTTCTGGTTACGCGGGGAAAGGAACCCTGCCTGTACGAGTGCGGTCCGCTCCGGATCGAGGTCGAACCCTTCCTGGTTGAGCTCGTCGATCCCACGGGGGCGGGCGACGCTTTCGTCGGGGGTGTTCTTTTGGGTCTCACTGAAAGGCTGAAGCGCGGGGAGGATATCCTGTCCATGTCTGAGGATGAGGTGCGGGGGCTCCTGCGCTTCGCACACGGATGCGGAGCTCTCACGGTCATGCGGAAGGGTGTCGTGCCCGCGCTTCCCACCCGCGCGATGGTTGAAGAATTTCTGGAGAAAGCCGAAAACGTATGATAGCACGAACCCCGGTTTTAAGGTCATTCCGAAAGCCGGGGTGCAAAGGAGAAAGCGATGGTTGAGGGAAAAGCGCTCGTTTTATTCTGGACCAAGAACGGCAATACCGAGAAAGTCGCACGCTGTATACACGACACGCTTGAGAAGGCAGGTATGGATGTATCCATAACCCGTATAACGAAGGATCTGGAGGTCGAATACCTCGAGTACAATATGATCTTTCTCGGGGCGCCCGTTTATGAGAACCTTTCTCCCAAGCCCGTTCTCGCTTTTCTGCGCAGAAACAGGAGGAGGGACGGAGTCGAGCTGCTTGCGTCGGCTCCCGAAGTCCCGGGTGTGGCCGGGGTTCCGTTCTGTACCTACGGGGGCGGACATACCGGCTACAACGAGGCCGCGCCCATGCTCAAGCACATCGGCCAGTATTTCGAGCACGAAGGCATACGCGTTGTTGACGACATCGCCGTCGTCGGCGTATTTCCGGAGGCCGATATTTCTTACAACACCGAGGGAAGGTTCGGGGATATTCGAAAACGGCCGGACGAGCGCGACCTGGAGGAGGTCGCCGGGAGGGTGCGCGGCATTCTCCGTCGCCTACACCGCGTTCTGCCCCTTGGAGAGCTCATGCTTTGATTTGCCGGACAGGGCAAGCACGGAGCGAGCGATAAGGGAGCGTGCTGTTAAAAACCGTCAACAGCGGAGCATTTACAAGCTCACGCTTTCGATCGTTCGCGTGCGACGGTGCTCCCGTTACGAGATATATATTCCGAAGGCCTCCGGCTGATATCTAATGTGCTCGATCATGAGTCGGAGTGGACCAGAGGGAGTATCGGCGAGCACACACTCACCGCATCCATGGCCGAAAACGGACGAGGCGATGGGAGTCAATATAGATATTTTTCTCTCTGTAATATCGGCATCTTTCGGGTAAACGATTGTATAGACCATGAGCTGACCGGTTTCAAGGTTGCGGAACTCGGGCGTTGAGTTCATGGTCACCACATCTTCCGGTATTGATTCCGGAGAAACCACCTCGGCTCGCTTCAGCTTGTTTTTCAGCAGGTTCACAACACCTTCGCTGCCGCTGCCCGTGATTTTCACGGAATCGAGCAGGATCTTCAATCTATTGAGATCACAGAAAGTGACGTATATTTTTGAATAATGCATTTCATCTACCTCCGACGATATGATCTGCCGTCTATTTCTCGATTTTACTATTTCGAATCAGAAGGGTAAGATCACGTCATATCATAATGCTATGATATTGACGTGTTCCGCATACAGCAACGATGAATAAGCTTGTATAAACCATGTAGCAAATATACAAGGTTTATCACTGCATGTTTCGAAGGTAGGTGGTAAGATTAATCCGCATGTTTACTATGCCGAGCTTCCTGCGCACGTTGTGACGATGCCGTTCAATGGTGAGAACCGAGAGATGCAGTAATTCGGCAATTTCCTTGTTCGACAAACCGTTTTTAATCATGATACTGATTTCTATTTCCCGTGGGCTGAGCTTCAATGAACCGTCGGCTATGTTTCGCGGAAAGGGAGAGTACAGTTCCATGAGATTTGTCTCTATCATCTCGATGTACTTTATTCTCTCCCTTTCTTCCAGATGCCCTGCACGAAGTTTCTGAAGAAGAGGACAAATAACCTTTTCTGCCGTGGACCGTATGTTCTTCTTCATATCGCGCTTTTCGATTTCGATTTGTGACAGTATTTCTCTGAGAGCAACGTTTTTTTCTTCAAGGTCTTTCTTCTGTTCCTGCAAATCGAAGGTGAGCTTTTCCATGATCCGCTCCCGGTCACGCATCTCGAGCATTACTCCCAGGAGCTCGGCGGTCGAATCGATAAGCCGCTTCTCTTCATTCAGAAATGTATCTGTTTCGATCTTACCGGTTCCATTCTTGTGATATGCCTCTATCCGTCCGCGGGATTTGGAGCCTGTCATAATTGATTTTTTAATACAGGAGCGCGTCTTTTTGAACCCCCGAGTCGTATAGCACGTACCGTCAATGGATATTCGGACGCATGTCCGTGCCGGAAATTGGAAGGCGGATGGCACGGTTTCCACTATTTTGTGTATGGTTTCTTCAAAGGTATGCTTTTTACGTGCCGTTAATTTCAAGACCCGGTAAAGAAATTCGAGTTCTTTTACCCTCTCCCTGAGCTTAAGACGTTCGGCCTTCAGCTCCTGTTCTAAGGGCAGAGCGCCTTTTTGATCACCGTTGGGAACGGTTGCATTCTTTTTTATTGTGAAACCGCTCTCTTCCCCCATGTCGGAACTCATTTTTCTCAGGTTCTCCCCGGAGTGATTTCAATCGAGAGGCCTTACACCAGTTGAATCAAGAATATAATACACCTGAAAGGCACTCTTATCTCTGAAAATCTATTTTTTCATGGAAGAGCTTTTGTTCCCATACCGTCATGAAAATAAACATCGGGGGCAATGAATATACAGGCATGATTGCTGAGGCTTTGATTACGTCGCATAACGGCAGTATACTATAACACAGCTGTTACGTTGTTGTCGAACGGCAAGTCAGAAGAGGTTTTTTTTAAATGCGGTTGCCTTTCAGGAAAAAGGCGTTGCGCTCGGCGGATGACGGTCGAAAGGGCGCGCCGTCGAAAAATACGCCTTTCCTGGATTATATCAGGGGAAAGAAGCTCTATCTCGCCCTATCGGGCGGCGGATTGGGGCTCGTGTGTCACATCGGGGTTCTCAGGTTTCTGGAGGAAAACGGGATAAAAGTCGACAAGATTTTCGGTACCTCCGCCGGGGCAGTCATCGGCGGGTTCTATGCGGCAGGTGTGAGCCCCGGCCGTCTGACAGAGGCCTGTTTAAACCTCAAGGATCCCGATACGGTATTCGGAAGAGGGTCCCGACGCATGCTGCTGCATATAGTGAAAAACCAGATCACCACCCGTTTTACCGGAAACGGTTTTCGCCATGCCGCCGTATTCGACAACAGGCGGCTCGAGTCCTATATAACCGAAAGCCTCATATCGATGACGGGAAAGTCACCGCTCCTCGGCGAGATTGAAAGGTCTTTTTCCTCGATTGCTTTTGATATAGGAACGGGATCCACCCTCGACTCAGAAAGCGGCAGGAAGCATGTTTTTTGTACGGAAGAGAACCCCGACCTCCTGCTCGGGGATGCGATCGTGGCTTCGATGGCCATTCCCGGAGTATTCAAACCGAAGAGTATCGGGGGACGGAACTACATCGACGGCGGTACAGTCGAACATCTCCCCATTGTTTCCGCACGGGAGCATTGGCTCAGAACGCGAAAAAATAAACGTACGGAGCTCGTGATCCTCGCCGTCGATCTCGGCTACCTCGGCGAGACCCTGCACGAAAAGGAGAGGATCTCACCCATCGACATGATTCTTTTCTCGTTCAATCTGCGCGGCAAGCAGATAACCCAGTACAACCTCCTGCGTATTCACAATCCGAAGAAAGGATGTACCGTCGTTCTCGTCAAACCGCGCTGCTATGATCTGAATCTCACTGATTTTCATAAAATACCGGGCGCTTTGGAAAAATCGTATAAAAATATTACCGCTCAGCTCGAGGGGGATTTTCTCGCCGAGACTGAGGGTGATATCGAGAAAGTCAGGTCGCTTCTGGGACTGGAAGATTAACCCCGATCATGAATCGGTATCAGGAGAGGAATAACCCTTCATCTAAAAACAGAATGCGAGGCTCGTCCGTGGGGTATGATTATATCGACAGTACGGAGAAATTTACGCGGTATGCACGCAGGCTCAAAGAGGCGAAAAACGAAATCGTGGCGCTCGATTTCGAGGGCGAGTTCAACCTGCATCAGTACGGTGAGAAACTGTGCCTGGTTCAGGTGTACGATGGTTCCAACGCGGTTATTATCGATCCGTTCAGGACATCGATGTCCCAGATAAAGCGTTTTCTTCAGGACCGGTCCCTCCTGAAAATCATGTACGACGCTCCGGGAGACAGGGCATTTCTCTACAAGAATCACGGTATCGACCTTCAGTCCGTTCTGGACTTGAAAGTGGCCGTACTCCTTCTCCAGTATGAAAAGAGAGACCTGGCCTCGGTCCTGAGGGAAACCCTCAATTTCGAGGCCGGGAAGTCGAAGAAGAGGTATCAGAAGTATAACTGGAACAGACGGCCGCTGGACCGGGACGCGATCGACTATGCGCTTCAGGATGTCATCTATCTCTTCGAGTTGAAGCAAAAGCTGCTCTCGCACATAATAGGGAGGGGACTCCTCGATAGTTTTATTTTGAAAAACCTGCAGGTTCAGAATAAACCGCACCGGTACAATACCACGCCGAAGCTCCTGCTGTCCGGAAGGTTCTTGGGATTGTCGAAGTCGGAGCAGCGGGTCTTCGAGCAGCTTTTCCGGATAAGGGAGGAAACCGCCAGACGTCTGAACAGGCCCCCCAACGCCATATTACAAAACGAGCTGCTCTTCAAGCTGGCCGCGGAGAAAATCCCGATTACCGGTACGATCCTGGGGAAGAGGGTCCCGGCCGCGGCAAGGGCGGGGATCGTCGAGGATATAAACGGAGTTCTCTCCGGGAAATAAGGGGACATGTTGCTTCTATGAAAAAATAGTATAACTTCTTTTCACTGGATTCGGCTGAATATGGTCTTTCCTGATTAAATGAGCATGCCCCCCGTACAGTCCACGACCGCTCCGTTGATGTTGTCCGATTTATCCGACAGGAGGAACGTCACGAGCCAGCCGATCTCCTCGGGCTCGGCCCACCGTCCGAGTGGGAGGCGTTTCCTGTAATACGCCCGGGTTTCCTCATCCGCGAGCTTGTCCGCGTTCAGGGGCGTGGCGACGAATCCGGGAGCCACGCCCGACACGACGATACCGCGGCCCGAAAGCTCCCTCGCGAGGACCCGCGTGAGCATGTTTATTCCTGCCTTGGCAGTGGCATAGTGGCCGTGACCGCTCGTGCTGACCTGGAACCCGGATTTCGAGGATATGTTGACGATCTTTCCCTTGCGGCCCCCTTCTATAATGTGCCGGGCAACCCGCTTGCAGAGCATGTACGGTCCGTTGAGATTAACGTCGATTACGCGTTTCCAATTCTCGTCGGGCATATCGACCAGGTCCTCGGTCGGCCATATCCCCGCATTGTTCACGAGCAGGTCGATTTTGCCGAGTTTTTCACACACGGTTTCAATCATCGCGTCCAGGTCATTTGCCTTTGAAACGTCCCCGTATACGGCCATGCATCTCGTGCCGAAACGATTGTTGAGATCTTTCACGAAATCACGAACCGCCTCCTCATCGACGATATAGTTTACCGCAACATTGACGCCCTCCTCGGCAAGGCAGGTCGAGATCCCGGCCCCGATTCCGGTACCACCGCCTGTTACGATCGCCGTTTTTCCCCTCAGATTCAGCTCCATATCGGTACCCTCCGGTTTTTTCCGTACCCCGTTTAACAGTGCGGAAAGCATCCTAACATATTAGTGATTGATAGTAAAGGGGAAGACACGATGCTTGGGAGTTTAAGGACGGGACCGGGGAAGCGCCCCGGTCCCGGTGTTGATTCGAGTTATGAGACTACTTCTTCAACCACACCATCATATCGCGGAGCTTCTTGCCCACCTTTTCGATGAGGTGCTCCTGACTCATCTTCTTCATCTTGTTGTACACGGGCCTGTTCGCCTGGTTTTCCAGTATCCACTCGCGCGCGAATTCGCCGGTCTGCACCTCGCGGAGGATCTTGCGCATCGTGCAGCGAACGTTCTCGTCGATGACGCGGGGGCCGCGCGTGTAGTCGCCGAACTCGGCCGTGTTGCTGATCGAGTAACGCATGAGGGACATGCCGCCCTCGTTCATGAGGTCCACGATGAGCTTCATCTCGTGCATGCACTCGAAGTAGGCGATCTCGGGCTGGTAGCCCGCCTCGACCAGGGTTTCGAAACCGGTCTGAATGAGCGCCGTAACGCCGCCGCACAGGACCGCCTGCTCGCCGAACAGGTCGGTTTCGGTTTCTTCCTTGAACGTGGTCTCGATCACGCCCGCGCGGGTCGCGCCGATGCCGCGTGCATAGGCGAGCGCGTTGTCTCTAGCCTTGCCCGATGCGTCCCTGTATACGGCTATGAGGCTCGGCACACCCTTGCCCTCCTCGTACATCCTTCGCACGAGGTGTCCCGGGCCCTTGGGCGCTATCATGATGACGTCCACGCCGTCAGGGGGAACGATCTGCTCGTAGTGGATGTTGAAACCGTGCGAGAACACGAGGGTATTCCCCTTTTTCAGATTCACACCGACTGACGCACCGTACACCCGCGCCTGGATCTCGTCGGGCAGGAGCATATGTATGAAGTCGGCTTTCTTGGCGGCCTCTTCGGCTGAAAGGGGCGAAAACCCGTGCTTCTTTGCCAGTTTCCAGTTATCAGTGCCCTCGAGCTCGGATATAATGACCTCGAGACCGGAATCCCGCAGGTTCTGGGCCTGTGCGTGGCCCTGGCTTCCGTATCCCAGTATTGCCAGGGTTTTTCCCTTCAGATTGGAGAGGTCGGCATCCTTATCGTAGTACATCTTCGGCATGTTTTTTTCCTCCGGAAAAGTTGAAGAATAGTACTATAGAAAATAATCTTCGTCAATTCATGATTCGGGCGTATATTTTTTACCTCGCACGTTCCCGTGAGCATGACCCCGGAGCGAACCTCCACGCGAAAAAAGGGGCCCGTATGGACAAAAAGAGTGAATTTATCCGGATATTGGACGAGCTTTACGGCGGAGGAAACGACACCACGGAAGCGCAGGTTGCACGCTACCGCGGACTTCTCGACCGGTACCGGGCGGCTTTCAATACGGACAATGATATACACCTCTTCAGTTCGCCCGGAAGGGCCGAGCTGAGCGGGAACCACACGGACCATAACGGCGGGATGGTGCTTGCCGCGAGTATTACTCTCGACTCGGTTGCCGCGGTTTCTAGGACTGATTCCGGGGTAATTACCCTCGATTCGGAGGGATTTCCCGCTCCCTTTGTCGTGGATACCGCGGACCTGGAAAAGAAAGAAAACGAGCATGAAACGACGGCCGGCCTCATTCGCGGGATCTCGGCCTGTTTCAGGGAGCGGGGACGTACGATCGGCGGTTTCAACGCGACCGTTACGAGCAGTGTCGGGATCGGATCGGGGCTCAGCTCCTCGGCATCGATCGAGGTGCTTCTCGGCAGCGTGCTGAACGAGCTCTACAACGGGGGGAGGATCAGCCCCATGGAGATCGCCCTGGCCGGTCAGTACGCCGAGAATGTTTATTTCAACAAGCCCTCGGGCCTCATGGACCAGATAGCATCGGCTTACGGGGGTATCGTTTCCATCGACTTTCAAGACCTCCTGAGCCCCGCTGTGGAGCGCGTATCCTTCGATTTTACCGCATCCGGATACTCTCTGCTCGTAGTGGAAACAGGTGACGATCACGCGGATCTCACGGATGATTACGCCTCCATTTTTCAAGAGATGAAAGCGGTTGCCGGTAAACTCGGTGTCGAGACGTGCAGGGAAATAGACATGGCGGGGCTGCTGGATAATATCCCTGTTTTGCGCGGAGAGCTTTCCGACAGGGCCCTGCTGCGCGCCTATCACTTCATATCCGAGAACAGCCGGGTCCGCATGCAGACAGAGGCTTTGAAGAGAGGAGATTTAAACGGTTTTATCAAGCTTGTCAGCGAATCCGGGCTTTCGTCCGCCCTGTACCTCCAAAACACGTACAGTACACGCAGACCGGAACGGCAGGGTATACAGGCAGCGTACGCACTTACGGACCGCTTTATCAAGGAGAGAGGGATCGAGGGAGGTTTCAGGGTCCACGGCGGAGGTTTCGGGGGTACGGTTCTCGTCATTCTGCCGGTGAAAGCGGTCGGCGAATATATTCGGTTTATGGAGAGCGCTTTCGGGAGCGGCTGTGCGCTCACGCTTCGTATCAGGTCCAGGGGCGCGTTTTGCCTGGGTCGGTCTTCCTTATCAGATTTGTCTTGACGCTCCTCGCGCTTTGAGCGCACTTTAGGCAAGGCCAAGGGGCCGACACGGAAACCCGGTACACGGCATGAGGCTTCATAAATGAAGGACATTATCGGAGAAATTCTGCAGGCGGAAAATGATGTGGAGCAGGGCCTGCAGGAGGCACGAACAGAGGCGGGCCGCATCAAGGCGGAATCCGAAAGAAAAGCCGATGACATTATCTCGGAAGCCCGGCGGAAAGCGCAGAAACTTGTGCAGGATGCCGTGGAAAAGGCACGGCGGGAAGCTGGAAAAAAAAGGGAAGAAGCTTTAAAGAAGGCCGAAGAGGAGACCGTCGGAAAAGCCGGGGAACTGAAAGACATCGATCGTATCGTCGATCGTATCGTGGATATGATTGTCCGATATCACGGCGGGGGGCGGTAAATGACGTCGCCTGTTCGACGGTACGGCTTTATTAATGCAAAGCTCAGGGCTCGTCTCTCCAAGCTTCTTTCTGATGAGGTTTTCAAGCGGCTCATCGCCGCCGTAACCCTCGAGGAATCTTTCGGAATACTGCGATCGACTCCCTACGATACCCTGGAAGACCTGTACAATAAATCGGGCGACCTGAAAGCCGGAGAGCTCGATTTGTTTACACGGGAGATCGGCCTGTACAGCGAGCTCAGGAAGTATGTGTCCGGCGATCTCCTGCACGTAATCAACAGCCTACTGGTGTACTACGAAACCGAGAACCTGAAAAACGCGGTAAGGGTATATTTTGATGCTCGGGTGAGGGGAGGGTCCGCGGACGAGGGAGTACGGTACCTCTATAAGGAACGGATAGTGAACGACCTGCCCTTCGAAGAGATCGCCCGGGCGGAAGATATCGACTCGATCCTCCGGCTGGTTTCCGTCACACCCTACAGCACCGTTTTCGAGGAAAACAGGGAGGCGATCGAGGAGACCCTCTTCACTTTCGAGATCGGACTCGACCGCTTTTACTACTCCAACCTCATGTCGAGCATCGAACCGCTTGGAACACGGGACAGGAAGACGGCCATGCGGCTGTTCGGCATAGAGATCGATCTTCTCAATATCAACTGGATCATTCGCTTCAAGACCTATTACGACCTTCCCGCGGACCGGGCCCTGTCACTTGCCTTTCCTCACGGCGCTACAATCGGCATGAAGGAGCTCCGCGACGCGTACGCCGCTCAGGACGTGACCGCTCTTCTTCACGGTGTAATCAGAAAGAAATATCCGGCCCTCGCCACACTGCTTTCAACCGAGGCCGCGGACATATTTTCCCGCCTCCTCCTTATCGAGCGGCTTCTGGAACAGATACTGCTGTACGAAGTCAGAAAAATCCTCTCCGGCTACCCCTTTACCATAGGAATCCTGCTGGCGTATTTCATACTGTATAAAAACGAGATAAGGCTCGTGCGAAAGATACTGAACGCAAGGCTCTACGGCCTACCCGGAGAACGTATGAGGGGTATGCTCTGAATGTTCACCACGCCCATGATACAGGTACTCGCGGTCGTGCTCAATCGTGACCTCGACCTCGTTACGGAAGAGCTCCTGGGGCAGGGTGTAATGCATTTTCTCGACGTGTCCACGGTTGAGGACCGCTGGTCCGATCAGATGCATACCTTCAACCCGAAGGTTCCCTTCAGCAGAATCGCGGAAACGCGAAAACGCGTCGAAACACTTCTCGGAATGGGTGGAAAGCATCACGGGAACGCCGAGGACCGGGAGCTCGATTTGAAGGAGAGGAGGCCCCTGGACCTCGACGAGGAAAACGCTAAAATAAACGGAATATCGGCGGAGCTGGAGCATATAGATGAAAGAGTAAACCGGGTCCGCCGCGATATATCGGGTTTCGAGGAAATAAACCGCCAGTTCCGGGTTTACGACACGGGGCTGGGTGAAGATGCGCTGAAGGACCGCTATTCGTTCATTTCCATGCGTTTCGGAACCGTTCAGAGGGCACGCGGGTCGGCACTGAAGGAAATGCTCTCAGCTCTTCCCTCGGTGCTTCTCCCCATAAGCGAGAGGGAAGACCGTGCCCAGTACATGCTCGTTTCGATGAAACGGGACCGGGAAGCGGTGGATGAGGCGCTCACTTCTTCGGGATGGGAGGAGACACCCCTCGATTCGGAGACCCGGAACATGGAATCCGACGTGTCGACGGACCTGGGTCAGAAAATCGAGGGATTGAAAACAGAGCGCACCCGGCTCGAGGAAGAGAGGGCCGGGGTCCTCGAGGACCATGCCGGTGAGCTCTTCGAACTGTGGCGGCAGCTCAGGATAAACGAGCTCTTTTACAAGATACAGACTTATTTCAAACGGACCTCGAGAACGGCGGTGTTTTCCGGGTGGCTTCCCGAAGAGGCGCGCGGCCGTTTTGTGGATACCATAACCGAAAAGACCGGGGGGCGCTGTTATATCGAGTGGCATGAGCCCCGTGATATCGAGGAGAGGGGTATACAGCCTCCCGTACAGTTCAGGAATCCGAAAATACTGACGCCTTTTCAGATGCTCGTTACGAATTACGGTATTCCCGAATACGGTACCATCGATCCGACGCCCTTCGTCATGTTCACCTATCTCGTCATGTTCGGGCTCATGTTCGCGGATGTGGGGCAGGGGATCGTTCTCGCTCTGGCCGGCTTCCTCGGGGTGCTTGCGCTCGGGAGTAGAAAGACAGGGCTTCGCAATCTTTTCACGCTCATAACCTGGTGCGGTTTTTCATCCGTGGTATTCGGCGCCCTTTTCGGATCGTACTTCGGCTTCGCGTGGATAAGGCCGGTATGGTTCGATTTTCACGGTGTTGTTTCAGGCCATGCTCACGGACCATCCCTGGTCAACGACCTGTTCGATATTCTGGAGATATCGCTCATATTCGGATTTTTCGTCATAGGCATGGGTCTCGTATTCAACTGGATCAATCTTGTTATCAGGAAACGCTGGGGCAGTCTCCTGCTCGATAAGGGCGGCATTGCAGGGGGCTGGATATACGCCGGCGGCGTATACACGGCATTTTTCCTTGTGAAGCACGGATATAAAAAATTGCCGGGATCGGAACTGCTCCTTCTCCTTGTGGGCATTCCGGCCCTGCTCCTCTTTTTCAAGCATCCGCTCCTCCTCCTTTTCAGGAGGGAGGAGGGAGCGAAGTTGAGTGCGTTCACGCCGATCACCTTCCTTATGGAGGGTATTGTGGAGCTCCTGGAGGTGTTCAGCGGCTACCTGTCGAACACGCTTTCGTTTATGCGAGTCGCGGGGTTCGGTATCGCTCATGTGAGTCTCATGACCTCATTTTTCCAGCTCGCCCGTATGGCGTCCGGCGGGGGTACGGTGGGCAGGAGCCTCCCGGCCATGGTTATACTCGTTGCGGGCAATGTCCTGGTCATAGGCCTGGAGGGCCTGTCCGCAGGGATACAGTCGCTCAGGCTCAACTATTACGAGTTCTTTACGAAATTCTTCAGCGGGTCGGGTAAATTGTACGCGCCCATTTCTCTGAGAAGCCGAGATGGTTGAGTTTGTATAGTGGGTATATTCAGAGCGGGATGTTTTTCCCGTTTCAACAGTTGACGTGAAACGTGATGGAGGAAGAGAATGATGGATGATGCAGGTAAAAGACTGAGAAAGAGGATATGCATGAGCGTAGCGGTCCTCTTCGCCATGCTGATCATTGTGAGCATGTTTGCCGTTGTCGGTGTTTTCGCGCAGGAGAACGGTACGGAAACAGTGGAGGTAATGGCCCCGATGACGCCTGAGAAGGCCACGGTTTCAAAGTTCGCCTTTATCGCCGCGGCCGTCGCCTTCGGGCTCGGCGCTCTCGGAGCGGGACTCGCCATCGGAAACGTGGGGTCGGCAGCCATGGGGGCGGTTGCGGAGAAACCGGAAATAGCGGGGCAGGCGCTTATTTTCGTGGCGCTCGCCGAGGGGCTCGTTATCTTCGGATTCATAACCGCGCTCATGATACTCGGCAAGGTGTGATGCATGAAATATTTCATCATCGGCGATGAGGACGCGGTGCTGGGATTCGGGCTGGCCGGCGTGCAGGGAAGAGTCGCACGAACGGCACAGCAGACGAATGACGCGTTCGAGGACGCCCTTGCCGACAAGGAAACCGGAATCATAATCATGACGGAGCGCGCCGCCGATATGATCAGGACCGTGGTTGACGCTTACGTCTTTTCCGAACGGTTTCCGCTTATCGTCGAAATCCCGGACAGACGCGGGACGGACAGGGAACGTCCCGGTATCAGGGACCTTGTGAATACGGCGATAGGAATCAAACTGTAAGATGATGAACCGGAGCGTATATGCCGAACTCGGATGAGAGAGTGCCCGTTTACCTGGAGAAGGGACGGGATGACCTTATAAGCGGTATTCAGAACGAAGCACGGCAGGAGGCGGAAAAAATCGTAGCGGATGCCCGCGCACAGGGAGTGCAGAGGGTAAAACAGGCGGAAACACGGGCGCAGTCCATCCTGACGGATGCCGGTGAAAAGGCCCGCGATAGGGCGGAGTCCGAAAGGAAAAGGATACTCTCCGGGCTGAATGTCGAGATTAATCGGTATCACCTGCAATGCAGGGAGCACCTGCTTCGGGAAATAAGGGACAGGAGTGTCGGGTTGCTTTCAAAAATGGTTCATGATTCCGGGTACCGGGATATTCTCCTCGGATGGATCGTGGAGGCCGCCGTCGGGCTCGGTGCGGACAGTGCATTCGTCAATACATCCGCATCCGAGCTTCCGCTTATCGACCCGCGCCTCCTTCGTGAGGCGGAGGGGGAAATTAAGCGGATTACCGGGAAATCTGTCGGACTTTCCCTGTCGCAGGACCGGCCGCTTACGGATCAGGGCGTAGAGCTCATTTCCGCTGACGGAAGGACCGCTTTCAACAACCAGGTGTCCAAGAGGATTGCTCGGAATGAATCGCGGATACGTGAGATGATTTACAGTGCAGTAGAAGGATTTTAGGAATTGGCGGCTCATTTATGAAGAGAATCATCGGCGAGGTGGACAGGGTAAACGGACCGGTTATCAACGCACGGGGAATCACGGACGCCCGCATGTACGAGCTCGTCATGGTGGGTGAGGACAGCCTCGTGGGCGAGATCATCAAGCTCGAAACCGACAATGCCGTTATCCAGGTCTATGAGGATACCACGGGTATAGCTCCTCTGGATCCCGTATACGGATCGGGTATGCCGCTTTCCGTTGAGCTGGGTCCTGGAATAATCGGAACCATATACGACGGTATTCAGAGGCCGCTCGAACGGATTCGCGATATCTCGAACCAGTACATCGAACGGGGCGTTCACGTTCCATCCCTGAGCAGGGACCGACGTTGGGGTTTCGAGCCGGACACGAAAACTCTTCAGTCTGTTGAGAACGGAGAGGTTATAAAAGGAGGCTCGGTACTCGGAACCGTACGCGAGACCGAGCGGGTCGAGCACAGGATACTCGTACCGCCCGACATTGAGGGGACGCTCGACTATCTCGCGCCGGCGGGCGAATACGTAATCGAGGATGAAATCGCCCGTCTGAAAACGCGGGAGGGCATACGCCGGCTCTCGCTCATGCACCGCTGGGCCATACGGCGACCGCGGCCCGTTCGGAAGAGGCTTCCTCTCAGCACCCCCCTCATTACGGGCCAGCGCGTTATAGATACGCTTTTCCCGGTGGCAAAGGGGGGGACCGTCGCGATACCGGGCGGTTTCGGAACCGGCAAGACCATGACACAGCAGGCCCTGGCTAAGTGGTGCGACGCGGATATTATCGTGTACATAGGGTGCGGCGAGCGGGGCAACGAGATGACCGATGTATTGAAGGAGTTTCCCGGTCTTGTCGATCCGCGAACCGGCAAGACGCTGATGGAGAGGACCGTTCTCATCGCGAACACATCGAACATGCCCGTATCCGCGCGTGAGGCGAGCATCTACACGGGCGTTACCGTCGCGGAATATTTTCGGGACCAGGGGTATCACGTTGCGGTCATGGCCGATTCCACCTCGAGGTGGGCGGAGGCGTTGCGGGAGCTGTCGGGCAGGATGGAGGAGATGCCCGCCGAGGAGGGTTTCCCCGCATACCTGCCTACGCGCGTGGCGGAGTTCTACGAGCGGGCCGGATATATGGATACGCTTTCCGGGAAGGAGGGGTCGGTCTCCATCATAGGAGCAGTCTCGCCGCCGGGCGGCGATTTTTCGGAACCCGTTACCCAGCATACGAAGCGGTTCGTCCGCTGTTTCTGGGCGCTCGACAGGGGACTTGCCAACGCCCGCCACTATCCGTCCATATCGTGGATCGAAAGCTACAGCGAATACCTGCTCGACATCGAACCCTGGTGGGAAGAAAACATCGGGGAGGGCTTGAGTGAAGACAGGAAGGAGATTATGGAGCTGCTCCTGAAGGAGGTAAAACTCCAGCAGGTCGTCAAGCTCGTGGGTCCCGATGCGCTTCCGGACAGCCAGAGGTTCATTCTCGAGGTCTGCACGCTCTTCAAGAACGGCTTTCTCCAGCAGAACGCTTTCGACGACATAGACCGGTACTCGACCGTGGAAAAACAGGTAAGAATGCTCGGCATAATTTTAAAGTTCTGGCGGCGGGGGTCCGCGGCCATCAGGAGAGGGGCCACCCTCGGCAAGCTCAAACGGTTGAAGGTATACGGTGATATCGTAAAGATGAAGTTTACCGTACCGAACGACGACCTGAGCTTCCTGGATAAAATAGATTCCCGTCTCGAGCGCTCCATGGATCAGATGGAGAGTATCTATGCGTGATAAAATTACTGCCCGGGAATCGGGCGGCGTAGACAGGACCCTGCTGAGCGGTCGGGAGTATATCGGTGTCAGCTCCATTGACGGTCCCCTGATTTATGTAAAGAAGACGCACCCGGTGGGATACCGGGAGCTCGTTGAATGCGCGGATGATACGGGCGCCGAACGTCTCGGCCTCGTGCTCGAGACTTCGAATGATGTGGTCGTGGTGCAGGTCTTCGAGGGAACGTCCGGTCTCACCATACCGAAGACGCGGGTGAGGTTCACGGGCGAACCCCTCCGTATTCCGGTGTCCAGATCCATGCTCGGCAGGATTTTCAACGGGCTCGGACGGCCCATAGACGGGGGGCCTCCGCAGAGAGGGGAAGCGCTCATAGACGTAAACGGCAAGCCCATTAACCCGACGGCACGCGCATATCCCCGCGATTTCATCCAGACAGGCATTTCGGCCATTGACGGGATGAATACCCTCATCAGAGGCCAGAAACTTCCCATTTTTTCAGGAAACGGGCTTCCGCACAACGAGCTTGCCGCGCAGATCGCGCGGCAGGCAAAGATACGCGGACAGGAGTCCGGTTTCGCCTGTGTTTTCGCCGCGATGGGAGTGAAGCACGATGTCGCACAATTCTTCATCCGTTCCTTCGAGGACTCGGGCGTGCTCGAGAACGTGGCGCTCTTCCTCTCTCTGGCGGACGACCCGTCCATAGAGCGCCAGATTACGCCTCGCACGGCGCTGACACTGGCGGAGCATCTCGCTTTCAGCGAATCCATGCATGTTCTCGTTATTATGACCGACATGACGAACTATTGCGAATCCCTGCGGGAGATATCCACGCTCAGGGGCGAGATCCCGTCGAGGAAGGGCTATCCCGGCTACCTGTACTCGGACCTCGCCGAGGTCTACGAACGATCGGGAATGATCGAGGGGTGCGAGGGATCAATCACGCTCCTTCCCATACTCACCATGCCCAACGACGATATATCCCATCCCGTTCCCGATCTTACCGGGTATATCACGGAGGGACAGATCGTGTTCGAGCGGGAGATGCACGGGAGGGGTATCTATCCGCCGGTGGCCGGACTTCCATCGCTGTCGAGGCTGATGAAAGACGGAATAGGGGAGGGAATGACGCGGGAGGACCATCCTCATCTCGCGAGCCAGCTCTTTGCGGCCTACAGTTATGTCAAGGACGTACGGAACCTCGCGTCCGTTATAGGCGAGGAGGAGCTCACCCCTCTGGACCACAACTACCTCGAATTCGGCGAGAAGTTCGAGAAGTCGTTTATCTCCCAGCGAATGGATGAAGACAGGGACATCGAGCAGACGCTGGAGCTCGGTTGGGAAGCGCTGCGCTCCCTGCCCGTGGAAGAGCTGCACAGGGTGACCGAGGAAGAGATCGAAAGGTACTACGAGGGAGGGGGGATTTAGCAGAGCCGATGCCGAGAACGAATACCGCTCCCACCAAGACGAACCTTCTGAAGACCAGGGACGAGCTGAAGTTCGCGGAGCTCGGATACGAACTGCTCGACCAGAAGAGGAACATACTCGTCATTGAGCTCCTGACCATGGTGGACCAGACCGTTGAGCATCAGGCCAGGATAGAGGAGGGGCTGGCAAAGGCCTACAGGACACTCGAGGAGGCGGTGCTTTCCATGGGAAAGCTCAGGGTGAAAAACCTCGCCTCCGCTGTAAATATCAAGACCGATATTCAGTTGAGAACGAGAAAGGTCATGGGCGTAACCCTGCCCATCGTCAATACCGATTTCACGGAGCGGGCTCCCTACTACAGCCCCATGGGAACGAGTTTCTGGATCGACAGCGCGCTCGTGGAGTTCAAGAACGTTCTCCGTATCATGGGGAAGCTTGCAGAGCTGAAGATTTCCGTGGTGCGGCTGGCGAACGAGGTGAAGAAAACCATCAGGAAGGTGAACGCGCTGGAGAAAATTGCTATTCCCGAGTTGAAGGATACAGTATCATATATCCAGAATCGCCTCGAGGAAACGGAGCGCGATATGTTCACGCTCATGAAGCTGATAAAGGAGCGGCTCGACAAAAAGGGCCGCTCGTCCGTCTAAAATCCCGTTCATGCTCGGTTTTGAACGAGTCGGCGGG
>Ga0180432_10001370_pt1 | contig 38696 bp, 26 predicted proteins | sample SS_ome_10_FD_132414 | JGI IMG/M metagenome (GOLD analysis project Ga0180432, IMG submission 132414) | Hypersaline lake sediment archaeal communities from the Salton Sea, California, USA - SS_1_MS_2 metaG | ecosystem: Environmental > Aquatic > Non-marine Saline and Alkaline > Hypersaline >... | reverse complement strand
CAGGACGTTGGCCCCGCCGGCCCCGACCTGCTGGACCAGCAGCTTGAGGCTGGTGTAGACCCGCAGGGTGCGGGCCACCGGGTTGTAGACGAAGGGGTGGACCTCGACGACCACACCACGGTGATCGCGGAGGATGTAGGGCTCGCCCAGGGTGACCAGGCGGGCGGGGTAGGGGGCGTCGGCCTGGTAGACCTCGCCGAAGGTGAAGGGCACGTCCGCGGGATCCACGGTACGCAGCAGCACGCCCTTGGACGGGGCGATGTCGATATCGCTGATTTCGTAGGACTCGGCCGCCAGCACCCGCACGGCCATCCGGCCGTCGTTCGGGACGATGACGCTGCGGCAGACCTTGGGCAGCGCCGGAGCCCCGGCGGCATGCTCCATCACGGTCCCGCCGGCGAGAAAGATCTGGCTGTACTCGTCGCCGTCGATGGTCACGCTGCGCTCGGTGAAATCACCGAAGGTGTACTCGAGGACGATGCTGGTGCCGGTATCCTTGACGACCTGCACCTCGACTGCATCCCCGGGCGCGGCGAAGGCCGGGGTGGCCACCAGGGCGACCGCCGTCAACACGCAGGCCAGGCGCCCGCGGCCGAACCGCGTGCCGGAAACGTACTCCAACCCCAAATAACGCATCAGGAAGGCTCCTTCTCTAGGGCGTGTTCGGGCAGGTGTGCCATGTTCCCACCCCATCCTCACAATCTGTCAGCCTACCGCAAGAGCGGTACCGTCTGCAACAGAAATACTCATTGGTCCTGATAAAGAAGCCGGACTGACATGCGGGCTTGCGGAGCGCAACCGGTGCTTGTGTTGGCCGCGACATCGGTGCCCCGAAGTGACGTACAATGGCACGTTAAACAGTAAAGGGGCCTGCGGCCCCCGCCGGGTGAGGCGGCCGCACGGCGACGCGGGTTTCGGGATTATCGCCCCGGGCGGGAGTGCCGGGCGGCGGCGGTGGCCCCGGGGCGCCGTATCACCCGGGCGTCTTTCTGCTGCGGGAGACGACGCCCAACGTGCCGGGCGACGAGGGCGAACGCCGCGATGCCCGGGCGGCGAGACCGGCGGGCGCGGTGTGGGCCCGGTGACACGGTGCTGTCTGCGGAGCGCAAGAAAGACGGCCGGCGAGCCCGCCGGCCGTCTGGGGGTCTCTCGGTCGCTCCGGTCCTCCGGGGCCGGAGTGAGCCGCCCGCTCCTGCGAGAGCCGGCGGGTCTAGGACTTCGTCTTCCAGATCGCCCGATCGATGGCAATCTGCCAGGGGAAGACGGTCACCGGTCCGTTGGCCTTCCAGGTCAGCCGGGCCTTCATCTGGCCCGTTGCCGGGTCGACGAAGCGGCCGGCGTCGTCGGTGATGGAGACCTCCATGACCGAGTCGGAAGTGGTGGCCACGCCGGTCTTGACCTCCTCAAAAGCGCCCGTGTCGTAGTTGTACAGCGAGATCTTCTGAGTCAGCCCGGCGGAGTTCGCCCCGGCCTCGAGCACGAAGCGCACCTCGCTGGCCGTGGTCTCCGGGGCCACCCCGGTCAGCTCCAGCCAGACCGGCGGCTCGGCCGAGCTGAGCACGAACCCCAGCTTGACGACCAGATGCGAGTCGTCGCTCTCCAGCAGGTCATCCAGACCGCCGGCCAGCAACTCGCCGCGGATGATCTCGTACTCGTCCGGGGGCACCACCGCCAGCGGCGGCAGCACGCCCCAGAGGGCGATGTCGTCGAGGTTCCAGCCCGAGTAGGCGTAGGCCCCGCTGCTGACCGCGTAGCCCCAGCGGAGGTACACCGTCGGTTGCTTGTCGGCGTAGGCGGCCAGGTCGTAGATCTGCTCCGACCAGGAGTTGTCGTCGATCTCGCTGCTGCCGTTGTCCCAGACCTCCGTCCACTTGCTGCCGTCGTTGGAGACCTCGATGGTCGCCGAGACATAGGGCTGGTAATCGGTGTTGAGCCAGCGCTGGAAGTGCAGGCTGACCTCGGAGGCTTCGGAGCAGTCGAAGGGCCCGGCGGTCAGGAAGTAGGGCCCGCCGGTGGACGTCGAGTAGTCACCCGCCAGGTTTACGCCGCAGACGTTCTCTCCGGTGGCCCCGCTGGTGGGGTCGGGGTTGCCGTGCGAGTAGCCGCCCTTGCCCTGGGGCTGGCCGAACTGCCACTCGCCGGTCATGGCCCAGCCGGGGTCGGTGTCCAGCGGGAAGAAGTGGATGGGCGCCGGGCCCGGGGCGGTCTCGAAGGAGTAGCAGCCCCCGCCCTGGTCGTCGTAGGTGACGTTGCCCACCGCGTCCTCCGCCTCGATGGCGAAGTAGTAGCGGGTGTCCTGCTGGAGGTCCTTGAGCAGGTGGACCGGCGAGGTCTCGAAGGCGGTCTGGGCGACCTCGTCGTCGAGGGCGTCGCAGCTCAGGCCGTAGAAGACGGTGGAGCGGACGGGCTCGCTGGCGTCGAAGGTCACGGTGGCCGATTCCGAGCCGATGTCCGTGGCGGTGACGCCGCTGATGACGGGGGCGGAACAGTCGACGGTGGCCGAGGCGGTCACCTCGATGTCGTAGCCGCCCAGGCCGTCATCCTCGTCCAGGTAGGTGGCGGTCACCGTGTCCCCGTCGCTGACCCACAGCACGCCGTCGGCGTCCGTGGCGCTGAGCACCAGGGAGCCCCGGAAGTCGGCCGACTCCGCCGCCGTCTCGGTGAGCAGCACCACCTCGCCGGCCGGCTCCTTGTCGGAGACCACCGTGATCTCCAGGGTCTCGATCAGTTCGTCGTCGGTGTTCAGGTCGCAGTCGATCACCCGGACCAGCGTCTCGGCCTCGCAGGGGAAGGCCTGGTCGCCCAGGCTCACCTTGCCCTGCGAGGTGCAGGTGGCCAGCAGGGCCCCGCTGACCACCAGGGCGAAGTCGGCGTCGTCCACGTCGGGCGTCTCGACGTGACCGTCCTCGACGATCTCGCTGGCGATGACGGACACCGTCCAGACGCCCGGCTCCGGATCCTGGAGGAAGACGTTCTCGACCGTGTCGACCTCGTTGGGCGTCCCGCCGGGCACCGACCAGTTGCTCTCCAGCAGGCCGTTGTTGCCCCAGTAGACGTCCCCGGTGGGCGACTCCACCTTCAGGGTGAGGTCGTTGACGCGGTGCTGGCTGGCGTAGGGCGTGCCGGGGGGATCGGCGTAGACCATGGTGACGCGGAGCTCGGCCTCGCCCGGATCGACGAAGGCGCTGAACTCGCGGGTCTCGAGGTTCTGGAGGATCTCGGTCTCGTCGATGACCGAGATGCTCTCCCTCATGTCGTAGAGATAGGCGACGTCGGGGCGGCCCCAGCCCTGGTGGGTGCGGGTGAGGTCGTGGCTGAGCCCGGAGAACTCGTAGGCACTGGCGGTGTTGACCAGGACGGCCTTGGCGGTGGCCATGTGGGGCCGGTTGTCGAAGACCGTGCCGGCGGGGTCGACCTCGTTGCCGAAGATGCCGTCGGCCCACATCTGGAAGAACAGGCCGAAGTGCCCGGCCACGGTGGGCGTGGCCCCGCTGGTCCCGCCGAAGTCGTCGGTGTAGGCGGTCGAGGAACCGCCGTCCACGGTGTAGATGTAGTCGTACCAGAAGCAGAGGTCGGGCTTGACCCGCCCGTCGGAAGCGGGGCCGATGCTGGCCTTGCCGCACCAGCAGTCGTCGGTCAGCGTCTCGGTGTCGTAGTGCTCGACGGCGCCGCAGGAAACCACGTTCTTGGCCCAGGCCTGCGGCCGGGAGGACTGGCTGCCGGCATTGCTCTGCGACTGGCAGTGGATGATGTCGAAGTCGAAGAGCATGGCGTCGTGATCGGCGGAGATGCTGGTGTACTCGGTCTCCCACCAGCTCCCCACGCTGGCGCTCTGCAGGACCGCGTAGTAGGGATCCTGGACCAGCTCACCGGTGTGGATGTAGCGCGGGGTGCCGGTGCTGACCACGTCCCAGTCGGCGACGATGCCCTGGCCGTCGGGACACAGGCCGCGGCCCTTGGGATTGCCGGTGCCGTCGCCGAAGATGATCCCGGAGCACGAGGCTCCGTGCGATGCGGAGCTGACCGTGGTGTGCTCGATGAGCGGATGGGCGGCGAAGTCGACGTGGCTCATGTTGAATCCCAGGTCCAGGATCTCGCCGCGGACCCCCTCGCCGGTGTAGCCGGCCACGCTCTCGACGTGGTTGGCGCCGCCGACGTTGCGGATGATGTCCATGTCGCTGCCGTAGGGGCTCCAGCGATCCACGAAGGCGACCTCGTCCCAGGTGATGACCTCATAGAGCTGCTCGGGCGTCAGGGTGGCCTCCAGCAGATACTTGCCGGCGTTGGTCATGTTGATGTAGCCGCCCAGGTCGCGGATGCGGCCGGCGACGAGCTGCTTCTGCTGCAGGCCCGACTCCCACACCTGGATGTTGTAGCGCCGCAGGGGGAAGAGCTGATCGGCCTGGGCCCGGTTGTCGCGGAGGAATTCCTCGAGACGGTACGCCGGGTGGAAGGGACCGACCCAGCGGACGTAGGGCAGAGCGGCCACCTGGTCACGAACCTGCGGGTCCATCACCACGACATAGGCATGCTGGGCGAGGAACTTGTAAACGGTTCCGCCCAGCTCGGTGATCTGGTCACGGAAGACGCTCAGCGGCTGGGTGACGAACTGGACGATGTAGACGTCGGTGGTGGCGTCCGCGTCGAGGTTCGCCTTGGCCGGGGGGACGAACTCGGCAGGGTCGAAATCGCCGTGTCGCAGTTTCAATACATACGACGTGGACCGGGCGACGGCCACGCTCCGGCCGTCGAGGCTGATGGCGTAGTAGGGGGTCTCGCCACCGCTGGACGCCACTTCCGTCCACAACGCCAGACGCACCGCCGAACCCGGAACCGCGATCACCCGGCTGTCGACGACTTCGTTGCCGGTCTGACGGAAGGGCGCTGCCCGTCCCCAGCTCAGAGCGGTTTGTCCGTCCGCTTGCACGGAGACAACGAGATCGGGTGCCGCCGGGCCGTTCGGAACGCGGCTCTGCGCCGAGGCCGGCACGGCTGTCGCCAGAGCGACCAGCAGCGCTGCAATGATACCACCGTGTTTTGTCATGATGACTCTCCGCATGAGGCCGAAACCTCCTTCGCTTCGCCCCGCGGCCGCGCCGCGGACTTCCCACAACCCCTTGACTTCCGGACGCGGAACGCGGTCTATGGCGAGCCAGACCCCTGTGGTGAAGGCAGACGCCTCCCGCCCGCTCCAACATCCACTCTACTCGAAACGGTGGTACCGACTCAAGCAGCGGTGTAAGCACGTCCCCCTCCAGCCACCTGAAATCCTCCCTGTGGGGCATCGCCGGGCGCAGGCTCACGCCCGGGCTTTATCGCCCCGCCCGGGCCGGGCAAGAGCCGGTACCCGTGCTCTGTCGGGGGGGGGGGCCTCGTTGCCGCCCGGCGACCACCTGTGCAGGGGGGCGTGGCGGGTCGCGCCGGGACGATGAGGGGCTGCGGCGGTCATCCGCAGGACTGGTTTCGACCGACTACTCGTCCGCACCGCCGTCGCCGAAGAGGTCGGCTTCCGCCGCAGCGGCGTCCTCCGGCGCAGGGGAACTCGGCGCCGCGGCGACCTGCTGCTGCAGCTCGTCCCACTCCTCGAGGGACATGTTGACCTCGCGGGCCTGCGAGCCCTTGTAGGTCCCCACGATGCCGGCCTCGGCCATCTGGTCGATCAGGCGCGATGCCCGCGAGTACCCGATGGTCAGCCGCCGCTGGAGCAGTGAGACGCTGCCCCGCTGGGTCTCGAGAACGATGCGGACCGCCTTGTCGAACAGCGGGTCGCGCTCGCCGCCGCCGTCGGTACCGGCGGGCTTGATGCGGACCAGCTCGGGGTGGAACTCCGGCTCGGCCCGCTGCTTGAGGAACTCGATCACCGCGTGCAGCTCGTTGTCGTCGACGAAGGTCCCCTGGGCCCGGACCAGCTTGGCGCTGCCCGGCGGGAGGAAGAGCATGTCCCCCTGCCCCATGAGCACCTCGGCACCGTTCTGATCCAGCACGATGCGGGAGTCCATGCGGGAGGCGACGCGGAAGGCCGCCCGGCAGGGCAGGTTCGACTTGATCAGCCCGGTGACCACCTTGGCTTCCGGACGCTGGGTGGCCACGACGATGTGGATGCCGATGGCCCGCGACTTCTGGGCCAGCCGGGAGAGGTAGTGTTCGACCTCCTTGGCGCTGGTCATCATCAGGTCGGCCAGCTCATCGATGATCACCACCACGTAGGGCAGGTGGGTGGGGATCTGGTTGCGCTCCTGGTCGGTGGTGGGTTGGAAGCGCTGGTAGATCTCCTCGCGGCCCAGGGCGTTGAAGGCGGCGATGTTCCGCACCCGGGCCTCGCTGAGCAGCTCGTAGCGCTCCTCCATTTTGGTGACCGCCCACTCCAGGATGGATTCGGCCCGCTTCATGTCGGTGACGATGGGGCACATCAGGTGGGGGACCTCCTTGAAGTTGGACATCTCCACCATCTTGGGGTCCACCAGGATGAGCTTGCACCAGTCGGGCCGCTGGGTCATCAGCAGGCTGACGATGATGGAGTTGAGGCACACGCTCTTGCCCGAGCCGGTGGTGCCGGCGATGAGCATGTGGGGCATCCGGGCCAGGTCGCCGACCAGTGCGGCCCCGCTGGCGTCCTTGCCCAGGAAGAGGGGCAGGGCCATGTCGCGGGCCTTGCGGCCGCTGACATTCATGAGTTCCTTGATGCGGACCACCTCCTTGTCCGCGTTGGGCACCTCGATGCCGACGGTGTTCTTGCCGGGCAGGGGGGCCACCACGCGAACCGCGGGGGCCTTGAGGGCTCGGGCGATGTCGTTGGAGAGCGAGGCGATCTGCGAGACCTTGATGCCCGGGGCCAGGGACAGCTCAAACATGGTGATGACCGGGCCGGTGTCGATCTCCACCACGTGGGCTTCGAGACGGAATTCGGCCAGGGTGCGTTCCAGGATCTTGGCCTTGGCGCGTACGGCCGATTCCTGGTGGGCGCTGAAGGTGTACTCCGGCTCGCTGAGCAGCGAGAGCGACGGGAAGGTCCAGTCCTCGATCTCGCGGGGATAGGCCTCGGCGGGCGGCGCGGGTGCCTGCCGCTGAAAGTGCTTGACGATCAACGGCGAGACCGGTCGCGACTCGTCGCCGCCCCCGGTCTGCTCCTCCGGCTCCTCGTCTTCGTACTCTTCGTATTCCTCGTCCTGCTCCTCCTCGTATTGGTCTTCATCGTCCGCGGCGTCGAGTTCCCGGTCCTCGTCCGCTGCGTCCCCTGCGGTGGAGAGGTCTGCGGAGGGCGTTTCGGCCGGTTCCTCCTCCGGCGTGGCGGCGTCGGTGGGGTCCTCGTCGTCCCGCTCCTCGCGGCGTCCGGGGCGGCGGCGGTTGATCCGGGGCTCGGCCCGTTTGCGGGGCGGTGCCGCGGGCTCCTGGTCGGCGGCGTCGGTCACCGCCGGGCGGATGGTGGCTGAAGCCGCCCGGGCGGAGGTGACCGCCGCTTCCGACGCCCGACCCAACCGGGCCAGCGCCCCCGGCAGTCGCAGCACCCAGCCCTCCGCCGTGAACAGCACACCCACCAGCAGGGCGTAGCCCAGCACGAGAACCGCCCCCAGCCCGGAGAAGGTGGACGAGATGAAGTCGCCCAGCCCCATGCCCAGCACACCCCCCGGGCCCTCCGGCAGGCCTCCGCTTGCGGGGCCGGAAACCAGGTGGACCGAAGCGGAGGTGCAGGACACCAGCAGGGTGAGGCCCAGCAGCCGCTGGATGGGACTCTCCAGCCGCCCCCGGACCAGGTGGATGAACGCGGCACAGACCCCGAAGAGTGCCAGCACGAAGGCGCCGTCCCCCAGGTAGTAGAGCAGTTGGTAGGCCAGCCAGGCGCCGGCGATGCCGCAGGCGTTGGCGGTCGGCTGGTTGTGGGGATGCTGGTGCGGGCTGGGCCAGTCACCGATGTCGAAGGAGAGCAGCGCCCCCCAGACCAGAACACAGAGAGCCAGCGCAAAGACCGACCCCAGCCCCCGCCGTACGCGAGTGTGTACGTCCACCTCTTCTCGCCCCATGGACGATGGTTCCCTCCTGCAAAGCCCGCCGCACCCGGCCGGGCCGCGCCGGGGCCGGTGTCGCGGGCACGCCCACCGGATCCGGTGGATGGCAAGGCCGCCGGACCATCCGGTCGTGCGGATGTATACGCCGGTGGCCCCGTCGTGTCGAAGGCTGCTGTGGTTCGCCGGCCGACGGCTGTGGTCAGGCGTACGGCCAGTACTGAAAACCGCGCTACTGACTGTTATCGGGCCCCGGGCCATCCCGGCTGGAGCCAAAGCCCAGGCCGGTCGGGCAGGCTCATCGCCGGGGACGCCGCCCGGTGGTCTGGCGGCGGGCCTTCTTCCGTTTCTTGGCCTTGCCGGCGGCGGACGGCTTGCCCTTGCGGCGGCCGGTCTCCTGCGTCGCGTCCGCCAGGACCAGGTCCAACCGCCGGTTGGCAAGGTCCACCCCGGCCGTGGCCACGCGGAGGCGGTCGCCGATCTTGAGCCGCCGACCGGTCCGCTGGCCGATCACGCAGCCCGAGGCCGTGTCCACTTCCCACCAATCCTCCGGCAGGTCGGCGAAGCGGACCAGGCCGTCGATCAGGTACTCCGCGAGCTGCACGAACACGCCGAAGTTGGTCACCCCGGTGACCACGCCGTCGTAGACCGCTCCCAACTCCTGCTCCAGCAGGCGAAGGATGAGCACGTCCCGCAGCTCGCGTTCCGCCGCCTCGGCCCGCCGAGCGCAGTTGCTGCAATGGGTGGCAGCTTCGTGGCACTCCGTCAGGGTCGGCAGGTCGGGCGGGCGTCGCTTCCTGGTCAGGTTGCCCCGGACGTACTCGTCCAGCAGGCGGTGAACCGTCAGGTCCGGGTACCTGCGGATGGGGGAGGTGAAGTGCAGGTAGTGCTCGCTGGCCAGGGCGAAATGTCCCTCCAGCGCGGGGGTGTACACCGCCTGCTCCAACGCCCGCAGGATGGCGAAGTTGACGGCGAAGGACTCCGGGCGGTCCCGGACCGTGGCGAGCGTCTGCTGGAGAAGCGGGCGGTCCATGCTCTTCAGCGGCGGCAGGCCCAGGGCCCGCAGGAAGCGCGTCAGGGCCGGCGCCGCGCCCGCGTCCGGCGCGGCGTGCACCCGGCGGATGGCCGGCACGCCCAGACCCGCCAGAAGCTCGGCCACCGCCTCGTTGGCCTCCACCATGAACATCTCGATGATGGTGTGCGAGAAGCTGGTGTCGGGCGGGGCGGCGCCGGTCACCCGCCCGTCGTCGTCCAGGATGAGCTCCGCCTCGGGCAGGTCCAGCACGAGCATCCCCTCGGCGATCCGGCGCTGCCGGATGGCCCGGGCCAGCACCTCCATGCGCTGCAGGAGAGCCACCACCTTCTTCGAGTAGCGGCCCACCCTGCCGTCCAGGATCTGCGTCGCCTGGCGGTAGGTCAGGCGCTTGGTCGAGCGGATCACCGTGTTGGCGAAACGGCTGGCGGTGCGTTGGCCCGCCGGGTCGTAGGTGATCCACACACTCTTGGCGAGGCGGGGTTCGCGTTCCTGGAGGCTGCACAGGCCGTTGGAGAGGGCCTCGGGCAGCATGGGGATCACGTGGCGGGGAAAGTAGACGCTGGTGGCCCGCTCGCGGGCTTCGCGGTCCAGCTCCGTATCGGGGCGGACGAAGTGGGAGACATCCGCGATGTGCACGCCGAGTTCCACCTCGCCGTCGGGCAGTTCGGTCAGCGAGATGGCGTCGTCGTAATCGCGGGCATCATCGGGATCGATGGTGATCACCGTCAGCTTGCGGAGGTCCTCGCGGTCCTCGTCCGGCCGGCACTCCGCGGCGGCCACGATCCGCCTGGTCTCCTCCAGGACCTCCTCGGGGAACTCGTCGGGCAACTGGTACTGGTGGATGATGCTCAGTGTGTCGACACCGGGCTGGCCGCGCTTGCCCAGCACGCGCACGATCACGCCGCGGGCGTCCTCTCGCTCGGAGGGGTATTGCAGGATTTCGACGACCACCTGATCGCCGGCCCGGGCCGACTTGACCTTCGGATCGCCGACGAAGACGGGGGCGTGCAGGGTGCCGCCGTCGGGGCGGACGAACCACCTGCCCAGCTCCTTGCAGAGTTCACCGACAAAGCGACTCTGGCCGCGGCGGATGATCTCGACGATGTGGCCCTCGTAGATCATTCGCCCGGCCCGTTTGCCGCGCTTGAGCACGCGAGCCGCCACCGTGTCACCGGTGACCGCGCCGCCGGTGTGATCGGCGGGCACATACAGATCGCCGTGGGCGTTGGGCGTGTCGGGAATGACGAACCCGAAGCCTCGGGGGTTGCCGCGGAACTGGCCGACCAGGGTTTTGGCGGGCGCGGGCAGCGTGACGGCACTGGCCGAGCCCAGGACCACTCGGCCGGTCCGCATCAGGGCCTTGACGGCCGCCCGGAAGTCGCCGTACTCGTTGTCCGCGATGCCCATCTCCCGGGCCAGCGCCGCCACCTTCTTGGGCTTGTACCCCTCACGAGCCAGGTGCCTGAGGATCTTTTCGGAGAACCGTTGGATGGGCATGTCGAGACCTCACCGCCGCGTAGCGCGGCCGGGACAGGCGTTTCTGCGGGACGGACTCGGGGTTACCGCAGCCGGGCGGATCGTAAAACCACCCAGCATCCACCGCAAACCGGCGCCCCAGCCTCGACAGGCCCCTGCGCAGGAGGGGGCCCCGCCGCAGCCGGACCACCGTCGCCGGCGGACCTCACGTAGCCCCGGACGCGGTTCAAGAAAATCGACCTCGGCGGCCGATAGAAAGATCGCCAGAAAACCCAGACCTCCCAGCTTGACAGCGGCCGGCGCCCTGCCGGGGGTTCTGGGCCCGCAAACGGAACAGACCGGTGGCGGGACGGAGTCCTGACCACCCGGCAAACTTGCGACGGACCAATCGGCGAGGATCGGGCAGGAGGCCCATTCGCAACTGTGGCCTCCAGGTCTGGTCTGTTGCCTCAGGAGTCCGTCGATGCCCAATCCCGACGTTGTCAGCCGGTATGTGGAACACCTGGTCACCGGAGACCGAGCCGGCTGCCGCATGTTCGTCCAGCAGGTTCTGGAAGCCACCAGCGACACCCGCGACGTCTACTTCGAGCTGCTCTGGCCGGCCATGGAACAGGTGAATCAGCTCTTCCGCAGCCATCGCATCAACATCGCCTCCGAGCACATGGCCACGCGGATCAACCGCTGCCAGGCGGACCAGTTGCAGGCCGTCCTGCAGCACGGCGCCGCCAACGGAAAGCGGATCGTGATCACCTGTGCCGACGGGGAGCCGGAGGAACTGGGGGCTCAGATGTGTGCCGACCTCTTCGAGGCCGGCGGCTGGGACGTGTACTTCCTCGGCGGCGGGGTCCCCAACGACGAAATCCTCAGCCTGGTGGGCCAGCTTCGTCCCAACGTCCTGCTGATCTTCGGTACTCAGCCGCAGGGGGTGCCGGGGGTACGGCAGTTGATCGACCTGATCCACGAGGTGGGTGCCAACCCGACCATGAACGTCATGATCTCGGGGGGGGTGTTCAACCGAGCGGACGGACTGTGGAAAGAGGTCAACGCCAATCTGTTCGCCCGCACCGCCGCCGAGGCACTCGAGGTGGCCATCAGCGCCACACCACCGGAGCCGCGGGTGCGCGTGCCCGGCGCCCCCAAGAAGCGCCGCCGCCGCCGCCGTCCGCCGCTGCTCGCGGCGGCCGAAGCCGGTGACTGAGCGCGTCCTTCGCTCTTGCGGCAGGCCGGCCCGCGACCGGTTCGCCAGGCTGCCCATTGCCCGCATCCGCGGGGCGAGGGGTCGCTGCCCGGCGCGTCGGGGAGACCACCCCGGCGCGCGGGCACCCTCCGACCCGGCGGGCGCCGGCCTTCTGGAGAACCCCCAGCAGAGACTCATCACTTCTTTCCGGACGGGTTGCTCGAGGTTGGCCGGCCGGTTCGCGCCGGGGCGTCCTGCGGTTCGATCGCTCGCGGGAGCGTGATCGAGAAGGTGGTCCCTTCGGCAGGGGTGCTCGAGAAAGTCACGCGGCCGCGCAGCAGGTTCTCACCGATCAGCTTCATCGAATGGGTGCCGAGCCCGCGGCCCGAGCCCTCCTTGGAGCTGAAGAACTGCTGAAAAACGCGTTGCTGGAGCGGTGGGGGGATGGGCTGGGAGTTCCAGGCCCGGAAGGTGACCGCTTCGTCCTTCTCCTCGGTCCAGACCCGGATCTCGTCGCCCGCGGTGCCGGCCTCCAGGGCGTTGACGGCCATGTTGGACAGCACGCGGAGCAGCAGGGCGGGGTCGGTCTGCAACGGGCGGTCGGCGTCGGGTGGCCGAATGGTGATCGACTGACCGGCGCCCGCCGGGTGATGGGCCAGCGTTTCCCGCAGACGCTCCAGCAGTCGGCTGGGCCGGGTCTCTTCGAGGTCCAGCAGGCCCGGATCCGTATCCGGCTGGCAGAGCAGCCGCTGGATCTTCAGCTCGGCGACCAGCAACTCCGCCGTCTCGCGGATCTGGAGGAACGCGGCCGGCGCCGCCCCGCGGAAGACGGCGCCCAGCACCTGGCAGGCATGCAGCAAGGGGAGCAGCGTGTTGCCCAGGTCGTGCAGGAAGGTGCGCTCCAGCCACATCCGCCGCTTCTCTTCACTCACGTCCTGCATGCACACCAGGACCAGTTGTTCGCCGTCCATCTCGAAGGGGCAGGCCCGGACTACGAAGTCGCGGTCGACGGTCTCTCCGTTCCGTTCGATCGTCAGGACACACTCGCGCTCCTGAATCTCGCTGGAGCGTTGCGAGGCGACGATGGCGATGGCCGCCCCGCAGGTCGAGCAGAACCGGCTTGTTCCGCAGCCGCCGGGATGGTCCTGGGCGTGGACGCAGTGCAGCATCTCACCGGGGCGGAGCCCGCACAGGCTGGCGGGATCGTCGGCGCCCAGGGCGTGGAGCAGGGTGTGGTTCACGGCCAGGACCTGACGCTGGGCATTCAGGACCGCAACCCAGCCGCCGAGCAGACGCAGCACCTGGCTGACCACGGCGTTGGTGCTGAGCCGCTCGACGGCCTGGCGGACCGCCTTGACGCCCGCCCGTTCGGCCGGTGCGAAATACGTGCTGGCTGAGGGACGCAGTTCCAGGTTCGAGCGTGCGGAGGGCATGGGATCACCTCCCGAGGCAACGGGGCTGAACGATGCCGCCCCCGCGGCGAGGTGGACCGAGTTGCGCGCCATGATCTCGCCGCTGGACTCAGGCGGCCGGTATCCTATTGTACTGCGCCTCGGGCAATCGCAACCGCGAATCCCGATGGCCTGTCGTCCGCGGCAGGTTGCCCGGGAGCCCCGCCGGTTGGTCTCCCGGGAGTGCGGATGGCAGCGCCGGGCCTGCCGTGGACCGGCAGCAGCCCGTTGAAAAAGTCCACGCCGGGAGAGTGGCACCGGTTTCCAGCCGCCCGCCGCGAGTCTGCAACAGCCTGCTAGTGGCGGTGCTCGAGGTCCATGGTCAGGAAGTTGGCGAGGAGCTGACGGCCTTCGTCGGTCAGGAAGCTCTCGGGGTGGAACTGCACGCCCTCGAGGAGGAAGTCGGGGTGGCGGAGGCCCATCAGTTCGTTGCGATCGGTCCAACTGGTGATGGCGAACTCCATGGGCAGGGTGTCGCGTTCGACGACCAGCGAGTGGTACCGTGTGGCGGTGAAGGGGTTGGACAGCCCGGCGTAGACTCCCCGGCCGTCGTGATAGATTTCCGAGGTCTTGCCGTGCATCAGACGCTCGGCGCGGCGAATGCGTCCGCCGAAGGCCTGGGCGATCGCCTGGTGGCCCAGGCACACCCCCAGCACCGGGATGCTGCCGGCCACGTGCCGCACGAGGTTCACGCTGATGCCGGCGTGGTCGGGCGTTCCCGGACCGGGGGAGATAATGATCCGTTCGGGCTCGAGCCGGTCGACGTCTTCGAGTGTGATGGCGTCGTTGCGGACGACGCGGATCTCTCGGTCGGGGTCCAGCTCGCCGAGCCGCTGGACGAGGTTGTAGGTGAACGAGTCGTAGTTGTCGACGATGAGGATCATCAGCGGACAGGATAGCCCAGGGACTCCGGCCGGGCAACCGCTGGGCGGGCGGATGGGGTGTGCTGTAAGAAGCGGGGCGGCGCTGGTAAAGGAAGCCTATGGACAGGCGATCTGATCCGCGGGGCCGGCCGGAAAGGGCCCGCCAGCGTCTGCGGGCGGTGTTGCTTCACCGGCGGCTGCCGCTCCTGGTGGCGGTTGTGGCCATGGGGCTTGCCTCGGGCAGCCTGCTGAACGGGTGGGTGGCGGACGACCAGTTCATCCGCATCCGGCTCACGCCCACGCCCCCGCTGGAGGAGCTGGCGGGGTCGCTGCTGGACGCGTTCACCTTCCTGCCCGGGGATCCCGAGGGCAACGCCTGGCTGCTGGACACGGGCTTCTGGCCCTGGTGGACCTATCCCCACCTGCTGGCGGCGTTCTGCCGCCCGGTGACCGCGGCGACCCACTGGCTGGATTTCCACCTCTGGCCGACCAGCCCGTTCGTCAGCCACCTGCACAGCGTCCTCTGGTACGGGGCAACCGTCTGGCTGGCGGCCCTCTTCTACCGCCGCGTGGCAGGCGTGACCGTGGTCGCCGGGCTGGCCGCCCTGCTCTTCGCCCTCGACGACGCCCACGGCATGCCGGTGGGCTTCGTGGCCAACCGCAACGCCCTGGTGGCCCTCTTCTTCGGCCTGCTCGCCCTGCTGAGCCATGACCGTTGGCGCCGCCAGGGCTGGCGCCCCGGCGCGGTGCTCGGCCCGCTGCTCGTGGCGATCAGCCTGTTTTCCGCCGAGGCCGGCGTGGGAACCTTCGCCTACCTGGTCGCCTATGCCCTGTTCCTCGAGCCCGCCAGGGCGTCCCGCGGCTCAGCGGCGGACGTGAGGGGCCCCAGCCGGGCGGCGGCGCTGCTGGCCATCACCCCGCATCTGCTGGTCCTGCTGGGCTGGCGGGTGATCTGGAGGCAGATGGGCTACGGCATCGAGGGTACGGATTTCTACGTCGACCCGGGCGTCGACCCTCCGGCATTCGCCCTGGTGGCGGTCGAGCGTGTCCCGGTGCTGCTGGCCGGGCAACTGGGGCTGCCGCCGTCGGACCTGTACACGCTGTGCAACCTGGGCGTCGACCACGGGTTGGCCCGGTGGTTCTGGGTCGCCGCCGCGGTGGTTTCGGCGTTGCTGTGGGTGACGCTGGCACCGGTCGTGCGCCGCAGCGTGACGGCCCGCTTCTGGGCGGCGGGTATGCTCCTGGCTCTGGTGCCCTGCTGCGCAACGCATCCGGCGGATCGGATGCTGGTCTTCGCCGGGCTGGGGGGCTTCGGGCTGCTCGGAGAGTTCCTGGTGTCCACGCTGGGACGAAGCGGCGCCGGGGCGCCCGGGCGTGGGGCTCGCCTGGCAGCGGGGGGGCTGGTGGTGGTCCACGGGGTGGTGGCGCCGCTGGTCCTCACCCAACGGGCGAGGCTGCCGGCAGGCCCGGAGGAGGTGTTCACCCGGATCCAGATCGCGCTGCCGGAGGATGCCGCTCTGGCGGAGCAGGATCTGGTGGTGGTCAACGCGCCGATCGCCCTGGCCGCGGGCTACGTGCTGATCGAGCGGGCGCTGGACGGCGACTCGGTGCCGGCCCACTTCCGGCTGCTGTCGGCGAGCTGGGTAGCGACGGAGGTTCGCCGGGTCGACACCCGCACCCTGGTGGTGCGGCCCGAGGGCGGATACCTGCGATCGCCTTTCGATGCCCTGGCCCGGGGCCCGCGACACCCCTTCGCGGAAGGTGAGCGGGTGATCCTCACGGGCATGACTGCGGAGATCCGGGAGCTGAGATCCGACGGCCGGCCGGCTGCGGTCGCCTTCCGCTTCGACACCCCGCTCGAGGCTCCCGACCTCCGCTGGATGTGCTGGCGGGACGGGGCTTTCGCGCCCTTTGTGCCGCCCCGGGTCGGAGAGACGGTGACGCTTCCGCCGGCAACCCCCTGGCGACGGTGAAGCTGCGGGGGCAGCGCTCGCCCGCTGGCGGGACCTCCGGCGTCAGTCGGTGGCGGCCGGGGCGCTGTCCAGCACCTCCCGCACCCGGCGGAGCAGCCTGTCGGCGGTGAAGGGCTTCTCCAGCAGCTCCACGCCGTCCTTCAGGACACCGTGGTGGGCGATCACCGTGCTGGAGTAGCCCGACATGTAGAGCACGCGAATGAACGGGTACTCGCTCACCAGCGCGTCGGCGAGCTTCCGGCCGTTGGTGTCGGGCATGACCACGTCGGTCAGCAGCAGGTCGATCTCGCCCACCTCCCGGGCGGCGATCTCCCGGGCTTCCCGCCCGCTGGCGGCGGTGAAGACGGTGTAACCGTTGTCCTGGAGCACGTCACCGGCCAACTGCCGCACGCTGGCATCGTCCTCCACCAGCAGCACGGTCTCGCTGCCGCCCCCGCCCCCGGCAGCCTCCTGGTGGCGCCGCGGCGAGAGCGGCTCCTGGACCGCCGGCAGGTAGATCTTGAAGGTGGTGCCCTGGCCCGGCTCGGAGTAGAGCCAGATGTGCCCGCCGCTCTGCTTCACCACGCCGAAGACCGAGGCCAGCCCCAGCCCGGTGCCCTTGCCGCGGGGCTTGGTGCTGAAGAAGGGCTCGAAGACCCGGTCGGCCACCTCCTTCTTCATCCCGCAGCCCGTGTCGCTGACCGCCAGCATGACGTGGGGGCCGGCGCGGGCCCCGGTGTGGGCCCGAGCGTACTCGTCGTCGAGCACGGTGTTGGCGGTCTGCACGATGAGCCGGCCGCCCGTGGGCATGGCGTCCCGGGCGTTGATCACCAGGTTCATCAGCACCTGCTCGATCTGCCCCGCGTCGGCCCGGACGTGATCCAGCCGGGGCTCCGGGGCCACCTCCAGCTCGATGCGCTCGCCGAGCAGGCGGCGGAGCATGGGCTCCATCTCGCCCACGATCTCGCTGAGATCGAGAATCTCGGGTCGGGAGACCTGCCGGCGGCTGAAGGCCAGGAGCTGCCGGGTCAGGGCGGCGGCCCGCTGGGCGGCCTTATCGATCTGCTCGATGCCCACCACAACGCGCTCGGCCGAGGCGGGGGCGTTGCGCATGACATCCAGGTAGCCGAAGATGGCGGTGAGGATGTTGTTGAAGTCGTGGGCCACGCCGCCGGCCAACTGGCCGACCGCCTTCATCTTCTGGGCCTGGCGCACCTGGTCCTCGAGCAGCCGTCGCTCGGTGACATCCTCGTAGGTGCCCAGGATGCCCACCACCTCGCCGCGCTCGTTCTTGAGGGGCACCTTGTTGGTGTCCAGCCAGGCGTGTTTGCCGTCGGCCTGGAGCTGCGACTCGACGATGTGGTACTCGGGCTGGCCGCTCTCCATCACCCGCCGGTCGCACTCCCGGAAGAAGTCGGCCTCCTCCTTCTGCCAGGGCAGATCGTAGTCCGTTTTGCCCACCACCTGGGAGGGATCCTCCATGCCGGCCACGCGGGCGAAGTTGGTGTTGCAGCCGAGATAGACCGACCGGCGATCCTTCCAGAAGATGAACTGGGGGATGTTGTCCATCACCAGTTGGAGCATGCGCTCGGATTCCCGCCGCTGCTGCTCGGCCCGCTTCCGCTCGGTGATGTCGGTGACGAAGCCTTCCAGGAACTCGACGCCTTTGCCGGGCGAACTGATCCGGCGGCCCTGTTCCCAGACCCACTTCCGGGATCCGTCCGCCGCGGTGATGCGATAGGTCAGGCGGAAGGGCCGGTCCTCGGCCAGGGCCGCCTGCACGTCCTTCCAGACCGGCTCGCGATCCTCGGGGTGGATCAGGTCGGCGAAGCGGACGCCGGACTCACCGACCAGCTCCTGGCAGGGATGGCCGGTCAGGGCCAGGCAGCCCTCGCTGACGAACTCCATGGTCCAGTGGCGATCGTTCCGGCAGCGGTAGGCCATGCCGGGCAGGTTGGACATCAGCACGGAGAGGGCCCGTTCCTTCTCGCGGAGGGCGCCGGCCGAGCGCCGCAGGGCGTGGAACGCCGGGGCGACGCGGAGCAGGCCCAGGGCCAGCAGCGCGGAGATGGCCAGGGCGATGATCTCCTCGGTGATGTCGGGCGGCAGCAGGGCGTGCCCGCCAATCAATGCCAGCAGCTTGACACCGCGGCGTACGGCCATGAGCAGCACGGCCACCGTGACCAGCGTCCAGGCCGCCGGCCGTCCCGTGACGCGGATCAGCCGCAGGGCCACCGCGGCGGCCACCAGTTGGCAGGCGATGGAGCAGACCAGCAGCACGTAGACGGGCATTGCTCAGCTCTCAACCCACAGGCGGACTGCGCCTGCTCGGCCACTGCGGCGACAACGACGGGTCCGTGGCGGTGGCCCTCAGTCCCACGACCTCCCCCCACCCCGGCGGAGGCACGAAGCCCGCCCCTTGATCGATCGGACAGGTTCTGGCCGTGACCCAGGAGAATTGCCTTAATCAGTTATTCTCAGCGGGCGGTGCCGGCAAGTCAAGGCACCGGCCGTTCCCCCCGCCGGTTTCCGGCCCCGGGCGGCGGCCCTCCGGACGCGGGCCGGGGCACTACTCGGCGATCGTTCCGTCAACGGGATCGCCGTCCCAGCGGTGCCGGCCCAGGGTGTCGACGATGTGCTCGGCCAGGGCCACCGCGGCGTAGCCGTCCTGACCGGAGACCGCGGGGGTGCCCCGGGTCCGGACGGCGGCCAGAAACGACTGGATCTCGGCCCGCAACGGTTCCACGTCCTGCACCTGCAGGGGCTCGACGTTGACCATCGACCCGAAGTCGAGACCGGCGACCTGGGAGAGGTCGGCCAGGTCCCGCTCGCGGGCCAGCTTGAGCAGGTCGAGGTTGGCGTCCTTCTTGATGGCGATGCCGGTCTTCTTCTGATAATCCATGGAGAGGTAAGCTTCGTGGGAGAAGACCCGGATTTTGCGTTCCGTCTTGAGGGCCAGGCGCGAGGCGGTCAGGTTGGCCACGCAGCCGTTGGCGAACTCGACCCGGGCGTTGGCGATGTCCTCGTGGGGTCCCAGCACGGCCACGCCGACCGCCCGCACGCGGTAGTCCCGGCAGCGCACCAGGTGGAGCAGGATGTCGATGTCGTGGATCATCATGTCGAACACCACGCCGATGTCGGCGCTGCGGAAGGTGAAGGGGCTGATGCGGTGGGTCTCGATGAACTTGGGCTGGACGCCCATGCGATCCATGGCCAGCACCACGGGGTTGAAGCGTTCGGAGTGGCCCACCTGGAGCACGCAGCCATGGGCGTCGGCCAGTTCGAGCAGCCGCCGGGCGGAGGCCGCGTCCGGCGCCAGCGGCTTCTCGATCAGCAGGGCGATGCCGGCCTCGATCAGGGGGGCGGCCAGGGCCTCGTGGGCCACGGTGGGCACCGCGATGGTCGCGGCGTCGAGCTCCAGGTCGAGCAGAGCGGCGGGGTCGCTCAGGGGCGTGCCGCCGTACTGCGTGGCGTACTCGCCGGCCCGCTGCTCGTCGCTGTCCACCACCGCGACCAGTTCGGCCTCGGGCAGGTCGTGGTAGAGGCGGGCGTGGTGGCGGCCCATGTGGCCGACGCCGATCACGGCCGTGCGAAGCGTTCTGCTCATTTTCTCGGTGTTCCTCCTGGCAAGCGTCTGGGCGATCCTCTCCGGCGGTCGCGCCCCGCTGCCCGCCGGGGCGTCGAACGGCTCGTCGGGCCCGGGGCCCGAGGCCCGGGCCCCTTCAGGTCCCGGTCTGCCGGGCGGGCAGCGGCCGGGCGGCCGGCGTGGACCCCCGCGGGGCGCCGGGGTCATCGGCCCGCAGCGACTCGAGGTAGCGGCCGTGCCGCCCGTGGGCCGCCGAGCGGATGATGAACTCGCAGAGATACCGCACGTTCTCGTCCAGACCGTCTTCGGCGAGCATCTCCTCGGCGATCTGCCGGATGGCCCGACCGCTCAACCGGGCCCGGCGGGAGTACAGCCGCAGCCAGGCGTCCTTGATGGCGGCGATCTGCTCCTCGCTGAACAGGCCGCTGCGCTTCAGCCCCACGCCGTTGACGAACCGCACCCGCCCGTGGGTCCGGGCCGCCACGAAGATCATGAAGGGGGGAATGTCGGCGGTCACCCGGGTCAGGCCGCCGACCATGGCGTGGCGGCCGATGGTCACGAAGTGGTGGATGCCGGCCTGCCCGCCGAAGGTCACGAAGTCCTCGACCTTCACGTGGCCCGCGATCTGCACGTAGTTGGCCACGATGCAGCGGTTGCCCACCTGGCAGTCGTGGGCCACGTGGCAGCCGATCAGGAAGTGGTTGTGATCCCCGACGCGGGTGACCGAACCGCCGCCGGCCGTCCCCGGGTGGATGGTCACCTGCTCGCGGAAGACGTTGTCCTGCCCGATCTCCAGGCGGGTGAGCTCGCCGCGGTACTTGAGGTCCTGCGGCTTGGCACCGATCACCGCCCCCGGGAAGAACTCGCAGCCCGCCCCCACCGTGGTGTGGCCCTGGATGGTGACCTGGTTGTGCAGCCGGCAGCCGTCCCCCAGCCGGACACCGGCGTCGACAACGCTGTAGGGGCCGATGAAGACGTCCTCCCCCAGCTCGGCCCGGCGATGCACAACCGCCGTCGGGTGGATTCTGGCGTCGGGTTCGTGGTCGACTCGCTTCACGGCTGGTCCTCGCTCGTATGGTGGTCAGTTACCCTGGGCGTCGGTCATCATGAACTTGATGACCGCCTCGGCCACCAGCTCGTCGCCCACCTTGGCGGTGGTGCGGACGTGCCCGGTGCGCGACTTGACGCGAATGGCCTCGGCCACCAGCAGGAGTTGGTCTCCCGGCGAGACCTGGTGCCGAAACTTGACCTTGTCCAGGCTGAGGAGCACGGCCACCTGGCCCTTGTGCTCCAGTTCCTGCGACAGCAGGATGCCGCCCATCTGGGCCATGGCCTCGATGATCAACACTCCCGGCATGATGGGCTTGCCCGGGTAGTGGCCCTGGAAGAACTCCTCGTTGATGGTCACGTTCTTGATGCCCACCGCCCGCCGGCTGCCCTCCACCTCGAGGATGCGGTCCACCATCAGGAAGGGGTAGCGGTGCGGCAGGATCCGCTGCACCTGCCGGATGTCCAGCCGCGGCGCCGACAGCAGCAGGTCCACGCGCTGCCGCTGGCGGATCTGCTCGGCGAAACGGCGAACCAGCTCGTGGTTCAGCGAGTGGCCCGACCGGCGGGCGTAGATCCTGCCGATCAGCGGTTTGCCCAGCAGCATCAGGTCGCCGATCAGGTCCAGGATCTTGTGGCGGACGCACTCGTCCGGGAAGCGCAGGGTGTTCTCGATGGGGCCGTCGTTGCCGAACACCAGAATATCGCTGTAGGTCAGGTGAGACCCCAGCCCCGCGGCGAGCAACTGGTCGGCCTCCGGTTTCAGGACGAAGGTGCGTGCCGGGGCGATCTCCTGGAGGTACCGGTCCGGGGTGAGCACGAAGGTGTGGTGCTGCCGGCCGATGGGGCTGGCCTCCCCGTAGTCCAGGTCGTAGTGGATCTCGAGCGTCTCGGCGGTGGCTTGCAGGGGGGGCAGGGCCACCAGCTCGCTGTCGCCGTCCACCACCCGGACGGTCTGGGAGATCACGAACCAGTCGCGGCCGGCGTCCTGCGGGGCGACGCCCGCCTCCCGCAGCTTGTCGAGGAACAGCAGGCCGCTGCCGTCACCGGCGGGCAGCTCGTCCCCCCGCAGTTCGATGAGGACGTTGTCGATGCCCAGGCCGGCGCAGGCGCTGAGGCAGTGCTCGACGGTCTCGATCGAGACCGTTCCGTTGCGCAGGGACGTCCGCCGGGCCCGCTTGGCCACGTTGGCCACGCGGGCCGGGATGCGGACCGGGACCTGCTCGTCGGTTCGCAGGAAGGTGATGCCCTGGTTGGCCGGCGCGGGGTGGAGGCGCACGATGCTGGGCGTGCCCGTGAACAGGCCACGGCCCTCGATCTCCACCGAGCCGGCGATCGTCTGCTGAGCGCTCAAGGTCAGTAACCCGTCGGTCGATTCACTCCGGCCACCACCGTGTCAAGTGACCCTGCGCAGTCTGGGGATTATGGCCCAGGTCTCCCGCCTTGGCAAACCTGCCTTCCCGCCGTCACTGGGCGTCGACCGGCCGGGCGGACAGGGGCGGGGCCGCGCTCAGGGAGGCGGCGCCGCCTCGCTTGGCGTACGCCTGGTTGAGCGCGGTGAGCACCCGCGCGGTCAGGTCCGTCCGGGGGCTGAAGTAAAGCACCTGCTTGAGCAGGATCTCCTGCCGCAGGGCCATGGAATCGGGCACGTCGGCCGACAGATCCCGGACGGTGAGCACCAGGTCGAAGCCCCGGCTCTGGGCCTCGCGCTCCACCGCCCGGTGGACCTCGTCGTAGATGCTGCGCAACCAGCCCATGTGCTCGTCCTTGAGGGTCTGCTCTTCGACTTCGGCCCAGACGCGGTACTCGACCTGCATCCGCTGGACGGCGGCCCGCCGCTCGGCGAACTCCCGGCTGGAACGGTCGAACGCCTCGAGGGCCGTCAGCTGGTTCTCGATCGCCTTCCGCCGGCTCTCGGCCTCGGCACCGATGGCCCGCCGGGCGTCCTCGAAGCGCTGTTCGAGGTCCCGGGTCATCTGGAAACCGTCGAAGACCGCGGCGAGGTTGATGACCGCCACCTTGGGCGCAGGATCGGCGGAGGCGACGAGCGGCGGTAGCAGGAGTCCGACAGCCAAGACGCAGCGTTTCATGTGTCATCCCTTTCGTTCTGAAGCTCACCCCGGGGCGGCGACCCCGGCCGGCCGGCATTCCCGCCATTGTCGCCATCGGCCCGGCGCCGACAACCCTCGGCGGCGGCGGGGCCGGTCCGGTCGGCAGCAGCCGGGCAGGAGACGCGCCGGGGGCGCCCTCGCGCCGTCCCGGCCCCGCCGGCCGGGGCCGGGATTCAGAAGGTGGCCCCGATGAAGAAGCTGAAGATCTGCTCGTCGTCGTTCTCGTCGCTGGAGAGGGGAACGGCCAGGTCGAACTCCATGGGCACCGGGCCGAGCAGGTCCACCTGCAAACGGACGCCCACGCCCACCGAGGCCCGCCAGGTGCTCAGCTCGAAGCCCTCCTCCACCGTGCCCATGTCGCTGAAGAGCACCCCCCGCAGGGCCTCGCCCACCAGCGGGAAGGTGTACTCCGCCTTGAGCAGCGCCAGGAAATCGCCCCCCACCGGATCATCATCCAGGCCCTGTCGCGGGGAGACTCCCCGGAAGTCGAAACCCCGGATCGAGCCGATGCCGCCGGCGTAGAAACGCTCGAAGACCGGCGCCTCGCCGAAGATGCCGCCGACGTCGCCCCGCAGGCTGAGCACGCCCTTGCGGTCCTCGACGTCCTCGTACAAGGTCCAGTGCCGGGTGTAGCTGCCCAGGACCTTGCCGAAGAAACGCTCGCCGCCCAGGGCCCCGTACTGCTCCCAGGACAGGCGGAGGACGTCGCCGCGGGTGGGCAGCAGGCGGGAGTCGGTCCGGTCGCGGACCAGGGTGCCCTTGACGCTGGTCAGGAAGTTGCCGCCCTCCACCTCGCGCACGTCGCGGGGGGCGAACAGGTCCAGGTCGCCCACGTCGACGTTCTCGGAGCGCAGGGCGCCCTCGACGTACCAGCCCTCCAGCCAGCCCTTCTCGATCCGCCTGCCCAGGCTGACCGTGCCGCCGACGCGGCGTTCGTCGTAGGACTCGCGGCCCCGCTCGAAGTAGAAGGCGCTGGTGCCCAGGCGGAGGGGCTTGTCCAGCAGGTAGGGCTCGACGAAGTCGATGCGGAAGCGGCTGACCTCGGTGCCGGGGGCGGCCTCCAGGCGGAGCCGCTGTCCCGCCCCCCGGAAGGAGCGGAAGCGGATGAACTCGCCGAAGCTGCGCGGCCAGTCGAACAGGTCGAAGTTCTTCATGTCCAGCACGACGTTGCCCACCAGGCCGCTGTTGGAGTTGACCCCGAATCCGAAGAGCAGGTCGCCGACCTGCTCGTTCTCCTCGACGTTGATGATCAGGTCGCGCACGCCCTCCTGCTCGCCCACCGGCGTGATCCTGGCGTAGCTGAAGATCCGCGTCTCCCGCAGGCGGCGTTCGGCCTCTTCGAGCTCGCTGAGGTTGATCACGTCCTCGTCGGGGAACAGCTCCAGGGCCCGGCGGACCACCTTGTCCTTGGTGCTGCGGTTGCCGCGGGGCACCACCCGGCCGACCCGGTAGGGCTCGCCCTCGGTGATCTCGAAGCGGACCTCCACGAAGCCCGGCGTCTCGGAGAAGAGCCACACGGGATCCACCTCCCGGTAGATGTAGCCCCGCTCGCCGTAGCGGGCGGCGATGTCCCGCTGGTCGCGCCGCAGCTCGATCTGCCGGAGGTACTGCTCCGGCCGGGTGCGCAGCTCGGCCAGCAGCTCCTCCGTGCTGAACAGGGCGTTGCCGGTGACCACCACGGACTCCACCAGGTAGCGGGCGCCCTCGGCCACCAGGAACACGACGGTGAGGTCCTCGGGGTCTTCCCCCGGTTCGACGCGGTAGCTGGCCTTGGCTTCCAGGTAGCCCTCGTCGCGGTAGAGACGCTGCACCGCCGCCGCGTCCTGTTCGACCTGGTCGGGGTCGAAGAAGCCGTCGCGGAAGATCCACAGATACGTCTTGGTCTGGACCTGCTCGAGCAGCTTCTCGCGGGGCAGGGACTCGTTGCCCTCGAAGAGGATCTTCCGCACGCGGACCCGCGGGCCTTCCTCGATGGTGTAGACCAGTTCCGCCGCCTCGCGGAGCAGCTCGCCGTCGTAGGTCACGGTGACGTTGCCGTAACCCTTGTCCCGGTAGGCGGCGGCGATGTTGTCGGCGCCCTCGCGGACGGTAAACGGATCGACCGGGTCGCCCGCCTGGAGGGGGACCATCTCGCGGAGCTTCTGGTCGTTGAACTCGGCGTTGCCCAGGAAGCGGACGTCGGTCAGCGCCGGTCGTTCGGCCACGGTGACCAGCACCACCCGGCGACCGTCCCGCGACTCGGCGGTCACCTCGGCGGTCAGGAACTTGCCCGTGCGCAGCAGGCGCCGCACGGCCTGGTCCAGGGCCGCCTGATCCGCCGGGTCGCCCGGGGCCATCCGCAGCACGCCGCGGATGTAGGACTCGCTGACCTGTTCGTGCCCCCGCACTTCGATGGCGTCGATCACCGGGCCGGTGGCATCCTGCCCGCCGGCCGGCGGAGCGACCGCGCAGGCGAGCCCCAGGAGGAGCAGGCGTAAGCTTCGTCTCGATTGCACGTGAGATCGTCCTTCCACTCGACCGGAACGTGCCCCCCGCCCCGGGTACCGCGCTTCCCGAGGTTGCGGGTCAGGCCACGTCAGGAGAACCGGGCTGGATACTGGCGTACTGTCTCGCTGATACGCCACTGCACCGAGCCGCGAGCTTCGGTTCGCGCCGAGCCCGAACGGTCGGAGAACCGCTCGTGCCCCGCGATCGAAGAACGCAACGTCTGTCCGAGGCACTACCCTAGCCGTGGGCGGACGGGTCCGCAACCGCCGGCGCCCCGGCAGCGGGCCCCTCAGAAGGGAGCCTCGCTGTCGCCTTCGAAGGCGTCGAGCTCCTGGGCGGTGGGGCTCACCGCCAGGTTGGCGAAGCGGGTCAGCTTGCTGTTGAACTGCAGCTCCACCGTGGCCGTCGGCCCGTTGCGCTGCTTGGCGATGATCAACTCGGCTTTGCCCTTCGCCGAGGGGTCCTGCGGCTTGTAGTACTCCTCCCGGTGCAGCAGCAGGATCAGGTCGGCGTCCTGCTCGATGGCCCCGCTCTCCCGCAGGTCGCTCATCCGCGGGCGGTGCCCCTCGCGGGACTCCGACTGGCGGTTGAGCTGGGCCATGGCCACCACGGGGATCTCCAGCTCCCGGGCCAGGGCTTTGAGCGCCCGGGCGATGGCGGCGATCTCCTGCTCCCGGCTCTTGGCGTGGGCCGGGGAATGCATGAGCTGCAGGTAGTCCACGAAGGCCGCCTGGATGCCGTACTGCCGCTTGAAGCGGCGGGCCTTGCTCCGCAACTCCAGGGCGGTCATGCCCGGGGTGTCGTCGATGTACAGGGGCGCCGAGGCGAGCTGTTCACACACCCAGCCGAGCTGCTGGATGTCCTCCTCCGAGAGCATGCCCCGGCGAATGCGGTGGGCGTCGACCTGGGCCCGGCAGCAGAGCACCCGCTGGGCCACCTGCTGGCGGCCCATCTCCATGGAGAAGAACACCACCGGGACGGGCTCCTCCTGGCGCAGGGTCATCTGCTCGGCGATGTTCAGGCCCAGGGCCGTCTTGCCCATGCTGGGGCGGCCCGCGACGATGATCAGGTCGCCGCCCTGCAGGCCGCTGGTCAGGTCGTCCAGCTCGTGGAACCCGGTGGCCAGGCCGGTGAGGTACCCGCCGTCCCGGCGGGACTCGAGCTGGGCGTAGACCGCGCGCAGCACGTCGCCGAGGCCCACCGCCTGCCGGCTCACCCGCCGCTCGGTGACGGCGAAGAGCCGCTCCTCCGCCTCGTCCAGCGTCTCCACCGCGGGCTTGATCTCGGCGTAGGCGCTCTCGGCGATCTGCCCCGCGCAGCCGATCAGGTCGCGGAGCATGCCCTTGTCCCGCACCAGCCGGGCGTAGTGTTCGGCGTTGTGCCAGGAAGGGACACTCTCGGCCAGGCGGACCAGGTACTCCTCTCCGCCGATGCGATCGAACTGCCCGCGGCGGCGGAGCTCGTCGCGCACCACCAGCAGGTCGATGGGGTCACCGCGGTCGTAGACGTCGAGCAGGACCTGGAAGAGCTCCCGGTGGTCGGGCCGGTAGAACCACTCGAACTCGTCGCGATGGATGACGGGCAGGACCGCCTCGACCGCCTGGCGGTCGAGCATCATGGAGCCCAGCACCGCCATTTCGGCGCCGAGGTCGTGCGGCGGGATGCGGTCCGGTCCCGCCGCGGGGCGGTCTCCGCTATCCCGGCGTTCCGGGGCCAGTGTCGTCATCGTCGCCTGCCTCCCTGCCGGCCTCCTCGCTGCCCCGCTCGGCTTCCTCCTCGCCGAGCTCCTCCTCGGACGCCTTGGAGCGTACCACCCAGACCTTGATCTCCGCCCGGATGTCGTCGGCCAGCTTGACCTCGACGGCCACGTTGTCCAGGTGGCGGATGGGCGTGGTCAGCAGGATGGCGGTGGGCTCGATGGTGAAGCCCTCGTCGCGCAGGGCGGCGGCGATCTCCCGGCGGCCCACCGAACCGTAGAGGACCCCGTCCTGGTTGGCGGCCGAGGCGATGGTCACCTCGACCTCGCGGAGCTTCTCGGCGACGGCGAGCTGGCCGTCGCGGAGCAGGCGGCGGCGTTCCTCGGCCTGCTTGCGTTCCTCGGCCAGGGCCCGCATGTTCGAATCGGTGGGCTCGGTGGCCAGTCCCTGGGGCAACAGGTAGTTGCGGGCGTACCCGTCGGAGACTTCCACCACGTCACCCACGTAGCCGAGCTGGCTGACGTCCTTCTTGAGCAAGAGCTTCATGTTCGCGTCTCTCTGCCGGGCGTTCGCGGCGGCGAAGGCCGGCACCGGTGTTTGCAGTATATCGAAAAACCAACTCCGCAGTTCCCGGACCCGGCCCACCGGGGGGTCCGGCCGCGGCTCCCCGAACGATCGCGGTGCGCCGCCCACAGCGAGCCGGCCGCCGCGGGGCTTCGCGCCCGGCGGGGGATGCCCACCGCCCGTCGGTTGTGAGTTCCGCCGGGGACCGTCCCACTCACAGCCCGGGATCGGCCCCCTAAAAGGGGATATCACTGTCGGCCGGGGGCGCCCCGAGGTCCTCGTCGGACGACGGGTAGCCGCCGCCCTGCTCGGGCCCGGCCTGCGGCGGCGCCGACCGGGGGGCGGCGTCGGCCTGCCGGGGGCCGCCGAGGAACTGGAACCGCTCGGCCACCACCTCCAGTTTGCTGCGCTTCTGCCCCTCCTGGCTGGTCCACTGGCTGAACTGCAGCCGCCCCTCCAGCAGCAGGGGCTGTCCCTTCCGCATGTACTGGTTGAGCGTCTCGGCCTGCCGACCGAAGGCGGTGCAGTCCACAAAGCAGGTCTCCTCGCGCATCGAGCCCTGCGGATCGCGCCACTTGCGGTTGATCGCCAGCCCGAACTTGCACACCGCCGTGTTGCTGGGCGTGTACGACAGCTCCGGGTCGCGGGTCAGGTTCCCCGCCAGGATCACCTTGTTGAAGTTGGCCATGGTGTCGCTCCCCTGCTTCGTCCGCCGGATCTACTCCGGCTTGGGTTCGTCGGGCGGTTGTGGCGACTGGGACTCGGGGGCAGCGGGCCCGGCGGCTTCGTCCGCCACGGCGGTCGCCGGGGCGGCCGGTGCCGGCCCCGCGCCGTCGGGGGCGGCTTTCGCGGGCCCCGCCTCCTCCCGCTGGGGGCGTTCGCCCCGCTCGGGCGGCGCGGGCGGACCGCCCTCGCGCCGTCGCCCTTCGGGTTCGGCCCGGCCCGGCGCGGCCGGCTCCCCCCGACCCGGATAGGCGGACTCCATGTCCTGCTCGGTCAGGTAGTCCACCCGGGTGATCAGCACCCGCAGGATCGACTCGGAGAGCTGGACGTCCCGCTCGATCCCCGCGATGCGGTCCGGCTGGGCCCGGAAGAAACTCAGCACGTAGCAGCCGCGCTTGCGCCCCTTGATCTCGTAGGCGAGTTTCCGTTCATCCCACTTGCGGCTCATGACCAGCTCAGCTTCCGCTCTCTGCATCAGCCGCTCGACCTCCTGATCGACCCGCGACAACTCGGTCGCGAAGGTAGGGTCGAACAGGAACATGGCTTCATAGGTGTTCAAGGTCTGTCACCTCCCGGCCGCACACCCGCGGCCGAATGCTTCCCGATGCAATCCGGTGTTTCGTGTTCATCCATCCCTCGAGGGATCGGCGTTGAAGCGGTTCATGGCGGCCTCCAGCCCCTGAACCAGCCAGCATTCCACCGCGTCGGCCGCCCGCCGGCACGCCGCCGCCACCACCGTCTCCTCCTGCTCGCCGAAGCGGGCGAGGACGTAGGAGACCGCATCCCCCACCGGTGGATCGATGCCCAGCCGCAGGCGGGCGAAGCGGTTGGACCCCAGGCGATCGATGACGTCCTGGAGCCCGTTGTGACCGCCCGCGCTGCCGGCGCCGCGCAGCCGGAGCCGGCCCAGCGGCAGGGCGTGATCGTCGCTCAGCACCAGGAGGTCGGCGAGCTCCAGGCGGTAGAAGCGGCCGGCGGCCTGGACGGCCTGGCCGCTGCGGTTCATGAACGTCGTCGGCTTGAGCAGCACCACATCCTCCTCGAGGATCGTCCCGCGGCCGAACCAGGCGTGAAACTTCTCCCGGTTCAGCTCGATTCCGTGCCGTTGGCCCAGCTCGTCCACCACGCGAAAGCCCACGTTGTGTCGGGTCATCGCGTAGCGGGTGCCCGGGTTGCCCAGTCCAACGATCAGCCTCACGCCGCCGGTCCTCTCTCGCGGGGTTCACGCCGGATCCCGCCGGCGGGCTCGAACCGTCGATCCCGGCCGCCGACCGGGGCCCTCAACCCGCGGTGGACTCGTCGCCCTCCTCCTTCTTGCCCTTGGTGATGATCTCGGGCTGGGCGGCCTCGGCGGCCTCGGCGCTTTCCTCCGGCTCGGCCTCCTCGGCCAGCAGCCGGACGGTGGCCACCCGTTCCTCGCCGTCCGCCGTGGTGGTCACCCCCGGGGGGAACTCCAGGTCCTTGACCAGCAGGGAGTCGCCCACGCCCAGGCCGCTCACGCTCGGCCGCAGCGTCTCGGGGATCTGGGTGACCAGGCATTCCACCTCCAGGCTGGAGAGGTACTGCTCCAGCACCCCGCCGTCGGAGACGCCCTTCGGCGTCCCCCGCAGCTCGATGCCCACCTCCAGCGTGACCGTCTCGTCCAGCCGGACCCGCATCAGGTCCAGGTGAATCGGCCTGGTGCCCAGGTGGTCGTACTGCACGCTCTTGATCAGGTACTGGGCCGACCTGCCCTCCAGGTCCACGGTGAGCATGCGGGCCCCGTGTTGCAGGGCCACCTCGAGGTCGTGGCCGGGCAGGGAGACGACCTCCGGCGCTTCACCATGCCCGTAGATCACGGCGGGGATCTCGCCCCGGGCACGCAGCCGGCGGGCGTATCGGGTCCCGATCCTTTCGCGGCGGCCGGCTTTCAGGATTTCGGCTTCCATCTTGCTTTGGTCTCCATTGGCATACCCGGAAGGGGACCGGGGTTATTCATGCATCTGGAACAGAGCGCTGATCGATTCGTGCTCGTGGATCCGCCGGATGGCCTCTCCCATCAGCGCCGATACGGAGAGCACCACGACGTTGCCCAGCTTCTGCCGGCTCTCGTCGCTCAGGGGAATGGTGTCGGTGACACACAACTGCCGCAGGCTGGCCCGGCTGAGCCGCTGGTGAGCGGGGCCGGCCAGCACCGGGTGGGTCGCCCCGACGTAGACGTCGCGGGCCCCGTGCTCGCGGAGCAGGTTGGTGGCCTCCAGCACCGTCCCCGCGGTGGCTACCATGTCGTCGAAGATCAGCACGTTGCGGTCCCTGACGTCCCCGATGATGGTGTTGGCCTGGGCCCGCTCGCCGGAGATCCGCCGTTTGTCGATGATGGCCATGCTGGCGTTCAGCCGGGTGGCGTAGGCCGTGGCTGTCTTCAGGTTGCCCACGTCCGGCGAGACCACCACCGCATCCGCCACGCCCAGCCGCTCGAAGTGCTCGGCCAGCACCGGCAGGGCGGTCAGGTGATCCACCGGGATGTCGAAGAAGCCCTGGATCTGGTCGGCGTGCAGGTTCATGGTCAGCACCCGGTCCACGCCGGCTTCCACGATCAGGTTGGCCACCAGCTTGGCCGTGATCGGGGTGCGGCCCTCCGCCTTGCGGTCCTGCCGGGCGTAGCCGAAGTAGGGGATCACCGCGGTGATCCGGCTGGCCGACGCCCGCCGCAGGCAGTCGATGTAGATCAGCAGCTCCATCAGGTTGTCGTTGACCGGCGGGCAGGTGGACTGCACCACGAAGCAGTCGTGGCCCCGGACGTCGTCCTCGAGCTTGAGGCGGGTCTCGCCGTCGGGGAAGCGATCCACCAGGGCCTTGCCGACCGGCAGGTCCAGCGACTCGCAGATCTTCACGGTCAGCTCGCGGGCGGCGCTGCCGGGGAAGATCTTCAGGTCACCGACGTTGCGACCTCCGTCGGCGTATTCGCGCGTGACTTTCATGAGGTGGACACTCCCGCAATGATCTCCGCGGGGCCGACGGCCTGGCCGTCCGCGAGCACGTCGCCGGCCAGCAGGCAGGCGAAGGGCCCCACGCGGCAGCCGGCCCCCACGCCGGCCCGCCCGTCGATGTAGGAAAACGGATAGACGACCGTCTCGGGGCCGATCCTCGCCCCGGCGTTGATCCAGGTGCTGGCCGGATCGACGATGGTCACCCCGGCGGCCATCCACCCGGCCTGGATACGGTCCTGCATCCTCCGGGCGACCAGGGCCAGGTCCGCCCGCGAGTTGATGCCCATGGCCTCCTCGGGCGGTACGGCCGGAATGGCCCCGCCACCGCGGCCCTGCTCGATCAGGATGCGGACCGCGTCGGTGATGTAGTACTCGCCCTTGGCGTTGGCGTTGCCCACCTGGCCCAGGGCCTCGAACATGAGCCGGCCGTCGAAGCAGTAGTAGCTGGGGTTCACCTCGTGGATCTCGCGCTGCTCGGGCGTGCAGTCGTTGTGCTCCACGATGCCGAGCAGGTCGCCGGCCCGGTCGCGGACGATCCGCCCGTAGCCGGCCGGCTCGTCGAGGACCGTGGTGGCCAGGGTGATGGCGTGGCCCGTCCGGGTGTTCTCGGCCAGGAGCTTGGTCAGCGTCTCGCCGCGGACCAGGGGCATGTCGGCGGCGATGACCAGCACCCGCCCGGCAAAGCCCGAGAGGGCCTCGCGGCAGCAGAGCACGGCGTGCCCCGTGCCCTTCTGCTCGGCCTGCTCGACGAAGCTGCAGAGCCCGCGGTCGCCGAAGGTCTCGACGACCTTCTCTTTGCCGTGCCCGACGACCAGCAGCACCCGGCCGACGCCGGCCTGCTCGCAGGCGTCGACGACGTAGGCCAGCATGGGCCGCCCGCAGACCTCGTGCAGGACCTTGGGCAGGTCGCTCTTCATGCGGGTGCTTCTGCCCGCGGCCAGGATGACGGCAGCCACCTCACTCATGCGCAGATCCTGTTGCCCGAGTGCCGTCCCGCCGGACGCAAGCCGACAACGCGGACTACCCGGCCAGGACTCGAACCTGGAATACCAGGACCAAAACCTGGTGTGTTACCGATTACACCACCGGGTATCGGCCTATAAGCCCGCCGCAGGGGGGATGTCACCGGTCCGGGAACGAAACCGCGGTCGCCCCGCGGCCCTCATTCGCCGGTGAGCCCCGCGCAAAGGATGTGGACGCGGCTCGGTCCAACCCAACGCGGAGGCCTGAGCTCTCCGCCGCCCCCGACGCCGCTGCGCCGGGAAGAAAGCCCAGTGCTGAATCATCCCCGGGGCCCACCCGGATGCCCCGCATCCGCCGGTGCCCGGGGACCAGACAGACGGCCCCAGTTGCTACGGGTGGCGACGCCGGGACTTACAAGCCCCCACGCCGCAAGACGGTACGGTAGCGTCGCGGCTCTTCCTCGTCAAGTGGCCCCGCACATTGTCACGCCAGTCCCTGTCCGCGGGCTTGTCCCGCGCGGCGCTGATCAGAGCACTCCCGGAGCGCCGGGACCCGCCGGGTGACCGGGGCTCCCGAGTACGCCCGCAGACCCCCAGGGCGGCAACGCGTCCAGGCTGGGCGCGTTTCGGCGGGCCGGCATGGGCCTTCCGCCTTGAGTGAGGTGCCTCGGTTTGCCGGGCGATGCGTCAGGGGAAAGGCGTGCCGGTGGCCGGTTCAGCCGGCGGGGCGGGGGGCGGCTCGTTCATCTCCCGGGCGCCGGCCAGGGCGTCGCCGAACATGCTGTGGTACCGCAACAGCAGGTGCACGTACCAGAGCGTGAAGACCAGGGAGGCGGCTGCGCCAACGCAGGCCACCGCACCGACCGGGCCCGCACTCTTGCCGAGTCCGGCCAGCAGAGCGAACAGAGCTCCCCCGATCCCCGCGATCACGACGGAGGTCACCATGCCCCACATCACGATGGTTGTGCTGCGGGCCAGCGGCAGGTCCGGTACGCGGTGGGCGAAGCGGCGGAGATACACGAACTCCCCGAAATAGGCCACGATTCCCGCCAGGCTGGCCGTGATCCACAAGCAGACGAGCGCTATCTCGGCCACATTGCCGCTTTTTTCGAGCGCTTCCAGGCCCGCCCGGGCCAAGTGCCCGCCCTGGGTGATCACCGTGCAGGCTCGCACGATGGTTCGCAAAGTCACCGGATCCTCGTCAAGGGAGACCCGCGGCTCCTGGGCGGTGATCAGGAAGACGGCCCAGATCCCGAGCAGGGCAAGGGGCAGTGCGATGACCAGCATCAACAGCTCGGTCTTCGCCCGAGCACCGGGCTGGCTGCCGGCGAGCACCAGCGCGACCACCGTGGCGACGGTGAGGAGGATACCGAGCAGGAGGTTGAGCAGCTTGAGGGCCACGCCGCGGCGGAGCCTGGCGAGCCACTCGGGGTCCGCGTAGGCCAGCAGGTTGCCTTGCAGCGTGTGGGCGACGGGGGTGAAACACTCCGGGCAGGCCATGTCCGGCGTGAGGCCGCGAAGGTTGTAGCCGCAACGGACGCAGGGCGTGTCCGCGGCAATCGTGAGGTCCGGCGGCGGGTCGGACACCGGCGGGGGATCGTGGGATCTGTTCATGTGGATTCTCTGATTGGTTCTGCGCAGGGTACCGGGGCGCGGCGCGGGCCCGCAAGGTCCGGCCACCGGGAATCGCCAACGCGCCGGGCCTGGTGGAGCCCGCCCCCACTTCGTCCCAGTGGACGCGGCGGCGGACAGGAGGTGGAAGGCTCTAAGCTACTGCTAGAAAAAGGTTTAAAGATTTTTCGTGAAACGCAACTCACCAATTTAATTGCCATGTGTCAAATATGCGTGGTAAGATACATTTGGCCCGTACGACCCCAGAGGGAGGTGCGACAATGACCAGAGTCCTGATGAAAAAGCGTGCGTGGATGCTGGCCCTGCTGGCCGGCGCGATGCCGCTGGGGACGGTGTCGACCTGCGACTACTCACCCGGCGGTGGGACCTTCTTCTACGACCAGATCGACGACGACGGGGCGGTCCTCTACGGCGGCCGCGGAGGCGGCTACGTCGAGGTCGTGGACGACTACTACTACGACGACGTCGTGATCGTCGACGAGTACTACTACGACGACTACTACTACTACGACGACGACTACTGCGACGGCTGGTTCTGGGATTGCTGGTGGTAGAGAGCGGCAGGACCGCCCGGGCGCTTCATCCGGGCTTTGCAGGGGATCTGCGATGCTGGCACGAATCAAGAAGACCGGGCTGCTCGCGTTGCTGGCCGGGGCCGCACCCCTGGCCACGCTGGCAACCTGCGACCGTTACGCCGACGGCGGCAGCTTCGTCGTCACCTCAAGCAACGAGAACCTGGTCGAGGATGTCGTCGACCTGATCTTCGATCCCGACGACGACGACGATTGATCCGACGCCGCTCGGGTTCATAACGGGGACACGCAGGAGGGACGGCCCGCCGCCGGCGGGCCGTCCCTCGCCGCGTGGCCGAGCGGGGCTCAACGGGCCATGGCCCGGCCGATGTTCATGCCTTCGGGGTCCTTGGCGTACCGCCGGGCGGTCTCCACGCTGATCCTGCCGGTCGCGGCGAGCTGTTCCAGGCTGTCGTCCAGTGGCAGCATGCCGTCCCGCTTGCCCGTCTGGATGGCCGATTCCAGCGACTCGATCTTGCCGTTGCGGATGGCCGCCCGCACGGCGTGGTTGACGGTCATCACCTCCAGAGCCAGAACGCGTTTCTCTCCCGGTGCCGTGCTGGTCAGCAGGTGCTGGGCCACCACGTACCGCAGCGACAGCGAGAGCTGCGTGCGGACGTCGTCCTGCACCTCGTAGGGGAACAGGTCGACGAAGCGGGTGACCGCTCCCTTGGCGTCCTTGGTGTGCAGGGTGGCCAGGATGAGGTGCCCGGTCTCCGCCGCGGACAGGGCCATCTGGGCGGTCTCGCGATCGCGGATCTCGCCGACCAGCACCACGTCGGGGTCCTGGCGCAGGCCGTACTTGAGCCCGTCGTAGAAGCTGCCCACGTCGGTGCCCACCTCCCGCTGGGTGATGACGGTCTTGTCGTTGCGGGAGAACACGTACTCGACCGGCTCCTCGACGGTGATGATGCGATAGCCGCCCTCGCAGTTGAGCTGCTCGATCAAGGCGGCCAGCGTGGTCGTCTTCCCCGAGCCGGTAATGCCGGTGATGATGACCAGCCCGTTGGTCAGGTGCATGATCCGCCCGGCCAGGCTCTTGGGGAAGCCCATCCACTCGAAGGAGGGGATCTGGTTGGGGATGTGCCGGAAGCAGGCGCAGAGGCTGCCCTGGGCGAGGAACACGTTGGCCCGGAATCGGCAGGGCTGGTCCTTGTGCAGCAGGGCGATCGAGTAGTCGAAGTTGCGCAGCTCGTCGATGCGATCCAGCGCCGCGTGGGGCATCACGGACTCGATCATCTGCCGGGTACGTCCGGGATCGAGCGTTTCGCCGGCCTGGAGGGGCAGCAGGGCGCCGTGTACGCGGTGTGCCGGCCGGTAGCCGGGCACCAGGTGCAGATCGGAAGCCCCCGCGTCCACCATCCCGTCAAGCAGACCCAGCAGGGCCGGGTCGATGCGGTCGTCCACCTGGTTCATAGGCACTCCACCTCTTGTGCGGGATTGTACCCGGGCGCCGGGGGGTCGGTTGCGAGGGCAGAACGGAATGACCGGCGGGCGGGCCCGCCCACGTCCCGGAAACGCGGACGGGGAGCCCGGGCAACAGCACCCGGGCTCCCCGTCGCCATGTGTCGCGTCTTCGTCTTCTCGTCCTACTCCGTCGTGAACCAGTACACCTGATCGACCCGCACCTGCCAGGGCCAGGAGGTGACCGGGGCGGTGGCCTTCCAGGTCACCTGGGCGCTCACCTGGAGGGTCTCCGGGTCGATGAAGCGGGCCGGGTTGTCGGTGATGACCACTTCGACCAGCGAATCGGAGGTGGTGGCCGCGCGGGCGTCGACCTCCTCGAAACTCTCGGAATCGTAGTTGTACAGCTCGACGCGCTGGGTGAGGCCCGGTGTGCTGGCCATGGCTTCCAGGGCGAACTTCAGCTCCTGGGGAGCGGCCTCGGGCGCCTGGGCGTCCAGAACGATCCAGACGGGTGGCTCGCTGGCCTCGAGCACGATGCCGGCCTGGGCGACCAGCCGGGCGTCGTCGCTGAGGTACAGCTCGTCCAGCCCACCCGAGATCAGCACCCCGCGGACCAGCTCGAAGTCCAGCGGCGAGATGGTCGGCTGGTTGTAGATCGCGTTAACGTAGATGTTGGCCATGCCCTCGTGGGTCGAGAGGTAGCTCGGGTAGGCGTAACGCTGCCCGATCCCCATGCCCAGGTAGTCCCCGATGAAGCCGTCCCCGAAGCCGTCGTCGGCGCTGCTGAAGGGTGCTTCCGAGAGCTTGATCTCGTGCCAGGTGTCGCCGCCGTCGTCGCTGTAGGAGTAGTAGGCCTCGATCCAGGCCGGGGACTGCCCGTCGTCCTGATCGACCGCCCGGGTGTCGTAGAACAGCATGTGGATCCGCCCGGTTTCGTCCACCTCCAGCCAGGGGAAGAACTGGTCGCCCGGCGGATCGCCGTCGCCGTTGATGACCACCGGCGTGGTCCAGGTGGTCCCCTGGTCCGTCGACTTGCAGAAGTAGAGGTCGACGTTGCGGTTGCCGCCGACCCACTCCGTGGTGTCGAAGTAGACGCAGTACAGGTCGCCGCTGTTGGGATCCACCGCCAGGTAGGTCAGCGGCGGGACGCGGAACTTGCCGGGGAACCGGGTCCCGTCGATGCTCCACACGTCCATCCGCGTGGCCATGGTGAAGGGGCCTTCGAAGGTGTTGCCGCCGTCGAAGCTGCGGTACAGCTTGTTGCCGTCGTAGACGTCCCAGTAGGCGATGTAGAGCTCACCGTTGGGCCCGATCCGGGGCAGGAAGCCCAGCCCGTAGGACAGGTCCTTGGGGCCGCTCCAGGTATCGCCCAGGTCCGTCGAGGTCAGCACGCCCTGGTTGTAGGCGATGTACATCCGCGTGCCCTGGGGGTCGAAGGGGTCGGTGCCGGCGGCCATCCAGCCCTTGTCGGCCCCGCTGGTCGCCTTGGCCATGACCGAGGGGAGGAACTCCGACTCGCCGGGGTTCTTGCGGGCCACGTACACCCCGCCGTTGTAGGAGAACGCGATCGCGCCCACCCACAGGTGGCCCGTGCGGTTGTCGTAGGCGGTCATCGGGTCACCCTCGGTGCTCGCCTGGTAGGGTGTCGGTGGGCGGACCACGAAATCCTCCCAGGTCTTGCCGCCGTCCAGGCTGAGGGCCACGCCCATCCGCACGCCGTCGGTGCGGTAGTCGTTCCAGGTGGCCACCACCTCGCTGGGGTCGTAGTCGAGCGACGCGGCGGAGGTCTCGTTGCCGGACTCGGGGTTGCCCAAGTCGACGCGCACCTGGGGGCCGACCAGCGGCGGAACACCGCCCGGCCTGGCCCGCGTGCCCGTCTGACCGGCCAGCAGGGCTTCGAACTGGGGCGGGACCTGGAAGCCGAGGTCCGAGGCGGCGTCGGCGTGGCTGCGTGCCTCGGCGGTGCGGCCGGCGTAATACAGCGAGATGGCCAGCCGACTGTGGGCTGCGGCGTGCTGCGGGTCGAGGCGGAGGACCTCTTCGAGCTGGGCGATGGCGGCCTGCGAGTCACCCCTGCGGTTCAGGACGTCAGCCAGCTTGAAGCGGGCGCTGACCAGTTCGGGCTTCCGGTCGAGGGCGCTGCGGAGGGCCGCCTCGGCCTCGGCCAGCTTGCGTTTCACGAGCAGGGCCGTGCCCAGGCCCTCGTAATACTCGGCCCGTTTCGAGTCGAGCAGGACCGCCCGGGTGTGGGCCTTGATGGCCTCCAGCACACGGTTGCGGTTCAGCAGGGCGGTTCCCCGCCGGTGCTCGGCGGCCGCCTGGCTGCGATCCCAGTCGCGGACGATCTCGCGGGCCGCCCGGCGGTCCACCGCCACCCGCCCGGAATCGTAGAGCAGGCCGCGCAGGGCTTGTTGGGTGAGCATCCGGCGGTATTCGTTCGGCGGGCTGGTGCTCCTGGCAGCCGGCTCCGCTGCCGCCGGGGCGGCCTTCTGGGCCACGACCAGCGGTGCGGCCTGGGGCTTGCCCTGGTCACAGCCCCCGGCGAGCAAACCTACACAAACCAATGTCAGAACGCAGCGCACAAATCGCATGGTGGACTCCTCCCCTTGCCATCCCCCGAGATGCGGGTGGGGCGTCAACACAAACCGAGAACAAAGTCCATCGTAGCGGGTCGCAGGAAGTGAAATCAAGCCGCAGTCGCCGGCACCCGTTGCGGGGCGGGTTCACGGGGATTCCGGCCTGTCCAGCAGGTGTTCGACCTGTTTCAGCATGGCCTTGCCCAGGATGTCCACGGCCAGGATTCGCCTGTCCGGGCCGATCAGGAAGGTGGCCGGAATGCCCCGCACGCCGAACGCGTCGGCCACCCGATTGGCCCCGCCCGCACTGCCGAAGACCTGCGGCCAGCGCACCTGGTGTTTCTCCAGGAACCGTCGGAGTTCCTGCTCGTTCTGATCGAGGCTGATTCCGATCAGGACGAAGTCGTT
>Ga0180432_10001366_pt1 | contig 38752 bp, 30 predicted proteins | sample SS_ome_10_FD_132414 | JGI IMG/M metagenome (GOLD analysis project Ga0180432, IMG submission 132414) | Hypersaline lake sediment archaeal communities from the Salton Sea, California, USA - SS_1_MS_2 metaG | ecosystem: Environmental > Aquatic > Non-marine Saline and Alkaline > Hypersaline >... | reverse complement strand
TTATATTTTTGGTGCATTTGATAAGTACAAATATTTGTGGAATGGAAAATGAAAATAATAACTCCAGCAGCATATCCTCTATCACTTCTAGCACGCCCTCTACCTCTTCTGATTTAACACTAGATGAAATACTCAGGTTAACACGTCCAACAAGCAACAGATCTCCGATTTCCTCAGACAATAAGAGCAGATCTTCATCTTGTAGCATGTTTATTAATAATTTTTTTGAACTATTGAATGATATTTGCAAGAATTGTTGTTGCCCATGTCGAAACTGTTTAAAAAAAAATAAAGTTACGCCCGTGATAAAAATAACGGTACAAACTTGTTGCAAACATGAATCTGATGATTAACTAATTGGTATACAACCAAGTATCAAGTGCGGCAGGATAGCACTGGCCATCTTCGTAGTCAGGATCTTGCAACATTTCGTCACGCAATCTTTTCATATATTTTACTCGATCAGGTGACTTGGGGTGGCATTGCCCTCCCCGTGAAACCTCAATATGATCTTCAGAAATTAGTTTTTCATGCTTTTCAATAAACGCATTTACAATATCTAATCCACCAACTAATCCTGCAAAAATATCAGCTATCTCTTCTTGCAGAATAGCAAAACGAGTCTCAAACGACTTTAACTTTGCTGTGTCCATGTTTTTCTGATTTTCTTTTATAAAATTATTTAGGAATTTCGATTCAACCCCATGAAACATATTAACGTGCATCCACTCATGCAAAATCGTCGATTTTACTTGATTATCACTCAGATTATGAGAATTGATTGATTCTTCATCAATAAAAATCGTGACACTGTCCGACTCACCAAAATGAAGATCTCCACCATTATCATTTTTTGCATTTACAACATGCGGAACTTTTCTTTTAAACTTATCAGACAATTCGGCAACGATAGCCCTGAATCTCGGACTTAATGCCCGATCGGTAGATTTCTTCCAAAGACGTTCTATTGGATCTACTAAATTTTTCTTGATGAACCGATGAATTTTACAATCTGTTCTGTTTATTCTCCACTGTGGAGAAGTCAAGCCAAAAAAGGAACATATCTCATTTTCCAGATTAAGAATACGAGAACTAAACTCTCTTTTAAATTTTAAAAATGTGGTAGGAGGAGCAGCAGAAAATGTAATGGCATTCGATGCAATCGCCAACAAAATAAAAAGACTTCGATTTCTTCTGATCCCCAACATAATATAGCGTACCCCCGCATCCTATCGATCAATCTATCTGATTATTTATTTGCGCTTTGCCTTTGGCATGTTTTCGTTTTTTTTGACTCTTTTTTTTGTTGATTTCTTTTTCGAGGCAAAGAATCGACTCCACTTTTTACTTTTTTTATTAACTTTATTTTGATTAATCATTTGGACCAACAAATCATTCGACCCTGGATTATACACCACATGCCCATCTTGATCGAAATCAACTCCACCATTTATACCCCGGTTTATTTCAAACAACGCACGAGCCATCATCATTCTAGAATCTGGGGCGCCAGGCGCAAGAAGCGATGGAGGCGTTTGTCCGTACAGCATTGATTGTAACGATAACGCTAGTGGGAAAAATCCTGCATTGTAAAGCCCATCAAGCCGCCCAAGAATGCCCGATCCTTTTGTAATTGCCGAACCTATTGCACCGGCACTGCCAGCTACGGCTTTAGAAAAACCATAGATGCCCCCACCTAACAAAATAAAAGGCAAAACATATTTTCTGGAAACATGTAAAACTTTTGCTCCACCATTAAGTAGTTTTTCACTAAAAGAGGTCGCTCTCCATTTTTTTAAAAGGATCATAGCCTGGTCTTGTGTAATGCTTTTATTTTTTAAACGAAACATTATTTCTTGAATAACAATTTGATTGTACTGCTCCCTGGTCAGCCTCTTATTTTCAAATTCCAATCTAATCTTGTGAAAATATAGGTTAAGACCAGTAAGCAACGCACGAACATATTTGGTTGGCAAAATCCCTTCATTGCTCAGCTTAAAAATTTCTTCCAAAACCTCTTTTTTAGACATGCCATTCTGCATTTTTACTGCGAACTCTTCACAAAGCAATTCTACGAGTTTGAGCTTTTGAACTATTTCATCAACATTTTTTGGACCTATTTTATTTTTTTTCTTAAGATCAACAACCGTACGCAAAACATCCTCAGCAGATATTGTCTTAGCAATAAGACGAGCGGCAAAGTGAGTAATGAGTTTTGAAATGGCTTCTGAGTGTTTTTTGATTCTATCCTTTTTTTCTTCAGAAGAAGCAGTCTTCTTAGAAACTATCTTCTGTGGATTTCTTGCTTCATTACCATTCTGTGCAAATAAAACCGCACAACTGGTAAGCAAAGAAAGTCCAAAAAATACCGATCTTATTTTTTTGTACACGATTAACCCCATTTATTTATTGATCCATTTATTTAATCTTTTTCATTTCCGTCCTATTTTTTACACAATAGGACTATCCTTTCTATTTCATAGTAAGACTAACATACAAATGAGCTTTTTCAACGGCATCCGGATTATTACTATTTGAACCGCAAGGCTGTCATTTAAGCCTGTAGATCCTGTGTTTGCCCACCTTGAGTGTGCTACCGCTCTTCCAAGAAATCTCTGCCTGAAACTCCTTGATCTGTTGACCATCAAGCTGGACCGCACCAGCCTGCAAAAGTCTTTTTGCCTCCGAGGAACTTTTAACCGCACCAATATCACGTAGAAGCTGCACTATCCAGACGGGATTTGGAGTTTGGGGCGACAACTCAACCTCCCGAGCTTTTGAGTAATCTTTTTTTTGAAACAACGCCTCAAAGGCACTTTGCGCCTCTTTGGCCTCTTTTTCTGACCAAAAACGTGCGATAATACCGTATGCCATATCCTTTTTCAGCTCCATAGGATGGAGATTACCACTCGCCATCCGCTCTTGCATTTGCGAAATTTCGGACTTGTCCGCATTCAAGAGAAGCTCAAAATATCGCCACATCAGCTTGTCTGAAATCGACATGAGCTTACCGTATGCTTGGCTTGCAGACTCAGTCAAACCAATTGCATTTCCAAGAGATTTTGACATTTTTGCCTCACCATCCAACCCCTCAAGCAGCGGCATCGTCAGTACGACCTGAGGCTCAATACCATATTGCTCTTGCAAAAAACGCCCCAAAAGCATATTAAAGGTCTGATCTGTTCCCCCCAGCTCCACATCTGCTTTCAATTCAACCGAATCATAAGCCTGAAACACAGGATACAAAAGTTCATGCAAACCTATCGACTGTTGTTTTTTTATTCTTGAAGAAAAATCTTCCCTTTCAGTCAAGCGAGCGAGCGTTAACTTGCCACATAACTGCACAACCTCTTTACTCGTCAGCTTATCCAGCCACTCCGAGTTATAATTAATGGTCAGTTTTTTCGGATCTAATATCTTACCAACCTGCTCAAAATATGTTTTAGTGTTGCGGGCAATCTCTTGTTCAGTTAGTGGCGGTCGAGTCTTTGATTTCCCTGTTGGATCACCGATACGAGCAGTAAAATCTCCAATTAAAAAAACAACCTCATGCCCTAAATCTTGAAATTGTCTTAACTTTGAAAGAACAACCGCATGCCCAAGATGCAAATCTGGCGCGGTAGGATCCGCGCCAAACTTAATTTTCAACCTTTTTCCACTCGCCATCTTTTTTTTAAGTCCACCTTCTGGAAGAATCTGGCTTGCCCCCGTTTTTATAACATTCAAAGTATTTTCTTGATTTTTCATGGTTCATTTACTCCAATCCGCCCTATATACCACCCAATAAGTTGGCCAAAAAATATAAAAACCTAACAACAAGGAAGCGTAATGGATTAATAAAAAAATAAATCATCAACATCGGGAGCGCAATCACCAATACATTCCTATACTTGCTGTAAGAAGGAGATTTTTCCAATAATATTAATGCTAGTAGATTAAACCCACTAATAATAAAATTGAGCACCGCAAGCAAAACACTCAAGAAAACAAGAGCTATTCCAATAAGTCCCAATGATATCGCAAGAGAAGAACTTGAAGGATAAGCTTGAGCAAACTGAGATTGCAGCAGATTCCCTGTAAAAAACATCGGCGCTGCCAAATGCAATACTGAAAACCCAAAGCTGTAAATCAACGCAATAAATACACCAATGGCCATAACCAGATGTGCAAAAGAATCAGAAAGATAGGCAAGCACTATTTTCAGAACTCGAAAATGCCCACAAATCTTGTGAGGATTGATCGGAGCATAACGCCCCCACCCAAATCCAAAAAATAAAAGAAAAAGACCACCCAAAAAATCAACATGCACCAAGGGATTAAAACTGAGAAAACCCAAGCTTTCTGATGTGTCATCTCCAAATTGAAGAGCAACCCAAGCACGAAAATAACCTGCTGTTGTTACAACTATTGCATACGCTATAACAAGCGTAAGAAAACTGATAATAAACTCTATTCCATGAACACTCATAAAAAACTCTATGATTTCATAAACATCGATAAGTCACACCATATGGATTTATTCTAGAAGAAAGCCCTTCTGCGGTCAAATGCACAGAGATGAATTTGCGCTACACCTCTTCCTGCAGTAGAATACTGTGACAAAAAAACAGGACTGTAGACAAAAAAGGAAGAGATGATGACTAAGCCTGCTCAATCAAAACAAAAAAAAAATAAAAAAAGAAACGATAGTTCAACCCTACATCCGCCTTCCCCCAAACAAATATTCTCTATTTGGTTCTATCTTATCCCGCCATTCATTCTTGCCGCACTGACAACAGTCTTTTATTCACCATCACTCAACTATGCATTCCAGTTTGACAGTGTTGCAAACATTACAAAACATTTTTCCATTCGACACCACGGATTTAAAGACCTTTTTTTAAAAAACACTCGCTGGATTAGCTACTGGCTCAACTCGCTTCACTACGGTATAGGAAAATTCAATCCTTTTTCCTACCGAGTAGGAAACCTAATCATTCATATTGCCAATGGACTGCTAGTTTTTTTTATTCTTTTTTTAGCCTTGAAACAATTAAAAAAAAGAAACTTTTTCTCTAGAAACGCTTTTTCGATTTCGTTTTTTACCGCAATTCTTTTTTTGCTCCACCCGGTGCAAACACAAACAGTATCATACGTTATCCAAGGTCAACTTGAAGGACTAGCCGCCCTATTTATTTTGAGCATGATTCTCTGCTTTTTTATGTTTACTCGAGCACAAAGCACATTAATAAAAACTATTATTGTCATTCTTCTTTTCACACTAGGCCTTTTTTCATGTGGCACAAAGGAGATCGCCATCATTTCACCAGCGCTACTTGTCTTGTTTGATTGGTTTTTTATATCCCAGGGCAGCTGGAGCTCTTTTAAAAAACGAATGTTTCTACACGCCGCACTTGTCTTATTTATCTTTGGAATATACCTATACTTCTTAAAGCCTGATTTTTTTACAAGTATTATAGGCCTTAAAAAAGTCGCAAAAAACAACATCGGCAACGTTATCACCCACAAACCTGGATTAAAAATAACCCCTTGGATGTTTTTTCGCTCGCAATTCAAGGTCATTTTGCATTACCTGTGGATGTTTATCTGGCCATTCAACATTAGCGTTGAGTACGACTGGATGCTTTCTCGTGGCATTCTTCATCCGGATGCATTTTTCCCTCTTGCTATACTTTCTGCTCTTGCGTTTACCATTTTTCGGCTTTTGCGACGCAATATTACACACCTAATTGGATTTGGCGCTCTCTGGTTTTTCATCTGCATCTCACCGCGCTCAAGCATTATTCCATCACCCGAACTTCTGGTTGATTACAAAACGTACCTTGCCTCAGCTGGTTGGCTTTTTTTGCTTGCATCCGGAATAGTCTGGCTCATCTTATTTGTGCTGAAAAAAATAAAATCACTCCCTCGATTCTTGCATGCCAAACACCAAGGTGCTCATGTGGCAGGAATTGCATTTGCTCTTTTGCTAGGTTTTTTGACAATACAACGGAACACCGTCTGGAGGTCCGGAACAGAATTTTGGGGCAACGTGATTAAAAATGCTCCGGGAAAAGCTCGTGCATACAATAATTATGGAGTTGAACTGTCTCAGAACAAAAAAGACTACAAAGGCTCCATTCCTTACTTTAAAAAAGCCATCTCAATGGATAAAAATTACGCGGATCCACTAAATAATCTGTCCGTTGCATACTCGCACCTTGGCAAACTGGATGATGCAATTGAAACCTTAAAAAAAAGCCTGAAGATTAACCCCTACTACCCTGAAGGTTACAATAACCTCGCATCCTTTTATATCCAAAAAGGTGAGCTCGAAAAAGCCGAACGATCATTAAGCCTTGCCCTTCGCATGCGACCTCATTACGGAAAAGCGCTGTTTAACCTTGGTAGAGTTGCACTCAAGCGAGGAAATAAAGAAAAGGCTTGGGAATATTTCAGGGACTGCTGCACTAAAGCAGACTTTGATGTAAAATTTGGTTTTTCAATTTATGCTCAAGTCAGCATGGAGCTTAAAAAATACACAGACGCAGTATTTGCTTACGGTAAGATGCTACAAATAGACCCACGCGATTTAAAAACAGCGTTCAATTACGCAAATGCATGCTTCCTTTCAAAGGATTATGTCAAAGCTCAAGGAATGTACGAACAACTCATCGCTCAAAATCCCGGCGATATAAAATCCTGGTATAATCTTGCAGAAACCTATTTTGAGTTAAAAAAGTTTAAAAAAGCACTAGAAGGGTATCGCAAAACGTACCATCTGCGGGCACGTTTGCCGTACATACAGGTCAGAATGGCTCACTGCTTAGAAATAACCGGCAAGCCCTATGAAGCAAAAAAAATGATTGAAACATTTTTGAAAGAAAAACACCGAGGTAGCAAAACTATTCTTGCACAACTTCGACCTAAGGCGGAAAAATTATTAAAAGAGATGAACAAAAAATACCCTGGAACCAAACCCAATATTGCAGTGTAAATACACTACTGCAAAAAAAGCCCACTCTCCACTTTTTTGGCACCTCTGAATTATCAACTTTCGGACCACTCAAAACTGTACAAAAAAGGGCGCAACAGGTAGTATTGTTAAATATGTTGAGCCCTTTTTTAGCCAAAGGTTGTCATGGAAAAAAGATACGACTACAAACAACTTGAACCAGAAATACAAAAAATCTGGGAAAAAGAACAGACGTACGCTGCAAAAAATAATCCTGGCCCGTTGTACAGTATCGATACACCACCACCGACTGTTTCAGGCTCGCTACACCTTGGACACATCGCATCGTACACCCAAACAGACATTATCGCTCGCTATCGCCGCATGAGCGGCCTTTCTGTTTTTTATCCATTTGGATTCGATGATAACGGACTTCCAACGGAACGATATGTTGAAAAAAGACTAAAAATTCGTGCTCACGAACTGCCACGCTCAGAATTTATTCAAAAGTGCCTTGAGGTAACCAAAGAGGTGGAACAGGAGTTTAAAAAACTGTGGCAAAACATAGGACTTTCGGTCGATTGGTCCGTTTGTTATCAAACGATTTCCAACTCATCTCGCAAAATTGCACAAGAATCATTCATCGAGCTGTACAACAAAGGGCACATCTACCGCGCAGATGAGCCAGCACTTTATTGCACAACCTGCCGAACCTCTGTTGCCCAAGCGGAACTAGATGACCACGACAGCCCATCATATTTTAATGACATCGTTTTCAAATCACAGGACAACAAAGATCTTATTGTCGGTACAACCCGACCAGAACTGCTTCCTTCTGTTGTTGCATTGCTATACCATCCAGAAGATGAGCGATACCAACACCTCAAGGGAACTTCAGCAACGGCGCCGATTTTTGATATCAAAGTTCCAATTTACGAAGATGAACTGGTTGAAATCGAAAAAGGGACCGGCCTTGTTATGGTCTGTACTTTTGGCGATACAACCGATATCGAGTGGTTCAAGAAGTTTAAACTTCCATACAAACCATCTGTTGGCTTTGACGGCAAAATGCTTGAACATACCGGTATTATTGCAGGATTAAAAACCAAAGCAGCACGTGAAAAAATTATTGATGAACTAAAAGCGCGAGGGCTCTTAATTCAACAGAAAGAGATTACCCACACCGTCAACGTCCACGAGCGATGCAAAAAACCAATAGAAATTATCGCGCTACCGCAATGGTTTTTAAAAATTATCGATCATAAAAAAAAGTTTTTAGAATTAGCAGACAAAATAAACTGGTACCCAAGCTACATGAAGGCTCGCTACCGTGATTGGGTGGAAAACCTCAGCTGGGACTGGTGCCTTTCTCGTCAACGATTTTATGGTGTTCCGTTTCCGGCGTGGCACTGCAACAGTTGCAACAAAATCTTATTGTCACCAATCGATCTGCTTCCGGTCGACCCACAAGAAACAGAATTTCCAGCAGAAACCTGTCCCGAGTGTGCAAGTAATAATATTGTACCCGACACAGATGTGATGGACACATGGAATATTTCATCACTTACACCGCAACTTTTGTATCCTTATTTTGCTCGAAAAGATGTCTCGCCGTTCACGGACAAAAAAATTGATCAGTTTATTCCTATGGGGATGCGACCACAAGCACACGATATCATCAGGACATGGGCATTTTACACCATTATCAAAACATGGATGCACCACAACACCATACCTTGGAATAATATCGTAATCTCTGGTCATGTTGTCAGTGATTCAAAAACAAAATTGTCAAAATCAAAATGTAACGCTGCACTTACACCACAAGCGGTCTTGAAAAACTATTCTGCTGATGCCATTAGATATTGGACGGCTTCTGCTGCACTTGGAAAGGATATTGCGTTTTACGAAACTCAAGTTAAAATCGGACAAAAATTGGTAACAAAACTCTGGAATGCCTTTCGATTTATCAACATGCATCTAGAGAATGTTCAGATAAAAAAAGGGAGTCCAGAGCATCTTGGTACTGTAAATGAATGGATTTTACAACAGGCAACTGAAACATTTGCACAGTATCAAAAGCAATTAGATAAAAATGAGTTTAACCTTGCGCTGCAACACGCAGAAACATTTTTTTGGTCACAATTTTGCGACAACTATCTTGAACTAGTCAAAGATATGCTCTTCAAACCGGAAAAATACGAACAAACATTGGTACAAGCAACTCGTTGGACGATGCACAACGTTGGCCTGAGAATTTTGCAACTATATGCACCCTATCAACCATATATAACTGAAGCTATTTACCAAGAACTGTATAAAAAAACAGTTCAAACTCCTTCGCTGCATCAAACTCGATTTACAGATACTCAAATGAAGTATAACTTCCCAGAAAATACTGCAAGCATGAAGGTTGTTCTTGATATTGTTACGCAAGTCCGAAAACTCAAAACAGAAAATGCGCTTTCACTGGGAACAGAGCTTGATGAACTAGTATTGAACACACAAGACAAAAAAGTGGAAAAAATCGTTCAAGACAATGAGCAACTGATTAAGGGAGCAACAAAAGCACAATCTGTAACAATATCGCCAGCCGTATCGAAGGTGAGCGAATTGCAAAAATTGAACGATGCGTATAAAATGAAAATATCCTTATAAAACATCACTAAAACTTCTATGGGGAACCAATGAGTTATTCAAAAATAAAAACTTTTTCTTGCCTGCTAGTCGCGATAGCCTTTTTGGCTACCGGGTGTTCGATTTATGGAATGAAAAAGAACCAACCAAAGAAAAAACCTTTTACAAAAGAAAAAAAAACTACAAAAACAGAAGATTACTGGAAAAAAGGTGGCGTCAATCTTAATGATCTGAAAAAAAAGAGGCTCAAAAGTATTAGAACTATTACAAACAAAAAAATTTCAAAACTGTTCCTCAATGAAAATGATCCCGACTTTAATGATGGCATGAAACAAGGAATCAAAAAAATAGCTCAACACGCGATTACTTCCGAGTGGGAAAAAAGATGGATGAAATATAAACTACAAGGTGAAAAGCATTGGAAAATAAAGCAAAAATATTTAGAAAAAGAGTTTAAAGTCAATCAAGGAAGTTTCAAATTTCGATTGAAGAATAATACTGAAGATGCGATTGCTAAAGCACCAGGAACATTTATCAACGGAGTAATACTTGGTTTTGTCGAAGGCTTTTGTAAAATATTTTTATATCCTGTCATGATCGGCCTTAAATCAAAGCTCAGCGATCAGTCTTTGAAACACTTTAAACTCGCAACAATAGCATTAGTAGAACTTCAAAAATCAACAAAATACAAAGATGACAAATTGTATAAATGCACGAGAAAGAAATACACAAAATATATTGAAAAAATTACTAGCCTGGACGAAATAAGATCAAACCATCAAAAGATTACGATTACCTTTCTTGACCATATTGACGTAGCAGAAAATCTAAAAGATCCAATACTAAAACAGTGGTTACAAAAAAGATATCAAGAATTTGACGAAAATAAGGGTATAACCTTATTTACAAAGTTCTGTAATAATTTAAAAGGCAAGAGCGGAGAGCTCATGAAAAAAAATGTTGACCTGAAGTCTTTGAACTACAAAAAGAAACCATTGAATCTGAAATCTACACTTTTTAGTTAAATAATTTTTGGGCACGAAAGAAAAAACATGAAAAAAACGATAACCTCACTCATTTTTACAGCAATATCAACTCAAGCAATAGCTGGAGGTCTTGCTGGCCTAATGATGGAAAACAAAGAATTTGACTTGAAACATTGCAATGAAAAACAGCGGAGACGATATCGCAAACTTTATAACCAAGTTAACAAAACAATCGAAGAGAATTTAAAAACAATTACTAAACATCAAGCAGAGAAAAAGCTTAACCTAAAACGGGTTAACAACAAATATCCACACGAAAAAATACAGATGGATGAAAAAGATCAGCAAAAAATGCTTGAGAACCACGATGATATTTTAATTGCGAGAGAACAAAGACAATTTAAACTCTGTCTGCAAAACAAAAAGAGTGAAGAAGAGTGCAATCTTTATGCTCGCTTTGATGGTGACAAAATAAGGCTCGCCTTCCTCTCAGAGATTCACGATAAACTTGTGCAAAGTTGTAAAAATAAAACTATTACAAAGAAAACACTTGTCAAAGATTTAATCAAAATCAAAAAATCAATGAAGGGCTTGCTACAATTCCCTGAAGTAACCGCTTTGATGACACCAGGAAAATATATCAAAGAAATTGTCTACAAGACTGAGCCATATTCCAACACTAAAAAGGTCGGATTATTCATCGTAGGAGGTGGACTAGGAATTCTCGGAAGCGTTGGTTTTTACGAATATATTTACCCCATACTTCAAAATCTTAACAATATAAAATCTAAGTAAAAAATAAAAAGGGAGTATGAAATGATCACTATAAAAACGACACAGCGAAAAATTAAGGTCAATATTGAGAAGTTAAAAAAAGAGGCCCGGACAGTTCTGGGCCTACTCAATTATCACGACTTTGAGCTCAACATTTTTTTGACCACCAATCAAACAATCCGCGCTTACAACAAAAAGTATAGGAAAATCGACAAGCCAACCGATATTCTCTCTTTTCCCTACTGGCCAAATTTAAAGCCAGGGCAACGAATCGTTACTGAAACAGCTGAAGACAAACAACTTGGCGATCTGATCATCTCGCTAGAATATGTTCAGAATGATGCTAAAAAACTAAAAACCACACTTAACAAACGTTTACAGGTTCTTTTGGTGCACGGAATTTGTCACTTGATCGGATATGATCATGAAACCGAAGCTAAATACAAGGTGATGCAGAAGAAGGAAAAAGAGCTGCTCTCACATCTTGACTATTAATTTTTTCGTTTTAGAAAGATTATTTTTCTTCTTTTTTTGGCTTCCAGTTTTTGTAAGCTTGATCTGTCATTTTGCCAAAAAACTTTTTCCAGCTTTTATCCTTTTTTACACACTCTCCAATAACAAACCCTGTTGCCCACTCTAAAATCTTGCTAATACACAAAATCTTTTTGTTTCCCATGATCATTTTTTTAACAATTGTTTCTGAAACCTTTTTTTTATTTGGTCCCAAGTAACCAAAAACAATTTCAGAAATATATGTGCCAATACGTTTCGGCAATAGTTTTAATGTTTTTTTATCTGTTTTTACAAGTTCTTTTTCTAGCTCTGTCGTTATAGAGATATTTTTTTTTATGTCTTTTTTTTTGGCTTCAACGCTCTCCAAAATTTCTCTAACTTTGTATTCAGCTTCCAACATACCTTTGACCATATGCTTTGGAGCTCCCGCAAGTCTTCCAACATAACCAATAGTATCACCAAACTTTTTCTCCATCATCCCTTTTTTTTTATTGATAATGGAGCAGAGAAAACTATAAGCCGGACCAACTGTCACATTTTTCATTATTTTTTTAAATCCGTCACTTCCAGGTAACTTTTTGTATTCTTCTAATCTGTTTTTCATGCCAAATACTGGCAAAAACTGCCCGAGCAAAATAAGGATCATAAATTTGTAACTCATTCTCATCTTCGCTTCCTCTATGCTAGAAACAAACGATCCGCTCTTGCACAGCACAAGAACACGGGCAGAGGCTACCACACTATTCGATCTCTTTACAACTGTAACGTGAAGTTGCTAATTTGTGTCGAGAATTTAAAAAAACACCTTAAAACTTTAATTCTTCAAGAAAGAGCATTCCATGGCTAAAGATCTTTTAGTCGTCAAAAATCTGAACGTCACTCTCTCTGGAAACAAAATTATTCAGAACCTCAGCTTTGATGTCCAAGACAAAGAAGTTCTTGTTATTTTAGGTCCAAACGGTGCAGGAAAAACATCACTGTTGCGCACACTTCTTGGTCTCGTGCCATATTCCGGAACTATAAAATGGAACAAAAAAAAGCTGAGCTACCTTCCTCCACAAGAACTGATAAACAGAAAAACACTCATGCCATTGAATGTGCAGGAGTTTTTTGAATTCAAAAATATTTCTTCTCACGCAATCACAAAAGCAATAAAAAACGTTGGGCTGAAAAAATCTATACTCTCACAACAACTTGAAAAACTATCAACTGGACAATTTCAAAGAATTCTAATCGCCTGGACATTTATTGATAAACCCGATGTATTACTTTTTGACGAACCAACCGCAGGAATTGACATCGGAGGAGAAGAAACAATTTACTCTCTGTTGCACAATATCTGGGAAAAAAGAAAAATGACCATCATTTTAGTAACACATCATGTGCATGTGGTCTGGGAGCACGCAACAAATGTTTTATGCTTGAATAAAAAACTCCTGTGCCACGGAACACCAGAAAAAATATTAACAAAAAAAACAATTGATCAAATTTACGGGCCGGGAGCAAAACTGTATGGACATAGGCACAGTTCTTAACACAAATCTCTTGTATGCTTTACTTGTAGGCGTATCGGTCGGCACGGTAGCAGGTTACATCGGATCGTTAATGATCACTAAACGAATGTCCTTGATGGGAGGCGCACTTGGACATCTTACACTCCCCGGAGTTGCACTTGGCCTTCTGTACGGATTTGACATTTCAATTGGAGCACTTATTTTTTTAATCCTTGGCATCTTTGTTATTTGGCTTTTGGAAAAAATCACCTCACTTCCATTTGAAACAACAACCGCAGTTGTTTTTACCACATCACTAGCCGCAGCCTTCCTCTTTCTTCCCCACAAAGAAACGCATGTCGCACTCCTGGGCGACATATCTCGCATCACACCAACGATTTCCATAGTTTGCCTGGCTCTTTCTGGCATCATTTTTGCCATCATTAAAATCATTTACAAAAAAATGGTATTGATAGGAATCTCAGAAGATCTGGCGCAAGCCGAAGGAATACACTCCTCTGTTTATAATCTTATTTATCTTGCTTGCATAGCATTAGTTGTTGCACTTGGCGTACGCATCATCGGCGGACTTATGACCGCAGCTCTGGTCGCAATTCCAGCAGCATCAAGTAAAAATGTTAGTCGCTCCCTCCTGCAATACGCAGTCCTGAGCAGTATTTTTGGCGGCCTCGCATGCACACTAGGAATTGTAACAACACATCTTTCTGACCTGCCAGTTGGACCTATGATCATTCTTTGGAGTAGCGGAATATTTATTTTTTCACTCTTTCTTAAAAAATAATCTACTTAACCTTCAGAACCTCAGGCTTTTTGAATGCGAGAATTGCTATACCGATCACATTTGGTACAGCAACTAGAATAATCATGATATCAACAAGCTTCCAGACAATTGGCACATCCATCAACGCACCAAAAAAAATAACAAGCACGGTGAACAATCGGTAGAGCCAAACGCCGCGATGCTTGGTCATAGAAGCAAAACTTTGCGTACCGTTGAAACTGTTACCAATAACAGTTGTCAAAACAAAAAGACCAAGACTGATAATTAAAACAAATCGGCCAAGAGTTGGAGAATTCATTTTAAACACTTGATACATTAATGTGTTGTCAAGCGCAGCCTCGCCAACCATCCAAATGCCAGTAACCAAAATAAGCAAGCCGGATAAAAAAGAAAAAAATGCATCTGCAGCAACCGAAAACATCGCGAGAACACCCTGATCTGTAGGATTCTTTACATCGGCCATTGAATGAGGTATCGACGATGTTCCAAGCCCCGCTTCTGTCACATAGACACTTTTAAAAATACCTGCACTCATCGCTGAAAACACTGAAGCACCTAAAAATCCACCCGCCGCAGCCGCTGGGCTAAATGCATTAGTAAAAACTGAGTACAAAGCAACTTTGAGCGCACCCACATTCTTGAACAAAATAAGAAAAGCAAAAGAAACATAGAAAAAACACATAATCGGCACAAGACGACTGGCCAAAAAACCAACTCGCTTTGCACCACCACTGAGCACAATAAGCGCAACAACAGCTAAGACCAGTCCAGTCTGCCACTCGGCTATACCCTCTTTACTAAATATCCCTGCCAAAGTATTTGATTGAACCCCAGACCAAATGGCAAACACAACAATAATCACTAGCCCATACCACCTTGCCAACCAATTACTTACAAGTTTTAGGTATTGTGTTGGACCACTAATGATGTCACCATCCTTTGTTTTTGTCCTTGTGTGAAGGGCAAAAGTAACCTCAGTAAATTTTATAACTCCAGCAAAAAATGCATACGCTATCATCCAAAAAAGAGCTCCCGGACCACCTGTCATAATAGCTATTGAAGGTCCAATGATACTTCCACTTCCAAGCGTTGTTGCCATGGCTGTAAACAAGGCATGCACAGGATGAATAGTTTTTATATTACCTTCGGCTTTGCTTGCTCCCTTTTTGAGCAACTTCCAAAATCGGGGGAAAGCACGAAACTGCAGAAAACCAGTTTTGACAGTCAAAAGAACGCCAACACCTAAAAAAATAGGAACAACTGGACGTGCAAGAACATAGTAAATACTGGACAATATCTGCAACCAATCCATATTTTCTCCCGGAAAACTCAACTCTCTTTTTTTAACAAAAAAATGCATTGACCCCTATCAGCACAATGCACACCAACAAGCCTTATATTTTCACAATAGAAATCAGACTAACCCCTTTTTGACAAAAAGGAAAGGGCACGCCGAACCAAGCCATCGAACTGAAGATTCGAGTCGGAATATTTGTCAGATAGATGCTTCATGGCACGAGAAACTTCTGTCCGTGAATAGTTAAGAGAAGTCAAAACATCAGACACATTTTGCCAATCAGTAAGCGCACCTGAATCTTCTAATTCAACTCCTGACTTGATCAGTTTTGCAACCTTACGTCTCAGTTGCACAACCATCTGCTCAACTTTTTTTGGCCCTAGACCATTTACACTGCTCAGAGCTTTTTCATCATCCATCTGAACTGCTTGCAAAAATCGCTCAGCTCCCAAATCTTTTAGAACTGCAAGTCCAATTTTGGGGCCAATTCCAGAACAACCTATGACAAGTAAAAAAACACTTCTTTCAAGCTCTGTACTAAAACCAAGCAACATTGGTCCCTGGTCTTGATTCCAGTGCATGTGGGCATATAAAACAACCTTTTGATCCATTATAAATTGAGCAACATCAGGTACATGCACAAAAAGGGCGATGCTTCCAATATCAACAGAAATAACACCTGCATTGCACGACACAACCTTGCCAGAAATACAATCAATCATGATTCTCTCTTATAAAAATCAACACCAAATAAACCTAGGTCTTCCTATGAAAAAACCGGAGAGCAGAGCAAAAGCATCCGAAATGTATAAAAATCAGGGTAAAAAATCAAAGAATAAGTGTAAAAAACAGAGTAAAAAGCATTTTCTCACGTCAAAAACAAATATAAATAATTGACAAATATACCCCTTGTGATACCTTTTTTCATGAAAAAATCGGGGCTTTCTATGTCACACTGCGGGAATAGCTCAGTGGTAGAGCGTCGCCTTGCCAAGGCGAAGGTCGCGGGTTCGAGACCCGTTTCCCGCTCCAGTAAATGTCGAACCAACTATTCCCTTGTTCGGAATGACACATCAAACCATTTACAGAACGCAAGTTAAGCAGTCAAAGTAAGAGGAAACAATAAAAATGGTAAAAGAAAAAAAAACAAAAAAAGAGGGTGTTTTCCGATGAACTCAATTGTACAAGAAGCATCATCTATGGCCAGAGCAATAGAACAGGCTTGGGAAAAGGCGGGCAAGCCTCAAAAATTTTCTATTCGAGTGTTTCAGGAATCAGAAAAAAATTTTCTTGGGATGACCAAACAGCCTGCTAAGATTGCCCTTTTGTTTGAAAAACAGGACATCAAAGCAGAACAAAAAAAAGAATCTCGTCGCCCAACTCATCAAGCAAAAACACAAAGACAATCTGAACATAGACAACGTCAACAAAAACCTCGAGAACAACATCATCAACAAAAAAAGCCTCAAAGGATACAGGAGCCCGAAGGGCAACCAGCAGCACAAAAAAAGCGGCAAAGGGAAATATGGACAGACGAAATGATTGCCATAGCGCGCAACTGGATGAAGGACATGCTCATCCAAGTAAACAAGTCAGACACCACCTTCACAACAGAAGTGAAACGATATCATCTTAAGTTTATTTTAGATAAGCCGATAGCAGAGAGTGAAGAAAAGCAAAAAAGTGTATTCAGAAATTTTGCACATCTGATTATGCAATCGATTAGAAATAAAATGAAAAAACAGTTGAGGTACCACAAAGTTGTCATTACAAGCTCAAAATGATGTCAGTTTTAGTGCAGATGAAACTACAATCGTCGCACAAGCAACACCTTGCGGAAGCGGAGCACTCGCGCTTATTAGAATGTCGGGCGTCAACGCAATCTCAATTGCAGAAAAAATAAGCCTACTTCCTGCAGGAAAAAAAATAATCAAACAACCAAGCCATACCATTCATTATGGCTTGGTTGTTGACTGTGCGCAAAATACAATCGACCAGGTTATGTTCGCAATTATGCGTGGACCAAAAACATTCACCGGTCAAGACACCGTTGAAATAACAGCTCACAACAATCCTTTCATCGTAAACAACATCATCAAGCGTGCTATTGAAGCTGGAGCAAGGCCTGCAAAAAAAGGGGAGTTTAGCAAACGAGCTTTTTTGAATGGAAAGATTGATCTTGCTCAAGCAGAAGCTATTCATGAAGTTATAGCAGCACAAACACAGGTCGCTCTAAAAGCATCACTGGAACAGCTTGAAGGATCTCTATCCAAACAAATAAAAAAAATAGAAAACGATCTTATTCAAGCACTTGCACTTTCTGAAGCAAGTTTCGAATTCATTGAAGATGAATCAATGGAATTTGATAAGCAGATTACGTCCTTGGTAGAAAAAACAGTAAAAATAATTGATCAACTTAAGCAATCAAAAAACAGCCAGAAACAGATTCGTCAAGGCGTACGCATCGCATTACTCGGATCAGTCAACGCAGGAAAATCATCTCTTTTTAATAAACTTGTCGGACAAAATCGTGCAATCGTAACTAATACGCCAGGAACAACAAGAGATGTCATTGAATCTGGAAGATATAAAAATGGAACATATCAAACTATTTTAGACACCGCCGGACTTAGAAAAACCAACAATGAAATTGAAAAAGAAGGCATTAAAAGATCCGAGCACGAAGCACAAAAAACAGATATCATTTTGTTGGTGTATGACGGGTCCCAAAAACTTAGTGCTCCGGAAATAAAAACATATAAAAAACTAATCAATCTACATAAAGAGAAAGTTATCCTGGTCTGCAATAAATCTGACCTCAAAAAAAGCGCACAAAACATCTTTTGCGAGCACACGACTATCCCGATTTCTTGTAAACAAGAAAAAAACATCGAACTTTTGGAGCAAACAATCGAAAAAAAAATAAAAGAGATCTTTGCAAATTCTTCATCACCTTTCTTGCTCAACCAACGCCACTATAATCTTTTGTTTTCTTTAGAAAAAAAGCTGAACCCTATACTCACCTCTGGTTTTTTAGGAAAAAATCCACAGTATGAGTTGATCTCATTCCATTTGAAAGAAGCTCTGACCGATCTATCAGAATTATCTGGAAAAACAATTACCAAACAAAGCTTAGATAAACTCTTTCAGAGTTTTTGTATAGGCAAGTAAATTTTACAATTCGTCACCTGAAGAACTATCTCCAGTCAAATCCATAAGTTGTTTTAAATTGTAGCAACGCTTCACCTTTTTGAGCCTTTTAAGACTATTTCTTCCTTTTTTTTCTGAATTTTTCAAAAAGAGTTGCTTACTTTTTGTTTTTTGTTTTTTCAAAGGAAAGTTATCTCGCCCACAAAAAGAAACTACGCAGCTTGCTAATATCACCGCTAAACAAATTTTTAATCTCATTAACTTCATTGCTCACGCCCCCTTTATTTTACAACGACATCTTAACCTGTAAAAAAAGCGCCGCTCGGTTGAGCGACGCCCACACAGTTTTAAGATTATCAAATTGAATTCTTAGCTGTAAACAATAATCTCTACGCGGCGATTTGGTTGTTGCTGATCCTTGTCACCGGCAATAGGATTACCTTCTTCATCAAGAACCGGCTTATCTGTACCACGCCCAACAACCTTAATATTTTGTCGAGGAACCCCGTTAGCAACAAATCGTTTTGCAACTGCTTCTGCTCTGTTGTTTGAAATAGCTAAGTTATAAGCTCTTGACCCAGCAGAACTACACGCATTGCCCTCAATGGTGATAGTGCAGTTAGCACCCTCTTCCATCAAACGTTTTGCTAGCTCAATATTGTGCTGTATGTACTCTTCTTGGTCTTCGTTAACTTGCGATTTATCGAACTCAAAATAAACTTTTTTGAAAGAATCTTCCTCTTGAACATCAATGTCGTCTATCCAAAAAAAATCATCATCTAACACATCTGCTACTGCCTGCTCTGTCTCACTAAGCAACTCTTGTTGAGCTTTTTCAAGATCTTCCACACTTTCTTGTTCATCAAGTAAAGCAAATTCATTTACATCTTCATCAAAGAAGCTCTTCATAGTATCTTCCGCGACCGGAATATCTACCTGAGCGGTAACTTTTGTTTTTTTCTTTGCTTTTGGTTTTGTTTTCTCTCCTCCACAACCAGGCAACATCACTACTGCGGCAACCAAAAGGGCCAAAAGCTTTTTCATACACTTCTCCGTACAAAAAGGGTTAATCAACTGTGCAAACAACTTCCGTATTATTGATACAGCGGGCACTCTAACACATTTTTTGCTGATATTCTACCCATAAAAAATAATATTCTATAAAATAGTAGAAGAATAGAAGCCCATAATAAAAAGATTTAATGATGAAAAAAATTATAATCAACGACCAACCATGGCAAACACGCGTTGCTGTTTTGTCCGACGGAAAAGTTCAAAACATTTACTTTGCTTCGCACGCAACTGAAGCACTTGAGCGCGTTTATATCAAAGGAACTGTCGACAAAGTCCTGCCCGGAATCCAGACAGCTTTCGTCAACATTGGTCAAGAACGAGCAGGATTTTTACACATATCAGAAATAGATCGTGAACTTGCATTAAAAAAAATCAGTGAATATGCAGAAGAAATTAGTGATCGAGAACCAAAAAAATCAAAAAAAAGGGGACGCCAAACTCTCGATATCGCCAAAATATTCAAAGAAGGCGAAGACATTCTTGTTCAGGTAAGCAAGGAGCCTATTTATCAAAAAGGCGCAAAATTAACAACCTGCTTTACCCTACCAGGACGATTTATTGTTTTGATGCCAAATATTCCACGAATCGGAGTTTCCAAAAAAGTGGGCGACCGAGAAGAACGCGCACGTCTAAAGGAGCTTGTGCTAAAAAATCTTCCAAAAGAAATGGGAGCTATTATTAGAACAACATCAGAAAATCAACCCGCAAAAGATATCATTCAAGATATAAAATATCTCATCAAAACATGGCGAGGAATAAAAAGAAAATTCAAGCAAGTCCAATCACAAGACCGAATACATGAAGATCTTCCTCTCGCACTACAAGTAGTGAGAGACCATCTTGATGATGATGTAGATGAGATTATTGTTGATAACAAAAAAGTTCAAAAACAGATCTATCAATTTGTTAAAAATATCGCACCAGAATACACACACAAAGTTAAACTTCACAAAGATCCGCCACTCATTTTCGATCAACTTTCCATCGAAAAACAACTTGAAGATGGCCTACATAAAAAAGTCGAACTCAAATCAGGTGGATCTTTAATCATTGAAACAACTGAGGCAATGACTGTTGTTGATGTAAACACAGGAAAATTCGTCGGCAAGAAAAGCCTTGAAGACACCATTCTAAAAACAAATCTCGAAGCCGCTTTGGAAATTGTACGACAACTAAGATTCAGAAATATCGGCGGCCTTATCGTCATAGATTTTATCGACATGGCAAGCCAATCGCACAGACAACAGCTAATTCGTTTCTTTGAAAAAACACTCAAGGAACGTGATAAGTTCCAATCAGTTGTACTAAAAGTCTCTGAATTTGGCTTGGTCCAGATGACCAGAAAACGATCCGGAAAGACTTTAACACAGCAACTTACACACAACTGCCAAACCTGTAAGGGCTCCGGGTTTGTCAAATCAATTAAAACAGAAGGCTATACAATTTTACGCAATATCAGACTAGATCTCTTAACAAACAAAAAACTGCGAGGCAAACTCCAAATTCAGGTTAACAAAGAGCAACTCAACCATCTAACAAACGTTGAGTACAATTCAATTTTGACGCTTGAGAAAGAATTTAAATCTGAGATTACTCTTTCGGAACAAGGCTCCATAGCTATTGATCAATACAAAATAGAAAAAAAATGATAAGCTGACTGACGTATCTTCAAATTTTGAGCATTCAAGTAATATAAAATTTGAGCTGGAGGATAAAATAAACAATCCTCTGCTTAAGGAGTCTCATGGCACCAAAAATAGAATCTATTTTGGATCATTATCCAGATTATGAAGTGACCATCGGCATCGAAGTACATACACAATTAACAACACAAACAAAAATTTTCTGTTCATGTGCCAACGACGTTGGAAAAAACCCAAACACAGATATTTGTAGCATATGCGCAGGACATCCTGGTGTTCTTCCTGTTCTTAACAAACAGGTTGTTCATCACGCCATTCTTGCTGGACTTGCTACCAATTGCAAAATTTCAAAAATATCAGAGTTTGCCCGTAAACATTATTTTTATCCAGATTTGCCAAAAGGATATCAGATTACACAAAATGAACTTCCAATCTGCACTGAGGGCGAAGTCCCTATCAGATTAGAAGACGGGACAATCAAAAAAATAAGACTTATACGCATTCATATCGAAGAAGATGCAGGAAAAAATATTCATTCTTCACAAGCAGATGCAAGCTTTGTTGATTTAAACAGAGCGGGCACACCACTTTTAGAAATAGTAAGCTATCCTGATATTTCAAGCACATATGAAGCTAAGGCGTACTTAAAATCTCTTCGATCCATCGTTCAATACTTGAATATATGCACCGGGAATATGGAAGAGGGAGCTTTCAGGGCAGACACAAATATATCGGTCAAAAAAAAGACTGATAAAAAATTGGGAACACGATGCGAGCTAAAAAACATAAACTCTTTCAAGTTTATTGGCGACGCAATCGAGTATGAAATTCAGCGACATATAGAACTTTTGGAAAGCGGACAAAAAATAAAACAAGAAACAAGACTTTGGAACAGTAAAGAAAAGCGAACTGCTCCGATGCGCTCAAAAGAGGAAGTTGCTGACTACAGATATTTCCATGACCCAGATCTTCCCCTCATTCAGATTGATGAGGAATGGATTTCTAGAATTGAAAAAATGCTCCCCGAACTTCCTCCGCAGAAATTTGAACGTTTTTGCAAAGAACTCGGGCTTTCCAAATACGAAGCTGAAATTTTAATAGATGATCTAGAGCTTGCAAACTACTTCGAAAAAACACGTGAGCACAGTACAAGCAAACAGATAATCAACTGGATATTACGCGATCTACTTGGCTATCTAAAAGAGCACAAAATCTCTCTGATTGAATGCAAAGTAACACCAGAAAAATTGTCTGGGATTGTTGAACTTTTAGAATCTGGCAAAATTAACAACCGTGCAGCACGAGAGGTGTTTGAAAACGTTGCTCAAACAGGCGACAACCCAGAGGATATTGTCAGGGAAAAAGGTCTTGAACAGATTTGTTCTGTTGACGAATTAGAAAAAATTGTAAAAAAAATAGTAGAATCTCACCCTGATGTTGTCGAAAAATACAAGTCAGGAAAAGATAGACTTTTTGGCTTTTTTGTTGGACAAGCAATGAAAAAAACAAAAGGGAAAGGCGATCCAAAAATAATTCAAGAGTTGCTAAAGAAGCATTTGCAGTAGTTAAAAAACATGATCTGAAAGGGGCAATTCATGAAAACGAATTTGTTAAGTTTTGTTGTTTTTCTGGTAGCAACGATGTCAAGTGTATCGACTTTTTGCTGTAGCCGGCTTGTGCCATTGGAAGAATCGAAAGAGCCGAAATTGGATACAACTAAAACCTTATACGAAAAACAAAAAATCAACACAACAAAGGGACCAAAGAAAAAGAGAGCTACCTTAGAACCTAAAATTCTCCAAAAAAACGTCAGGAAAACAAAAAATAAATAAAAAATAAATAAAAAAGGAGAGTTCCGTAAGGAGTAATTATGAAACATGCCAAAATAGCTATCATTGGCGCTGGATCGGTTGGTTCAACAATAGCCTACACATTGCTTGTAAAAAATATTGCGGCGGAAATCGTTCTCATTGATATAAATCAAAAACGTTGCATGGGCGAAGTTTATGATATTTCTGATGCTCTCTCTTTTTCAGGAACCTCAAAAATAAAAACCGCTGACATAGAAAATGCCAAAAATGCCGATATAATAATCGTTGCGGCCGGCATCGCACAAAAACCGGAGCAAACTCGAGAAGATCTGGTCAAGGTCAATAAAAAAATAGTCACATCAATTATGCGCGATTTGAACCCTGCAAATAATGATAATATTGTCATTATGGTCACAAACCCTGTTGATGCTATGACATTTTATGCCCAACAAGCTTCCGGCCTTCCCCATCAAAAAATATTTGGAACAGGCACGTTCTTAGATACACAAAGATTGCGTGGCCTTATTTCTAAAAAACTAAATATAGCGGAACAATCTATACATGCTTACATTTTAGGAGAACACGGAGATTCACAATTTCCAGCATGGTCAACAGCCAGAATAGCTGGCACACCTATAATAAACTTTCCAGAAATGTCAGAAGATAATTTAGAAATGTACGCAAAAAAAACCCGCGAAAAAGTTTATGAGATAATTAAATGCAAAGGGGCAACATATTTTGGAATTGCAGCGTGCGTTTCTGCTTTGTGTGAAAATATCATTTTCAATCAACAAAGAATTGCGCCCGTATCTACTTTTATCAAAAAGTTTAATCTTTATATAAGTTTGCCAGCGGTTATAGGATACAACGGCATCCAACAAGTCATTCCAATTCCTTTGAATGAAAAGGAGCAAGGACAATTAGAACAATCCGCTCAAACAATACAAAAAACAATAGACAGCGCTTAAGAATTTTTAAGTCGTAGCAAAACTTTGTTTATCACCAACTCTTCCAATGCGAACCGTTATCATATTTTTAGATTTCAAAATCTTTTTTACCGCATTGCGAACCTCGTCTATTGAAAGTTGCGCCAGGCTTTGTGCCCGATTATCAAAATAATCTGCAGGAAAACCATACTTGTCCAAAAAGAGAAAGGCCAATGCTATCTTTTCGTTTGATTCAAAATTGTTTACAAGCGAGTTAACAATCGCCCTGCGGGCCTGAATAAACTCCTGATCACTAATTTGTTCAAACGATTTATCAATTGTGTTTTTAATAACCGTTTCTGCCTCTGATAAGCGGTCAAGGGAAACAAGCGTCTTGACAATAGCCATTCCTGGTTGCTCACCAGCACCTGCCGCCAAAGCACCCCCGATGGTATAAAACAAGCCAGACTGCTCACGTAACTGTATTAAGCGAGAACTCATTGAACCTAGCTCTCCTCCACCAAAAATTTGATCAAACAAGCGCAACTTATCATAATCCTTGTGCCTTCTATCAATCGATAAACCTGCAAAACATAAAACCACCTGGTCCCTATTTATGTAGTGGTCAATCTTCTTGCCTTTTGTCTGCTTGAGTTTAGGAAATGCAATATCTTCAACCTTAGGACCTTTCCATCGCGCAAATTTTCTTTCGAGTATTTTTTGTAAATCAAGACCTTCTAAATCCCCAATAATGGCTAGTTTAGCCCCATCTGGACTAATATAATTTTTATAAAAACTTTTCAAATCATCCTGGTCAATGGAAGCTATACTCTCTTTTGTTCCCAAAACATTCTTACTATATGGATGACCTTCATAAATATATTCATTAATCAATTGATTTGAAAATGACAGTGGAGAATCCCAAAACTCCTTAATTTTCGCATAAATCTGTTCACGTACTTTTTCCATCTGGTCTTTATCAAAAACAGATCGGCTTAATATTTCCTCCAAAATCTCAAGCCCTTTTTGAAAATCAGAACGTAAAATGCTAATGGAAATCAAACCAGGAGATGCATGAAAACTCATGCCATTTGACTCAATAAATTCTGCTATCTCAGCTGCGGTATAGTTTTCAGTTCCCTCAGAAAGCATGCGCATAACAAAGTTGTAAACACCCTGCTTGTCATCCAAATCGTAATAATCCTTCGCTTTCAACGAGAGAATAAGATTTATCTTCGGCGTGTTACCATTGTGACAATATAAAACCTTTACACCATTTGATAACTGCAATTTGCTCGGTTTGGGGAAGTCGAAACCTTGTGAATCCTCAACAACAACCTTATGAGCATATCGAGGTTTTTCAACTGAAGTTGTGCGGATACGTGCTGATAAAATCTTATTATCAAGCTCATCAGAACTCTCTTGAAGTTTTTTCCAGTACTCTTGTTCACCTTGTGGTAAAGGGAAAATTTTTCCTTTGTGCACAACCGTCTCCCTGAAAAAATCTCCCATCAAACACTTGATATCTTTTTGTATCTGTTTTGAATCTACCTCGAGATAACTGAAAGAATATTTTGGATCTCCTGTTGCCAAAAAATAACGTCCAATATCGTAAGCTTGTCGCTCACCATTTTCCATTTTGGAATAATACGCCATTTGCGCTCTCTTAAGAGCGCTTTCTATTTCTTCTTTTTTTAAGCCGTTTTTTGCAACATTCTTTATTTCCTCAAAAATAACTGCCTCAACTTTTTCAATATCTTTTGTATCTTTTGGCGTAAAATAAAGAAAGAAAACACCGTGATCAAACATCCTCCAACTGAAGCCACCTATAGATGTAACCAACTGTAATTCATCAACAAGTTTTTTATATAGTCGAGAACTTTTTCCATTAACAAGAGACAAAGTAAGAACATCAAAGGTGTGCTCACCTTTTTCTTTCATACCAGGCACTCGAAAAGCAAGCATAACTTCCGGCAAAGCAATATCGCGATACATAGTCAAAGAACGGGAAACAATGTCTTTGTTGAGATGGAAATTTTCTTTTTTATAATTCTTGCTTGGTTTTATTGATCCAAAATATTTTTGAGCAAGTACAAAAACATCTTCCGGATCTACATCGCCAACAACAACTAATGCCGCATTGTTTGGCACGTAATGTTTTTTATAAAACTTTTTAAGATCTTCGCCTTTAACAGACCATAGATCTTGCTTATGACCAATTGTTGGATAATGATAAGGATGTCCCGCAAACATAAGTGTAAGAAGTTTATATGCCAAACTTCTCAAGTGTTGATCCTTAATCATTTTCATTTCTTGTACAACAGCTTTCATTTCAGAATTAAGATGTTCATCTTTAAATGAAGCATTGGTCATACAATCTGCTATAATCGGCAAAACCTTTTTCCAATGATGAGTTGGCATATCAAATAGATATCCGGTGAAATCATACGCGGTAAACGCATTACAACGCCCAGAAAGCTTATGAACAACAAGATTAATGTCTGACTCAGACATTTTCTCTGTTCCTTTAAATATCATGTGCTCAATCAGATGAGCAATCCCTTTCTCTCTATCTTTTTCATCTTTCGAGCCAACGTTGTACCACATTTGCACGCAAACTTTTGGAATCGTTCTTATTGTCCGCACAAGTACTGTCAAGCCATTGTCTAGAACTTTTTTTGCAACATGCTCATCTTTTTTTTCAGCCATACTATTTTTTTCCTTTGATTGTAGTTCGATTTTTTTCATTTGAGCACCATGCAAAACAGAACAAGAAAAACATAATAACAACAACGCTCGAATTAACATTATAAAACTCCTTACACCCTACCCACACGAATTTTAATCAAATCATCAAGCAGCAAAAACTTTTTAACTACTTGAATCATTTGCTCTTTTTCAATCTGTAAAATCTGCTCAGCCCTCTTGTCAAAGTAATCTTTTGGTAAACCATAACGCTCAAGAAATAAAAATGCGACAGCTGTTTGAGTATTTGACTCAAAATTACCTACAAGCGAGTTAATGATCGAATTTCGCGCATCGATAAACTCCTGGTCTGAAATATTTTTCGTCGCATTGATAATTGCCTTCTCAATAATGTTTTCAGCTTCAGCCAAAGAATCCAACGAAACAATCGTCTTAATACCTATCATACCAGGCTGACGTGAAGCACCCAAAACAACAGAACCACCTATAGTATAAAAAAGACCTGTTTCTTCACGAATTTGAAACAAACGCGAACTTAAAGAACCTGTTACCCCTCCAGTAAAAATCTGATCAAAAACAAGAAGCCTATCGTACTCAGCATCCATTCTTTTTACAGAAAGACCAGCGTAGCACAGGACAACCTGATCTCGTTTTATTTCATAATTTATTGTCTTTCTTTCCGGAACTATAAGTTCAGGAAAATTTATATCATGAATATTCAGGCCTTCCCAAAAACCCAAAGTCTTGCCTACAATATCCTGAACATTGTAGCCATCTAAATTTCCAACCAATGAGAGGGTTGCACCCTGTGGACTTATATATTTTTGGTGAAAGTCGATCAGGTCATCTTTGGTTATTTGAGAAAGCGATTTTTTCGTTCCAAATTGATTTTTGCTGTACTGATGCCCACGATAAATCTGCTCTCTGGCCAGCTGCATAACAAAAACACTGGGCCTATCCCAGAAATCTTCAAGATCAGCCTGCATCTGAGCACGTATTTTTTCCAAAGATGTTTCGTCAAATGTTGGATTGCAAAGAATTTCCTGCAAAAGCTCCAAGCCATACAAAAAATCAGATTTCAACATGCTCATAGTTACAAAACCGGGAACAATAGAAATGGCCATTCCACGAGATTCTAATTGTTGAGCAAGCTCTTCCCATGTATATTTTTTTGTTCCTTCAAGCATCATGCGACTAACAAATAGAGCTAAACCCTGTTGATCTTTCGGATCAAAAAAATATTTTGCTTTCAAATCAAGGGCAAGCTCAATCATTTTAATTCCAGAGTTGTTATAAAAAAGTACTTTCAGGCCATTTTCCAAATGACATGATTCAGGTTGCGGATAAGGAAATAGCTTTGGATCTTGTGCAACAACCTTGTTTACATATTGCCCAGGCTCTACAGATTGAGCTCTTACAAAAGTAGACAAAATTCGCTCATCTTCTTGATCTTCACGAGCCTGCATAATGATCCAACGCTCCTTCTCATCTTGCGGCAACGGCAAAACAGAACCACGATGCATAGAAATCGGCCTGAAATAATCTGAAAAAAAATCCTCCAATCTTTTTTTTAAATCTCCCTCAAGTTGATTGAAATAATTCATTACATATTTTTCGTTTTTGGCGGCTGTATAATGTTTCCCGATCTCATAAGCGAGTTCTTGATAATCTTCGAACAAACTCAACTGCTCTACTCGCATTTTCTTTTTAGCCCGCTGTAACTCTTGAGCGCTAATACCATTTTTCTTAATATCATCAATTTCATCTAAAATGATAAGCTCAATCTGCTCAATTGACGTAATATTTTTAGGCCTAATTTTTATAAAGAAAAGACCATAATCAAAAAGATCATCTACAAATGCTTCCAACTCCGTAACCAAAAGCAATTCGTTAACAAGCTTTTTGTAAAGTCGCGAGCCTCGACCGTTGCATAAAATCCATGCCGCAGCATCCGCAAGATATCCCAACCCCCTGGAAGCGCCAGGAATAACAAAAGCAAACTGTACAATTGGCTGCTGTATATCGCGATAAAGGGTGACAGACTTAGAACTCATGTCAAAGTCAGCAGAAAAAAACTCTTGTTTATAGTTATTATCGGCAGAAATAAATCCGAAAGTCTCTTTTGCACGAGTAACAACACCATCAGGATCAATATCACCCACAAGAACAAGGGCAGCATTGTTTGGGACGTAATATTTTTTATAAAACTGTATCAATGAGTCTTGTCGCAAGCTCAAAATGTCTTGCTTATAGCCAATAACAGGATGATGATACGGATGACCAGAAAAAATAGCTGCTACCATCTGCTCCACAAGACTATCATCAAAATCATCTCTATACATTTTCAGTTCTTGAATAACAGTTTTTAATTCGGCATTAAACAACTCTTGCTTGAATGTGCAGTTTTTCATGCAATCTGATAACAATATTAATGCTTCGTGCCAATTTTGAGATGGAAAATCAAAAAGGTAGCCCGTATAGTCTTGCGAAGTAAACGCATTACAAGAACCTGAAAGCTTATTTGTTATCAAAGGAATATCAGACTCGGACAACTTGTGCGTCCCCTTAAAAATCATATGCTCAAGAAAGTGAGCCAACCCTCTCTGACCCGCATACTCATTTTTCGACCCAACACCATACCACAACTGCACAGAAACCTTTGGAACATTTTTTATTGGACAAGCCAGAACAGCCAAACCATTGTCCAAAACATATTTAAAAATGGAGTAAAAATTATCTTTCATTAATGATGCTCCTACAAAATAAGAAAACAAAAGCATTGATCCTATTAAAACAATTACATTACTATTTTATTGCAGGGTGGAAATTATTTATATAAAGGACAGAATTATGCAAATAAAAATACTTATTGCTCTCGCGCTACTATACGCAACAACAGGAAACATTAACGCATCAAAACAATCACCTATTTCTCGGGCCAAAACAATGATTGCAGGAATAGAGCCATATCGCAAAGAAACAACAAATTTTTTATATGGATTCTTGAGAGGATCAGGACTCAACCGACACGCAAACGACCTCAAAAAATGGAACAATCACATCGACAATTTAAAACAAAAATTGGACCAAGCAATTGTAAATAATTTGACCCCAACAGAAAAAAAAGAATACCAATCAAATCAACAAAACTTTAACCTTTCACAGGTGAGAATGATATCCAGAACATTACCGGAGGTAAATAAACTCTTTAATACAATAGACAATATTACCGATAATGTTGCAAAAGAAATCAGAGATTACAGAAAAGCTGAGGGAAAATATGCTCCACAAATCTCGAAAATACAAGCACAAATTAATCGACACAAACAAGAGATTTGGAAACTAAACAAAAACCTAGAAAAAATAAAAAAACAATTAAACCCAGAATTAAAGCAATACTATGAAAAAATGCAACAAAACTCCAACAGCCTTTTTGCTCAAATAAAAGAACTGGGCAACACAATAAAAGCAAAATCAAACGTATTTCAAACAAATATTATTAACTCTCAGCAAAATATCAAAAAAATAAAAACAGAAAAAGCCGGGCAAGAACTGAAAGCTTTAGAAGCTGCAAGAAAAGGCAAAAAACTTTTCCTGAAAAAAATAGATAGCGTTATAGACAAGCTTTCAGAATCAGAGCGAATTAGATGGCACGCCCTGAGAGACCTCGACAAAAGAGTGCAGCTAGTTCAAGAAGTTATCCAAGAAGGGTCGGGCCCCATAGAAAAATGGAAACTTTCTTCAGATATACTCAGAATAGTTCCTCCAAAAAATGGCGCCAAAAAGTAAAAAAGGGTATCATTACATTTTACTAGGACGAAACTTAAAACAACGCCGAGACAACAGCCACACACATGCTCAAGATAATAGCTTTTTTGCAATCAAGACTCCACCATATCACACCAATAACCGCCTGCTACATCGCAGGAATTTGGTGGCAATCATCTACAACCCCTTTTGAGTATTCTTATGTAATAAGTTTGGCACTAGTAGCAATCCTAACCGTACGCAACAAACTATCGCAACGACACCTTCTGCAAACAACCACCCTTTCTTGCGCCTTTTTCGCAGGCGCGCTGTTGTTTTTTATCCAACAAGAAAAACATGCAACAAATCAAACGGCATTCTGTGGAGGCCTGCGTAACATACGAGGATGCATAATGGAACTAAACGAGCCTAAGCAACGTTTTTTTAAAAACAGCGTCACCCTGAACACTTACTTAATACATAAAGATAAGGAATGGAAACCAGTCAATGCAAAGGTGCAAATATACACAGACTCAATAAATAAATTTTTGGTCGGAGACACAATAGAAATAAAAGATATTATTTTTAAAAAACCAATAGACCCTTCATTCAACTTTTATTTGATGAAGCAGGGAATAACTGCAACAACGCACCAAAAAAATCTTGAGTTTAAATTAATTCACCGGCCAAAACTCAGTCTTCAGCGAGCAGTTTTTTATAGCAAAAAAAACATTTTTGAACGATTGAAAAAAAAGATCTCACCAAACGTTTTTCCGCTTGTGTCATCAGTATTCTTTGGACTTAAATCTGGTCGAAAACATTTTTTAGATAGATTAAAAGAGCTTTTCAAGGCGTGGGGAATTTTACATTTCCTCGCTAGATCTGGACTTCACTTAGTTATATTTATTTTTTTATGGAATATTATCATCCGCTTCATACCAATCGCCTTTATATTTAGACAAATTCTTTTTATTTTTCTTGGAGCAATCTATTGTGGACTAACCTGGACAAGCATCCCTTTTATTAGAGCAATTTCTATTTTTTTTCTGTACAAAATAGGCCCTCTACTGAACGCCCGAACAAATACCACTCATCTACTAGCTATTATCTGCCTCATGATGCTTTTAAACAACCCATCACTTCTTTTCTTTCTTGATTTTCAATTGAGCTTTGGACTTACATTTGCCCTCGCATGGTTTGGTCAGTTAAAGCTACAAAAAAGAACATTGTTGCAAAACTATTGATTGAAAATATATCCTTCAACTATGATCTCCATCAGTAAAAAATAAACCTAAATAACGAAGGAGAACCATGTCCACAAACAAACCGCTAAAACAATCGTGTAAAATAATTCTTGCAACAATTGCCTTTGCACTTCCATCTGTCTTATGCGCATCCATGACTATAGAAAAACACTTCAATAAAATACATCTAGGCGAAGGAATACAACACAAAATCGAAAATGTTCAGATTGTAAAAACACAACCACAATTCCCAATGAGCACCAAAGACTGGACAATAATGTTATACATAGCCGCCGACAACGACCTTGCACCCTTTGCTATAAGAAATATAAAACAAATGGCACTAGTAGGATCAAACAAACACTTTAATATTGTTGTTCAGCTTGATATTAGAAAAACAAGCGGCGAAAAAATAACAAGAAGATACTATATACAAAAAGGCCAAGTCTTACACCTAAACGCAAGCGATCCAACATCTCAAAAAATGGATAGCGGCTCACCAGCAACCTTGGTATCATTTTGCAAATGGTCGATTGAAAATTTCCCTGCAGAACAGTTTGGGCTCGTTCTCTGGAATCACGGCACAGGCATTCTTGATCCAAAAAAGGCTCGCACAGTAAGAGCAGATGAACTCTTTTTCTTTAACCCCGAGACTAATCAGTTTGAATTGGACCGCAGCATGGGCTATATCGAACGTATGCTTGAAAAAGGAATTTGCTGGGATGACTCCACAGGCAATTTCCTGAGCAACGGCGATATAAAAGAGGCACTAAGCGCAGTACAAGAAGATGCTCTTGATGGAGAAAAATTTCTATTCATAGGCTTTGACGCGTGCCTAATGCAAATGCTTGAAGTAGCAAGCAATATAAAAGATTTCGCCCATATTATGATTGGATCCCAAGAAGTTGAGCTTGGCTATGGATGGAACTACGCAGACATACTCACCCCACTTACAAAAGAGACCATGAATCCAGTCGACCTAGCGGAACACATCGTCACAACATACAAAAAAACATATGAAAAAATAATTGGCGACTTCACCTTGTCTGCTATAAACCTTGACGCTTTTTCATATCAAGAAAAAAATCTTGATGAAGTCGCGAAACTTTTAATTGAGGGGCTTAAGCTACAAAAAAACAACTCTGTTAGAAAAATGATCAAAACAAGCCGTGCTAAAAAAGCCTGCACACAATTTGACGAGCCAAGCTATATCGATCTTCACCACTTTTATGGAAACCTCGTAGCAAACATCAACCAAATAAAACTAAAAAACTCAAATTTAGAAAATGAATTTAAAAAAGAACTTACAGAAAAAATAAAAGAGGGAAGAAGACTAATAGAAAGCATCGCATTTGCACATGTAACAGGAAACAAACTTCCAAAGGCCCGCGGAGTCTCTATCTACTTCCCTTTGCGAAAAATTCACCAATCATACCTGGAAACCCAAGACAGCTCTTGGCTTGTATTTCTTAAAAAATACCTTTATCTATAAACATCCATTCTTAGCAACTTAGCCTTTTGTAGGCATGCCGGTATAATAAATAGCCAGCATGCCTATTTTTTTATATCCAAATACACGAAAGCAACAATGGACATAAAAACATACAAAAAAAAACTTTTAGAAAGTCTTTATAAACCATATCTGCAATGCACCACCTGCCCGCTAGGCTTTCAGGGAAGAAAAAACATTGTCTTTGGCGAAGGCGACCCTAATGCTCAACTAATGTTTGTTGGCGAAGGCCCGGGAAGAGAGGAAGATTCGACCGGCAAGCCTTTTGTCGGAAGATCAGGAAGGCTTCTGGATAAAATAATTGAACTTGCAGGCTTAAAAAGAAGCGAAACCTTCATTGCCAATGTTGTAAAATGCAGGCCCCCAGGGAACAGAAAGCCCCTGCCAACTGAAAGCTCAACATGTAAAAACCTTTTACTATTTAAGCAAATCAAAATAATTAGGCCCAAGATTATCTGCACACTCGGGTCATCCGCCCTCGAAGCACTTATAGAGCAACCAGTAAGTATCACCAAAATGCGAGGAGCCATTCTTAAGGTCAAAAACATGACGATCTTACCAACATACCACCCAGCATATATCCTCAGAAACAGAAAAGAACTGGAAAACTTTGCAAACGACATAAAAAATGCAAAAAAATATTTAGATGCTTGCCCAAGCTGAATAATTTGGTGGTGGATAAGTGGTGGATAAGTGGTGGATAAGTGGTGGATAAGTGGTGGATAACTTTTTCGAAGTTGCAGGCTAGGCAGCACCAAGAGGACTTATCGGTGGTGGATAACTCTGAAAAGCCCCTGCAGGAGGGTGAAATCAGATAGTCCAATTTTCCCTCAAAAAGTTATCCACCAAGTTATCCACCAAGTTATCCACCACTTATCCACCACCAAGTCGAAATTCATTTCACCCTCCTGCAGGGGCGATGCAAGAAATTAATCGGAAGTTATCCACCAGAACAACGCGAGCCTATTATTATTATATTTATAAAAAGTTATATATAAATATAATGGTGGCAGAACGGACTCCTAAAAATGGGAGCTCAAAAATCGGACTTCAATCTGAGATGGTAATTGATACTCATCTTTTTTTTCTTTTATTTTTTGTTAGACTAGAGTTGTTGTTGTAATCGGGCTTTTAGCGAGGTGTTAGGTGAAACTTTCGACAGTAATAGACCAGCTGGTTGAAGAAAAAGGGCTGGACCGATCAATTTTGAGCTCGATTATTTGTGAAGGCATGCTTGCGGCATACCAAAAAAAATATCCTGAGTTAGAGTTTCAAGCTCACTACGATAAAAAATCTGATGACGTTGCTATTATTTCAAAAAAAACAGTAGTTTCATCGGTCCAAGACCCAGAAAAAGAAATTAGTATCCGTAAGGCCCATTTTATAGACAAAAAGCTTAATGCAGGAGATGAGGTCTGGCTTCCTTTTGAGGGCGGCATAGGGCGAATTGAAGTTTTGCGAGCAAAACAGGTTATAGCCTCTAAAATACGAGACATTGAGGCGTCTGTTATTTACGATGAATTTAAAGATAAAGAGGGGTCTATTGTTCACGGTGTTATTCACAAATGTGAGCGCAGTGGAGTTGTGGTAAAATTGCAGGATGTTTTTGCATTTTTGCCCAAGTCTTTGACCGTTCCTGGAGAACGCTGTGTTGTTGGTTTTACAATTAGAGCTCTTTTGAAAGAGGTTTTGCCGCAACCGAGAAACGAAAATCAGCTTATTCTTGATCGAGTGTCGCCAGATTTTTTGAAAAAACTTTTTGAGCTCGAAGTTCCTGAGGTTTTTGAGAGGCTTGTTGAAATAAAGAAAATTGCTAGGAAGCCTGGCTACAAATCAAAGATTCTTGTGGTTTCGCACGACAATAATATTGACCCAGTGGGCACTTGTGTGGGGGTGGGAGGTGTCCGAATTAAGCCTATTTTAAAAGAAATTGGTGGCGAGCGAATAGACGTTTTGGAGTGGAAAGATTCCGTTGAGCTTATGGTAAAGGATGCGCTTAAACCTGCAGAGGTGCGAAGAGTAAGTCTTGTAGACAATGAAAATGCGGATGTTTGGCTCGACGAAGATCAGCGTTCTTTGGCTATAGGAAAAATGGGGCAAAATATAAGTCTTGCTTCTCAGCTGCTTGGCATTAATATAAATTTAATGCGAGATGATCAGAAAAATGGGCCCGAGAGTGCCGTTTTTGCAGATGATGATCTTGCGCAAGAAGAATCTGGTATCAACAACTCTCAAGAGAGTTTTCAAAAAAAGGATGAGTCTGTAGATATTGCTCCAGAGGGAGAATAGCTTTGGGCGCCATTCAATAGCGTTGATCTTGGCTAATTGCAATGGGGTAGATCGATAATGAAGTCTGCAAAAGTGCGAGTGTATGAGTTTGCAAAGCAGGTAGGTCTTTCTTCTAAAGAGCTGATTAAAATGCTCAAAGATGAAGGATTTGATGTGGGGAGCCATATGGCTGTCCTTGACCAAAAGGCTTTGAGTGTTTTAAGTAAAAAATTTAAAAAACCGCCCAAAGAGGCGACGAAAGAAAAAGAGCTCGTCAAAAATATGGCACTTAATCAGGCAAAAAGAAAAACAAAATCGTCCTTTATTAAAAAAGCGCAACCTCAAGCAGTGAAAAAAAAGAAGCAGGATACGGAATCTGTTCCAGCAGAGTCTGTAAAAAAAGAATTTGCAATAGAGGCGATGACGCCCTCAGATATTGCAAACTATATGGGGCGTCCGACAACAGACGTTATTTTAACATTGCTTCGATGGGGTATTGTTTGCCCCAAAAATCAGATGATGACAGAAGATGTTGTTGCGCGGCTTGCGGAGCACTATGAGTTGCCTTCGGTTAAAAGAGTGGCTCAAGAATACGAGCAAGAGATAAAAAAAGAGGCTCCGGAGAAGCAAAAGGGAATAAAAAAAGAAAAATTTGAAGATAGAATGCCTGTTGTTGTTGTTATGGGGCATGTTGATCATGGTAAGACAACTTTGCTTGATTTTGTTCGCAAAACTCGTGTTGCAGCCAAAGAAAAAGGCGGTATTACTCAGCATTTAGGAGCATATGCGGTTGAAACTCCACATGGGGGTATTGTTTTTCTGGATACACCTGGGCATGAGGCGTTTACAAAAATACGTATGCGTGGTGCTAAAGTAGCGGATATTGCCATTTTAGTTGTTGCGGCGGATGACAGTGTTATGCCGCAAACAATTGAAGCTATTCGGCATGCTAAGGCCATGGATATTCCAATTGTTGTTGCTATTAACAAGGTTGATAAGGTTGAGCAACATCAGATTGAGGCTGTTAAGCGTGATCTTTCACAACACGATCTTTTGCCAGAAGATTGGGGAGGAGATATTGTTTGTGTTCCGATATCTGCAAAGTTAGGCCAAGGCGTTGATAATCTTCTTGAAATGGTTGCACTACAGGCGGAGATGGTTGGTCTTAAAGCGGATAAGTCGGCTTTGGCTCGAGGGTATATTTTGGAGTCCAAGCTAGAAAAAGGAAGAGGTGCTGTTGCAACGCTCATTTGTCAGCACGGTACAATAAAAAAGGGTGATTTTTTTGTGTGTGGTTCGACTACGGGAAGAGTAACTTCTTTGGTGGACTCGTACGGCAACAGGGTTGATTCTGCAGGCCCGTCAGTTCCTGTGCGTGTTGCAGGATTTGCTGAATTGCCGGAGGCTGGAGATTTTCTACGTGTTGTTTCGCAGGCAGAATACAAAAAACTTCGATTTGCAAAGCCGTCGGTTGATGCAGGAGTCCAAAAGGCTGTTGCGACAGAGGGCGAAATAAACATTATTGTTAAGACGGACTCTAAGTCTTCTCGGGAGGCGCTTCTTGGTTCTATTGCTCAACTTTCCAAAAAGCTAGAGCATGGTTTTCATATTGTTCACTCTGCGGTTGGGGATATCAATGAAAGTGATGTTGCACTTGCAACAACAACCGGTTCAATAATTATTGGTTTACATATCAAGGCTGAACCAAATGCTTTGTTGCTTGCTCGTAGAAAGTCTGTTGAAATAAGATTTTTTGATATTATCTACAAGTTGGTTAAGAATCTTGAAGAGCTTGCAGAGAGTAAAAAAGTTGTAGAAAAGGTGAGAACGAAAATAGGTGAAGCCATTGTTTTACGAGTATTTAACATAAAAAATGTTGGTGTAATTGCTGGATGCGCAGTCAAAGATGGCTATTGTGCTCGTAATGGCAAGCTAGTTGTCTGGCGCGGCAAGAAAAAAATAGGTGAAGGAAGTATCAAAAGCCTTCAGCGTGAAAAAAGGACGGTCAAAGAGGTGCATGCAGGTTTTGAGTGCGGCTTTTTAATGGATGGTTTTACCGATTGGGCTGTTGATGATAGGGTTGAATGTTATTTAGACGTTGATCCTGACAAAAAATAAAATTGTCGCAGACTGCTGATTTTTGACCGTAGAGAGAGGAAAGTGTATGACGCTATCTGCGGTAGTTGCCAAACTTTTTTTTTCTTTTCTTATCTCATTCTTGTTTGCGTTTCACCTTGTTCCTATTTTACGAAATGTTGCGTTTCGTCTAAATATTCTGGATGTGCCTGATGGGTGTGTCAAAAAGCATAAGCAACCTACACCTTATCTTGGTGGTGTTGCGATTTATGTTGCTTTTTTGGTGTCGCTTTCATTGGTTTTTCCTTTTGAAAATCAGATGTTTTCTTTTTTGGTTGGTTCTACATTATTGCTTTTTATTGGTCTTATTGATGATTTGGTACCTCTTGTGCCGTATCAAAAGTTTGCGGGACAAGTCATCGCAACGCTTTGCTTTTTACGTGCCGGTTTTTATTTGAAGTCACATTTTTTTCACAATGTTTGGGCGATACCTATATCATTTTTGTGGATACTGGTATTGATCAACGCATTCAATTTAGTGGATGTTATGGATGGGCTTGCTACAGCTATTGCTGGTGCCGCAACGGTGTCATTTTTAATTATAGCTTTATCTTTGCAACAGTTTGTTGTTGCAGTTATTTTGGCGGCACTTCTTGGGGCCCTAGTAGCTTTTTTTTGGTATAACAAGCCTCCTGCTTCAATGTATCTTGGTGATGCAGGATCTCTTTTTTTGGGTGGTTTTTTGGCGACAGTTCCTTTTATGATTAATTGGGGGCAATATAATTGGCATGGTTATATCGCCCCTATTGTCATTTTGGCTATACCACTTCTTGAAATCACAACGCTTATTTTGGTTCGCACGTACAAGAAAATACCTTTTTATTTACCAAGTCCAGATCATTTTTCCTTATATTTTCAGAGTAATGGTTGGAGTAAAAAAGTTGTACTTATCTATATTTTAACGTTGTCTGTCATTTTATTTGTTTGTGCGTATTTATTTACTTTTGGTTTGATAAATCTATCCGTTTTGCTTATTTGCGGTACACTTTTTTTGATTTTTTGGGTAGGAATGCTCAAAAAAAAGATAAAAACTTAGTCAATATTTTCTCTTATGATTGAGTCGAACTTTTGGTTAAAACAAAAAAGGCCTAAAATAAGCGC
>Ga0180432_10001365_pt1 | contig 38810 bp, 49 predicted proteins | sample SS_ome_10_FD_132414 | JGI IMG/M metagenome (GOLD analysis project Ga0180432, IMG submission 132414) | Hypersaline lake sediment archaeal communities from the Salton Sea, California, USA - SS_1_MS_2 metaG | ecosystem: Environmental > Aquatic > Non-marine Saline and Alkaline > Hypersaline >... | reverse complement strand
TTGCTCACAATGACTAATCCGAAGCCTCTTCGCAGGCAATAATTTACCAGTTCGCGAAGCCCAGCTCGCACCTTAACCTTGCCTTTCAGGGCCTTAAGCAGCGTAGCTTTGTCGGCTTTGACCATGGCAAAAGCCCTGGTATTGAATTCCCCTACAGATATCTTGTGCTCCTTATACTCTTGCAGCAATCGTCGCCAATCTCCCTGGGCAAAGATATCCAAAAGGAAGAAGCTGGTATCTTCTTCGGTAATTGTACCGTCGAAATCACATTGAACTAAGGTTTTCACACTCTCAGCCTAATTCCCACGGGGCAATGGTCAGAGCCCATAACATCAGACAGAATGCTTGCCTCTGCAACTGAACTCAGCAGATTCTCAGTCACAAAAAAGTAGTCGAGTCTCCAGCCTATATTCCGCTCTCTAGCTCTTGTCCTCAAACTCCACCAAGTATAGTGCTTCGGTTCTTTGTTGAGGTGGCGAAATGTATCTATAAAGCCATGAGCCACAAACTTGTCCATCCACGCTCTTTCCATGGGCAAGAACCCTGAGATATTTTCATTTTCCTTAGGTCGAGCCAGGTCTATTTCCTTATGGGCGGTGTTGAAATCACCACAAATAATGAGCTTTTCCCCTCTGGCCTTAATGGGCTCTACGAAATGGAGGAAAGCATCGTAAAAATCCATCTTATACTTTAACCGCTCTTCGCTCATCTTGCCGTTGGGAAAATAAACGTTGAAAATAGTAAACTCCGGGTATTGAGTGATTGTGACCCTTCCTTCTATGTCAAACTTTTTAATGCCAAGTCCATTCTCAACTTTGATTGGCTTTTCTTTAGTAAAGGTAACGACTCCGCTGTAGCCCTTCCTTTCCGGGAAGGTCCAGTAAACATAATAGCCAGGTGGTTGTTGAAGCTTCTGGCTAATTTCGGCAAGCTGAGCTTTTGTCTCCTGGAGGCATAGAATGTCAGGAGACTTTTGCTCTAGCCAATCTAAAAAGCCTTTTCTCTCCGCCGCCCTGATTCCGTTGATATTCCAGCACAATATCTCGATTTCCTTCATGGCAGCACCTCCTCTTAGCGCTCCCAGGCAGATGTAATTTAGGTTAGCATATTATGATGGAGAGATAAAGGCGAGACTCCGTATTCCGAAGTCTTGCAAATATGGTTGATTTGAGGTAGGCTTAAAATGCTGACTGGCAACACATTCTGGCAGGGAAAGGTGAGTTTATGAATGAGATAGGCCCCAGTGTTCCTTTTTATGTGATTGTATTGGTTTGGGTAGCGAGGGTCATAATCTGGACATTCATTTGCGCCTTGCTGGCCTGGCTTGGGATCAGGGTGTTGGACGCACTTACTCCGCACATTAATGAACGGGATAGAATAGGGGAAAACCCGATTTCAGTAGGCTTATTCATGGCTGGCTTCTTCATTCTAATCGGCTTGGTTATCCATAGTGTGCTAACCGGCCCTATTTTAGTTGGCGGTGGCCTATTGGCAAGTCTGATTGATCCCAGGAGGCTGGGTTTGGTAGCTATTAGCTTTGTCGTGGCCCTCCTTTTGGGGGTAGCCCTGATGCACATTGTGGACAGGTTGACTCCAAGAATTCCTTTTCTCAGCGTTGAGCAGAACCCAGTTGCGGTGGGGATATATGTTTTCGGCTATCAGGTCTTCTTCGGTTTGATAATCCATGGTGCTCTGGTAATGCCTTTGTGAGCTGCCATGTCCAAACGTGTGAGAATCACTTTACTCTCCGTGGCAATTCTATTGCTGGTAATGCCTGCTTCTGTCTTAGCTGTATCGTCGGCAAAATTCTATGAAGAGGGCGGAGAGGTTTTCGATGATTGGGACATATGCCGTACTAATGCTGTCGGGGAGGATGGCTTCTTCCAGATTTCTAGCACGGGTTTCTATCCCATTATCGTGGGCGAGAGTCTGGGGGGAAACGCAGACAAAGCTTATCGCCTTGGTCAGCAATTTGCCGAAGATTATCCAGATATGCACCAGAGGGCGGAGAAGATTTTTGTATTTGCCCGTGATAGGGTTAGATATACCTCTGATGAAAGTCAGTTCAACTTCGGAGAATTTGCACTGAATGCTGATGAATTGGCGGTTACTATCGGGGAAAAGGGCGTCGCTTATGGTGATTGTGAGGACTATGCCGTGTTGCTCGCTGTTATGTACAAAGGGGCGGGCTTCCGTTCCGCAATAGTGCTAGCGCCTGACCATGCTGCGGCCCTGGTATATTTGCCGGGGTATGAAAGGGCTAATCGAAGCCTGACTGTGGATGGTGAGCCTGGATGGGTCTGGGCTGAGGCTACTGGTGGGAACAACGAAGTGGGTTGGATGCCGGAGAGGTTCATGGGAGCTCAGCTAGGAGTCTATGAAGTTGAGGACAAAGCTGTAACCAGGGTAGAGCCGCCTGATAAACCTTCTACCGTCATTAATCCAGAGGGCGGCAGCAGAGGAATTCATATATCACCATTCTTCATCATTATTATCCTTATGTGGCTTCTTCCCCTGTTTCGCAGGCTACGGCGCTGAGTTAACCCTGGCTCTGGGCTCTTGTCACGGCTTCAGGTCTCTGTTCTAGGATGCCTTTCTTAGCACACACGCAACGAAGCTGTATAATACTGGCGACGTACTAAGGCTGTTTCAGCGGCATCTCGGCAGGCTAGTTACAATATCATGGCCAGGCACCGGAAGGTTGCTGGTGCAGAGTATCGCGAATGGTGTGGAGGCCTGGGGGGCGAGATGGCCCAATAAGAGGCCTGCCTATCGGCAGGGCAACAAAACAAGCATTTGTTGGGTAAGTTGCACATCCTGGCTATTCGTGCAATGAGAAGCCAGGATGTGCCCAGATAGGGAAACGCAGGCAACTCCAATCCAGGGCTTCCTTCACACCGACTGGTTTCTATTCTAAGCTTTCCCTGCCAGCTTATTCTTCGAGCTTAAACTCCCACTGGCAGGCAATGTCCTTTGGACTCTTTCGCGGGGGCAGCTTCAGGGCTGTTACCTTTATCTTGGGGTTAATGAGGTACTTTTCCATAACTGGCCCCTCTACCTGATGGCACACCGGAAATATTCTTTCCGGCGCCTTCTTCTCAAAGAATTGCAGAGACAAGCAGTCCGTTATAGTCACTATCACATCATTGGGACTTTTGATTTCATACTCAACCGGGAATAATCGACCTACAGTATTGTCGAGGGGCAATTGGCAGGCTTTCAGTGAATCAAGGACCGTGTTTAGCTGAATATTCCCTATCTTGGCGTACCTGGGATTTACTCGCTCACCCACCGTTGTCCAGGCTTCCAGCTCGCAATCATTGGCAACATCAAAGCCACATCTCTTCTTGATCGCATCATACCAAGATCCAGCCATGATAAGCCATGCCCACTGCCATTCCGCCATCACCTTGAGGAGAAAATCTTTGGAAAAATCCTCGTATTTTAGGTTGGGATTAAATGGACCGCTAAGGTCTTGCAACTCTGGCATTTTTACCTCCTTCTCTATTCTGTTCTGCTGCAAAGTCTATCTCTGGCACTATCCCTTGTCAACAAAACGACTTAGACCGGACTGCAGGTGGCTGGAGCGTTGATGGAGAAGCCTTCTCAGGAGTCTCATCTTTTATCCTGAATGGTAGGCCTTATTCGGAGCTCAATTGCTTTCCTTGTGATTTAATTTGCACAGCGTTATAATGGAAATTGATGGAAAAGGGTACCTGGAAAGTTAAAACGGGGCTGGCCCAGATGTTGAAGGGCGGGGTGATTATGGATGTGGTCACCCCGGAGCAGGCTAAAATAGCCGAGGAAGCTGGGGCCTGCGCTGTCATGGCCTTGGAACGAGTGCCGGCAGATATCCGCGCTGCTGGCGGAGTGGCTCGCATGGCAGACCCGACCATAATTGCGGCCATAATGGAAGCGGTGAGCATCCCCGTGATGGCCAAATGCCGCATCGGTCACTTTGCCGAGGCTCAGGTGCTGGAAGCATTGGGCGTCGATTTTGTTGACGAATCGGAAGTGCTTACTCCTGCCGACGAAAGCCATCATGTTTGGAAACATGATTTTAAGGTTCCCTTTGTCTGCGGCTGCCGGGACTTGGGCGAAGCATTACGTCGTATTGCCGAAGGGGCAGCGATGATTCGCACCAAGGGTGAGGCAGGGACAGGTAACATCGTTGAAGCTGTGAGGCACATGCGGGCGGTCCAGGATGGGATTCGCAGGCTCCAAGCGTTACCTGAGGAAGAACTAGTAGCTGAGGCGAAAGCTCTCGGTGGTCCTCTGGAGCTGGTCATGGAGCTACATAAAACAGGGAAGTTACCTGTGGTGAACTTTGCCGCCGGTGGCATAGCCACGCCGGCCGATGCTGCTTTGATGATGCAACTAGGGGCTGAGGGGGTGTTTGTTGGCTCGGGGATTTTTAAGTCCAGCGACCCTGCGGTTAGAGCACAGGCCATTGTTAAGGCCACCACCCACTACCAGGACTCTGCTATTATCGCTGAGGTGTCCAAAGGGCTGGGAACGGCTATGTCGGGTCTGGACATAAAGGCTATACCACAACAGGAATTGTTAGCTCCCAGGGGTTGGTAAGGTGAAAATAGGTATTTCACAGGATGCGAAAGGTAGTTACTGACGATCTAGATGCGCTGCTAGATATCTTGCCACTCCATATCCGTGAGCCACTCTACCAGCAACCTGATTATAGCGAGCTACTGGAGGTAGTCTTAGACTTGGGGCGTCTCCCCGAAGCTCGCTTCCCCCATAGGGAGTTAGTACTCAATTCCAAAGAGGTAGACCAGTCTGATATTGATTATGCCGTATCACGCATTGGCGAATTCACGGGGGATAATCGGGCCGGAATCAACCACACCCTTCACCGCATCTCAGCCATACGCAATAGGCACGGACAAATAATCGGCTTGACCTGCCGTGTGGGCAGAGCTGTGTTCGGCACTGTGAGTATGATTCAGGACCTTATTGAATCGGGCAAGAGCGTCCTGCTCTTGGGGCGGCCGGGTATAGGCAAGACCACTATGCTGAGGGAGGTGGCTCGAGTGCTGGCCGATGATTTCAAAAAACGCGTTATCGTAATCGACACCTCCAACGAAATTGCCGGGGACGGCGACATTCCTCATCCCGCCATCGGGCATGCCCGGCGAATGCAGGTAGCTGCTCCCGCTGAACAACATGCAGTTATGATTGAAGCAGTGGAAAATCACATGCCGGAGGTCATAATCATCGACGAAATAGGCACTGAACTTGAAGCTCAGGCCGCTCGAACTATCGCTGAGCGCGGAGTGCAATTGGTAGGCACAGCGCATGGAAACACTTTAGAAAACTTGATAATGAATCCCACTCTGTCCGACCTCATCGGGGGTATCCAGACGGTTACTTTAGGGGATGAGGAGGCCAGGCGACGGCACACACAAAAATCTATCCTGGAGCGTAAGGCTCCGCCCACCTTTGATATAGAGGTGGAAATCGTGGACTATTACAAGGTAACCATACATCCCGATGTAATCGAGGCCGTTGATGCTCTCTTGCACCAGCGACCGACCAAGGCGGAAGTCCGCTGGATGGATGAAGATGGAGAGGTAAAAAGGGAGGCCACAACATCCTCTCTTATGTGGGAGAGCAAAGAAGAGAAGCAGCAAGAAAAACCACTGCGATTTTATCTCTTCGGCACTAACCGGTCTCGGCTGGAACAAATTGCCAAGGAAGGGCGCAAAGACCTGAAAATCACCGCTGATTTTAAGCAAGCTGACATTTTCCTTACTACACGAAGTTATTACCGCCGCAAGCCACAGAAGATAAGGGATGCCGAAGCACTAGGCATACCGATTTATGTCCTTAAAAGCAATAATGCCGCTCAAATCAGGCAATGCGTGGATGCTCTCTATCCCCCCGACACTCAATCTAGCTATGTTCATCATCTACAGCGTCTCTTGGCCGGACGCCACGATTTCAACTCCGGTAACCGGACCGTGGAAGCCGGCGGCAAAAGGAAATCGAGGTAATCCTTGGGCCTGTTTATCACGTTTGAGGGAGGCGAAGGCTGCGGCAAAAGCACCCAATCCAGGCTCCTGTCAGAGAAGCTGTATCAACAAAATATCCCCGTGGTATTAACACATGAGCCTGGAGGCACAGCTCTGGGCAACGAGATAAGAAGAGTGCTTAAGAGGGAACAGGGAATACCTATTTCGCCCCGGGCTGAGCTGTTCCTCTTTGTTGCTTCCCGTGCCCAGTTGGTAACTGAGCTAATTCGTCCTGCTTTAAGGGAAGGTAAAGTAGTTATCTGCGACCGCTTTGCTCACTCGACACTTGTCTATCAGGGCTATGGGCGGGGGCTCGATTTACCCACCTTGGAGATGGTTAACAACATGGCGACGGAAAACCTCGAGCCAGACCTCGTCATCCTTTTGAATATCTCGCCTGAGCAGGGATTAAAGCGCAAGGGAAGTCTGAGAGACCGTTTTGAGCTGGAGGACTTATCGTTCCACCGGCGGGTGAGGGAGGGATACCTTAAGATGGCCGCCGCCGAGCCGAACCGCTGGCTGGTGATAGACGCCTACCTGCCTAAAGGGGAAATAGCTGAGATCATCTGGGATAAGGTGAGCAAGCTACTGCCTAATTCCTCAGCCTGACCCTCTTTGTCATTCTGGCCCTGAATGAAATTAAGGGGAAGAATCTAAGGTTATGTCTAAAGGAAAGGTAGCTGTGGCATTGAGCGGAGGGGTAGATTCTTCCGCCGCCGCTTTTTTACTCAAAGAAGCCGCTTATGAAGTAATAGGCATGCATATGCACCTCTGGGATTCTCCGCACTGCGACTACCAGGCACAGCAGGCGGGAAAAATCTGCCGCATTTTAGGCATTCCCTACTATCAGGTTGACCTGCAAAAGGAATTCGAGCTCCTTGTAGTTGATTATTTCCGCCAGGAATACCAGCAGGGGCGGACTCCCAACCCCTGCGTTGCCTGCAACCAGCACATAAAGTTCGGCTTTCTCCTCGATAAAGCACTTTCCCTGGGCGCTGATTACCTGGCCACAGGCCATTATGCCAGGGTAGAGCATTCCCGGGATGGACACCGCCTGCTTAAGGCAGCAGATATTGGCAAAGACCAGTCCTACTTTCTTTACACTCTAACGCAGGAAAAACTCGGGCGAATCCTTTTCCCCTTAGGCGACCGCACAAAAAACGAAGCTAAACAGGTGGCAAAGCAAGGAAGGTTGCCCACGATCGCTAAGCCCAGCCAGGACATCTGCTTTATCTCTCAGAAGAACTACGGCACTTTCCTCAGCCAGAGCTATCCCGGCACCCCTGGGGATGTTGTGGACACCCAGGGAAGGGGATTAGGTCAGCATCAGGGAATAGCCTTCTATACCATCGGGCAGAGGCATGGCCTGGGACTATCCAGCACTCAAGTATTGAGTGCTGGAAAGCCGCTCTACGTCCTGAAGATAGAGCCTGAGCGCAATAGAATTGTGCTTGGCCCCGAGAAAGAGCTCTACAGCCGGAAGCTCACCGCCCAAAAACTGAACTGGGTATCAGGCAAGGCGCCGCGCGAGCCCATTACTGTCACCGCCAAGGTACGCTACAAGTCAAAAGAGGCGGAAGCCGTTCTCTCTCCCCATGATGGCTCTGTGGATGTCTGTTTCTCCCAGCCCCAGAAGGCGATAACCCCGGGGCAGGCCATCGTGTTCTACGATGCTGTTGGGGTGCTGGGGGGTGGGATTATATATCAAACGGAGAAATAAGGATGCAAAATGTAAAAATGCAGAGCAAAAATGAAGTCTTCTTCCCTTTTGGGTTGTCCTTTTGATTTTTACCTTTTGATTTTGGGATAGATATGTCACAGTCACCAAACTTTGACCACGAAAACGAGCTCAAATCACAGGGCTATGAGCTTATCGCGGGCATCGATGAAGTCGGGCGGGGAGCTCTGGCCGGCCCGGTAGTCGCCGGCGCCGTTATCCTGCCACACCCGGCGAATCTGTCCTGGCTTGAGCTGGTTCGGGACAGCAAGGAATTAGATTCCAGGAAGCGTGAGTCCCTCTTTGACTTAATTAACAACGAGGCTGTGGCTGTGGGCACCGGCATCGTTCCCTCGCAAGTGATTGACTCTGTGAATATCCTCAAGGCGACCAAACTGGCTATGATGCAGGCAGTGGAAAAGCTGCCCAGACACCCCGGCTTCCTCCTCATCGACAGGCTGACCTTGTCCCAGTGTCCCATTCCTCAAAGGGGGATAACCAGAGGTGATAAAGCGTGTCTCTCCATCGCCTGTGCCTCAATCGTGGCCAAGGTCACCAGGGACCGCATGATGGAAGAGCTTGACGTGCTTTATCCCGGCTATGGATTTGCCCGGCATAAAGGCTATGGAACACGTGAACACATATCCTGTCTCCAGAAGCTCGGCCCTTCGCCAGTTCACAGGCTATACTTCGCCCCTGTCAGGAATGTCATGGCAGGCCAGAGCTCTGCCCCCTTCGCTTCCCGTCATTCTGAGGAAGCGGAGCGACCGAAGAATCTCATTCAGGGTAAACTTCCCGAAGGGCTGTAGTGATGGATCGCCAGGAAGTTGGTAGGCTGGGAGAGAAAACAGCCCGGAAATTCCTCAAAAAGCGGGGCTACCGTATTCGCGAGACGGGCTTTCGTTGCCCTCACGGAGAGATTGACATCGTTGCCCAGCAGAAGGACTGCCTTGTCTTCGTCGAGGTCCGTACCAAGAGCAGTCTGGACTTCGGCACTCCTGAGGAATCTATAACACAGGCCAAAAAGAAAAAACTCATCGCCTCAGCCCTGACCTATATTAATACTCACCAGAAGCTCCCCTCCTTATGGCGCATAGACGTCGTAGCCATTGAACTCGATGACAAAGGCAGGACCAGGCGCATCGACCTCATCGAAAACGCTATCGAGCAGGATCCCCATTTTAATTGCTAGGTCTTCTTGGATTAGTAACCCTCGTATTATCACCAGCGGAATGGCTGTACTGAAATATACGAGGTCAGCGAATTTTGAGGATAGCACGAGGGTGTATTGGAGAATAGTACACGGCGAACAGCAAGAATCGAGAGACATTGGTGGTGCCTGCTGAAGGTGTCACAGGGAGCGGAGAAATGAGAACGGAGCTAGGTAGATGAGCATCAGGGGCTGCTCTTTTTGTGTTTGGCATCCCCATGTCCAGTGTGCTTTGATAGTGGCTCAATGCACTCATGGACAATTTGCCCGGTGACAGGGTCGGTTATTACCTCGCAATAATAGTCATTCTCTCTATCAATCACTCTGCTAAGCTTCATCCACTTGTTTATTTTTCGATATAGGTCAGACCCTGAGACTTCCACTATAAAGGGCTTCTTTTCACCTGAACGTTTGGCTTTCATACCCATCTTTGTACGAATCGATATATTTGCGTGTATTGTGACTTCGAAAGCTCTCGAAGTAGAACCACACTCAGGGCAGGGAGTTCGCTGAGCTGGTTGGATATCACTTCTCTCTTTCAGTACTGCCTTGCATTTGCCACATTTAACGACCGTATCATCAGTTGTCATGCTAGCATAAACCTCCTTTCTCAAACTCTCTTAGCTAAACTACTCATCAACCACCCCAGTCATCGTAATGGTAATGCCAGCAGTTGCAGAGGCATTATTGACTTCACTGCTGGTTACCTCATTATTAGGAATGCTGGTATCGGCAATAGAAAGGATAGTTAAAAAGAATAGCCTCTTCACTTCAACCCCCTCTTGAATCTATTGTACCACCCACCAAGCTCAAATCGAATAGGCTATGGAACAAGTAAGCTGGTCAGTGAAGTTTGAGGATAGGTTGAGGGTTTGTCTCCAAAGCCGCTGGCCTGGCTTCATTTACTTACCTAACATATTTCAAGGTTACTCGCTGTGCAACTGTAACTCGTCCCGAATCTCCAATTCCCGACGCTTCAGACTATCTCGCTCCTTCATGATTTCAGCAGCCTCAGCCATTAGCTCCCTATTTGTGATGAAGCTGCCCCTTGTTCTGCCCCTTGAGACATCTGTAGGAGGTCTTCGTAACCTCTTCAGCTTCTTCTCGGCCTTGCCTATCTTGGTCAGCACATCTGCAAGTTCGTGCTTAAGTTCTTCGTTTGTCTGCACGGTCGCCTCCCTCAATTATGATACTTGTCAGCCACGGAATACACCCTATTATACCACTCGGTCGGTGAAGTTTGAGGATGGCTTGGTGAGTTATCGGAGGCTTGAAGCTCTATACTGAAGCTTGCCTATGAATCCTGAGGCCCAAATTGCACATCACGAGTATTGGAGATTGAAGCTGTGATGCTTTATCACTCTTCTGGGACAAGCATTGGAGATTCTCGCCAATCGGTTGCAGGAACTACCTTCCCACCCCGTATCTCGTATATTCTCACCTCTGGAGCACCCCTGTTGTCCTCCGGCGTATAGGTAACTGGCCTGCCAATATTGTGGGGATCAAAATCCTTGATGCTGTAGAAGGCTTCCTTTACAGCACGGCCGTCCAGGTTTTCATAACCCACCTTTTCTATAGCTATCCTTATGGCTTCGATCGGCACAGGCCCGTATTGTAGCGTGCAGGCAATGCCACCGGAAGTGTCTAGCCTTCCACCATACTCCCTGAATATATCATAAACAATTGGTACCTCCTCGTACCATGGAAAACACTTTGCTTGGGAGAGACCCTCAACAGCAGTCCCCAACTCAAGCAGCGGTATTGCCAGACCATCCTCGGTGGCGACAGCAAAGCCTATCTTACCCACAAGTCCCAGCCTCTCAGCATCCCTTATGATCGGTGGACTTGTTCCCCAATGAGCTTGCATATAAATGAAATCCGCTTTACTCTCAGCTAGCCTCAACAATTGAGGACTGACATCAAGAGGCGTATAAGGGAAGTGTTCAAATGGCAGCATTTCTATGCCTATGCTCTCAGCATATGCCGTCCCCATCACTTCTGCCGCTCTCCCTGCGGGCGTATCCATGCCCATCATGCCTACTCTAGGGGGGCGGTTCTCTCCCCAATTTTCCATAATCCAGTCACACCAAGCGGCAAATCGCTCCGATTCAGTGGAGAATACGGTGAAAACCCAGCCTGGAGGATACATCAAATCCTCGTCAGGGACCATGGTCATGACAGCCATCTCATCCCTTTCCAGCCTCGACTTTAATGCATGTGCTGAGATGGCATCGGGTACGTGGCAGAATACTACGTCGCCGTGTATCCTCTCGTAGACGCTGATTGCCCGGGTTGCCTCCATTCCAGTGTCGCCCCACACTAGTTCGATAGTCACTCCAGGTGGAAGATCCAACCCGGGAACGCCTACCTCTTCAAAGTATTTAAGGTAATCAACCAGATTCCTCCATCCCACTTGCATAATGGCAGCGGCAGGTCCGGTAAGACAAGCTACATATCCAACTTTCACCACTTGCTTCTCTTCTTGAAGTGGGGTAGGGGCACAAGCAGTGAACAGAAGCAAGGTTGCTAATGCTATTGCCAAGATAGTAACCACAAGCTGTTTTTGTCTTGTAATCCCTTTTTTCACTCTTCTATCTCCTTTAATCATTGAACTACGCACTATGTGGTCCTGTTAGCTGCCTCACTAACTCAAAAGGGCACCAGCAACCGCTATAAAACTACGATTCCAGTGCCCTCTATTCATCTTCCACCTCAATCCCGCCCGCAATTTCTGCTGACGAGTCCTTACTATCTATTGTATCATAGGGGTCAACAGCTTCAGTGAAGCTTGAGGATAGCACAATCATTTAATGGCTGGGGCTAGCTAGAACGAGTGAATAGCAAATTCAGGTTTGAGAACCAACTTGAAGGTCAAGCTTGCTCTTCCAATATCTTCAAGATAGCATTGTAGAACTCTCCAACCCTTTCACCCGCAATCACTGCATCAGCTTTTGTTTTGCCTGCAGGTCGAAGGTGCGCAGCAAAGCCTTCTCTGCTCAAGCACGCAGCTGCCAACTCCTTAGCAATCTCTCTAATCTCTGCCATAACTCACCTCCATCTTTTAATTATACCACTCGCTTGGTGAAGCTTGAGGGTAGCTTGAGGCTTTGTTGGGTGGTTGGCAATTAGACTCAGCGATGTGTCAAACTCTTAGGCTATTTCCTAGTCAAACTTGAAGGTGTTTAGCATCAACTCAAAGCAGTAAAAATAGTGGTCATGAGCTTCTACCGGCGCAAAGTAGGCTATTGCATAACCAACATCATCCGTCATGAAATTAGCCATTGTACCCAGAAATGCCATCCCCCCCACGTCTTGTTTCCAGCTCCATTCTATACCAGCCAGGCCGTCGACTACAAAATCATGCTCATTTACCTTCTCATAGTCCAGCCTCGTCTCGCTCCACTCGAGGTCATACTGGCTGACATACTCTTCGAGCGTCATCTCTGGTTCCTCGGAGAAGTCGTCTGCCATGATGTATATTGCTACCACGCCTCTCCTTGTCATGGGGCTCCTAGGGGCTTTAAACATGGTGCTGCCTGGAAACTGAATCCTTTGTTGTCCAAAACGGTCTTCGACAAGCCAGTCTTTGGGATACTCCACCGAGTAGCCATACTCTGAGTTAGTGTATGTTAAGGTCTCAGATACGGGCGTTGGTGTCGTCGGCGAGGGGGCACAAGCAGTAACCAGAAGAAGGGCAGTTAATGCTACTGCCCCCAAACAGCGATTCCAGTGCCCTGTGTTCATCTTCCAGCCTCAAGCTCGCCCACAAAAATTCTTGGATAAGCTCTTGCCATCTATTGTACCACAGCCGTCAACAGCTTCGGTGAAGTTTGAGGATAGCTTGCGGCTTTGTTGGGAATTGAGAGTCTGCCAAAAACTTGACTATGTGAGCAATCCCCTCCGCGCGACTTCCTCTGCAAGCATCTGTTCTTTCCTAATCTTTGACTCGAATGCCTTCGCAATTGCACTAGAGTGTAGACCGGGAGCCTTTCTCCCTTTCTCACCCTCATCTTGAAGAGTTTGTGAAGGGATAACCCCAATATTTGACTTGTTAGCATCCCATATGATTCGCAGGCCCTCAAGTCTCCATCCCCATACCCTCTGTGCATCGATTTCTTCTGGAGGCTGAAACTTACTAACCAACTCTAAATCTGCACCCGCCCATTGCGCCAAACTGCCAATATCCCGCCCAAGTTCTTCTGATAGCAGCATCGCGGTTGCCAATTTAATCAGGTGCTGTCTATCTACCTTCTTCTCTACCGACAAGAATCCAACCATTACTGCGGTCGATACTGGGAAACCATGCCTGAACTTCGCCATGGTACACCTCCTTTTCTAAGTCCGCTTCGCTCTGCAAATCCGCTGGCTGAGCTACTCGTCAAGTACTCCAGTCATCGTAATCGTGATTCCTACTCTGAGACCTTAATCCGCCAAAACTTTCTCAGCCAAGAAATCCTTCACTGCATCCAAGACTTCGCCTTTTGAGCATCTTGCTCTCCACATCCCCTCCGGCAGATTGAAGATTAGCCACTTCCTGTGAATTCCATTCGCCATGACCAGAACGAAATCTCCTGTCCTAGGGTCCACTGAAATCTCTATAAAGCCCTTGTTCTTCAGTCCTCGCATTCCTGTCCTGTCCCGAACTCTTATTTCTTCGATTTCCATTTCTGCAACTCCCGCTGTTTCTATTCTCTACTACTGAGGATTATTCCTTGGGCAGCTTGCCAGTTACCTCATTATCAGGAACGTAGGTATCAGCAATAGAAAAGCCAGTATCACTTGAGCCAAATAAGACTATCCCTGCCAGTATGATTCCAAGGCTGATTAGCAAGAATGGCCTCGTCACTTCAATCCCCTCTTGCATATATTTTACCACCCACTAACCTCAAATAGAACAGTTTATGGAGCAAGTAAGCTGGTCAGTGAAGTTTGAGGATGGATTGATGGTTTTGGCATCGGCCTGAGCCTGTCCTGTCCAACAGTTAGATAACCAGTTAAAATCAGTTACGGGATTGAGGTTTGACTATACCCTTTTTACCTTGATTAAACTGTATAATAACATGGTTAGGTGCTGAAATGAAGCACATCACATTAAGTGTATTTCCCCGCCCTCTTAACGCAGGTTACTCCTACATGTAAATGCCAGGAGTCCTAATTATTTCGCAATCCTTTTGGCTGAGCTGTGAAAAATTGGGATGTAAACCACTAATTTGCTATTGACGGCTAAACGAGATGGGCGTATTATCAGATATCTAAGCCAGGTGACGATATGCCAACGAAAAGTTAGCGAGTCACATCAAAGGCAATAGAGACACCCAAGACCAACACTGCCGGCGATGGTTTTTGCGGCGGAAATTGTAGCTAAATCGGAATTTTAAAGCGAGTTCGGCAACAGTCCCCGCTGACTACATGCAAGTCCAAACCAAAAAGAAATAGAAAAAAGAGGAGGAACAAAAATGGCAGAGTTGCCAGACTACAGCGGAAAGTTTATGTCACACATGAGGTTCGAGGATTTTTCTAAAGAGGCTCTTGTTAGACTTATCAAGGCGTACGCCAAAACTTACGTCGGTTTTATGGGAATGTGGACCAACGTCACCAGGGAGCGCATGAGTGCTGAAGAATCCTACAAGCTGTTTGAGGAAGTTTATGTGAGAACAGTGAGACAGTTCGAGGCCCCGGCTATCATGAAAGCCATGAATATACAGGGGAATGACGTTATTACTTGTATCAAATTGATGCAGTCCATTCCGGATGGCTCCAGAGGTGACATATATCCTTCTGAATACAAAATCATCAACGATAACCATGCTATATTCACCATCAAGCAGTGCCCCACTCTTCTCTATTTCGAAAAAGTAGGGGACCACAAAGGTATCGAGCTCTGCTGTGGTGCCGGAATGCTGGAAGAAATGACCATTGTGGAGTACTGTAAATTTGTTAATCCTGATATCCAGGTAACCCCTTTGAAACTGCCTCCCCGTAAAAGTCCGGATGAAATCGCCTGTCAGTGGGAATTTAAGCTGGAGCCTAAGGCTTAAAGGTATCTCTCGAGTTACGCAGTGCTGATTTTCACCCCAGAGACGCCCTGCAGAACTTCAGGCTGTCTCTGGGGTAAAAGCGCTATTTATCCTTGGCCTGCATCTTCTTCATCGCTTCAGTAATGACCATTTCCCTTGATATTACATTACTGGTCATAAAACCGTTTCTGACCTTTTCCTGCATCTCATCAACAAACTGACGATATACAATCTCTCTTATTTATTGAAGATTCTCGATATTCCAACGAGAATACCTCATTGTGAAAATAAGGAAGTTCATAGGGCTTTTTGCTTGAGCAATACATGTTGTATAATAATCTTTCCTTCCCATCCTACTGGTCAACCACTCCAGTCATTGTAATCATAATGCCCGCAGTTGCAGAGGCATTATCCCCACTGCTAGTTACCTCATTATCGGATATGCTGGTATCGGCAACAGAGGGGATAGATAAAAAGAATAGCCTCTTCACATCAACCTCTTCTTAATTCTATTGTACTCTCGGTTAAGCTAAGATGGAAGACTCTATCGAGCACTGTGCCATTTAATCTGCTTTGGAAGGTGGTATAATCACAAGACCGGGAGAGGTTGAGTACGCATCAGGAGGGTGACATGGACTCGAGCATTATGACTGTAATAGGAACACTTGGAGGTGTAATTGTTGGTGGTTTGCTCACATACTTTATTCAAAAAAAGGCATCCGAAAGACAAAGGGAGTGGTCATTGCAGGATGAGGCAAGGAATAGACGATATGAGGCTGAAAGAGAGCAGCGGAGAATAAAGCGGGAACTATTATCTAAGAGACTTGAAGTCGTGGAAGAGGCAATCAAGCTAAGGATGAGGATCGTCAGAAGGGAAGTCGGAAGGCAAATGGGAGTGCCGACTTATGAGGATGCGGATGAGGTGGTAAAAATGAAGGAGCGGATAGAGGGTATCAGTGGTGAGGCGTGGGTATCACTCGATGCAATTGGCTCAAAAGACTTAAAAAAATATTGGGGACAGATTGGCAAAGCGTATTGGATTCTATCGGAGGAGGGTGGAGTAGAGGATGAGGAGTGGGACCAGGCTCAGAATGCATACAAGAAGATGTTCGCAATCATGGATGAAATGAAGTCGAAGGGTTAGTGGCTTGCCGGTTGTCTTCGTGACCTGCCCCAAATCATCATACCACTGCCAAACGAATGCTCTTCTGGTCAGTGAAGTTTGATGAGTGCTTGGAGCACTACAGGAAAGCGTTACGGAATAGCAACTTTCCAGGTAATGGACGGCCTGATTATCCCCTGGCTAAAGAGCAAACAACGCCGTGATGAGATAAGCCAGAGCCAAACACAAAAAACCTATACCAATGACCCTCATGCGTGAAGCCTTGACTCGCCTGATGTATTCTTCCGTTTCTAACTGATAGTCTCCTTGTAAGTAAATAGACAGTCCAATCCCCAACATAACTATCATTATGCCTATCAACCAGTAAGCCATATCACTCATCCTGAATTATCCTCCTTTCCGAAGTCCGCTTCGCTCTCCAAATCCGCCTGTCTAAGCTACTCGTAGAGTAATCCAGCCAGCGTAATCCTAATGCTGGCAGTTGCAGAGGCATTGGCTTCACTGCGATTCACCTCATTATCAAAGCTATGAACTCTGAAACATATGTGGCACAGCAATATGTTTTAGCTATCTGGCTTGCCTTCGCTTCTCCACTTCTCAGTCAGCCATTTACTCCATTGCCCTGGCTCCCACTGCTTCTCATCGGACATCGTAAACTCCCACTGGCAGGCAATTTCATCCGGGCTTTTTCGAGGAGGCAGCTTTAGAGACCTTATCCTTATATAGGGATTAATCAAATACCTGTACATGGTCTCCTGCTCCAGTACATGGCACCTCTGCTCTATTTCTTCCGGCGCACGTTTCTCCATATATTCCAATGTGCGGCATTTCCTTATAGTCATTATGACGTGATTGGGGTTTTTGATATCAAACTCACCTGCAGGGAATAGCGCATCTGCACGATTATTGTCCAGAGGCAATTGGAGGGCCTTGAGGGAATCAACGACCGTATTTAGCTGGATATTGGCCAGCTTGGCATATCTCGGGTTTATACGTTCAGCCATTCTACACCAGGCCACCAACTCGCCCTCGTCGGCTTCTTGAGCTCCAAATTTGGCATTGATGTGGCGGTACCAAGCTCCCGTTAAATCAAGCCATGCATACTCATATTCCCTTATCAGCTTTATCAGAAAGCTCTTAGACAAATCATCAAGTCTCAGGTCGGGCTTATACGGACCGCTATAATCATTCAACTCTGCCATTTTAAATCTCCTCCTATTATTTTAGTTGTGTTTGAACCTTGCCAAAACGGCATTAACTTGTCAAATGGGTATGCTGGGGATGGTTGAAAAGAGTGGTCCCTTCACTTCAACCTCTTCTTGATTCTATTGTACCACCCACCAAGCTCAAATAGAATACTGCCGAATCCAGTTGGCCTGTATATTTCAGTGCAGCCGCGCTGCCATCTGGTGAAAGACCCTTTATCCAGCACCCAGTCTAATCTTTATAACACCCACTAACTGAGGAAGCATCTCCCCGGCCCTGCCCCGAAGGCTAACGTCACAAAGAGAAGTAAGCTCAGTTTCATAGGGGTCAATCTCTATCAAGGCTCCCCCTCCCCTCTTTACCCGCTGGGAAAACCCGGCTGCGGGGTAAACCAAAGCAGAAGTTCCTACTGACAACAGGCAATCGCTTTTGTCCGTTTCCTCCTGGCATATCCTGAGGACATCTGAGGGAATGGGTTCGCCAAACATCACCCCATCACTTTTTATTATCCCCCCACATTCAGGACAAAGTGGAGGAAGAGTCTCCAGTGATATTTCCCCCGGCTCATAGCGTGAATTGCATTGGATGCATCTCGTCTTGAGGAAGTTTCCGTGAATCTCAGCCACATTTTTGCTGCCGGCAGCTCTATGAAGGTTATCGACATTCTGGGTTATTAGATACTTCAAAATCCCTAGCTCTTCAAGTTCAGCCAGGGCGTAATGAGCAGGGTTTGGCTTAGCCATTTCCAGAGCTTCAGAAAGCTCCCCGATATAGCCACCTCTCTTGCTGAGTTGCTCCCAATGCGCTTTTGGGTCAGCAAGAAATCTCGGATAGCCATCCATGGGTGGCTCTCCATATTCAGTCCATAAGCCACCCGGACCGCGGAAGGGTCTAATCCCGCTTTCTACGGAAATGCCGGCGCCGGTTAAGCCAACAACATACTTGCTGGCTAATATCAGCCTGGTAGCACGGTCTATATCTGCTTCAATCGCGCTCCAGCCCCGTGGGACAGGTTATATACTTTAATGCCTTGGAAAATTATAGCACGCTATAAATCGGAGCAAGCCTGGGCATAACCAGCCTTGAGTTTGGAATAAGCCCTGGTATTTTTTGTGGAAGTTCCAGTATAGAGCTTATTTGCTGTCCGTCATTACTTACCCCCTGAAGAACTTCGCTTTTCAGAGGGTACTTATTAAGTGCTACAATATGCTGAGGAGTGCAAAAAGCAGGGGGTAGAAATGATAAATAAGACTTGGAAACCGACGACGGGAGGGATATTGAGCATTATTGCTGGAGTCCCTACTGCCACCGGCGGCATAATACTTGCATTACTGGCAACGGGCGTTGCCTCGCTGGGGGCTATCTTCTGGATGATTCCGGGAATGGAAAATGTCCCATTGCTGCCTGGAATTCTCGGCGGAGTGGGCATTTTTCTTGCTTTGATTGCCATTCTACCAATTGCAGTGGGCGCAGTGGCGATAGCAGGTGGCGTGTATGCACTGAAGAGGAGGAGATGGGGACTGGCGCTTGCCGGGACTATCTGCGCCCTGCTCACCGTCACCGTGCTGGGAATACCCGCCCTTATATTTGTGGTGCTTGGGAAGGACGAGTTCGAAGCGAGTCTCGTTCCTGCAGTTACCGCGGAGACGGAGCAGTAGGTCTTCTAATAAGGCACTGAGATAACAGCACTCTAAATTTACGTAGAGTTATATTCTGTGAAGCCAGCTTCCGCCCTTGTCCCTTATTCACAACAAGAGCAGTACAGCTAATTGTACCAGGCCCCCCGATTTATGAAGTTCTGAAACCAATTCTGCAATACGCAGAGAGTCAAAAAGAGAAATTTGGATTCTTACAACCCAGAGTGGGCAGTTACGAGCCAATATTTCATCTGGATTAATCCAGTAATTATATTCTACAATAGAGTTCGAATTAGAGCTGCAAAGGGGGCAATTGATGGAAAGACTAAAGGGCAAAGTTGCTGTGGTGACAGGGGCAGGTAGGGGAGTTGGCAGAGCTATCGCAATAGCTATGGCTTCCGAAGGTGCAAAAGTGGTGGTCAATGACCTCGGTGGGACTGGAGATGGCACCGGAGCATCTAAAGCGCCAGCGGAAGAGGTGGTCAATGAAATCAACAAGGCGGGAAGCGCGGCTGTAGTCAGCTTTGCCTCCGTAGCCGAAGTTGAAGGTGCCGAAAGCATCATAAAGACGGCCATCGACAGTTTCGGCAGGATTGACGTCTTGGTCAATAATGCGGGTATTCTCAGAGATCGCATGATATGGAACATGACCGATGAGGAATGGGATGGCGTAATAAAAACCCACCTTTATGGTAACTTCTACTGCACCAGGGCGACAGTGAGGTGGATGAGGGATGCCGCAAAAGAAGGCAAGCTAAGAAATGGCAGAATCATCAACATAACCTCCCATGCTGGTATTAAGGGCAACGCAGGCCAGGCAAATTATAGTGCGGCGAAGATGGGCGTGGTTGGATTGACTTACTCCTGTGCCATGGCTTTAGGCAGATATGGTATAACGTGCAATGCCATCGCACCTCGCGCTATTACGCGGCTCACGGATACCATCCCTGAAGGCAGGCTGCGTGAGCTGGCAGTCCGTCGTGGCATAGCTACCCCGGATGAATCCCAGAAGCTGGAGCTAGAGGAATTGAAGCGCAAGTTCTTAGGAGGTGGCCCCGAGGCAATAGCTCCATTAGTATGCTGGCTCGCTAGCGAGGAATCCAGCCACGTCAATGGTCATGTATTCATGATGACCGAAGGGAAATTGGGCATATTCAATTCTATGGATGAAACGAAGCTCACCTTTAAAGATGGTATATTTACCGTAGACGAGCTGTGGAACATTATGCCTGCAATGACTGCAGGCTTGCCTGATTTGGCAAAAGCTGATTAGCAAAGCCTAGTTTCATATTTACTATAATAGGCTTCACCGCCCGAGGATAGTGACAGCACAGGTAAAGCGACCGGGTAAGCCGCCTAAATTATGAGTTAACCCGATTTTGGCATTCTTTACCTGGCGAGCATCCGCTTTGCCTTGAAGCTGCTTGTATATTTCGTAAAGCATTCTTATTCCGCTGGCGCCCACAGGGTGACCGAAGCACTTCAAGCCACCATCCGTATTTACCGGCAGCTCGCCTTCCAATGTAAAAGCGCCAGCATCGATATCTTCTTTTGCCTTACCCCTGGGGCTGAATCCTAAATCTTCATAGTTTAGAAGCTCGGTAATGCTGAAACAATCGTGCACTGAGGCAAGGTCTAACTCTTTGCGGGGTTCTTTTATCCCAGCTTCCTGATAGGCTAATTTTCCCGCAGTCACGCTTTCTTCGAAATGAGTGAAATCATAATCGTCTTGAAGTTCCGCTTGGCTTGCCCCACAGGTAATTCCCAGTCCCTTTACCAAGACATAATCGTCCCTGAATTTCTTGGCTAAGTCAGGCCGAGTTACAATCGCTGCTGCTGCGCCATCACTCACTCCGCAGCAATCAAATAATCCCAATGGCCATGCAATTATGGGAGCATTAATTACTTGCTCTAATGTTATCTCCCTGCGGAGATGGGCTTTGGGAGACATGGTACCATTGTGATGGCTCTTTACGGATATCTTGGCCAAGGTTCTTTTGCCTTCCTCGTAGCTGAGTTTATAACGATAAAAGTATCGAGTGGCGGCCAAGGCAAACTGTGCTGGCATCCCCACAAATACCTCAGGGTCCAACCATGTTCCCTGAGAAATATGCCGGGAGTATGTCGTCTCCAGTCCGCTGTAGCCAGTATCTTTGGTCTTTTCAACCCCAACAGCCAAAGCGGTATCACATATCCCTGCTGCTACTGCATAACAGGCATTCCTGAAGGCGTCTGTCCCTGTAGCACAGGCATTTTCCAATCTGCTAATGGGGATATACTCCAATTTTAGGGGTACTGCTAATTGGGTGCCTCGAACACCTGCCTGGACGGTTCCAACCCAAGCCGCTTGAATCTCCTTGGGCTCGATTCCAGCATCTTCATAGGCTTCATAGACCGCGTCTATTATCATATCAGCAGCGCTTTGCTCCCAGTTTTCCCCAAACTTGACGCAACCCATGCCAATTACAGCCGCTTTATCTTTGATACCCTTTGCCAACTTTAGCCTCCTTGTTTCTGTGATTTTAGGACAGACTCAAGCTCTTACCGGCATGCATTTCCAGTAATAATTATGGATTCCCTCCGAGCTGTGGAACTTTCTGAAGGTCATTTCTAGGGGCATACCTATTTCAACTTTATCAACATCTCGATCTGTCATTATGCTGAACATCCTTCCACCACCATCGAAATCAATTACACTAACTACCAGAGGCGGGTCAAGTGTAGGTCCCAGTCTGTCCAGGGCATAGGTGAATACTTTGGCCTTCTTGTCTGAAAATCTGTAATCCTCGAACTCATCTTTGGCATGGCACCTGGTGCATACTCTTTGCGGTGGGTATTGAGGATAGCCGCAGCGCTTACATTTTATGCCATGAAACCGAAGATTCTTGCTCTCTTCCCTATGCATGGCAGAAGGAGATGGGGTTCTGATTGGAGGGCGCCGTGTCGGTGGAGCTTTGTCAATTAGACCACGCCAAACGGCATATGTTTCATAATCAGGAAGAATTCTCTTGGATTCGACATAACTCCCCACCCCCCGACTATTTCTAATAGCTTCTATTTCCTCCGTGACTCGAAAGAGGAAAGCATCGGCACCATTGCCATAATTAGCAAGGAGAATTCTATCCCCGGCTTTGGCTTTTTCCAAGGCAGCCGCCAACATCATCGGAGCAAACGCAGCTCCGGTATTTCCTACCGTGCTAAACAGGGGCTCTTGAACCTGGGTCTCCAGGTCAAAGCCGAGCTTCCGGACCATCTCTCTGTGTCTTCTAGAATCAGGGGCGTAGAGAACTGCCTTGGTAATATCTTTCGAGCTCAGCTTATTTCTATCCAACAGCTTTGAGATAACTTGAGGGAGTATTTTCAAATAACCCTCCTCAATCACAAATCGGTCCTCCCAGGTACGGACAAAAGCATCACCATCGGCCCTCCAAACATCCAGCATCTCGTGGGAGACAGCATAGCTATCTTCGAGCTGGACAGCGACCTTTGAGTTTCCTATTAACAAAGCAGCAGCGCCATCGCCGAAAACTGGTTCAAACTCCGACCGAGGCTGCGGAACACGCATATCAGCAGCAACTAACAACACCTGCTTGGCCGAGCCCCCTTTCACAGCATCAATTGCCGCTTGCAAAGCGGCAGTACCTGCTCTCAAGGAGTCAGAGAAATCCATGCTAAGGGTCTCAAAAGGGAGGTCAGCAGCAACACTAACAGTGGTGGCATTTGATTTTTCCTTATAGGGGGGTGTTGTGGAAGCAAAGTACAAGGCCTGAATATCCTGGCGATGAAAGCCATCCAAACAATTAACAGCGGCAGCCACTGCCATGGTGATGCTATCCTCATCAAAGCTAGCTACAGCCCTTTCCGTACGTGCAGTCCAACCATTTGTTCCTGGCCCCAGCCGGTGCCACGGCAGGTATGCTCCATAAGAAGTGATTCCTATCGCCATCTGGGTTCCTCCCATAATTTATTATTCCTAATGTCTCGGGGCCACTAGCTGGTAGCCTTATAGCATTATAGGCCCACTATGCCTACAGCAACAACACATGAAGGAGGAGTGCCACCCATATTGTGAGTAAGCCCGATTTTAGGGTCCTTTAGTTGCCTTGGCCCTGCTTTTCCTTGAAGCTGTTTGTATATCTCATATACCATCCGCAGCCCGGAAGCGCCAATGGGATGTCCAAAGCACTTCAGCCCACCATCGACCTCATTAGGAATCTTGCCATCTATATTGAAGAAGCCGGCATCAACATCCTCCTTTGCCCTGCCCCTGGGCGATATCCCCAGGTCCTCATATTGGGTGAGTTCATTGATGGAGAAGCAGTCGTGAGTCTCCATCATGCTTAGCTCTTCTCGCGGGTTCTTTATTCCTGCCTCTCGATAGGCAGCAATTCCCGCCCGATAGGTTGTCTCCACATGGGCATAGTCGTAGTCAGTGTACAGCAACTCTTCCCCTGAGCTTGCCGCAATCTGGAGCGCTTTAACATAAACAGGGTCAGGCCTGAAGTTCTTCGCCATATCAGCCCGAGTTACAATTGCGGCTGCTGCCCCATCGCTCACCCCGCAACAGTCATATAGCCCCAGCGGCCATGCAATTATGGGAGCCTTCATTACGTCCTCCACACTCACTTCTCTGCGGAGGTGAGCTTTAGGATTTAAAGTACCATTATGATGGCTCTTTGATGATATCTTAGCCAATGTTCTCTTGCCATCTTCAGGACTAAGTCCATACTTCGCAAAGTATCCTGTAGCCATCATGGCATATGCCCCCGGTGCCGTCCTTGCCGGGGTAGTGAACCTGCCCAGCGTTCCCTCCATATTGAGGTTACCACTTTCAGGAAGTCCGGCATAGCCCACGTCCTTGAGCTTCTCTACGCCAAGCGCCAGAGCTATGTCATAAGCCCCTGAAGCAACCGCATAGCAAGCGCCCCTCAGGGCTTCCGTGCCCGTAGCACAGAAATTCTCCGTCCTGGTTACTGGAATGAACGGCAACTTCAACGCCATAGAGAAGATTATGACACCCCTGCCTATGCTGATATCATCCAGGTGACTCCCCAGCCAGGCCGCCTGAATGTCTTTCTTTTCTATCCCAGCATCCTCCATCGTTTCCTTGTAGGCCTCGATTATTAAGTCCTCGGGGCTCTTGTCCCACAACTCCCCAAACTTGGTACACCCCATACCTATAATCGCCACTTTATCCTTTATGCTTTCTGCCATGGGTATGTCCTCCTTACACTTCGATTTTATGTTCGCACTGGTATCGCTTTCCAGAAGTATGTGTTCATGCCATGTTCTTTATCTGCGTATTTTCTACGAAAGATCATCTCCACTGGCATGCCTACTTTGAGTGAATCAGCGTCACAATCAGTGAAATCAAACCAATACCTCCCACCACCCTCAAAGTTTATCATGCCATATATTGCTGGCGGACTGGGGCTATAGGACAGGTTGTCCGCAGTGTAGGTGAACAGGCGACCCTTTTTGTCGGAAAAGCGATAGGGCTCCATCTCATCAATAGCCCCGCAACCAGGCTTCACGCATATCCTCTGAGGGGGATATTGTGGGGTGCCACAACGCTTGCATCGAGACCCGCAAAGGGCTAAGATTGCCCGGCGCTCCCTCCATTGTCTCGCCAGCGGGGTGAAATAGCCTTCGTATTTCTCTCCGCGTATTCCTTTCTCTACAGGAAGGATATTGCGGAAGGCAACATATTTCTCGTAATTCGATAACTCCTTCCTTAAGGCGAGGCTGTCTTTTATCCCTCTTCTGTCTTTCATATTTTCTATTTCCTCAGTCACCTGGAAAAACAAAGCGTCGCTGCCATTTCCGTAGCTAGCAACAAGGAGCCTGTCTCCTGGCTTGGCCTCCTCAAGTGCTGCCACCAGCATTATCAATGTATGAGCTACCCCGGTATTGCCTACTGAAGTGAGCATAGGGTCTTGAATCTGTTCGGGTTCAGCTCCCAGCCTTCTCCCTATAGCAGCATGCAGTCGCGCACTAGGACCGGGGTAAATCACCTTGGCAAAATCCTTAATGCTTAGCTGGTATTTCTGCAATAGCCCGGAGATAGCTTGGGGAATAAATTTACTGTGGCCTTCATCTTGAACGAATCTATCTTCCAAAGAGTGCCCAAAGTCTTCCCAGCTTGCTCTCCATTCACCGGTGAAATCGTAAGACAAGGAGTAGTAGCCCTCCAAGCTGGCAATCACCATGTTATCCCCCATTAGCAAGGCAGCACCGCCATCACCGTAGATATGCTCCTGGGTACTGCCAGGTTTCCCTAGGCGACAGTCAGAAGCACAGAGCATCATGCTCTTCGCTGCCTCTGCCTTAACCACTTCACAAGCGGAGATTAAAGCGGTAGTTCCCGCCTTAGTGGAATGGGCAAAATCAGCAATTCGTATATCGGGGCGAATGTCGAGGGCGGTAGCGATTATCCCTGCTCCCTGTCTTTCTGTGTAGGGGGAGGTGGTGGTAGCAAAATACAGGCCGTCTATCTTCTCTCGTTCAAGGTTATCCAGACAATCCATGCCAGCAGATACCGCCATAGTAATGCTATCCTCATCATAATTGGCTACTGCCTTTTCACCCGGTGGAGATGCTGCATTGAACCATCCCATGGCTGAGGAAATAGTCTTATGGCTTATCCGATGCCAAGGAATGTGTACACCATATGAAATAATGCCTACCATAAAATCCCTCCTAACTTTTTATTTTTGTGAATATTTATGTTTACCAACTTAAACTAAGTTACATTACATCACGAATGCCAATTTGTCTAGCAATAATAAGCTCCTGTATCTCTGATGTTCCCTCTGTAATTTTGCCAAGATAAGAGTCCCTGTAGTGGCGGTTAACAACAGCATCTTCGTAGACTGCAGCACCGCCATAGAGCTGCATTGCTTCCACGGCAACATGTTGGTATACCTCGCTGGAAAGGAGCTTGGCCATAGCCGCCTCTTTTGTGCAGGGTTTGCCCTGGTCATGAAGCCAGGCAGCATGGTAAGTCATCCACCTTGCTGATTCTATCTCCAGCGCCATCCTGGCCAGCTTGAAGGCGTTGACCTGAAATTTGGCAATGGGGCGGCCAAACTGGATTCTTTGCTGGGCATAATCCAGCGCTGCGTCAAAGGCAGCTTGAGCAGCCCCTACCCTGGAGGCGGCGTGAGTGACTCTACCAACATCCAAGCTTTCCATGAGATAGTAAAATCCTCTATTCTCTTCGCCAATTAAATTTTCTTCAGGCACAGCACAATTATCAAAGGTGAACTCTCCCGTGTCGGAGGCACGGTAACAAAACTTATGTACTTTATTGCGGCTCAATCCTGGTGTATCCTTATCTAAAAGGAACAAAGTTATTCCTCGGTGTCCCCTGCTTTTATCGGTATAAGCAGGTATTAAGAGGAAATCGCAAATCGTTCCATTGGTAGTGTATAGTTTACTTCCATTTATGATATATTTATCGCCTTCTTTTCTGGCAGTAGTTTCTATGCCGGCAACGTCAGAGCCAGCGTTGGGCTCGGTAAGCGCAAAGGCAGCTATTCTTTCCCCTTTGATTGCTGGAACCAGATACTTTTGCTTTAAAACTTCGTTGCCATGGTCCATGATGGCGGAAGTAGATAACCCGGATTGAATCATAAGGCATGAGTTTATCCCTGTGGAAACTTGGCTTATCTCCTCCCATTCAATACATTCATCGAGCTTGCCCATTCCGGCACCACCATACTCAACAGGGTAAGAAATACACATATAGCCCAGCTCACCCATCCTGGGGAATAACTGTGCTGGAAATGTCTCATTTTTTTCCGACTCATCGACCAGAGGAACAATCTCGGTTCTGGCAAAGTTTCGAATAGCCTCCCGAAACATTTTTTGCTCCTCGCTGAATTCGAAATCCATCTTTTATATCTCTTCTCCAGCTATTATTCGAGGCTACTATAGATTATGAACTGAGATAAGCCAGAGGATTTTACGCCATATTATACCGAAGAATCGAATATCCTGCATTAATCAAGGCACAAAGGGCAGCTTCAGCCCTTTGCTTTCAATATGTGGCTTGCGGTGATTATGTTACTCTCAGGTAGGGCTCTAATACCTCGGGAACTAATACTGTGCCATCAGCTTGCTGGTAGTTTTCCAGCACAGCGATAAGGACTCTTGGCAGAGCCAATCCCGAGCCATTGAGCGTGTGAACAAACTGTGATTTGGCACCAGGCTCAGGGCGATAGCGGATATTTGCCCGCCTCGCCTGAAATTCAACGCAATTGCTACAAGAACTGACCTCGAGCCATTCAGCGCAGCCAGGAGCCCACATCTCAATATCATATGTTTTGCAGGCAGCAAAGCCGAGGTCTCCGGTGCATAATTGTACCACGCGGTAAGGTATGGCCAAGTTCCGGCATATGTCCTCAGCATCGGCTACCAATTTCCCCAGTTCTTCGTCAGAGCTTTCCGGAGTAGTAACCTTGTAGAGCTCCACCTTATCAAATTGGTGCCCTCGCTTAATGCCTCTGGTATCTGTGCCAGCAGCCATCTTCTCTCGACGGAAACAAGGAGTATAGGCAACATAATAGAGGGGTAAGCTATCTGCACCTAATATTTCATCGCGGTGCAGGTTAGTTAGCGGCACCTCCGCTGTGGGTATAAACCAAAAATCGCCCTCATCATCATGATACAGATTATCGCCGAACTTGGGTAAATTTCCTGAGCCTACCATACATTCTCGCTTTACCATGAAAGGAGGATAGATTTCTTTATAGCCATGCTTGTTCACATGTACATCGAGCATAAACGAGATAAGTGCTCGTTGAAGACGTGCGCCCAGCCCTTTGAGAACATAAAACCTGGTCCCTGAGAGCTTCACGCCCTGCTGGAAATCTATTATGCCCAAATTCTCCCCCAACTCCCAATGAGGCAATGGCTTAAAAGATAATTCCCTTGGCTTGCCCCAGGTACGCACTACAATGTTATCGGCCTCGCCTCTCCCTACAGGTACGCTGGGGTGGGGTATATTGGGCAACTCCAGTAGGAGACAATCGAGGTCAGCCTTAGCTTCTTTGGTCTGCTGCTGCAAGGATGATATTTGCTCTCCCAATTGACGCATCTGGGCGATGAGCTGAGGTGGTTTTTCCTTGCTCTGGCCCAGTTGTTTGCTTGTCTCATTGTGTTTAGCACGGAGTTCCTCTGTCCTACGGAGCAAGCTGCGATAACGACTGTCACCCTCAAGGATGCTATCTAGAACAAAGGTATCGCCTCTTTTCTCCAATTCCTGGCGAACAAGTTCAGGGTCTTCACGGATAAGTTTAATGTCAAGCATTGCTTCCTTCTCTTTTCTCAGGACTCCGGCTTTGTCCTTAGCTGGGGGAAAAATATCACTTCCCGAATAGATTGCTGCCCAGTAAGCAACATCACCAATCGGTCAATACCCACTCCCAGACCACCAGTAGGTGGCATTCCATATTCTAAAGCCTGAAGGAAATCTTCATCGGCGATTTCCACTTCTTCATCGGCAATTTGTTCTTTTAGCTGCTGGCGGAACCTCTCCCTTTGCTCCAGGGGGTCATTAAGCTCGGTGAAGGCATTGGCAATCTCCTTGCCAGCAACAAATCCCTCGAATCTCTCTACCAACCTGTCATTATCTCGCTTTCTCTTAGCAAGAGGTGACATTTCTACAGGGTAATCCAGAAGGAAAGTTGGCTGGATAAGGTTTGGCTCAACAAAAGTGGAAAGCAATTCGTCCACCAGTCTACCCCTCCCCTTGCTCGGCTCGATTTCCATTCCTAGTTCTGCCATCCGTGACCTCAGGGAAGCAGCATCGGCGTAATTTTCGAAATCAATGCCACAATAATTTTCTATTGCCTCACGCAGGTAAAGTCTTTGCCACGGAAGACCAAGATCGATGGTTTTGCCATTGCAAGCAAGCTTGGTAGTACCCAGAACCTCCTGAGCTATATGAGCGAGCATCTCCTCAACTAATCTCATCATGTCATTATAATCACTATAAGCCTGATAGCATTCAAGCAAGGTGAATTCCGGGTTATGTCTGACAGAGATGCCTTCATTGCGAAAAGCACGTCCCATCTCATAAACTTTATCAAAGCCCCCTACCACCAATCTCTTGAGGTGGAGCTCCAGGGCAATCCGCAGATATAGGTCTTCATCAAGGGTGTGGTGATGGGTGACAAAGGGGCGTGCCATTGCTCCACCAGCATGAGGCTGAAGCACAGGAGTTTCCACCTCTATAAATCCCTGCTTATCGAGAAAACTTCTTATCACAGTGATAGTCTTGCTACGCAAAGCAAAAATGTTTTTGCTCTCTTCGTTGGAAATGAGGTCGAGATACCTCTGCCGATAGCGCTTTTCTACGTCAGCCAGCCCATGCCACTTTTCCGGCAGCGGGCGAAGGGATTTACACAGCATGGCGAAATCGGATACTTCCAGAGTAAGCTCTCCCGACTTTGTTCGGAAAAGCTTTCCCTCTGCCCCGATAATGTCGCCGATATCAATATCCTGGAGAAATTCGTATCTCTCCTTGCCCAAAAGGTCATAGCGGAAAGAAAGCTGTATCTTTCCTGAGCTGTCGCGAATATCAATAAAGGACCTCCTACCCATAGAACGCTTGGCCATAATGCGGCCAGCCAGGGATATGTCCTGAGAGCTCTCACCTTGCTCCTCAAAAAGAGTTATTGCCTCTCGAATAGTGTGGCTGGGATGATAGGAATGGGGATAAGGGTCTATACCACGAGCCCGAATCCTGCTCAGGCTATCCAGCCGCTGTTCAGTTACACGTTCTAATCTGGACGTCATTAAAATTCAAAAACTAAACATCAAAACTCAAAACTTATTTTTGCCTTTTGCCTTTTAAATTTCCCTTTTCCTCACCAATCCCCAAGATTTCCTTAGCTTCTTCGGCCAGCCGCTTGGGCACCATTATTTTTACCTCGCCTAATCCATTTACTGTAAGCCCATAAACTAGACCGGCGCTCTCGTAGCTTAAGAGAGTTGGTATGCCTTCGCTCTCCAGCCGTCCCTGGATGATTTGCGCCTCCATTTGCCTGGCAGTGCAGATGGTAACCAATTGTCCCCTTGCAGACATAATTCTTGCCCTCGCTTATTTTAGCAGAAACTCCTATATTGTTGATAAAAGGGTTAACATTATATACAATTTGGCCTGTTGCCCGAAAGGCTCCATCATAAATCTAAATTTTGAAGGAGGGAAGGTGATTTGAATGCGCTTGCAAGACATCTGCTACTAGAACTAAAAATCTGCAATGAGGAGGTGCTAGATGACTTAGATTTTCTCAAAGATTGCCTTAATGAAGCGGCCATCCAAAGTGGTGCTACCGTAGTGGGCGAGTCCTTTTATCACTTCTCTCCCCACGGAGTGAGCGGAGTGGTCAATATCGCTGAATCACATATTTCCATTCATACCTGGCCAGAATACATGTACGCTGCCGTAGATGTTTTCACCTGTGGGGAGGATGTAGACCCTGAAAAGGCTGCTACATTGATCACAGAGAGGCTAGGGGCCCAAAGTCACTCCCTGATTGAGCTTAAAAGGGGAATTATGGAGGATAGCCAAGTTGGGTGTGCAAAATGAAGGATAGCGACCCAGATAAACATAGATGGTTCTCTGACCATATAAGCCCTGACCTTACTATGCTGCACAGCATTAAGGAGAGGATATATTCAGGCCGAACTAAGTTTCAGTCGGTAGATATCATCAATACGGGGAGCTTCGGTGTCTGTCTTATCCTCGATGGCAAAATTCAGTCCAGCGAGGCTGATGAATTTATTTATCATGAAGCTCTGGTACACCCAGCTATGCTTGCCCATGCCCAGCCAGAGAAGGTATTCATTGCTGGGGGAGGTGAAGGTGCGACCTTGAGGGAAGTCTTGGCGCATAAGACGGTAAAAAGAGCTGTCATGGTGGATATTGATGAAGAGGTTGTAGGGCTTTGTCGTCGCTTCTTGCCTTCCTGGCATCAGAATGCCTTCGATGACCCCAGGGCAGAGCTTCATTTTGCCGATGCCAGAAAATACCTGGAGGAAAGTAGCGACAAATTCGACGTCATCATTATTGACTTGGTTGACCCTTTGGAGGAAGGGCCAGCACGCTTGCTATACACTAAGGAATTTTACCAAACAGTTAGGCGAAAGCTAGAGCCCGATGGCATTATGTCAGTGCAGGCTGAATCTGCTGAATGGATGAACTTAGATAATTTCACCGCTATTGCTACTACCTTAGGAAGCGTCTTTCAGGTAGCTTGCCCCTACCAAGTCCAGGTGCCCTCCTTTCTGGGCTTGTGGGGCTTTGTCTCTGCTTCCCAAAGCATTGAGCCCCCCAAATTGACTGCCAAGGAAGTCGACACCAGAATTGCCACAAGAATATCAAAAGAGCTAAAATCCTACGATGGCCTCACCCACCAGGCTATTTTTACTATCCCCAAACATATTCGCCAACAGTTAGCTGCAAGCGAAAGAATCATCACTGACAAAGAACCTATCACTGCCTACTGAATCCCCCGCACAAATTATTTCTTTGCCGTTTCTAACTCTTCTTTACTTTTACTAATCTATTCTGATCAGTGGTAGCTAGACATAGACCGTCGATCTTTTTCCCATCAAATCCACTCAGGCAATCACTGGCAGCAGCTACAGCCATAGTAATGCTGTCCTCATCATGGGACACGAGAACATAGCCTTGGTTTGGTTTTCTATATTGGCCCCTTACTCCTATGGCACAAGCATGGGTGCCTCTCGCCAATCGGTTATGGGCACTACCTCCCCACCTTGTACCTCGTATATCTTTACTGATGCGGATCCCCTATGGTCCTCTTGGGCATAGGTTATCCCCTTACCCATACCATGGGGATCAAAATCCTTGAGAGTGTCCAGTGCATCTTTTACGGCACGACCGTCCAGGTTTTCATAACCCACCTCTTCTATCGCTCTCCTTATGGCTTCAATCGCCACAGGTGCCGACAATAGCGTAGAAGCACCATCCCCCTGCGTATCTATCTCACCACGATACCTCATATACATATCTGTCAAGAATGGCACTTCTTCATACCAGGGAGCGCCCCTCGCAGCGAAATAGCCCTCAGCAGTAGGCCCCAATGCCTCGAGCAGTGATATTGACTGGCTATTTTCGTAGCCACCAAAGCGTATCTTGCCTGTAATTCCTAGCCTCTCAGCATCCTTCATGACTGGCACAACTGTTACCCACATAGAGGAGATATAAATAAAATCCACCCCTCTCTCAGATAGCCTCAACAATTGAGGAGAGGTATCGAGGGGCATTATAGGAACGATTTCCATTGGCAGCATCTCCATGCCTATGCTCTCACCATACTTTATCCCCTGCACTTCTACCGCTCTGCCGTACGGCGTATCAGTGCCCATGAAGACTACCCTAGGAGGGCGTTCCTCATCCCAATTCCCCATAATCCAGTCAGCCAGGACGGCGAATCTCTCCGGTTCAGTAGGATAGAAGGCATAAATCCAGCCTGGAGGATACATCATAGCTTCTGTTGCGGCCATCGAGATGGCAGGAATCTCATCCTTCTCGCACCTTGGCTTTAACACCTCGGCTGATGTGGGGTTATATATGTATAGGAAAACCACGCCACGCTCAACAAAGCGCTGGTAGGCGCTAATTGACTTAGGTATCTCCATTGAATCGTCTGCCCATATCAATTTGATGGTGACTCCAGGTGGGAGACTCAATCCAGGGATGCCCACTTCTTCAAAATATCGAAGGTAATCGATTGTATTCCTCAATCCATACTGCGAAGGGCCAGAGGCAGCCCCGGTAATAGGGCCTATAAGTCCGATTTCTACCACCTTTTTCTCTCCTGCATCTGGCATGGCACAGGCAGCAAGCAGAAGTACTGCCACCAACCCCAGCACCGATATAATCCAGAGTCCCTTTTTCGGCACAATCTTGCCGTTCATCTTATACCTCCCATAGTTTTATTGGCTCAGCCATTTTTCATGTGCATAAATCTTACTACTTTCTGACTATCCTGCATACTGCGGCCTTGAGTGCCAGGATACTATGGCGATATAACTTAAGCAACTTTTAAATCGTTAGGTCTCTTTAATGTCAGTGATTTTCATAGAATCTTGGGATAGCTGACCTTAGCTCTAGCTCTGCGTTTATCCACTAGGCTTGACAGACTCTGTAACCAAGCCTATTATTAACAAACGGTCTACTATCTTGAGGGCATCGGCGAGTTCAGCGCCTATATGCAGAGCATGACTATGAAATTACCGACCCTAAGCCAAAGAACTATCTTGTCATTCTATGGGCAGTAGACATCTGAGCTAGGGGGCAACGGAAGTAAGAAAAGTGGAGAAGGGTGAAGTAATTATCGATGAAGGTTTTTGCACCGGCTGTGGCTATTGTGTGGTAGCTTGTAAGCGGGGCTGTTTGGAGATTACCGGGGAGAAGGTAGACGCTAGGGGCTTTTCAAAACCCGTTGTGGTCAAACCCGAAGAATGTAATGCCTGTGGGAATTGCGCAATCGTGTGTCCTGCGTTTGCTATTGAAGTCTATGCACTCACAACAGCCTAGGATCGGGTGTCCTTGATTATCAAAGGAGACGATATTTGGTGTCGGAGAAGCTGTTCGTTATAGGTAATGAGGCAGTAGGCTGGGGGGCTCTAATGGCAAATTGTGATGCTTTTTTTGGTTATCCTATCACCCCTCAGAATGAGATCGGCGAGTGGTTTGCCCGGGAATACCCTGTGAGGGGGAAGATTTTCCTCCAGACAACTTCTGAAGTCTCGACAATAAATATGCTCTATGGGGGGGCAGCCTGTGGAGTTAGGGTTATGACAGCGACATCGAGTCCCGGGTGGGCACTGATGCAGGAGACCATGTCTCATATGGTGGATGCCGAGCTTCCTGCCGTGGTAGTGTTGGTGCAAAGGGGTGGGCCGGGGCAAGGCACAACTAGACAGGCTCAGATGGACTACTTTACAGCCACTCGGGGTGGGGGGCAGGGTGGATACAAGAACATCGTCCTTTGCCCAGCCTCGGTTCAGGAGACCCATGACTTGGTCCAACTGGGTTTTTTTCTGGCCGATAAATACCGTAACCCGGTGGTAGTGTTGACAGACGCCGTTATTGGTATAACTGCGGAAAATCTGGAAGTTGAGAGGATTGAGTTTGGCTCTCTGCCGGCGAAGGACTGGGCGATAAGAGGCCTAGATAACCAACCGGACGGGCAGCGACGCCTCCTCACATGTTCTCAGGGCTATGGACCGCTCCTGACTCATCCAGACTTCCTGTCACTTCTAACCGCACTGGACAAGAAATACAAAATGATGACCGAGGCAGAACTGAGGTACGAAACTCAGCAGGTTGAGAACGCTGAACTAGTTTTGGTTGCTTATGGCTATCTCTCCAGAGTTTGCCGTGAAGCCCTGGAAATGGCTCGAGATGAGGGAATGAAGGTGGGGCTGATTCGATTAATCACCGCCTGGCCCTTTCCATATCAGATGGTCAGGGAAAAGGCTGAAAAAGGGAGCAAATTCCTGGTGGTTGAAGATAGTCTGGGGCAGATGGTAGAGGATGTCAAATTGGGTGTTGAAGGCAAAAGTGAGGTTTTTTTCTTGGGGACATTTGCTCGCCATCTACCCACAGAGACGGGGCTAATATTTCCAGAGAGGGTGGTGGAAGAGATAAGGAGGATTCTATGAGTGAGATAACTGAGAGAAAGCTGGTTCGGAGCTGGCCAAAGTTATTTTGGAGGCTTGGCATAATGGTAGCATGTCCCGGTTGTCAATATGGGATTGCTGCCAGACTCTTTTGTGAATCCATTGAGGAAATGGGTATTGAAGGGATGACAATCGGCGTTGCCGGAATCGGCTGTCATTCGGGGGCCATGGTGCTGATACAGACCGACTGGCTTCAAACTGCCCATGGGCGTGCTTGTGACGCAGCAACGGCTATCAAACGTCTTTCTCGGGGTAAGCTGATAGTATTTACCTGGCAAGGGGACGGCGATGCACTCGCTATTGGAACCGAGAGCACCATTCATGCAGCAGTTCGTGGGGAGCGTATCACGGTTATCATGATTAATAATGGAAATTTTGGCACCACCGGCGGGCAAATGGCGCCCACCACATTGATTGGACAGAAGACGACCACTACACCTTATGGGCGAGACCCAAAGGTGGAAGGCTATCCTTTTTACGCTCCTGAATACATGGCAGTTATGAAGGGGGTTGCTTATACTGCCCGGGGTGCGCTCAATACCGCCGCAAACTGCAAGCGAACCAAGGACTATATAAAGAGGGCGCTTCAAAAGCAAATTGATGATGTTGGTTTCAGCTACGTCGAGATACTCTCCGCCTGCCCCCCTGATTGGCACCTGACTCCCCTGGAATGCCAGGAACGGATTGAAAAGGAGGTAATCCCTGCTTTCCCTTTGGGTGAGTTCAAGAATGTTGATTGCCTTGAATAGGCTAAGAAGTAATTGAGGAGCGGTAATGCCAGGAGCAAACGAGAAACATATGGTGATAGCAGCCGGGATCGGCGGTAGTGGTGTTGTCTGGGTTGGCACGCTAGTAGCTCGAGCTGGCTTGCGGAAATACGAGTATGCAACCAGATTCCCCAATTTCTCCGCTCAGATGCGGGGTGGGCCCTGTGAGTGTACGGTCATTCTGTCAGAAGCCCCCATACTCAGTCCTTTAGTGGCTAAAGGGGATGTCTTGCTTATCCTCAATAACTCCCAACTTCCGTTCTTTCAAGAAAGGGTACGTTCTGGTGGTGTAGTCATACTGGAGAGCACCGGGCTGAAGACAAAGATTGAGAGGAATGATGTGGGTTTGTTTGAGATCCCGGCCATAGAAATAGCTGCCAGCATGGGTAGCACTCTTGTGTCTAGTATGATCCTCCTCGGAGCTTACGTCCGGGCAACAAATATTTTCCCCCCAGAGTTCATTGAGAGGGAACTTGAGGCAAGATTTGGCATTGTCGAGACTGGAGTGAGCGCCTTGGGAAAGGAAGCCTTGCTAACCCAAAATGTAGAGGCCTTCAGACGGGGACTTGAGCTCGCAAAGAGAAAAGGGTGAGCAGAGGACCAGGGATGGCCAAGGGGAGAATAATTATCAACGAGGCAAATTGCTTAGGTTGTGGTTACTGCGAGAAATTCTGTTCCCGAGGATGTATTTTAATACCAGGGGATAAGTTTAGCCCCCAAGGGTACTTGCTACCTGTCTTCGCTAATCCTGACCGGTGTAACGCTTGCGGAGTTTGCAACTGGATGTGCCCCCATTTTGCTATTGAGGTCTATGAATATATTGAGAACTAAGGTACTGGGTCAAGCTAGAAGTCAGGGGAGATGGGTTCTGGGTATTCCTATGGCTCACCTGGGAGGTTCATTTGGTAGAGAGAATGCTTGTTCAGGGGAATGAGGCGGTTGGCTGGGGGGCTTTAAAGGCTGGCTGCGATGCTTTCTTTGGCTATCCCATAACCCCACAAAACGAGATTCCAGAATGGTTTTCCCGAGAATTCCCTAAGAGGGGGAAGATTTTTGTTCAATCACAATCTGAAGTCGCATCCATAATGATGGTTTATGGGGGTGCCGCTGCCGGTTTTAGGGTGATGACTTCGACCTCGAGCCCCGGTTGGGCATTGATGCAGGAAGGGATGTCTCATCTGGCTGCTGCTGAACTCCCTTGCATTATAGTCCTGGTGCAAAGGGGTGGGCCGGGGCAGGGTAGCATTAGGCATGCGCAGATGGATTATCTCTGCACCACCAGGGGAGGCGTTGGGGGTTATAAGAACATCATCCTAGCCCCAGATTCAGTACAGGAGACACATGACTTAGTGCAGCTAGCCTTTTATCTGGCTGACAAATACTGTAATCCGGTGATATTGCTCTCAGATGGCATACTGGGTTTAATCAGAGAATCCCTGGAGATTAAGACCATAGACTTTGGTCCGTTGCCTGAGAAAGATTGGGCAGTGAGAGGACGAGAAAGGCACAAGGACAAGAACTTCCGTTTCGTTCATTCCGGCGTCGGTACTGCTGCTGTTCTAACTCGAGGATATCCGAATTACATCTCTTGGTTAGAGCATATGGCTGACAAATATGAGCAAATGGAATCTGAACTCAAGTACGAGAGTTATCAGGCTGAGGATGCTGAGCTGTTCTTGGTCGCCTATGGATATCCTGCCCGGGTCTGTAAGGAGGCGGTCAACATGGCTCGGGCTGAGGGCCTCAAGGTGGGACTTTTTCGACCGATAACCCTGTGGCCCTTCCCCTATCAAGTAGTTAAAGGAAAAGCCGAATCAGGAGGCAATTTTCTGGTAGTTGAGGACAGTCTAGGGCTGATGGTGGAGGACGTCAGAATGGCAGTTCAAGGGCAAGCCGAGGTTCATTTCCTGGGCATGCAGAGTCGTCATTTACCCACCGATGGGGGGATGATCCTTCCCAGCAGAGTCCTTGAGGAGATAAGGAGACTATCAACAGGCGAGGAGGGATGAAAACAGAAAAGGTCTGGGCGGCACCAAACGTGCTAGTATTTTCACCACCTTGCTCTGGATGCCAGTACTGGACTATTGGTCGTATCATCGCCGAGGTTCTGGAGGAACTGGATATTGACGGCAGAGCCATTGCGGTTATGGGCATTGGTTGTAACGGGTATGTATCAAATCCGCTCAACATTGACAGGGTACTTGGGGCTCATGGGCGTCCTCCTGATACGGCTACTGCTATCAAGCGCCTCTCCCCGGATAATATCGTATTCACTATCCAGGGGGATGGCGATTGTATGGCTATTGGAGCTGATTCCTTCATTGGCGCCTTAATTCGCGGTGAGAAGTTCACCATAATTATGTGCAATAACGCCAATTATGGGACCACCGGGGGGCAGCTGGCACCTACTACCTTAACAGGCCAAATAACCTCTACCACCCCTGATGGCCGAAGCGTTATCACGGAGGGGTACCCGGTACATACCGCTGAACTGGCCGCCACATTCAGGGGGGTAGCCTACAGTGCCCGTGGTGCAGTCAACAACCCGGCTAATTACCAGCGCACCAAGAAATACCTCAAGGCTGCCTTCCAAACGCAGGTAGACCATATTGGTCTCAGCTTTGTTGAGGTGCTCTCAGCCTGTCCGACTAACTGGCACCTAAGTCCTGTGGAATCCCTGATGTGGATAGAAGAGAAGATGATTCCCGAGTTTCCCCTGGGCGAATTCAAAAACGTGGATAAGATCGACTAGCAATCCTTAGTTGATGGAGGAGATGTTCATGGAACGAAAAGCACCTTCAAGAGCCGAGGTACTGATAGCTGGGCTCGGTGGTATGGGGGTGCTTACGGCAGGACAACTGCTCTCCGGTGCAGCTCTCCGAGCTTACAAACACGTCTCCTACCTTCCCTCCTATATGGAGGCTATGCGGGGTGGACTTTGTGAGTGCACCGTTATCTTCTCCGACGAGGAGATTGCCTCACCAATACTGGACCAAGCCCAGACGGTCATGATCTTCGACAGCTCCCAATTCAAAGCCTTTGAGTCACGAGTACGCCCTGGCGGAGTCATCATCATAGAGAGCGCTGGATTGAGAGAGGAGCCGGAAAGGAGAGACTTCAAGCTACTACAGGTTTCAGGGCTGGAGATAGCTGTTACTATGGGTAGCAGCGTAATCAGTAATCTGATTCTGCTTGGAGTTTACGTCGGCTTAATCAAATCAGTCCCTGCTGACCTTGTCGAGGAGGAACTGGAGAAGAGATACAAGCCCAGAGAGGCACTACTGAAGCAAAATAGAGAGGCCTTCAGGCGGGGACTTGAGCTGGCAAAGACTGTAGGAAGATAGACTTCCTTGTTGGAGGAAGGATAGAAAAATGCCTCCC
>Ga0180432_10001364_pt1 | contig 38812 bp, 28 predicted proteins | sample SS_ome_10_FD_132414 | JGI IMG/M metagenome (GOLD analysis project Ga0180432, IMG submission 132414) | Hypersaline lake sediment archaeal communities from the Salton Sea, California, USA - SS_1_MS_2 metaG | ecosystem: Environmental > Aquatic > Non-marine Saline and Alkaline > Hypersaline >... | reverse complement strand
GGTCGAGGGTCATCGTCTGGCGCTGGTGGCCGCGGCGGTGGGCGTGGCGGCCCTGCTGGTCGGCTTCCCACTCCCGGAACCGGCCTTCGGTAGGGAAGCCGACCAGCAGGGCCGCCACGCCCACCGCCGCGGCCACCAGCGCCAGACGATGACCCTCGACCAGGTAGGCTACGACGGCGAACAGGGCGCCGCCCTCGAGGACCGCGGATCGGATGATGGTGCCGGTGCTGAAAAGCCCGGTCAGGCTGCTGGGAGGCGCTTCGGGGGACGCGGTCGGGCGCCCGGGGGGTCCGCCTGCCGTGGGATCGCCGGCCAGTCGCCGCCGGCCGCTCGCGGCCACGACGCCCGCCACCACGGACCCGGCCACCAGCGACACCAGCACCCAGGCCAGGGCCAGGTAGGTCAGCAGCACGTGGTCGCCCGGAGCCGAGTCAGCCGTTTGGGGACCCGCAGCGACCGCCACGGCCAGAAACGCCAGGCAGCCGATGACCATGGCCCCCACGATGACCTGCAGCGTGCGGACGGGCCCCATCGGTGTCCTCCGCGGCCCGGTATCCTCCATTCTCTCGATCCTCGCCAAGACGGTGTCCCTTGTCCCCCGGGGCAAGCCGGCGGCGGTGAAGGCGCCCGCCGCCTCAGTGCTCCTTGCCGAGGTAGTCCCGCTTCTCGGTGCCCACCCGGACACGGTCCCCGTTCTTGATGAACAGCGGCACCTGGATCACGATCCCGCTGCTGACCCTCGCCTCCTTCTGCACGTTGCTCGACCCGCCGGTGTGCTCCACCGGGGCGGTGTCCACCACCTCCAGCACCGCCACCGGCGGAAGCTGGATCAGGACCACCTGCCCCTCGACGGTCAGGAAGCGGTAGGTCTCCTCCTCCACCAGGAAGGGAATGCTGTCGCCGAGCTGCTGCTCGCCCAGGGCGTACTGCTCGAAGGACTCGGTGTCCATGAACACCCGTTCCTGGCCCGCGGCGTAGAGGTATTGCAGATGGCGCGTCTCGCTGGGCACCTCCTCGATGCGGCCCAGTTCGTCGAGCGTCCGCTCGGTGGCGCGCCCCCCGCCCAGGGCCCCGAGCTTGACGTGCACGGTGGGCTTCTGCTTGCCGGTCTGGGCGACCCGGTAGTCCAGCACCGTGTAGACGTGGCCCTGGTGCCGCAGAACCATCCCCTTGTGCAGTTGTTCCGTGACGGACATGGCGTACCTCCGCAGGCCGGTGGAAGTGAAATGCTGCTGGAGAGTCTCTCCGAAACGGAGGGGTCCGTCAATTCCGGGTGTAACGGCCCGCCAACGGCGCACCGCATCGAGCCGCGGGTGGAGCACGGACCGCCGCGCGGGCAGAGGTGGCGCGGACACACCCGCCCGGGTGGCCCTCCCGGGCCGCGGATCAGGGGGAGCACGGCTCGGGAGGCGGCGAACTAGGCGTTCATGTCCTTCCAGCGCTTGGCCATCTGGCCGAAGATCAGCAGGGCGATGGCGGCCACCACCCCGATTGCGGCGAAGGGGATCCAGACCTTGTACTGCGGGTGATACGTCTCCCAGAGAATCCGGGTGGCCTCCATCCCGTCAACGCCGAGCACCTCGGTCAGCTTGGCGAAAGCCTCCGTCCGCGGGACCCCCGCGGCGGCCTCCAGCGTCCCCGTGGAGCCGTCCCAGGTCTTGCCCTGCCCGAAGGGGGTATGCTGCATCAGGTATTTCAGCGCCAGGGTCGCCTTCTCGCCGAAGCTGCCGTAGACGTGCCCGGCGATGTACGACCCGATGCCCACGCCCACGCCGATGGGGATGTTCACGTAGCCCAGGTAAAGTCCCTTCTTGCCCGGCGGAGCGATCAGGCCCAGGTACTCGTTCTTCTTCGGGCCGGTCAGCATCTCGCCCATCGAGAAGCAGAAGATACCCAGCAGCAGGATCCAGCCGTTGCCGGTCATGCCGGCCACCAGCACGCCCGTGGTCGCCACCAGCATGCCCAGGAACATCGCCGACAGCGTGCGCAGCTTCCGCACCATCCACGAAACCGGCACCATGAAGGCCACGATCAGCAGGGCGTTCAACGAGATCAGGACCTGCTGCGGCACGCGCTCCAGCCCGCGGTCTCCCATCTCCTTCCAGGAGTCGAAGGGCACGTGCGCCGCCAAGGCCGAGCTGTCCACCCAGTCCTCGATGAAGTTCGGCTGGAGGTCCCAGAGCTGGTACATCATCAGCCAGAAGCAGGACATGATCGCCAGCCAGATGATCAGCCGCGGCTCCGCGATGTTGACGATGGTCCTCTTGAGCACCTGCAAGGGGCTTTCCGTCTTGGACGCCCCGGAAGCCACGTCCTTGAAGGTGAAGAGCATCAGGTAGTTCATGGCCGTGCAGGCGGCACAGAAGAGGAACACCCTGCGCCAGCCCTCCGTGCCGTGGGCAGCGCCCAGCAGCAGCGGCGAGACGTAGTGCCCGATCACCGACCCGACGTTCACGATCCAGTAGAAGATCCCCCAGCCCAGCGACGAGTTGTCCTTGCTGAGCTGGTGGGCAATGGTGCCCTGGAGACCCGGCTTGAAGAAGGCCGTGCCGATGGCCAGCACGATGATGCCGGCGAAGAAGCCGTAGTAGCTGTGCAGGAAGGCCATCATCAGATAGCCGGTGATGTTCATGGTCACCGAGAAGAAGATCACCCGCTTGTAGCCGTAGCGGTCGGCGTAGCCGCCCGTCACCATGGGCAGGAAGGACTGGAAGATCGCCCACCACATGTAGATCCAGCCCTTCGTTTCCTGGGGCAGGTGCAGGCCGCCGGGCTCGGTGGCCTGGCAGATGTAGATGGGGGCGATGGGCCGGAGCGTGTAGTAGGCCAGCCGCTCCCACATCTCGATCACGTTGCACAGCCAGTACGTGGTCCCCAGCGGTTTCCTGCGGGGTTCCTTGGCAGCAAAGCTGCTGTCGGAGGAGGTCTGGTCGCCCATGTTTGCTCCTGTTCTCGGTCTGATCCGGCGGTGGCGTCTGCGGCCTGTTCCTGCCGATCCGGCCTGCGGCTCCCTATGCGTTCATGTCCGCCCAGCGACGGGCCATGCGTCCGAAGATGGCCAGGGCGATGGCGGCGATGACGCCGATACTGGCGAAGGGGATCCACACCTTGTACTGCGGGTCGTACCGCTCCCACAGCAGTTGGGTCGCGGTCTGGGGCGAGCGGTTGACCTCGGCCGCCACCTGGGCCCGGGCCTCGAAGGGGTTGAGGCCCAGCAGCCGGGCGGCCTGCTCGGGCGTTTGCGTCCAGTCTTTGGCGCCCAGGACCTCCTGGACATCGCTCTGCTGGTCGGCGAGCTTGGCGTAATCGATGCGGCCGTCCAGCTTCCCGGCGGCCGCGGCCCGGGCGGATTCGTCGGTCTCGATCATCTCCCGGAGGAAGCCGACGTCCTCCGTCCAGTTCCGCATCGCCACGGCCAGGAAACGCTGGTGCGGCAGGCCCGCCAGGTAGACGTACGCCCGCTGCGCCGGCTCGGCGCCGGGCATGTCCAACCTCGCCAGGGCGGCCTCGACGTCGGCCTCGTTGGCCCCCAGGGCGGCGCTGAGCGCGGCGAACGACTTGGTACGCCCGATGCCCACCCGCTCGGCCAGTTCCTCGGTCGGATCGTTGAACTGCATGGTGGCCACGGCGCGGGCCACCAGGTCCGTGCCCTGGGCGAGGTACTCCAGGGCCAGGTTGTTCCGCGTCTCCGGCGTATCGCCGAACTCGGTCCACAGCCTCTCGACGACCTGAGAGACGTCTGCCTGTTCCTCGGCGGGCAGCCCCTCGTTGACCTCGCCGCGAACCAGGCCGAGCACCTCGGTCGCGTTGAGATCCGCCGCCTTGTCCTTGTAGGCCGGCCGGCGGGCGAGGTACTGCCGCCCGAGGTTGACGATCTGGCCGCGGTCGTTGCGGAAGAGACCCTGCAGCGTGGCCGCCGCCGTGCCGGCCTCCTGGCCCAGGTGTCCGCAGGCCGCCCGGAACGCCCCCTCCGGCTCCACCCCGGCCAGCTCCGCCGCCTTGTCCAGCGAGTCGCTCCAGTCGATGGACTTCACCGCCCGGGCCACCAGGGCACTGTCCTGCCCCAGATACTTCAGCGCCAGACCCGCCTTCTCCCCGTAGTTGTCGTAAACCACCCCGGCGATCAGCGAGCCCAGGCCGACGCCCACCCCCACCGGGATGTTGACGTAGCCCAGATAAAGCCCCTTCTTGCCGGGCGGGGCGATCAGGCCCAGGTATTGGTTCTTCTTGGGTCCGGTCAGCATCTCGCCGAACGAGAAGCAGGTGATGCCCAGCACCAGGATCCAGCCGCTGCCGGTCAGCCCGGCGATGAGCACGCCGGTCGTCGCCATCAGCATGCCCATCATCATGGCCGACAGCGTCCGCATCTTCCGGACCAGCCACGAGACGGGCACCACCAGCAGGATGATCAGGACGGCGTTGTAGGCCGTCAGGATGATCTGCTGCGGCACCCGGATCAGGCCGCGGTCGCCGTATTCCTTGAAGAAGTCGTACCGCAGGTGATCCGCCACCATCGAGCTGTCGATCCAGTCCTCGATGAAGTTCGGGTGCAGGTCCCAGAGCTGGTACATCATCATCCAGAAGCAGGACATGATCAGCAGGAAGGCCGGCAGCCGGAGCTGCCAGGTGAAGGTTCCGCCCCGCAGCCAGACGGCCAGGTGCGTGCCGCCCAGGATCAACGCCACGCCCGCGTACCACCATTCCTTGAAGACGATGACGATGACCAGTCCGGCCAGGGCGACGGCGATGCCCAGCGGCCCGCGGACCGGGTGCAGCGTCCCCCCGCGGAACCAGAAGTACCAGATGTTCTCCACCGTCGTGCCGAACACTCTGATCAGGCTGCGGCTCTTGTCCGCGCCCGAGGGCACGTCCCTGAAGGTGAGCAGCAGCAGCAGGTTGCACGCCGTGTAGCCCGCCGACACCAGGAAGAGGTTCTGCCAGCCCTCGGCGCTGTGCGGCTTGCCCAGGATGACCGTGGCCAGCAGCGGACCGCCCGCCGCCCCGATGTTCACCACCCAGTAGAAGATGCCCCAGCCGAGGGACGAGGTCTCCTTGGTCAGGTTCTGGGCGATCGAGCCCTGCAGGGCGGGCTTGAAGAAGGCCGTACCGGTGGCCAGCACCAGGATTCCGGCGAAGAAGCCGTGGTAGCTGTGCAGGTAGGCCATCAGCAGGTACCCGACGACGTTGGCGCTGATGGCGCCGACCAGCACACGCTTGTAGCCGTAGCGGTCGGCGATGCCGCCGGTGAACATGGGCAGCCAGGACTGGAGGATGGCCCACCAGGCGTAGATCCAGCCCTTGTGCAGGGCCGTCAGGTGCAGGCCGCCCGGCTCGGTGGCCTGCATGATGTAGATGGGCACCACGCCGCGGACGCCGAAGTAGGCCAGCCGCTCGAACATCTCGATGATGTTGAGCATCCAGTAGGTGTGGCCGAAGGGGTGGCGGGCGGGCGGCGTCTCGATCGGTTCGGGAGGCTTCGTCGGGGTGTCCGTTGTCATGTTCCCTCCCGCCGCAGATACAGTGCCGCCGGTTCGGTCGGCCCGCTGCCGACCGCTGTGGGTGGGCTCGCCGTCGCTGGGGGGAACCCGCCGCGGCAGATGCAGACGCAGGTTACGGCCTCCCTGCCGCGGTGGTCACCTGGCGCCGCTGTGGGAAGGAATCCGTGTCGCCCGGAGGACGCCGTTGGGACCGGCTCGTTGGGCCAGAGTCTTGCAGAAGCCGCGCGGCGCGTCAACCGCGGCCGACCAGGGCGTAGACGCCGTCCCAGACGAGCACCTTGGCGCCGGCCACGGTCAGGGCCACCCGGTAGAGCAAGCGGAAGTGCTCCTCCGAAACGAAACGCAGCAGCCGCTTGCCCAGCAGCGTGCCCGGGATGACCACGACCGCCATGACCAGCGTGATCCCGCCCAGCCGGGCGTAGTCGATGGACCGCACGGCCAGGAAGACCGGGATCTTGGCCAGGTGGAGCGCCATCTGGCAGACGGCCTTGGTGGCGATGAGCCGTTCCTTGACGAAGTCCCGGCGGGCGAAGAGCGGAGCGATCAGCGGTCCCACCGCCCCCACGGTGAGGGCGGCCGTGCCCGCCACCGCCCCCAGCAGCGGGAACTCCCACCACCGCCCCGCGGCGGACGCCTTCCTGCCCTTGGGCAGGTACGCCGCCACCAGGATGTACAGCCCCACCGCCATCTTCAGGTAGGGCTCGCTTCTCTCCGGCGGGCCTGACGCCAGCAGCAGCCCGCTGCCGAGGGCCAGGCCCGGAGCGGATCCGAGCAGGAACCCCCCGAACGTTCGCCAGTCGACATGCCGGAGGAACGCCAGCATCCGCGTCGAGTTGCTGGCCAGTTGAACGGTCGCGTGGGTGGGCACCGCCTCGGCGTGAGGCAGGAAGCAGAACAGCGTGGCCAGCAGGAGCATGCCCCCGCCCATCCCGATGAGGCCGGACAGCAGGGCGGTGGCGAAGGCGGCCACGATCAGGACGGTCGCTGCACTCATGCCGCCGGCATGCTAGACGATCCGCCCCCGGCTGGCCAAAGAGGGGGCGGTGGATCGGCCCGACGAAAGCGGCCCGACTCGAGTCCTCGAGCCGGGCCGGTGGTCTGGCGAAGGATGGTGGGCTTCTACCCGATGAGCACGCGCTCCGCCTCGGCGAGGTCCGTGTGCAGGCTCTCGATCAGCTCCTCGCGCAGGTCCAGGCTGATGCCCTGGATCTCGAACAGCTCCTCGATGCCGGGTGAGCCTCCGGAGGTCACGTAGAAGCCGAGCTTCTCCTGGCAGCAGAGGGCGTCGGCGAGCTGAATGGTGTAGCCCAGCGTCTGGAGCTCGTTGCTCAGCCGCTCGGGAAAGTGGTGGAAGCCGACCACGGCCCGCAGGTGGCGCGGGAATTTCCACTTGGTGGTCAGGGCGTCGCCGAACGCCTGGTGATCGGCGCCGATAATCTGGTTCTCCAGATCCAGGAAGCTGCCCTCGCCCTTGGAACAGCGGGTGATGACTTCCTTGAGCTTGTCGGGGGCGACCTGGCGTTCGACCAGGATGCCGATGTCGTGGATCAGGCCGGCCAGGAAGACTTCGTCCATGACGGCCTGCTGGCCCGCGGCCTTGCTGAGCAGTTTGGCCGCCACCCCCACGGCCACGCTGTGCCGCCACAGGTCCTTGGCCGTGAACTGCTCCGACATTCGCCCGCTCTTGAACAGCCGGGCGATGGACGCGGCCACCGCGATGTTCTTCACCGCCGACATGCCCAGCAGCACGATGGCCCGGTCCACGCTGGCGATCTGGCCCGGCAGACCGTAGAAGGCGGAGTTGACCACCTTGAGCACCTTCGCCGAGAGGGCCGGGTCCGTCTTGATCACGCCGTGCAGATCGCGGGCGGTGCTGTTGGGATCCTCGACCAACTCGATGATCTTGACGGTCACCTCCGGCAGGGTGGCGATGTCGCCGATGGTCGCCAGCGCCCGGGTAACCACGCTGTTTTCGCCGTGGGCCGTTTGAACAGTCATGTGTTCGTCCCCAAACCGCCGGAGACCTCTCGAGAAAGTGGTCCCGCCGGCGTCTGCGTATTTCATCGTCGGGTCCCGGTCGGTTCTTGAACCCGAAAACGGCGCGCAATCGGCGGGTCCGATAAACCCCCGGCCCAGCGGAAGGGCCCGGCCGGCTTTAACAGGAACACCCCGCGGCGGCGGGCTCACCACCGGCCGGGGACCTCGCCGCCGCCGCCGCGGTGAGATCCGGGCGGCGAGTCCGCACTTCGAAACGCAGCACGCGCCCCAGGCTGTGCAGCGCCAGCAGGACGACAACAGGATAAACCTCGTAATAGTCCCGCAGCTCGTTGAGGAAGCCGAACAGCGCGGTCAGCACCACCAGCGGCACCGCGATCCACAGGGCCTGCCGCAGGAAAAGGGGCTTCTCGCTCCAGCGGTAGAACACCAGCAGAGCGAACCCGCCCCAGGCGAAGATGCCGTAGAGCGGGTAGGTGTCGATCAGGGCGAGGTTGTGGTCGAAGAGATGGACCTCGACGAAGGAGCCGGGGTTGTCCCGAAACACCAGCGAGAGGCCCGTCTTGATGCCTGCGAACAGCCCGAGCTGGGCGGCCAGCAGGGCCAGATACCGCTTGCGGGGCAGGCGCGCGCGATCAAAGCAGTGCACCGCAAACACCACGGCCAGCAGAACGGCTGTCTCCTTGTTGACACAGGCCGCCGCGTAGAGCGGCAGGTACCAGCCCCACTTCCGCCGGCACATGCCCGCCAGGCCCAGGGTGAAGAGGAACAGGGCGGGGAAATCGTACACGTAGCTGTAATAGTGAAAGAACTGGGTCAGCCCGAGCAGCGCTACCAGCAGGAAGGCATCCTGTATCCTCCGGGGCACTTCGTATACCGCGACCAGCAGGTACCGCAGGGCCCACACGAATCCCCACAGGCAAAGACACATCAGCACCGTGGCGATGAGATACTCGGTCAGGTATTCGGTTTCCCAGCCGAGCAGCCGGCACAGGTCGGCCGCCCACTGCCGCTCGCCCAGTGAGAGGCTCAGCTCCGCCCGGGTCTCCGCGGGTACGGCCGACGCCAGCAGCCGGACCGAGGTGGGCAACAGCGTCCGATACACGAAGGGCCGCCAGGCGGTGCCGTACACCATGTCGGCGAACATGGCCCGGGCGTAGCCGTTGATGCCCGGCTTGTACAGGAACACGAACAGCACCACCGCGGTAAGCGTGGCACAGGTACACAGGTAGCCCAGCCGGTACGCGGACAAGCGTCGTTGCCTGGAGAGCATGCCGGCTACACCTCCCGGGTCCTGGCCCGCCCTGTGGTGAACGCGTCGCGCCGCGCCCGGGAATCGGGTCGGCCGATTCCGCGGAACGAACCAAGGCTGCAGCCGGAACGCAACGCCTGCGCCGACAACGGCAGCGCCCGCGGCGCGGCGATCATAGCCGGCGCGGCCTTCACGAAAAAGTGCGTCGCGGGCCGCCGCGGGTCCGCTGAGCAGGCCCGGCCGGCGGGGCGCAGCCTACAGGGTCGGTTGGGGGAAGTGCTTCACGAACGCTGCCCGCACCCGCTCGTCGGTCAGGAACTCGTAGAGATCCTGGCCGCCGATGGCGATGGGGTTGAGTCCGGACCGCTCCACGGCTTCGGAGTACTCCATGGCCCGCCCGATCACGGCACGCATGTGGGCACAGTGGCAGCTCTCGTTCAGCCAGTTGCGGGCGTTCTCGATGTCGCTGATGTCAGACATCCTCTGGTCGCTCCCTTCGTCCTGGGCGAGTTGACGCGCGGCGTGTTTGCGCTTGGCGAGTTCGGGGCATCCCCAGCCCTCGGTCATGGTTCGGACTCCTCGAACGCGAGGCCCTCGGTCCGGTTGCGACGCGGCAGGACGGGCTGGTGGCCGGGACCACCCCACGCGTGCCGCGCTCGCGGACACTTAACCCATCATACCCGCCGTGCACCCCGCTTGTCATCCCGGCAGGCGTTCTCCGGCCCAGGCGGGGCCCGGAACCCGCCCGCGTTGACAGGGCCGAAGCCCCTCTCTACGATCCAGCATGCTGACCCGCTGTCGCAGGAACACCCCCGGGATTCGCCGTGCCGGAATCTCCGGGGTGGTGCCCGCGTCGTCCTCTTACCCCACCGTGCCGCGAACATGACCAGCGACTTTTTCCCGACCGCCCGCATCCTCCTGATCGTCGGCAACTACGGCTCCGGCAAGACCGAGGTGGCCGTCAACCTTGCCATCCAGCTTGCCCGGCGCGGCCGGGTGGCCATCGCCGATCTGGACATCGTCAACCCCTACTTCCGCTGCCGCGAGGCGCGGGAGGAGATGCAGTCCTTCGGCATCCGGGTGATCAACCCGGAGGGCGACTTCCACGCCGCCGACCTGCCCATCATTCTCCCGGAGATCCGGGGCAGCATTCAGGACGGCGACGGGACGCTGATCTTCGACGTCGGCGGCGACGATGTGGGGGCTCGGGTGCTCAGCTCTCTGGCCGACCTGCTGAGTGTCGCGTCCTACAGCATGCTCCAGGTCATCAACGCCCGCCGTCCCTTCACCGGAGACGTGGAGGGCTGTCTGCGCATCCGCAGCGAGATCGAGGCCGCCTCCCGATGCCGCATCACGGGTCTCATCTCCAACACCCATCTGCTGGAGGACACCAGCGCCGACATCGTTCGCGAAGGCTATGACCTTGCCCGGCAGGTGGGGCAGGCCGCGGAGCTGCCCGTGGCCCTGGTCACCGCCAACGAGGAGTTGCGGGGCGAGATCATCGCCGAGGAGATGAGTTGCCCCGTGCTCTGGCTCCAGCGGCGGATGCTCCCGCCCTGGAAGCTCCGGACGATGACCGATCGGGCCCAGCGGGTCCTCGGCCGCGACCCGTCCCTCCGGCAACCCGACATCCACCCCTGAGGCCGGGCCTGGAAACCGAATCCGTAGCGGCCGGCCACTGTGCCGGCCGACGGGCGACTCGCAAGTCAGCGGCCGACTCGGAGGTCGGCCGTTACGAGGTCCGCCGCTACGATGCCGGCTGTCCGCGCCGGGGAGGTCAGGGGGGCAGTTGCCGGAGGCGTTCGGCCACGCGGGGATCGGGACGCAGCGAGTAGCAGGTCTCCCAGGCCCGGCGGACGTGGCCGACCGGCCGCCCATCCCGCTGGTAAGCCAGGCCGAGGTAGAACCACGCTCGGGGGTCGAGCGCGTCGCGGCTTGTTTCCAACTCCGCGTAGTGCACGGCGCGGTCCACGTCCCGCGGGGTACCGTCTGCCTTGGTCAGGAAGTAGTTGGCCAGATCGATGTTCAGCGTCCGCCCCTGGGGGCCGGGATACTCCGCCGCTCCCGAACGAGCTGCGTCGATCCGGGCCAGCAGGCGGCTGCCCTGGTTTGCCTCCGGGCCGGCCATGGGCTCCATCCGGGCGGCCGGCCCCCAACGCCAGGGGCCCGTCAGCACCACCGTCAGAGCCAGCAGCAACCCCAGCGCCGCCGCCGCGGGCCGCCAGCGCGACGCCCAGTACCACGGCGGGCACACCGCGATCACGGTGGGCATGCCGGCCAGGGCGACGCCAACGAGCGTCAGGGTGCTGATGCGGATGTCGCCCTGCTGCCAGCTCGACCACGAAAAGGCCAGCGCCGCAGCGGCCGCCCACAACACCCCCGCGGTCACCAGCAGGGCTCGCCGGGCCTGTCGCAGCCGCCACAGCCCCGTGGCCGCGATCAGCCACAACGCCGGCCAGTACAGCAGGTGAAAGCGGGCCCCCAGCAGGCCGCGCCCGATCACCGCTGCCAGGCCCACCATCACCCAGGGCAGCAGGGCGATGGCCAGGGCCGCCCGCCGGCCACGACCCCGCCCGCCCAGGGCGCCCGCCACGGCAGCGATCAGGCCGACCGCCACCGGCAACGCCAGCACTGCGGTCGTCGGCCAGATGGCGGCATCCGCGTACACCAGGGCGGCGTCGAGCGGACGTGCCACCATGTAGCCCTTGATCCGCCCGTAGTCCATCGTGATGGCCGCCAGTGCCTGCCACACGCTGTCACGGGCGCCCGCGTCGGTGCTGACCGATCCGCCGTGGAACACGACCGCCCCGGCGATGATCAGCCAGCCCAGCGTCGGCCCCGCCGCCAGCAGAAGGGCCGTTGCCAGGCGCCCCCAGTCGAGGGCCCGCCCGCGTCGCAGGATCAGCAGCACGCATTCGGCGCTGATCAGCCCGCCGACCAGGAACAGTCCCTTGCCCAGGTGGGTCATCAGCAGGACGAGCCAGAGCACCCCTTTGAGGCCCCACTGCCGCCGATCCCCAACCAGGCAGACGGCCGGCAGGGCCGCCGCCATCAGCAGCGACTCGGCGAACTCGCCGCGGGCGTTGGTGAAGGCCAGCATGTCGCTGGCGGCCGCCAGGGCAAGCAGGATGACCGCGGGCCCCCGCCCGATCCGCGGAGCGGCCACCTGCCAGGTCAGCCCCAGGGTGATCACGCCCAATACGACCGGCCAGAGCCGCAAGCCCCACAGCGACAGACCCCCGCCCGACAGCACCGGCAGGGCCTGGACCCACCACCACAGCGGCGTGATGCCGTCGCTCCGTCGCACCGGCACGTCGCACCAGAGCCGGCCGGTGTCGCCCACGGTCTCGTCCAGGCCCACGCCCAGGACGAACACCTCGTCGTAGGCCACGCCGCAGCGAATCGCGTAGCCCAGGCGCAACCCCGCCCCCGCCGCGATGATGATCGCCAGGGCCACCGTGTAACGGCGGTGCGTCGGGCTCGAGGCGGCACGGCTCATGACTCAGCATCCCCCCGCTGGCCGGTTGGCATCCGGCCCTGCCTGGCGAACCGCTCGAAGAACTCCCGGAGCACCTGCTCTGCCGGTTTGCTGCGGGGCGTGTAGGAATGGTCGTTCGCGCCGCCCGGTCCGCCGGTCCATTCCCACCAGAGCAGGCCGCCGACCTCCGGCCGTCCGGCCCAGGTCTTCACGAAGGCCGCGTAGTTGTCCCGCTGCTCGCGGTGGCCGGCCGGCGTGGCCTCCTCGCTGTGGTAGTAGTTCCACGGCTCGATCGAGCAGCCCTCCTGGCTGCACCAGCCCACCTCGGTGAACAGCAGCGGCCGGCCGATCTCCGCCCGCCAGGCCAGGATCTCGTCCCGTATCGGCGCCCACGCCGCCGCAAGATCCGCCGCCGTCGGCTCCGGCTTGTCCGCTCGGTTGAGGTTGTGGTACGTCGTCAGCCCGACCAGGTCCAGATCGGCCCAGAACTGAATCCCCTGGTAGTGGTCCCAGTTGGCCGAGTACCCCAGCAGGCCCGTGTAGACCGCCCGCACCTCGCGGATGATCCGCCGCCACTGCTCGGTGTGCTTCTCGGTGCTGACCAGTTCCGAGCCCACCAGGAACACTTCCGCGCGTCCCCGCTGGGCAAGCCGGGCATAGTGCAGGATCATCTCGCGGTACTGGTCGAACCAGGCCTCCCAGCTCACCGGAGCGATCTTGCCCCGCCAGCCTCCGTCGCGGGGGTCGCTGAGCAGCACCTTGGGCATCAGGACGATCCGCAGGCCACTGCCGTGAGCGATACGGAAGAGCTCCAGCCACTGGGCTTCGGTGGGCACCCCGTCGGACTCGATCCGGATGACCATCGAGTCCACGTCTTCCTGATAGGCATTGGCACTGAGCAGGACGGTGTCGGCTCCCAGGCCGGCCACCTCGCGGATCAGCGGCCCGTACGTGCCGACCGGATCGGGGTTGGGATGGGTCTGGACGGCCAGGCCGTGGAAGGGGGGCTTCGACTCAATGGGCGTCCGCGGGACGGCCTCCGGCCGGGTGGTGGCACGCGGGGCGTCCTGCTCCTTGCAGGCCGTCCCCGCTGCAAGAACCGCCACGAACAGTCCCAGCCGCACCAGGCATGCCAAGCTCGTCATCTCCGTCACTTCGCCCGAACAGCCGGTCCGTCCCCGCGGCAGAAGCCGGCGGCTCTGATCCTGTCCACCGGCAGGTGCGCATCCGTGTCCGTAACCGCCCACTCCCAACGCCGGTGGTCAGCGCGGCCGGGCCGCACGCAGCTCCGCCGAGCGGTCCACCCCGTCGAACGTGCCCCTCGGTGACGACTCGCCGTTGATGCCCAGCAGGCCCAGGATCGTCGGCGCGACGTCCACCAGGCGGGCCTGATCGATCGACGCCCCCGCCGGCAGACCCGGTCCGGCGAAGACCATCGGAACCAGCACGTCCCCCGGATCCACCCCGCCGTGCCCGCCGCGCCGCCCCTGGATGAACTGCCAGCCCTTCTCGGCCACCAGCATGATGTCACCCGCCCGCGGCGACTCGAACAGCTCGAACATGGGCACCACGAAGTCCGGCAGCGGGCGGTCCACCGTCAGGGCCAGCCAGGACTCGGCGTCGCGCTCGCCGGGCGGGACGGCCCCGTTCAGGGCGTCGGTGGTCACCACCTCGTAGCCGTACCATCGCTCCGCCCCCGCCTGCCGGCGCGATAGCCGGGAGTGCCCGCTCCGCGAGTACACCTCCACCGTCCGGTGCCCATCCGCCCAGCGCCGCGGTGCCATGATCAGCTTAACCGTGCCGTTGGTCCACAGGCTGCCGCCGTCCGCCCGGCGGGGGTCTACCAGTTCGGCCACGGTCTCGTACCGCGGGCGCTCATGCCAGCCCCCGGGCCCGGGCAGGTGGATGATCGCTCGGCGATCGCCGCCCTCGATCACCACCGCGTCCCGCGTCTCGAAGTGGCGTTTTCGCTCCTCGAACGAGCCGGAGACGAACGGCCGCTCGCCGACGGCCATCCCCATTCCCCGCAGATGCTCGGCCAGGTTGAAGTACTGGGCCGGTGCCGTGGGCACGTGGCCGTGGTCGCTGATCAACACGAAGAACGTCCGCTCCAGCATGCCGGCCGCCTCGATCCCGGCAACCAGTCGGCCCACCTGCCGATCGACGTTCATCGCCGCCCGGCGGTACTCCGGCGAATCGGCGCCGTGCTGATGCCCCCGCTCGTCGACGGCCGGCATGTAGGCGTGGATGAACACCGGCCAGTCGCCCCATTTGTTCGCCGATTCCGCGACCTCCTCCAGCCGTCGCGGGATCAATGCGTCCACCGACTCGAAAGCCCCGAAGAACCAGAAGACGCCGGAACTCATCCAGTTGTCGACCGTCCGCGACGCTCCCCGCCGGTTGGCGTTCTGGATGTTCACCGTCCGCCGCGGGGCCAGGTGTTCGAACAGCGTCGGTGCCGTGTAGTCGTTGCCCACCCAGCGGTAGGTCGCGATGGTCGCGTAGTTGCGATGCACCAGGGCGTAGCGGTCGAACCACTTGTTGCCCACGACGCCGTGGCTCCCGGGGTAGCGGCCCGTCAGGATGGTGGTGAAGCTGGCGTAGGTGATGGTGGGCTGGGCGGCCACCGCCCGCCGCACCCGCACCCCGCCGTCCACCAGCACCCGCCGGATGTTCGGCAGGTCGCCGGCCTCCAGGAAGGCCTCGAAGCGGTCCACGGCGAAGCCGTCCACCGAGATGAGCACCACGGCCGCCGGTGGCCGTTCCACTTCCGGCCGCAGGTGAAACCGCGGCGCACCGGCGGGCGAGCAACCGCCCGGCAGGCACGGCAACAGAACACAGAGCACCATCCACGAAAAAACGATGCGGACCGGGGGAGGGCTTGACCTGTTGGGCATCATGGGGCCTTCGGCGTACGGGTCGGGCGACGGGTGGGTCCTGGCGGCGGCCGATGCTTCACCTGCTTCTCTCTCTTGCCGCGGTTGGTGTCAGGGCGCTTCCCGCGGGTGCTGCGAGCGGCGTCCTCCGCGGCCCGCTGCTCCTCGACGGTGAGGATACGGTAGACGACGTACGGGGGTTTGTCACCCTTTGTCGAGCCGGCCTGCCGTTCCCGGCCGGCGTCCTCCCCCGGCGGCTCGGGGTAGAGCCGCTCGCAGAAGGTCTCGGCCTCGTCCAGCCGGCGGCGGAAGCGCCCGTGGTCCTTATCCACAATGACGTAGCTCGCCCGGAAGTGATCGCGAATGTCCTCCAGCCTCACGGGCAGGCGCCGCCGGATCGGCGGGTCACCGCCGTAGGTGTCGTCGAAAGAGTAGGTGGTCGGCGTCTTGCCGCGGGTGATCAACTGAAACCGCTTGTAGAGCACCGGCTTGCGCCACTGGGTGAACTTGGGGTCCTTGCCCAGGCAGTAGCTGTTGTGATGGTTGTGGTAGAAGTAGACCGGGTAGACGTCCCAGTCATCGGTGAAAACGATGGACTCCTCGGGCGAGTGCTCGATCAGGAAGGCCATCATCTCGCGGATGGCGGGCAGGTCGAACTTGGTGCGCATCGCGCTGCGGACCCGGTTCAGGTGCGGCCCGGCCGTCGCCAAGGCCAGCGAGAACGCGATCACACCGCCCAACACCAGCCCCGCGACGCCGGCCAGCCGCCGGGGCAGCGTCTCGCCGCTCCGCCGTTTGCCGAGCCAGGCGGCCACGCCCGGCACCGCCAGGGCCACCACCCCCAGCAGCACGAAGCACCACCACGGCACACAGAAGCGCCACGCGTGAGCATCGAAACTCCGCGCTGCCAGCCCGCAGGCCAGCACCACCCCCGCCACGAAACACGCCACCGCGAGCGGGATCACCAGCATCCCCCCGAGCGCGTCCCTCCGCCGGGCACCGTTCAACCAGTGCCGCGCGATCGGCACCAGCAGATAGGCCCCGCCCAGCAGCGCCCACATCCGCCATTCCGCGGTCAACCGGTCGATGTCTAGGTCCTCACCCGAGACACGCAGCCAGGTCAGCAGGCCGGCCGATGCCGCCACCAGGGCGACCCCGGCCAGAACAATCCGCCAGGCCGCCCGCCCCGGCGCCCGCAGCCATCCGGTCAGCCGACCCAGCACGTCGTCCACCAGCGGCCCTGCCAGCAGGGCGGTAGCCAGCAGGGCGAAGGCCGGCCAGTACTCCACGAACCGCCGCGACTTGAGCATCAACGTGCCGAACGCCAGGCTCATCAGCACCACGGACAGCTCGCGGGCCCCCGCCCGCCCGCCCACCCGCAGGCGCAGGGCGAAGGCCGCCAGCCAGGGCACCAGCGTCCAGCCGGTCATCTGGGCCAGCTTCCAGACTCCCTCGTAGGGTTTCCATTCCGTGCCCACCCGGATGTCCGCCCCCAGGCCGGAGCCGAAGATCTGCAGCCTCAGGAACTCCAGCATGCCGTCGGAGTACGGGTGGGTCAGCAGGCCGATGACCCAGCCCAACAGCGTCCACATCGCCAGCCGCCAGGACACGCGCTGCCCCCGCGGCCCCAGCAGGCCGGCCACCGTGTAGCAGATCACGATCAGCGGCCCGTACACCACGCCACCCATATACAGGTGCGTGTAGGCCGCCACCGCCAACCCCGCCAGCAGGTACCGCCGCCGGAACATCAGGGCAATGACGATCAGCATGAACAGCAGCGACGGGCCCATGGCCCGTACGAAGGCGTGGCGGCTGAAAAACTGCGACGGCATCAGGAAGAACAGCAGCAGCCACAGCCACCGGCAGCGGATCCGCTGCGTCATCAGGATGAGCTGAAACATCGTCAGCGATGCGGCGAAGAAAGCCGACATCGCCCACCGCCCGCCGGTCAGCCAGTCGCCCCGCAGCGCCTTGCCCGCGTAGACCAAGGGCACCAGCAGGGCGTGGAAGCCGTAGTGATGGTTGACCCAGTCGTCGCCGGACTGCGTCAGCCAGATGTGTTGGAGCCAGCGGAACTGCCTGGGCAGGCCGATCTCCGGCAGCAGGACGGCCATCTTGATGTGGTTGTACGAGTCGTTGCCCGGAACGCCGAGTTCGCTCGCGCCGGGCACCGCGGCCCCGGTATAGAGGAAGTTCAGCACGCAGGCCCCGACGGCGAAGACCACCGCCAGCTCGAGCAGGTGCCACCAGGACCACCAGGGCCGCAGCGGTTCCTCCCGCCAGAAGCCCGCCACCCGGGCCGGATCCGGCGGCCGCCACCAGGACCATCTGGCACATCCCGATTCCGACATACGCACCGCACCCGGGAGCTTCTCGTCCGATCGACACCGCCGCCGACCGCGCCGGACCGGCCGGCCGTACCGAACGTCCGTCTGGCCGCAGCCGGTTGCTCCACCTACGGGCGGGCAACCTACCGCAGCCCCCCCGGCCAAACAAGCGACCCCAGCCCGACCCCATCAGAGCACCAGGCGCCAGCCTGGTGACAGGGGTGGCCGACGGCACGTCACGCCCGTGTGCCGCGGGCTCACTCCAGCCGTGGCTGCAGACCTCCACCCCCGCGGGGTGGGTGGCGGTCTGAGTGACAGAGGAGCTACGGCCCTCGGTGTGTGCCGGGGTGGGTCTCGTTCCGGCAGATGGGCTACAGACCTCTGCCTTCACCCGGGTGGCTCTTGGTCTGAGCGGCGGGCGGGCTGCGGAGGAACCCGACGCTGGAGGCGAAGATGGCCTCGTCGGCCTGGCGCTGGCTGCCGGCCACGTCCTCCTCTTCCAGGTCCTGGAGATTGGCCACGCACAGCGGGCAGCCCACCACGTCGAGGTGAAACTGGGTGTAGGAGAGCCAGGGGTCTTCCAGCACGCCGAGCAGGTACGAACCCAGCGTGCTGCGTTTCAGGCAGGTCAGCCGGTGCTCCCGCCACACCCGGGCCACGGTCACCTCGGCCGACCGCTCGTCGAGGGCGGCGAGCTGGGCCTCTGCGTGTTCGCCCAGGAACTTCTGGAGTTTCTGGATGGCCCGGAACTTGATCCCCGCCACCGCCTTCTGGTCCATCTCCAGCAGTTCGGCCACCTGGAGGTTGCGCCAGCCGGCGTAGAAGACCAACTCGATCACCTGCAGGTCGTCAAAGGCCTGCCGGTCGCGCAGCTCGTGGATCAGCCGGCGGAGCACGTCGGCCAGCAGCTCTTCCTGCACCCGGGCGGCCTCCGCCCGGGCCGCCACGCGGCTGGGCGTCTCCTCGGCTGGCGGCAGCATGTGATCCCACCAGTCCTCGTCGTCCTCCGGGGTGTTGATGGCCGCCAGCTTCCGGGCCCGGAGCTGGTCGCACAGCTTGTACCGCAGGATGGTGAACAGGTACGTCTCCAGCGAGCGGCTGGCGTCGAAGTGGGTCAGCGACTGGGCGAAGCCGATGAAGGTCTCCTGCACCAGGTCCTCGGCGTCGGAGAACCGGGCCAGCCGGCTGCGCGCAAACGCCAGCAGCCGACCCTGGAAGCGCTCGATGAGCTGGCGCCAGGCCGCTTCATCGCCCTGGCGGATGCGCTCCACCAGAAACTCGTCTGCCCCACGCGTTTCCATGCACCCGTTGCCTGCAACCGAGAGGTCCAGCGTCTCGAGCGCATGATACGCCAAAGTTCGGGGCCCGGCTATCGGCAGCCGGGACCGCGCGCAGGCGGGATGCACAATCCGACAACTCGGCATTCCCCCGCCGCGCCCGCCCTACGCCTCATTCGGCGCGCCCGGGGGCGTTGCCGCGGGGGCATCCGGCGCGGCAACCGGCATGGCCGCTGCCGCCGGCATGAAGAACGTCGGCCGCGGGCGCCGCCCGCGGGCGACGAGCAGCACCAGGAACAGCAATGCGCTGAAGACCAGGCCCACAACGGTGCCGATCCGCTCCTCGTCGTGCCACAGCAGGTTGGGCGTGGCCAGGGCGGTGATGGCCGCCCCCAGGCCGGTCATGGCCACCGCGATCAGGAACGGCCGCAGCGTCTCCCGCCAGTACCCCGGTCGCCGGCGCCGCGTGGTTTTGCCCAGGGCGAAGATCAGGAACGAGAAGCAGGCCACGCAACCCGTGATCACGCCCATGTACGCCGAGTAGTCCGTGCAGGCAATCCGGGGGGATCCGCGGTGCTCCCTGGGGATGGCTCTGTACTGGGCAAAGGCGACGGGACCGACGTATTGTTTGCCTCGCATGTCGTAGTAGTAGACCTGCGTTTGCGGCGACAGCTTCGCCCCCCGGCCCACATACCGGCAGGAGTCCGGGTCGCTCAGGTCGACCATCAGCGGCGTGATGAACAGGGCGATCATCCCGCCGGCCAGCAGGAAGGCCACCACGCTCCAGAAGCCCCGTATGAACGTGGACCGCATCGGCGCCAGTGGATACCGCGACGCCTTCCGCACGCCGGCAACGCGCTGCCCCAGGGGAATGCCGGGCGGCACGTCATCCACACCGCTGCCCCCGTTCGCCACGGCCTCCGCCGGTGATGCAGGCGGTGAGCCCGGCGGCAGGTCGGGCGGGTGGAATGCGGCTGCCGCGGGCGGAGGCGATCCGCCGGCGAGGGCGACCTGCGCCGCAGCTCGTTGACCGCGCGGTTGCCAGACCCGGCTGAGCACCTGGGCGCACAGCGTCACCGCGGCGATCACGCCCGTGGCCACGAAGGTGAATTCCTCGGCCTGGAACACGGCCGCCAGAACGGTGGCCAGCAACGCCAGGCGGATCACCGGCCCGACGTCGAGCTCGAACTTCGCCCCCTTGGCAAACAGCTCGTCCCAACGGGTGAAGCCCACCGTGATGAACAACGCACCCAGCACCGCCAGGGCGCATTCCTCGCTGGTCAACTCGGCCAGCATCGGCGCAATGCCGGCCAGCATCAGCGGCAGGCAGCACACCGCGATCACCGGCCGGGGAACCGCCGGCACCTGCCCCGCGGCCGTGCGCCGGGCGCCGAACCAGCGAACCGCCCCCACCCCGCCCAGGGTGAGCAAGACCGTCAGGAAGGTGCTGGCCCCCGCCACGGCCGCCTCGTCACCGCTGGCGTCGAAGGCGGCTGCGGCCAGGCCGACCCCGATGGACAGGCCGACCATGATCAGGGCGCACAAACCCGCCGACCGTGCGACATCGGACCACGAGAACGGCCCGATCGCTGCCGGCACCCGCGCGTTGGCCTTGACGACCATGGGGGGCCCGGCCTGGGCACGCCGCCGCGGCCGATGGCCCAGACGCTCCATCCGGCGATCCAGTTTCCGGTCGATACGCTCCAGACGCTTGGCCAGGCGGCGGCTGCTGAAGGCCGTCTCCCCGGCGGGAGGCGCCTGGGCCACGGGCTGCCCGCCAACGGGAGCCGCTCCCGCGGGCCCCCGCCCGCCCGGCCACCCCGGGTGCGGCGACCGCTGCGGTGAATCCGCCCCCGCCACCCCGCCGGCGGCCGCCGCCTGCCGGGCGACCACGCTCAGGCTCGCGGGGTCGAAGCCCACCACCGAACGCTTGACGTCCTCCACCCCCAGGAGTTCGTCCAGCATCTCGTCGACGGTCTGGTAGCGGTCCTGCGGGTCCTTGGCCAGCGCCTTGCGGATGACCTGGGCGAACGGCTGGGGCAGCTCGTCCACCTCGGGCTGCTCGGTCAGGTGCTTCATCAGCACCTCGCCCATGCTGGCGCCCTCGAAGGGCACCCGCCCCAGCAGCATCTCGTAGAGCATCACGCCCAGGGCGTAGATGTCCACGCCCCGCGAGTAGCTGCCGCTGCCGATCTCCGGGGCCATGTAGTGGACGGTGCCCACACTGGCCGTCTGGGCGCTGTGCCGCGACACCGCGATGAACTTGCTCAGCCCGTAATCGCCGATCTTGACGTAGCCGTCCTCGTAGAAGATGTTTCCCGGCTTCAGATCGCGATGGACGATGCCCCGGTCGTGCAGGTAGGCCAGCCCCTTGGCGATCTCCCGCACGAAGTAGGCCGCCTTCTGCGGCCCCAGCCCTTTGGGCTCGGCGATCAGCAGGTCCCGCAGGCAGGGCCCCGAGACATACTCCATCACGATGAAGTATTCGCCCTCGCCGCTCCTCTTGACGTCGAAAACCGTGACCAGGTGGGGGCTCTTGAGGTTCATGCACTGCGAGACGCCGCGCAGCTCGACGTCGGGGTTGTCCCGCAGGTACTTCAGGGCCACCTCGCGACCGCCGTCGCTGATCGCGTAGTAAACCTCCCCGAACCCGCCGCGGCCCACGCCCCGCTGGATGGTGTATCCCTCCAGCGGGCGGTCGCCGTGTTTGAACGTGAATGCCATGGTGGTCACTCAAACCGCCGGGCCGCTGCCCGCACGGCTCCTACGACTGATCCAGCCCCCGTTATCGCAGGGCGTATACGTGCAGTGTTCCCGCGATCCGGTCGTGCAGCCCGCGTTTGCGGCTGCTGAAGGCGACCATGAGATAGGTCAGGCCCAGCGTGAACTTGTTCAGCCAACTGGCCAGGGCCCGGGCGAAGGCCTGCCACTGCCCGCAGGGCCGCCCGTCGCTGCTGATCACCTTGATGCCCAGCGCCTTTTTCCCCAGGGTCTGGCCGTTCCACCGGCCGATCAGCAGGCCGTCGTACAGGATCATGCCGGCCACGGCCCAGGGGTTTTCCCCCCCGTGAAGGAAGGGCAGCGCCAGAATGCCCGCCGCCGCCCCCACGACGACCCAGTCGATCAGCGCCGCCAGCACCCGGATCCAGAACCCGGCGTAGTACAGCCGCCCGGTGGCGGCCTCCGGCGAAAGCTCCTCCGGCGGCACGTACACCTGCGGCGCAAAGGCTTCGGCCTCCGCGGGCTGCCCGAAGGCCGGCTGGGCCACCGGAACGCCCCACGCCACCGCGCCCGGGCGCTGCCCCGCCAGGCGGGCGTATGCGGGCACGGGCGGCGGGCCGGCCTGCGGGGGCGGCGCCGCCGGAGTCGGCCGGGCCGGCGAACGCATCGGCGAGTCGGCCTCATCGCCGCCGCACCGCCGCACCACCCCGCTCAGGCTCGCCGCGTCGAACCCCGCCACCGATTCCTGGATCCGGTCCACGCCCAGCAGGGCCTCGACCATCTCGTCGACGCTCTGGTACCGCTCGTTCGGGTCCTTGGCCAGCGACCGGCGGATCACCTCGCCGAAGGGGTGCGGCAGCTCGTCCACTTCCGGCTGCACGGTCAGGTGCTTCATCAGCACCTCGCCCATACTCGAACCCTGGAACGGCACCTGCCCCATCAGCATCTCGTAGAGGATCACGCCCAGGGCATAGATGTCGATCCCCCGCGAGTAGTTGCCGCTGCCCACCTCCGGGGCCATGTAGTGGACCGTGCCCACGCTGGCCGTCTGGGCGCTGTGCCGCGAGACGGAGATGAACTTGCTCAGCCCGTAGTCGCCGATCTTGACGTAGCCCTCGTCGTAGAAGATGTTCCCCGGCTTCATGTCCCGGTGCACGATGCCCCGGTCGTGCAGGTACGCCAGCCCCTTGCCGATCTCGCGGACGAAGAAGGCCGCCTTCTGCGGACCCAGGCCCTTGGGCTCGGCGATCAGCAGGTCCCGCAGCGACGGGCCCGAGATGTACTCCATCACGATGAAGTACTCGCCCTCGCCGCTCTGCTGTACGTCGAACACCTGAACCAGGTGCGGGCTCTTGAGGTTCATGCAGTGCGACACCCCCCGCAGCTCCACCTCCGGGTTGCCGCAGAGGTACTTCAACGCCACCTCGCGACCCCCGTCGCTGATGGCGTAGTACACCTCGCCGAACCCACCGCGGCCCACGCCGCGCTGGATCACGAACCCGTTCAGCGGGCGATCACCATGTCTGAACCTGTAAGCCACCCTTCGTGCCTTTCGCCGTCCGGATCACCTCACCCACCGAGCCGCGAACGAAACAGAGCCCGCCTCGGGCGGGGTTCGCGCGGATGCACAGCGCCGTGAACGCGGATCCGCGCGGAAGCACAGCGCCACGAACGCGGGTCCGCCCGAACACGAAGCGCCGCCAACGCCCGCCCGCACAACTACCCCAGCGGGCGCCCCGGCCCGCGGATCTGCCAGGGCTCGACCACCAGCCCGATGCCGCACATCTGCATCGGCTGGCCCAGGGCCACGGGTCGGGCCTCGCTGGCCACGCCCGCGTGGGGCTGCGGGCGCACCCACAACTGCCCCGCTCGCTCGAAGAGCAGAATCTCGCGGTCCGCCCCGCTGCACGACACGTGCACCGCGGGGCCGAACCCGATGGTTGCCGTCTGCCGCAGCAGCACCACCCGGCGAACGTCGTTCGGCAGCCGGGTCGAGTCGCTCATTTCCAGCACGGCGCTGCCGCTCTTGCGGGTCGGCTGCCGGAAGGTGAACTTCGCCCGCCGCCCGAACACCACCCGGTCGCCGTTTCGCAGCAACTGGTGGCGGGTGCGCCGCCCGCCGACCTCGACCTCCCGGGCGGCGAACAGGAAGTAGTCGTCGTCCACGTAGGCGATCTCGGCGTGCCGCTCGGAGAGATCGGAGAAGATGGGCACGTCGGCCGGCTCGCGGGCCGCGGCCCGGCCGACGGACACCCGCCCGCCGCGGTGCAGCAGGAAGCTCCCCCCCCCGTCGATGAGCAGCAGCATCGCGGTGGGCAGCGTGCTGGCCCCGGCCGGCGCCGGTGCCAGTCGCACCGTTTCTTTCAGGGACGCCGCCCGCGGCCGATCGGTGCCGACCTCGACCGGTACCCGGCGGCCCGCCGGCAGTCCGGCCGAGTGCCCCAGCGGGCCGGCCCGCAGCGAGACCAGCAGCTCGTCGAGCTGCCGGACTTGATCGGCCGCCGCCCGCACCCACTCGGCCTCGGGCAGCAGGTGGGCCAGCCGCATCACGTCCTGCCGCAGGTTCTCGAATCGATTCCGGGCCAGCGCCCCGCCCATCTCGGCCACCTGCTCGATCGCCGACTCCAGCTCGCGGCGCTCCGGCAGGTCCTTCGAGAGGCCACCCAGCACCCCCAGTTCGTCAGCCGCCCGCTGGACCCGACCCGCGGTGAGCGACGCGCGCACGTCGGCCAGCACCCGGCCGGTGAGCTTCGATGCCAGGTCCGCCACTCGCGTCGAATGCGGGGCGAGCGACCTCGCCCGCTCGAGCGCTTCCACCGCCGCCCGCACCTGCCCCTGCCCGAGCAGTTGCTCGACCGCAGCCAGCTTGTCGGTGGCGTCTTCCTGCCGGTTCTCGGCCACCTGCCGCAGGTCCTGCACCACCGGGTCGCTCTGCGAGACGTCCTCGAGGATTCGCTGGCCGGCGGCGAGCGAGCCGGCTTCAATCCGGCGCCGGGCGGCTTCCAGCCTCAACTTGCGCGAGTTCTCCTTGCGGAGCTCCTCGGCGGCGACCGCCTGGACCTGCTCGCGCAGCTCGGCGATCTCCTCCTTGCGTGTGCCGCCCGCCTCGGCCTTGGTCAGATCGAGCAGGGCCTCGGCGTAGCGGTCGGCCTTGAAGTGTGCCCGAGCGCGATCCAGGAACCGGCCGGTCAGCCGCTGAAGCACGGCCGCCCCGCGCCGCTGGGCGCGGATGTCCGGCTCGGTGGCCATCCGGAACGCCTCGTCGTACCGGCCGTCCTTCAACGCTCGCTCAGCCGCTTTCAAACGGACATTCAAGAGTCGGCTCAACATGGCGCACTCCTCTGCGGTGGACCGGTGCGTGGCACGGCCGCACAGGGGGATTCGCGAACGGCAGGCAGCTATTCTCGTTCCAGACCCTCCGTTTGGCCACCGGCCGCGTCGCCCACCCGCCTCGGGCGGCCCGTCGAGCGGCCACCTCGCCACCGCCCTGCGGCCTGCCTGTGCTGAGCAACAGCAGCGTGCCTTGCCCCGCGGAGCGTCCGACCATGTCGTCCCGTCCCGGTTTCCTGTGGTAACGAGAGTCTTCCTGAAAGGAAAAGACTTAACTTGTTTCTAGATAAATATTTGTATGTGTATCTGCCGGGAGGGTGTCTGTGCTGTCGCTGGATATCAACCGCATGATTCGCCGAAAAAGTGGTTTTTGCTGGAATCCGCGGGTGCAGGTCGTATTATAGGACCCTGCACCTCGACTTCAACACAGCGGGCGGGCGCGCGTTCTTGCGCCCGATGGAAAACGGCTTTCCTGTCGGGAGAGAGACACCATCGGTGGTGTCTCTCTTTTCTTGGGGCGTTGCGGATGCCTGTCGCGCGCCGGCCGGATGCCGGTCGGTGGGGCGCTGCGGCGTACCCGGCCATGGGGGTTGATGCACGGCCCGCAAGCGGGCCAGGGAGGAGGACGCATGAATGAGCGAAGCAGGGTCCGGCTGATCAGTGTGCTTGCCGTCGCAATGGCGGTGGGCCTGCCCGGCGTCGCGCTGGGGCAGGGCACACTCTTTTTCAGCGCGGACAACGACACGCAGGGCCTCTACTCGCTGGACACCACCACCGGTGCGGCCACTCACGTGGGCATCAGCGGGGTGACGTCCAACACCGTGGGGCTCGCACCCAGCAGCAGCACGAAGCTCCTCTACGGGTCGAAGTGGTCCACGCTGCTGCACATCAACGCCGACGGTAGTGGCGCCGTCGACGTCGGCGGAGTCGGCACCGAGGGCCTGGCCTTCGACATGAGCACCGAAACGCTGTACGGGGCCATCAACGGCAGCTTCTTCACCGTTGATCCCGCGACCGGCGCCCAGCTCACCAGCCTGGCCATGCCTCCGGGCGGGGCCGACCTCGAGGGCATCGCCTTCGGCAACGGCGGGGTCTACGGGATCGAAGGATACTCCGATCCCACCGACTTCAACCTCTACTTCTACGACCCGGGCCCGGGGACCTGGTCCATCGTCGGCGACACCGGCATGGACTGGTACCTGTGCGGATTGGCGTATGATCCCTTCGAGGACATGCTCTACGCCAAGAGCGATGGCGACATGAACCTCTATGCCATCGACCCGCATACGGCCGCCACGACGGTGGTGGGCAGCACCGGGCTCTTGCCCGGTGGCGGGCTGGCTTACGTCATCCCCGAGCCGATGACGCTGTCGCTGCTCGCCGTGGGGTTGCTCGGCGTCACCCGGCGCCGTCGCACCTAGCCGCTTCGGCAGCGACGGAACACCTCGCATCGCCTGCGGGCCGCCCTGCAAGGGCGGCCCGCAGGCGTGCGCCCGGCAGGACTCATCCCGCGGACCGCGAGCGATCGTTGCCGATCGATCGCGCTGGCGGGATCGCCACGGTTCCCCGACACCCCGCCACTGAGCAGCTTGCCCGCCTCTGGCCATGCCGGCCCTCACCCGAGCCGTTCGCCGGGGCGTTCCTCGTGCTCCGTCCCGGGCCCGCGTATAATGCCGCCCTGCCCCGGGCGGGCCGGTGGCAGTTCGATGCACGTTGGCGACCACGGAACTTACGGGAGTCGATCCATGAATGGAGTTCGAACCGGATGGTGCGGGGCGGTGTTGCTGGCGGTTGTGCTGTTTGGTGCCGGTCAGCTTGCCGCACAGGAGGGTGACCAGAAGCGGCAGGACACCCCGCAGCCCGACGCCAGGCAGATGGACCCGGCCAGGATGGCCGAGATGATGAAGGCCATGATGCCGGGCCCGCACCACGAACACCTCAAGAAGTTCGCGGGTACCTGGCACCTCCAGACCAAGATGATGGTGCCGGGAGCCCCGCCCACCGAGTCGAAGGCCACCAGCCGCGCCGAGTTGATCCTCGGCGGCAGGTACATCCGGGAGGAGCTGAGCGGTTCCGTCATGGGCATGCCCTTCGAGGGCTTTGGCCTGACCGGCTACGACAACCAGAAAGAGGTCTATCAGTCCGTCTGGGTGGACAACATGAGCACCACCATGATGGTGATGACCGGCACCTGTGACGAGTCGGGCAAGGTGTTCACCTACCAGACGGAGTACACGGACCCGATGACTGGCCAGCTCGCCAGAATGCGCGGCGTCCTGACCTTCGTGAACGATCAGAAGTACGTGTACGCGATGTACCAGGTCGGCGCGGACGGCGAGGACACCAAGACCATGGAAATCGTCTACACCCGCCAGCCGGCCAAGGCGGTAACCGCCGAGGAAGTGGAGTAGTTCCCTCCGCCGGCCCGCGACCGCCGGGCGCCACCGGTGGAGTTGACCGGCCCGCCACCGCCACCGGCAGCGGGATGCGAGCGGGGGTCCTCCGGTCAGCCGGCCGGCGACCTTACCACCGGCAACCGTACAAGTCGCGATGGTCCGCCCGGGCGACGTGATGAGCGCGGCGGTGGTGGCGGACCGGCCGGTGCCGGCGGACGTGGACGCGGTCGCAACGCACCCGCCGCTCGCGATGGTGATGGTGGCGGTGGTGGTGATGGCGGTAGTGGTGATGGCGGTAGTGGCGACACGTGCGATGCTGTCGCTCGTAATACCCCCGGCAGCTTCGTTTCTGGCACGCCGCGCTCGGCAGGCTGATGAGGGCCAAAATCAACCACACCCACAGTCTGCTCCGTCTCATGGTTCGCCCCCTGGCTGTGGGTTGGGTCCGCGGGCCTTTGATACAGTATAGGCGCCGGCTCAGTGTCCCCGGCCCGGGTCCCGGCGGGATTCGTGCGTAAAGGGCTGTTGTATAGGGGCTTCTGGTTCTAAGGCGGGAGCCGGCCCCAGCCGCGGAGATCCGCCGCCGGCCGGTCGGTGCTCACGCTGTTTCGTTGGCAGCACGTTTGGGTAGCCTGACACGCCGCTTGCATCTTCTCGAGCCGTGAACGGAATCAGGTCGGGCCCGAGCCGCCAGCCCCCGGATTGCGAGGCAACTATGCGGGAGAAGCTGCCCGAGATCTACATCGCTACGGACGTCGAAGCGGACGGCCCTATCCCCGGGCCGTTCAGCATGCTCGCTCTCGGGATGGCGGTCGTGGGTTGTCAAGAGCTGCGCTTCTACACGGAGTTGAAGCCGATCTCGGACCAGTTCGTGCCCGAGGCCCTCGCGGTCGCGGGACTGGATCGCGACCGGCTGAGCCGCGAGGCGCCCTCGCCCCAGGAGGCCATGCGGACTGCCGGTGATTGGGTCAACGGGCTGCGCCATCTTGGCCGGCCGGTGTTCCTCGCCGGACCGGCGGTGTGGGACGGGATGTTCGTGCACTGGTACTTCCTGCGCTTCCTCGGCAGGAGCCCATTCGGGGCGACCGGTTCCGGGATCGACCTGCGCAGCTACTGGATGGGGATGACCGGCGGCGAGTGGGCAGAGACCAGGAAGGGCCGGATCAAGCATGCCCTGGGGCTGGCCGGCCTGGCACACACCCACCATGCGGGCGGCGACGCGGCGGAGCTGGCGGCCGTCTTCCAGGCCATGCTGGCTGCCCGCAGCCGGACGCCCTGACCCCGCCGGGCCCCGCCTTTACGGTCGCGGTGCTGCAGGGTTGCCACCCGCGGCGGGGACGATGACCGCTCGGTGACCCGTGTTTCTTCGGCCCGGGAGCTGACCATCGAAGGCGCTACGCAGGGCAGGACGGTGCAGCCAAGCGACCGCCGCACGCGGCGTCAGAGCGCTGCGCCGACGAACCGCTTCCCGCACACCCTGTTCGTACGAAGCCGACCGGGATCGCGGTTGCCTGATCGGCCAGCGGAAGCCTCTCGCGGCAGGAACCTGCGACGCCACCCTCCGCATGGGCGCCGTCGAGCGTGCCGTCGCCTGGTTCGAGAGATCGCCGCCAAGCGGTCGTTTCCCGTTGGAGCCACCTTCGGAACGAGGACCCCTCGGGCAGGCTCGGCTCGGTCTCGGCGTAGCCCGGGAACTTCGGCAGGGATATACTCGGGTGCAGATCTGGTTTCGTGCTTGCGCCCGTCCGGCAAAGCCCAGGGAGGGACATGATGATTCGCCGACCGCCTTTTGCCGTACTGCTTCCGGCCGTGCTTGCCTTCAGTTCGTCTGCGGTGTTTGCCCAACAGCCGCCTGACGCGGCTCCCCGGCAGGGTCCGCCCCAGCCGCCGCGGGCTCAGCCCGCCCGCACCGGTGCGGACGAGGTCCCGCGGGCGGAGCTCTCCGCGAAGGTCGTCGAGGTCACCGGCGACGTGCGGCGGGCGCCCACCGGGACCTCGCCGCTGGATGCCGACGCCTGGCGGCCGGTGAAGGCCGGTGAGGAGCTACCGCCGGGCACGCTGATCCGCACGGGCATCCGCTCCGACTGCCTGCTGCTGTTCGGCGACGACACGGTCATCAACGTCAAGCGGCTCACCCTGGCCTCCATCAGCGACGTTTACAGGACCGAGACGGAGAAGACCGTCCGGCTCGGCCTGGGCTACGGCGCCATCCGCGGCGGCACCAGCGAGGGCGCCCTGCGGAGCAACGTGATCATCGACTCGACCGTGGCCACCCTGGCCAAGCGGGGGACCGAGGGGTTCGAGATGGAGGTGGAGCCCTACACCGGGCGGTTCACCATCTCCCTGGCCCGGGAGGGGCTGGTGGAGGCCCTCCAGAAGCGGACCGGCCAGCGCAAGCTCGTCCGCCCCGGCGAGTACGCCAACGAGCTGAACATCGCCAGCCTGTGGATCAAGCAGGACCGGTTCGACCGGACGGTGAAGTTCGCGGCCACCGAGTCGTTCAGCGCCGCGGACCTGGACTTCACCACGGCCAACCCGACCGGCCGCAGCGTGGTCTCCCCCGGCGGCGGGACGGAGGTGGCGGCCTTCACCCCCTCGGCCTCGCGAGCCTTCGTCACCGACCGCGTGGTGGACCAGCTTGGCACCGACACGTCGGCGTTCTCCGGCCTGGATCTGCTGGTGGTCGAGCAGCCCCTGGTGCGCCGCCCGGAAGGCAACTTCGGCGTGGGCAACACGGTGCGGCTCCTGCTGCCCCGCTCTCGGATCGGCACGGCCGCGCCCCGGTTGCTGCCCGAGCGCGTCTCCCAGGGCGACGTGGATCGCTGGTCGAGGAGCCGGGCCCGCCTGCGCCACCGCTAGTGCAGTGCCCCGCAAGCACCGCCACTCAACGAGCCGCGAACTTCAGTTCGCGCGGATCACACGAGGCGGCGAACGCCGGCCCAAGCGGACGGCAACCAGCCGCGAACGAAACAGGACGCGCCCACGACGCGATAGGTTCACCACCCGAGTGCGGGATCGATCCCACCGGCTGAACCGGATCCGCGGCGGTCTGCGGTCTTTGGCTGGGCGCGGGCGGCGGTTGGGGGCAACCGCTGAGGCGGGCGGCGGGCGTCGCCGGGGCGTCGCAGAGGACGCCCCGGCTCCGCCCCAGGGCACAATCAGCCGTCAGCGACGGGTGCGCCGCCCGGGTTTGCGCCCGAGCAACGCACCTGCGGCCAGGAGAACCAGGGCACCGGGTTCGGGCAGGGCGCCGACGGCGTCGAAGAAAGCGCCGGTCTGCGAGCCGTTCGCCTCGCGAAGGACTCGAATGAAGTGCACGTCGGTGAGTCCGCCGAGATCGAACCACAGTTCGTCGAGATACCCGGGCTCGCCGCCTGCCAGGGATCCGATCTCGGTGAAGCTGAGGCCGTCGGCGCTGGCCCACACGGAGCCGGCGGCTTTCGAGCCCCGGTAGCCGTACAGCACCACGTCCTCGCCGGTGGTGTCCACCAGGGACTCGGTGAAGTGGACGGTGAAGGACGCGCCCGGGTCGTTGCCGCGCCAGCCGGCCACGTAGTCCGGATCCCCCGCCCCCCAGGCGTAGCCGTCGCCGTCCACGTCGGCATCCGGCGGGCCGGTCAGCCACCAGGTGGTGGTTTCGTCCAGCAGCGTGCCGGCGTAGTTCTGGATCTCGCCCGTCCAGGCCGGCACGTCGTCGGCCCACATCAGGGCATCCGCGATACCCGGCGTCACCATGCAGAGCAGGAGGGCGGTCGCCCCCAGGCACGTTCGTCTCGTTCTCATGCTCTTTCCCTTTCGTTCTTCCCGTGGGCCCTTGCGGGCCTGACATCGTGGTTCCCCGGCATGACCCGCCTCCCGGAGGATCGCGGGCGCCGGCCCGGTCTCGTTCGCCCGGTCTGCCGGGTGTCTACCCGCCGAAGGCCTTCTGGAAGGCCAGAACGTCGCGGAGGTCCACGTCGCCGTCCGGCTCGGCGTCGAAGGCCGTCAGGCATTGCTCGGGGGTCAGCGGGGGCGACGGAGCGGGTGGGACTCCGGGGCCGGCCAGGCACGCGAACAGGACGGTGTGGTCGTCGAGGTCCACGTCGCCGTCGCCGTCACCATCGCCGATGTAGATGACTTCGAGGTATGGATGGAAGTCCGCATCGTGGTAGTCGGCGCTGTGGAACTGGGCCGGGCCCCAGGAGACGTCGTCGACGTACTGTTGGATCTCCTCGGCGTCCCTGATCAGCAGGCCGCGGTTGACGCCTTGCGGGCTGAACCACTGGCCAGCCAGGGTGGTGATATCCCAGGTCATCCAGTCCTCGCCGGCCGGCACGGTGGCCTCGGCGGCGATGTCGGCGTCGTAGTCCCCGCCGCCCGGGCGGTATTCCGGGACGCCGTCCAGGTAGCTCTGCCAGTAGACCGGGTCGGGCTCGTGGCAGTCCCGGCGGGCCCGCCAGGTGGAGCCCAGCTCGTCCCACTCGGAGATCACGGGGTGGACCCGGTAGGTCCTGCCGGCCGGATCGTCCCAGTGGTAGGTGTAGTAGTAGACGTGCAGGCGGACGCTCGAGATGCGGCGGGCATCCGCGGGGAACGCGGCGACATCGAACCGCAGGAGGGAGCGGAAGTTCTTCACGTCGCCCCACAGGGCGGCGGCCCTGACGCGGATCTCGGTGTCGTCGCCGTTGTTGACGGAGCTGCCGGAGGCACACGAACTCAGCCAGTTGTCCGCCGCTGCCGTTGCGCTCCAGATCTCCGCCCGGGCGAGGGGCGTGCCGCAGAGGGCCAGGCCCAGCATGGCGGTTGCCAGGGCACCGCGGCCGGCGGTGTGCCGGCGGGGCGCGACCCGTGGTGTCGGTAGAGCGTTCATTGTTTTGCGCTTCTCCATTTCGCCTCCGTTGTCGCGAGCCGGACGGTCCGGCGTTTCGCGGTGCTGCCTGGATCCTGTCCGAGTGCCGGCGTGCGTCACGGCTCGTCAAAACAGGGGAGATTGCCCCAGAACGGCTCTTCCCAGAGCTTGGAGCCGGACAGCGGCACGGCCTCGGCACGGATCCAGTCCACGTGGCCGTCGAAGTACAGCACGGTGGACCGGCCCGTGTGGCGGAAGCCGAAGTTCCTGCTGACGCAGCCTTGCCAGCCGACCACCAGGGGGTCCTCGCCGCTGCCCAGCGCGTCACAGAAGGCGACGGCCAGCGCCGGGCTGCGAATCTGGCCGCGTTTGCGACCCCGCTTGGAGCGGCCGCGGCGCATGCCCAGGGCCGAGGCGTTGGCCGCGTAGCTTGCCCAGCAGGGCTGCTCGGACCCTGCGGGGACTCGCTGCGGCGTACGGTCCGTCGGGCAGGTGACCACGGAGCGGCCCAACGGGTTCGGGGGCAGGGCCAGCAGGTCCAGGAAGTGTCCGTTCTGCCACCAGTCGGCTTCGGCCGGCCCCCCGGGTGCCCGCTCCGCGGTGGGGTATCGCTCCGCGTGGCGGTCGGCGTACAGGCAGATCGCGGTGCCGACCTGGCGCAGATGGGTTGCGCAGAGCGTCGTGCGGGCCAGGGCGCGAGCCTTGCTCAGGGAGGGGCACAGAATGCCCACCAGCAGGGCCAGAACGGTCATCACCACGAGGAGTTCCACGAGCGTAAACGCCCGTGGGCGGCTGTGCGGGCGGACGTACGGCCGGGCCGGCGCCCGGGCAGTGAGGCTCCACCGGGCGGTGCCGTCGGCGGCCCGGGAGGAGGCCTGGAGGCCCGCGGATCCTGGGCTCACGGGGATCGAACGAGAGCCCCGGGGGGTGAGATCTGCGGCTGATTCTGCCTGCATGTCGTATGCTTTGCTATTAGGGCAAGCGATTTAGTATTAAAACAGACGATCTCTTTACAGTCCATCGGAACGGTCGTCAAGCGCCTTCTCGAGAATAAGCCGAAAACCGGGCGCCGCAGCGCGCTCAGGGCCGGGGCCGGGGAACCTGGCGGATGCCGTATTGAGGGCTGAGTCTATAACTATCTCAGGAAAATGATCTTATGTGTGGTCCGCGGCTGTGCGGCTGGAGCGTGGCCTGCCCGGGGACGTGTCGACGCTGCTGAGGGTGCCGCTGCGGTCCACGTTGTCGGCCAGGGTGCCCACCAGGAACACGCGGCGCCCGGCTACCCGGCTGGCTGGGTGGTGGCCTCCGCGGTGGTGCCCGAACCTGCGGTCAGGACGTACGCGGCCAGCGGCTGGAGCTTGGACTCCGAGAGGCGGAAGGCGGGCATGGGCGGCATGCCCTGCCGCTTGCGGCCCGGGGCGCGGACCCACTTGATGAGGCCCGCAGGGTCGCCGGCGTAGATCTCGGCGATCTCGGTGAGCGACGGCCCGACCAGGGTCTTGTCGACCGCGTGGCAGCCGGCGCAGAGGCTGCGGAACATGGCCTCGCCCGGCGGCAGCTCATCTCCGCCGCGGGTGATGCCGGCCGCGGCGCGGAGCCGGGCCGCCGCGGCGGCGACCTCGAAGTCCGCGGTGCGCCGGGCCATGAGGCTGCGGTGTTGGCCGATGGCACCCTCGCGGTAGAGGTGTCGGCCGTAGCCCATGCTGAAGGCGGTGCACATGATCAGGCCGGTGATGGGCACGTAGAACCGCCCCACCCGCGGCCCGGCCGCCACGATCTCCCACCACAGCAGGATCATGGCCGTCACCGCCAGCAGCACGCCGAACGAGATCACCCCGATCATGAACCAACTCAGGCCCCGGGACGGCAGCGTGAACAGCAGCAGCGGGCCAACGAAGAACTGCACCAGCGTGGCCCCGAAGGCCACCTTGTAGAAGCCCCGCCGCAGGCCGGCGCGATCCAGGGTCTCGAACTTCTCCTCCACCGGGTAGCCCGCCCGCGTGAAGTAGAGCAGCAGCGCCAGGGCCGTCACCGCGATGCTGGCACAGAGGAAATGCCCGTAGCGCGGCAGCACGTTGGGCAGGACCACCGTCGACAGAAACCCCCTCACGTCCGTCCACCGCTCGGGGAAGAGCATCAGGTTGATGTTCGCCAGGAAGATCAGCGGGATGAGCAGGAACAGCACGGTGGCCGTCGCCCCCAGCGTGAGGTGCAGCCCCTTCGACGATGCCAACTGGTCCCAACTGTACTTGTGGGCGTAGGCGATCAGGAACGCCGCGCTCACCAGCGGCACGATCATGATCCAGGCATTGCCCGTCAGGGCGTTGGCGGAGTAGAAGTGAGCGGTGTACAGCACGTTCACCGCCAGCAGCGGGGCCACGCCGATCACCACGGCCAGGCTCTTGTTCACCGTGATGGTCTTGGCGATCTCCCGGGCCAGTGTGTCGTAGTCACGCTTCCTGAGGCCCAGGATCTCGCAGGCCATGGTCAGCAGGGAGCCGCCCACCATCAGGTTCACGAACAGGATGTGGGCCAGAAAGAGCAGCACCAGCAACCCCTCGAGCGCCACGCGGTCGATGGGCAGCGGCAGCGGGATGTCACTGGGAACGGGCAGTCCGGTTGTCGGATCCATCGCACTTCCTGTGTGGCGTTGTCCCGCGGGCCGCATCGGCCGCGACGGGCCGTTACATCCCCGACATTGCCTCGGGCGATTCGGTCGTCGCCGGCGGCACGCGGACGCCTTCGGCCTGGGCGCCCTCGAGCGAGACGGCGGCGCCCGGCAGCGAGAGCAGGTAGTCGGTCAGCGCCCCCAGCTCCGCTTCGTTGCCCGGGAAGGGCGGCATGAAGGGGCGGGCGTTGTGCATGCCGGCCAGGTAGCCGCGGACGGCCTCGGCCTCCCAGGGGGGCGGGCCGTAGAGACCCTCCAGCTTGGCCACCACCGCGTTCACCCCGGTCGTCGTGTGGCACCGCGTGCAGGCGATGCGGAAGACCTCCCGCCCCGCCTCGATCCGGTTCGCGTCGGTCACCTCGCGCATGGGCACGTAGGTGGCGTGGGCCAGGAGGCCCTCCTCACGCAGCAGGGGGTAGGCGTCCTTGCGGATGCCGTTGGCGTACAGGTATTCCTCGATGACGTACGGTTTGCGGACGAACTCGCGGGTGCGCTCGAAGTAGCCCAGCAGCCAGATGCAGAGCACGAAGGGCACGAGCAGAGCCACCCGCGGCAGCCGGGACGGCCACAACACGCCCCAGAGGACCACCAGCATGGCCACGCCCGCGGCGGCGAAGATCACCCAGGCCAGGGTGCGGTGCCACTGTTCGAAGGCCTGGGTTCCCAAAGCGACGGCCACGTTGCCCAGCATCTGCTCGGGAATCACCCGCCAGTACAGCGCCGCCCCGACCGCGCAGAGCGGCGTCCAGGCCAGGGTCCACAGCGACGCGAAGCGAATCGCCCGGGCGCGGAAGGGTGATCCCCGCCCGGTGAAGAAGTACATGATCAGCAGGGCGAAGAGCCCGGCCGCCATCATGGCGTACGGCGTGCGGAAGAGGAGCTGCGGCAGGTAGATGGGGTTGAGCACCCCCCGCAGCAGGCTGGGCTGCTGGGGCCAGGTGCCGGTGTCCATCATGAAGCCCAGGATGGCCACGATGACGGCCATGGTCAGCCACGAGCAGACGCTCAGCACCACGCCCAGAGCGATGTGCAGCCGTTTGTTCCTCGCCCCCCAGCCCTGCCAGGTGAGGAAGTAGGCCAGGATCAGGCTGACCTCGGTGACGAAGACCACCCACTCGATGAACCAGGCCCAGAAGAAGACGCGGATCAGGCTGCCGATGGCATTGGGGTTGATCAGGGCGGAGGAGAACCAGATGCCCACGCCGGTGAGGGCTCCCACGCTGGTGGTCACGATGAAGCACACCGCCAGCAGGCGGTAGGCCAGCCGGTCCCACTCGGCGTTGCCCGTGCGGCGCCCCCACCATTCCATGGTCGTGATCAGCGGGATGGCCCCGACGGCCAGGCCGTGGTTGATGAGCACGTGCAGCACGGCGATCACGCCGATCAGCACGCGGTTGCCGAAGAAATCCAGGTGAAAGAGGGGGAAGTCCATGGGGCGAAGGCCTGCCGGATCGAGGCGCATCCATGCCGTTCGAGCGAAGGGCGGTCACGCTGGCTGAGCGGCGCGTCGTGCCCGCGCCTCAGGCACGCCGCAACCCGAACACAGGGGGGGGATTATACTCAACCACCTGGACATGTGAAACGGCCGGCCGGCGGGCCGGGCGATGCCCGGGCCGGAACCGCCCGGCGGCAGGTGACGGCCGGCACGTCGGGCACCCCCGGGCCGACGGACCGCGGACGCCGAAGCCCCCGGGTGGGGGGCGGTCAGACGAGCTGGCCAGGACGCGGTACTCGGCCCCAGGACGGCCCCGGCAGGCCGGCTGGGCCGGCTTCAGGACGCGGAGGGACCATCGACCAGGCCCGCCAGCCGGCGGGCGACGGTGTAGAGATCACCGCCCCGGCAGGCCCACCGTTGTCCGCTTCCGTTGGTTGCCGCGGCCACGAACTCGGGCCCCTCCCGGCTCAGCGTCACTACGAAGCCCCCGGCGCAGATCATGCGGAAGATGGCCCGGGCGGGCGGATCGAGATAGGCGTAGTCATGATCCATGGCGGAAACCCCAACCGCACGGGTTTGTCGGCACCTGGCGGGCTCGGCTGGAGTGGAAAGGGAAAGGCAGCCCCCGGGTCGCGAAGGGGGCCGATGCGGACTGTCGGGCGGTGAGAGATGCTCTACGAGGGCCGCGGCGGGGCAGCGCAGGTTCCCCCGGGCCCGGGCACCTGCCGCCATACCCGGCCCGTATCCCCGCCGGCCGCTGGCCCACCGGTCGGCGGACGCCGGGGCCACCTCCCGCAAGGCCGCTGGCCGGCGACCCTCACGCGGCATCCTCCGGCGGGAGCAGCGTTCAGAGCACCCCGCCCAGCGAATCCGGCGACCTGCCATCGGACCCTTCTTCCGGTGGTGGGCAATCCTGCACCGCGGGGATGGGGATGCGCACGGTCTCCGCGAGCCGACTGGCCGCCGTGAAGGGTTCCGTACCGCTGGCGATAGAGAGGGGCTCCTCCGCTCCCCGGGCGGTGGCCAGGAACAGGTCCCCGACGCGCTCCAGGCTCACGATGAAGCCGCGCTCCGTCAGCAGCCGCAGGATTTCGAGAGTTGGTCCGTCGAGTTGTCGGGTCATAGTAGGCTTAGCGAGTTCCGCGCGCATCGCGCTCAGAAGAAATCGAAAAAATAAACGCAGCAGCGTCAAGAGCTGTCCTGAAATCGGGACACCGGCAGGCGCAACCCTGTTCCTGCAAAGAGCTTGGAGACACAGCTCGCATGAGGGACCGGCCGCGGTGTGTGGGCGTGTTTCCCGGAGTCGGTTATCGGCGCTGCTGGTTCAGGCTGAGGACCACCTGCTCGGCCAGGACGCATACCACCGGGTAGGCCTCCCGGCCGCGGACGACGAAGCGCTCCCCGTCCTCCTCCCGGGTGGCCATGGCGATGTAACCCCTGCCGAAAGGCCGCACCCAGACCACGAAGCCCAGGTCCGCCACGCAGGAGAGCACGGCACGGATCGGGGCGTCGAAGTAGCGGGGCAGGTCACGCATCAGCAGCAATACCGATAACCGGGTTCAACTCGCTTGTATCCAACGCACGTTCACACAGCGTGAACGCCTCGTTAAGCTTGCGCGAATGCCACCGGCCGAGCATTCGTCACGGACAGTCCGGAGCGGTGTGGCCAAACCGAGGCTTGACCGAGGCCACGTCCAGCGTACTGATCAGACCGTCCAGCAGGACGTCCGCGACGAAACTCCCGACGTCGGCCGGCATCCCGAACCACGGTTTGATCGCCGACGCATCGATCGAATTGACGATCCCGTCCTGGGTCACGTCGCCCTCCAGTACCGCCATCGAGCAGCCGTTGGGGACCGGGTACCCGGCGGCCAGCGAAACCACTCCGTCTAACGTCACCCGGCAGCAGTCCGCGTCCGGCAGGTTCACCTTGACGCGGATCGAGCTGTCACCCGCCGGAGAGACGGAGGCCGGCTCGATGTCGCCGTGCAGAACGCAGGCCACCTGGACGTGGTCCGCGGTGACCGAGGCGCCGTCCACCGGCACGCGGAGATCGAATTCCAGCCGCTCGATGCCGCTGATTCGCGGCTCGATGGTGGCCTCGCCCTCCAGCGCCAGATCCAGGCAGAGTGTTCCGGCGGCCCCGTGCAGGCGGCAGCTTCGGGCGGCGACGATCCAGGGTTCACATTCGTCCGGCAGGCCGTTGGTGTTCAGGTCCTCGCTGCCGCCGTCGGCGATGTCGCACTCGTCGGGAACGCCGTTGCTGTTGCAGTCCTCGCTGTCGCCGCACCCGCCGGGGTGGCCGGCGCAGTCGCCGGCCTCGCAGTCCAGGTCGCAACCGTCCGCCACGCCGTTGCCGTTGCAGTCCTCGCACTCGTCGGGCACGCCGTTGCCGTCGTAATCGTCGCTCTGGCCGCAGCCGCCGGGGTGGCCGGCGCAGTCCCCGGTTGCGCAGTCCAGGTCACAGGCGTCGGCCACGCCGTTCTCGTTGCAGTCCTCGCACTCGTCCGGAACACCGTTGCCGTCGTAGTCGTCGCTCTCCCCGCAACCGCCCGGATGCACGGCGCAATCCCCTGCGCTGCAGTCCACGTCGCAGGTGTCGGCCACCCCGTTGCTGCTGCAGTCCTGGCACTCGTCCGGCACGCCGTTGGTGTTGCAGTCGGCACTCTCGCCGCACCCGTCGGGGTCCGCGGCGCAGTCGCCCACGCTGCAATCGATGTCGCAGGCGTCG
>Ga0180432_10001362_pt1 | contig 38820 bp, 37 predicted proteins | sample SS_ome_10_FD_132414 | JGI IMG/M metagenome (GOLD analysis project Ga0180432, IMG submission 132414) | Hypersaline lake sediment archaeal communities from the Salton Sea, California, USA - SS_1_MS_2 metaG | ecosystem: Environmental > Aquatic > Non-marine Saline and Alkaline > Hypersaline >... | reverse complement strand
TTTGTGAAATTCAGGTTGCGGTTGACCACGTAGGTGACCGTATCGCCAACCGTGCGTCTCCTGAGTCCATCGGCAGCCATTATCAGCATCGAGAACTCGTCCCCTTTGGCCTGCATGAGGCACTCTATCTCGGGTTGACGAAGGTCATCGCCGTCTATCGCCCTCCTGAGGGCGTTCTCGAAAACAGGGTCCAGCTCCGATGTCTCAACGGCACGAGAAATCAAGTCGTCTCCCATCGCCCTTCATCCGTCGAATCCACTCCTCGGTCCTCCCCTTGACCCCTGGGGCCATCAGCTCGGCCCTCACGTACTCGGGATAGACGGGGGGGCGGACTTCGACTCTCAGGCCCATTTCCGAGACCTTCTTATAGATCTCTCCTTCTCGGACCCATTCATGGCGGGGATTGATATAGTCCGGCGTGATGGTTGATATGCCGCCGAGGTCGTTGGCCCCGTTGCGTAGGAAGAGCTCGAACTCCGGCTCGATGTTTGGAGGCACCTGTAGGTTCATGCCGATCCCGAACATCAGGCGCGCGGCCAGGAAACAGTTCAGCATCAGGGGGGTGGGGGGAGATTCCCAGGACGCCATAGGGGTATCGGGCTTCGGGACAAACCGCTGTATTATGATCTCCTGGATGTGCCCGTGACGTTCGTGGATGTCCTCGATCACCGAGAGCGAGTCCGCTATCTCTCTCCTGGTCTGCCCGATACCTATCAGAAGGCCGGTCGTCATCGGGACGCCTACTTCCCCCGCGATCTCCAGGGTTCTGATCCTCCTGGCCGGGACCTTGCCCGGGGATCGGTGGTGTGCCATCCCGGGCCCACAGAGCCTCGGGCTCGCATCCTCCAGCATGAGCCCCATGCTCGCGTTGACCTCCTTGAGCTCCCTGATCTCGTCGGCGTTGAGCACGCCGATATTCGTGTGGGGCAGGAGGTTCGTCTCGTCGATGGTCCGTCCGCAGAGCCAGGCCACGTACTCCGGGGTGGATCGGAAGCCGTGCTCGGAGAGGAAGGCCCTTGCCCCATCATCTATCTGTTCCGGCTTCTCGCCGGTCAGGAAGAGGGCCTCGCAGCACCCCCTCTCCTCGGCCCTGAGGAGTATGGGCTTGATATCATCCCAGAGCAGGTAGGCGTCTCGGTCCCGTCTGAATCCACAGTAGGCGCATCTGTTTCTGCAGAGCCGCGTGACCGGGATGGTCACGTTGCGGGAGTAGGTTACAGCCTCCTTGGTGTTCTCCCTGGCCAACTCACCTAGCCACTCTCGGTCGCCCTCGGTGGAGGATAGGATACCCTCCGCCCGTTTCGCGTCGATCGGTACACTGAGTTCCGAGGGATCAAGCTCGCTCCGGCCGGAACTCGTTCCTGATGTCATCTATGATCTCTTCCATCCTGTCCAACGTCTCGTTGCAGAGGACCTCCCCCTTCCCCTTCGATGCCAGTCTCGCTCCTCCGAAGGACCCATCGTCGGTGAACTCCTCCGTATGCCAGGATCTGATATGTGTCCGGCCGCCTATCGAGACGCTTTGATCGGTTGTATCTGAGAGCTCCTCGGCAACTAGCTCAGGCCTCAGGTACTGCATCAGAGATGTCTCGAACTCCCCCGCGTGTTCGATACCGATCGCCCCCTGATCGGTTATCCTCTCCATGACGGGCCTGGCCGCCCTCCAGAAGTGGATCAGGTGAACCCTTCGGCTGTTGATCTTCTTGACCAGGGACTCGAGTGCGGCCGAGTTCCCTCCGTGGAAGTTGACCAGGTAAAGCAGCTCGAAGTCCCTCTCGAGCGATATGACTACATTCTCAACCAGGGAGAGAAAGGCATCCAGCCCCAGGTCGATGGTCCCCGGGAAGGAGGAGTGCTCCGTGGAGAAGCCGAAGGGTATCGTTGGACAGACCAGCATCCCCTTGCGCGACGCCAGACGCCTGCCGACCTCATTCGCAATTATGCTATCTGTTCCGAGGGGAAGCGCCCGGCCGTGTTGCTCGACGCTCCCGATCGGGATGATGACCTCCCGGTATGACTCCGCATGCTCGTAGGTGATCTCATCCAATCTCATCGTCCCGCACCTCGGGGCTTGAAGGTCAGAACCAGGTCGGGCCCATATCTCTCGACGCCGGTTGGCCGGAGCCTGTATGCCTGTGACATGTCCTCGATTCCATCTCCCTCGAACAGCGTGATCGTCTCCCTTCCGCCTATGACCAGGGGCGCCACGGCAACCACGATCTCGTCGATGAGTCCCGACTCCAGCATACCCCAGTTCAGGGTGCCTCCCCCCTCGAGCAGAACCCTGCGGATATCCCTGTCCCGCAGCTCCTCGAGCAGGGTGACTAGGTCAACCTGCCCGTCACCAACTGCAATGATCTCGGCCCTGTCCATCAGCCGTTTCCTTCGGGCCACGGGCGCCCCGACCGTCGTGCCTATGATTATCTTTCCCGGGAACGAGAACAGCCTCGCGCCCGGCGGGGTCCTCAGCCTGCTGTCGACAACTATCCTGGCGGGGGGCGGGCCGTCCGTTTCGATCTTCATCCGGAGCGATGGATCGTCGGTCAACAGGGTATTGATCCCAACCATGATCCCATTCACCGAGGCCCGGAGACGCTGGACCCTTTCCATGTCCTCCGGTGAGGATATCCTCGCCCGGCCGTTCTTGGTGGATATCTTTCCGTCCAGGCTCATCGCCGCGTTCAGTATCACATATGGCCTTCTGGCGCTCAGTCTTTTCTCCTCCTGTCGAGGATGATCTCCCCGCCCCTCATTACCAGGGACACGTTCCCGGGTCCCGCCCTCTTCACGACCGCGGCATGCACGTCATCCGAGAACTCCATCCCGGGTCCCGGCGTCAGCACGAGAAGATCGGCATCCTTTCCGGCCTCCAGGCTCCCGGTCTCCCCCGAGATCCCGGCGACCCGAGCACCCCGGACTGTGGCCATGCTGAGCACTTCCCTCGCACTCTTCCTCCTCATCACCGCCAGTGCCGTTTCCATCTCCCGGAACATGTTCGGCGAGTTTATCATGGCGTTGTCCGTTCCCAGCCCGGTGGCGACCCCCTCCTCCATCAGTGTATCGATGGGGGGCTTGCCCACGCCGAGCTGGAGGTTACACCTGGGGCAGACCACGGCACCGATACCCTCCCGCGCCATCCTCCTGATCTCCCTCCTGTTGGCGTGCGTGAGGTGGATGAGCGTATTGGCGCGGAGGAGGTCCAGCGCATCGTCGATCTCCCCATCCCTCCACCTGCCCTCGGATACGTGTACGGACACGATCTTCCGGTCGGCGAATCTCGCTACGGCCCCGAGGATATCCCTGCCGTATGCGTCGAGCCGGTCCAGCCCAAAACCGTGGGCCTGGTCCGCTATCGCCTCGACTTCACCGGGGGTCCCATCCCCTGGCCTTCCGAGCGGCAGACCCCGTATCCTGTCGATCGCCCGCCTGAAGACGCGGATCCCGGCCAGTCCCTGTTCCCTGAAGTCCATGAAGGTCGTGATCCCCGAACCGATCATCTCCGATACCGCGGCGGCCATGCCGATCTCCAGCTCGCCCTCAGCCGCCCCTCGGAGGAGGCGGTGCTTCAGACCGTCCGGGCTCCCGACCAGCTCGCCCAGCGGCAGGCCCATTCCGCGATCCTTGAAGATGTAGTCCCCGATATGGGTGTGACAGTTGACGAAGCCCGGGAGGATTATGCGTCTATCCCTCACGCTCCCCTCCGCGGATATCTCCTCGATCTTGCCGGATTCGATCGAGATATGTCCTCTCACCGGAGTGAGGTCCTGCCCCTCCAGAATGGTCCCGCTGAGGATCATCTGATCTTCATCCGATTGGTTTACTCGATTATCTCCGGCGTTTCGCCGCTCGGGCCCCTGGAAGCCGCCATGAGCCTCCTAGCCATCTTGACGGCGGACTCCACGGATCTCTTAGCGTACTCGTCTATCCTGGCAGTTCCCTGCGCGCGGGTCATCCGGGGTCCCGCCACGCCCAGGGCCACGGGCTTCCCGAACTCCAAGGCGAGGTCCGTGATCTTCCGGCTGCACTGGGACGATACGATCTTGTCGTGCTCGGTCTCCCCTTCGATAACAACTCCCAGCGTTGCGACGGCATCGACATCATCCCTCTCGAGGAGGGACTTGATCGCCAACGGCATATCGAATGCCCCGGGGACCTTGAATACGCAGGTCACCTGCGATCCAAGGAACTCCGCGTGCTCCAAGGCCCTCTTCAGCATCAGGGCCGTTATGTCGTAGTTGAACTCCGATACCACTATCCCAATTCTGACATTCTCCAACAATTACACCTCCTACGGTCTTATCGGACCGGCGTCCGGTCCTCCCTGTCTGAGTCCGCGTCCGGCGTTCCTGGTCAGGTAGTCCGGATCGTAGATCAGCTTCAGCGCGTTTCTCGCGTGTTTCCTCGCCCTGTCCTCAGCGATGTCGTATAGCTCCCTGTCCCTATCGGCCTCATCCTCATGGACGAAGACCTCGATAACGTGTCTGCCTGTCAGGGCCTGGACGAGTATGATCCCCAGCGATGCTTGGTTGGCGCACTGCTTGTCTATCTCGGCCGAGCCGGGCATACCAAGGGCTATGACCAGTTCGCATCCCTGGTCTATGAGGCGCCTGGCAGCAGCGGGAAGGTCCTTGATACCCGGAACCGTGTATCGCGTGATCTCTATCGGGTACCCCGAATCCCGGATCTCCTGCAGGACGAATCTGCCCATATCCACCCTGGAGAAGGTCGTGTCCGCGACCCCTATCCTCGTCAACGGTCCACCTCCGACCCTCCCAGGACGTCGCTGGCCTCCAACATGGCGAGCCCATGTCTCCGGGCGTACTCCTGCGCATCCCCCTTGCTGAGGGCCCGGTGTGTCCTGTCGTCGAGCATCTCGCAGATCACCACCGCCGGTACTATCCCCGACATCCCGGCAAGTCTGATGGAGAGCTCCGTGTGCCCCTGTCTCTCGCCGATATTCGATGCGATGAGTAGGGGGAGATGTCCTGGGGAGCGAAAGTTCTCCACCAGGGCCTGTGCACATCCCGCCGATGGCTCCCGCTGCACCAGGGCAACCAGCTTGCAGAACTCGCGCGCAGTCTGCGCCCGGTCCAGATCGGTTATCCCCGTGAAGTTATCCCTGTGGTTGAGGCTCACCGAGAACGCCGGCGGCCCGCCGTAGGGCATCGAGTCCGATGCCAGACCCCGAACGGCGGCATTCTTCGATTCCTCGTATATCCTGTGCAGGTAGGGGAGACCGAGTAGATCCGCCACGTCCCCCGGGACGGCGAGGCATATCAGTCCCCCCGCTTCCCTGCGTAGAGTTGCGATGTGCGACGGCTCGATCTCCCGAGCTGAAACGATCATGTCCGTCTCCTGTTCCCGACTATCGGAATCATATAAAAGAACGGGTTTGCCGGAGGATAGGTCCCGCAGGGCAGTTTCGAGCATGAAACTTACCAAGAAAGAGTAGATAAAAATATCTCTCCCCTGATCAAGGACCTGTTCCCGCAGTAACAACCCAATAATGAGTAGATAATATGGATTTGGTCAGCGATCTCGATGGCATCAAGGGATTCATAGTGGACCTCGACGGAGTGGTGTATCTGCGCCATGAACTTATTCCAGGTGCAGATCTCTTCGTGCGCGAGGTGCAGGCTTCAGGAAGGAAGCTGGCCTTCCTCACCAACAACTCGACCCGTACCAGGGCCCAGTACGTCTCCACGCTCTCCGACCTGGGGATTCCGGCCCGGGAGGAGGATATCGTGACATCATCCTACGCGACCGCCCTCTACCTCAGCCGGAAGGCCCCAGGGAGCAGGGTCTACGTGGTGGGTCAGTCGGGGCTGATACGGGAGCTTTCCCGGGCCGGGCTGGATGTGATGAAACAGCCCCCGGCCGATTTCGTTGTGGTGGGAATCGACGATGACTTCAACTACGGTAAGTTGAGGACAGCGTCATCTTTGATCCGATCCGGATCGGGGTTTATAGCCACAAATACGGACGCGACGTACCCCACCGAGAGCGGCCCCCTGCCCGGCGCGGGCAGCATGGTCTCGGCGGTGCGGGTTGCATCCGAGAGGAGGCCGACGGTGATCGGCAAGCCGAGCCGGTGGATCTTCCGAATCGCCCTCGATATACTGGATCTCGCTCCAGAGGAGGTCGCCGTGGTCGGGGACCGTCTGGAAACCGACATCAAGGGGGGTCTGGACATGGGGATGAAGACGATACTCGTCCTCTCGGGCGTCACCCCGGAGAACCCGGAGAGTTCGGACATAACGCCCCATCTTACCTACACGTCGATCGCGGACATGGTTCTGAGGGGTTGAACCGACCGACGGACCGACGCAATACTCTTTTATACGCACTCATTCCAATCTCACCAGCAAACGGTGTTAGATTTGAAGATAAAGCTCGGCATAGTGGGAGTCGGCTACCTTTCGTCCTGCCTGCTAAACGGCATCTCCCTCAGCAAGAACGGGGAGGAGGTGTGGACGTGCCTGAGCAATCCAGTCCGGCAGGAGCTCGACACATCACTCTCCGATATAGAGCTGAAACTGGCCTTCGATATCGATGGCGGGAAGATAGGGAGAAGCGTGGGAGAAGTTTCGAGGGAGTACTACCCCGAAACACCCCCCGGCGACTACGATGAAGTCGAGGTCCAGAGGGGCGTGTGCGTCGAGGCCGACCACGTGGTGAGGAACGTATCCTCCATCTGGGACGACATGGACAAGGGCGAGACCGAGGAGTACCTCAGGAGCAGGGTCAAGGACCTAGACGTGCTCCTGATCTCCTCGACCACCGAGCCGCAGGGCCGCCTCACGAGCAGCAAGGTCTACGCCCTCTATGCCCTCCAGGAGGGCGTGAGCGTCATCAACGGTATACCCACGCAGATCGCCGGAGACGAGGAGTACGATTATCTCGCACGCGAGAACGGGGCCGTCCTCTTCGGCAACGACTTCGCCAGCGGCGCGACCCCCCTGACCCACGATCTGCTGACCCATCTCTCCCAGCATGCCCGAATCCCGATCAACATCGCTCAGTGGCAGTACGCGAGCAACATGGATTTCAAGTCGCTCACCGAATCCCAGGAGAGGGGCAGCGCCAAGAAGGTATCGAAATCGAAGATAATCGACGCAGCCTTTCCGGGAATGGATATCCCGAACCACATAGGTATCCAGTTCATCCCGCCGACCACGAATCTCCAGCCCTCAAAGGGCATGCCCATAGCGGACCCCGACACTAAGCACATGTACCTCAACATACTGTACCGGACATTCGCCGGCACGATGAACTCACTGACGGTGACCGCCAAGATTAGCGATAGCCCGAGCGCATCGGTTCTCGCGGGGGATCTGATAAGGCTCGTGCCGGTGGCCAAGGAGAAGGGCGATTACGTACCCCTGGCTGCGAACGGTTTCTACTTCAAGAGCCCCCCGAAGGTGTACCCGAGTCGGATAGAGGCCTTCAACCGCACGCTGGAGTGGCTCAGGAGCTGACGCGAATGGTGGTCTACAGCGATAGGATCGGAAAGAGGACAAGCGGCGAGTTCGATTTCATCGACATAACCGAGGACGTCGCGCGGGTGGTGAGGGACTCAAAGATAAGGGACGGCGTGGTTTCCCTCTTCATTCCTGGGGCCACCGCGGCCATAGTGGTCAACGAGAACGAGAAGAACATAATTCGGGACTTTCGGGACGCTATCCAGCACATGGTGCCTGATTCCGATTCCTATCGACACGGGGAGAATGCCCGCAGCCACATCAGGGCCCTGACCCTCGGGCCCGGTGAGGTCATACCGGTCAAGGACCGGGAGCTGGAGATGGGGACATGGCAGTCCATATTTCTGGTGGAACTCGATGTCAGGCCCAGAAATAGGGAGATAATCGTCCGGGCCATAGGCACGAGCGCGGTCCACGGAGGCTGAGGCTACCCCTTCCTCTGGGGTATCTTCCTTCCGTCAACGATCACGAATTCCTTGACCACCTGGACGGCGTTGTATGGAACGATGATGTTGTCATCCTGATCATGGAGCATGTTCTGCGTCTGTTGATTATCGAAAGGACGGACTATCAGAGCTACGAGCTCCCCGGTATTCTCACTCATGGTGATGTCGTACAGCTCTCCTATCCTCTCGCCGCCGTCCGTGACGACTTCCTTGTCTCGAAGCCTGCTAGCGATGATATTTGCCATTCGGGACTCTCCTCGCCGTCGGTCTATGGGCTAACAGAGCCTTCGATGCTTATATCTATTTCGTGGCTGACGGAGTTGAGGTCCCGGCGGAGCGGGGGAATCGAAGGTCATCGGGTGTATTCCAGGATCTCTCGAGAGTAGTGCCTCCCGAACTCCCCCCCGATTCTCTGATATGTCTCCATGATGTCCCTGGTCACGCTGGGGCCGATCTTCCTGAGCGCCTCGTCGAACTGCCTCTTGCTCACGACCTTGATATTGATGTCCTCTCGGATGGCAAGCATCGCCGCCTCCCTGCACACGCTGGCGAGATCCGATCCGACGTAACCCTCGGTCTTGCTCGCGATCTGGGACAGGTCAACATCCTCCGCTCTGGGCATCCCCCGGGTGTGTATGGTCAGGATCTCCTCCCTCTCCTCCTGGTTCGGTGCCTGGATCAGAAGCTGTCTGTCGATCCTCCCCGGCCTGATCAGGGCGGGATCTATGATGTCGGGCCTGTTTGTCGCGGCAATCACCACCACGTCCTTGAGCTCCTCCAGTCCGTCAAGCTCGGTCAGCAGCTGGGTCACCATCCTCTCGCTGACGTGGGAATCCGCCGACACCCCCCTCCTGGGACAGATGGCGTCGAGTTCGTCCAGGAATATGATCGAGGGAGCCGCCTGTCTCGCCTTTCTGAAGGTCTCCCGAATCGCCTTCTCCGATTCGCCGACCCACTTGGAGAGTACGGAGGGCCCCTTTATGGAGATGAAATTCGCACTGCTCTCGTTTGCCACGGCCTTGGCTACCAGCGTCTTTCCCGTCCCGGGAGGGCCGTAGAGCAGTATCCCCTTGGGCGGCGTTATCCCCATCCTTCCGAAGGTGTCGGGGTACTTGAGCGGCCATTCGATAGCCTCCCTGAGTTCCCTCTTGATCTCGGTAAGGCCCCCAATATCATCCCATGTGATCTTCGGTATCTCGACGAGGACCTCCCTCAGCGCGGAGGGCTCCACGCTTCGCAGGGATTGATCGAAGTCATCGGTATCAACGATCAGCTTGTCCAGCACCTCGGTGGGGATGATCTCCTCCTCGAGGTTGATCTCGGGGAGAACCCTCCTCAGGGCACTCATCGCCGCCTCCTTGCAGAGCGCCTCGAGGTCCGCGCCGACGAAGCCGTGGGTCCTGTCCGACATCGCCTCGAGGTCAACGTCCTCTGAGAGAGGCATGCCTCGTGTGTGAATATGCAGGATCTCCCTTCTGCCCTCCCTGTCCGGGACGCCGACCTCTATCTCCCGGTCGAACCTCCCCGGCCTCCTTATCGCGGGATCCAGGGCATTCTCGCGGTTAGTCGCCCCGATGACCACTACCTTTCCCCGGCTCTTCAGGCCATCCATGAGCGAGAGTATCTGCGCTACGACCCTCCTCTCGACCTCACCTGTCACGTCCTCGCGCTTCGGCGCTATCGCGTCCAGCTCGTCGATGAAGATTATGCTCGGGGAGTTCTGCTCGGCCTCCTTGAACAGGTTCCTGATACGCTTCTCGGACTCGCCGTAGAACTTGCTCATTATCTCCGGGCCGGTGATGGATATGAAGTAGGCGTCGGACTCGCTCGCCACGGCCCGGGCGATAAGCGTCTTTCCGGTCCCTGGCGGGCCGTAGAGCAGGACCCCCTTGGGGGGCTCTATTCCCAGCCGGTTGAACACCTCGGGATGCCTCAGGGGGAGCTCGATCATCTCCCTCACCCGGTTGATCTCGTCCCTCAAACCGCCTATGTCGTCATAGGTCACGACGACCATCAGTCCGTCGCCGGCCTCCGCGGGCTCGGGGCGGACCTCAACCGAGGTCTTTCTTGAGACCTGCACCGCCCCCTTGGGAACGGTGTTCACGACCTTGAACTGGAGCTCCGACAGCCCGTACTGGCCGCCCCCGCTTCCGGTGGACAGGTCCCCGAAGAACCAGTCGAACAGGTTGGGCATGTCCTTCACCGTCTCCTGTCTCCTCCGCAGGCTCACGGGGGTCAGGATATCCCCCTGGATCAGGGCCCGGCCCAGCAGGGAGTTCTTGAGGCTCTGAGTGGGTCCCGGCACCTTTATGGTTCGATCGACCGGGGCAACGACCACCTTGCGGGCCTCCTTCGGCTCCACCTTCTGTATCCTCACGGCTTCCCCGAGTCCGGATCCCGCGTTGAACCTGGTCAGGCCGTCCATTCGTATGGTCCTCAACTTCCTGTCCGACCTCAGGGGTTCACCAACGATCGCTACCGTCGATCTCTTCCCCGATATCTGTACCACGCTTCCGGTGCTGAGGCTAAGCTCGTTCCCCACCTCCGGGTCTATCCATACTATCCCCTTTCCGGAATCTCCGGTCTTGACTTCCGCGACCTTGAGACTCACTTCGGGGGTGTTATTCGGCAAGAGGCTTCCCAACTCCAGATTTCCTTACACTAATCTGTTGGAGCACTTATTTATCGGTATTCATGTTTGATGGAGAATGCGGGCTTGTGTCCCGCCGAGGAAGCCCGGATATTGCGGATTATTGAGCTGGAAAAGCTTGATAAGCCCGACCGCCAACCGACCGACATGAGCGGCCTCAAATCCAAGAACATAGACGCTGTTCTCATCGACTGTCATCACTCCGGCATCGCGGGGGACATGATGCTTGGGGCCCTGATCGATCTCGGAGCCGACCCTGAGACTATCCGCGACGAGGTTGCCCGGTGCACCGAGGAGGAGGGACACGTCGAGGTCAGTATCTCGCAGGTGAAGCGTGCCTCAATCATGTGTACCAAGGTCGACCTCGAGATCGAGGCGTCCGGTCACCACGTGCACATGCGGGAGTGCATGGGGAGGGCCTCCGACGATTGGGTCAAGGAGAGATCGCTGGAGGTCCTGAACACCCTAGAGAGAGCGGAGGCCGCGGTCCACTCCGAGAAGCACGGGACCCATCCCCATCTTCACGAGGTGGGCCGGCTGGATGCCGTGGGCGACATAGTGGGGTCGATCGCGGCATGGAGGGACCTCGGGCTGGACTCCGCGAGGGTATACTCAACACGCGTGGCACTGGGCGGTGGCGATGTTCAGTTCTCCCACGGGGATTTTCCGGTGCCCGCTCCCGCCACCCTGGAGATCCTGAGGGGCGTTCCAGTTCGAGCGGGTGGGGAGAGGGAGCTCACGACACCTACCGGCGCGGCTCTCCTGGTTAACCTGACAGAGGTGTTCTCGGACAGCATCGACATCACTCCCGTGGCTATCGGCATGGGGGCTGGTTCGGACATGGGCGACTTCCTGAACGCCACCAGGGTAGTGGCCGGGACCCACGGGGTGCGGGGCGTGGACTTCGTGGACGTGATAGAGACCAACATCGACGATATAACTCCAGAGCAATTGGCCCACTGCTCCGGGAGAGTGATGGAGGAGGGCGCGCTAGACTTCACCGTGGCCCCGGTAACCATGAAGAAGGGAAGGCAGGGGACCCTGATCAGGGTGATCGTCGATCCCGAGAAAAGCGATGCCATATGCGACACACTCCTCAGGGAAACTGGGTCGCTGGGCGCTCGAATCCACCGGGGGGTGGAACGGAGGAAACTCGCCAGGGAGGTGACGGAGGTATCCTTTCAGCTGGCGGGACAGAAGCGAAGGGCCAGGGTCAAGGTCGCCAGGACGCAGAGCGGGGATCTGGTTTCAGCCAAGCCGGAATACGACGATGTTGCCGCGCTGTGCAGGGAGACTGGCCTGGCCTTCCCCGTTGTGCAGAGCGCCATAATGGAAGCCGCGATCTCCGCGGGGATCACGAGGTGAGACCGGGGTTTCGTTCCGGATCTGCCGGCGGATTAGCTGCCATGAACCCCGGGGTAGGCATTCATTTTTATATCGGAAGAAGCCGGGCAATCCGTACACGTTAATGGAGCGTCTGGCTCCGTTCTCATAGGAGGACCCTCAGATGGGAGACTTCAAGATCGCCTACAGGAATATAAGAAGGAGGGCGTTTTCCGCAGGCCTGACGATAATCGGGATCATGGTGGGCATAGCCTTCTTCCTCTACGTGGCCTACATAATAATCGGCTTCGGCGAAGCTGTGACCGCGAACGTCACAAATGCGACCGGTGCGGAGAGCGAGGCTGGGCTTGAGCCCTATCATATCATCCAGATGATAGTGATTCTCAGCGTCGCCACCGTCGGGGTAACGAGCACGATGTTCATGTCGGTCACCCAGAGGACGCGGGAGATAGGGATCATGAAGGCCCTCGGATTCTCGGCGAAATCGGTGCTAAACATCTTCATGATAGAGTCGATTCTACTTGGCGCGATCGGCGGCGTGGTGGGCTGTCTGGCCGGGTTCCTCCTCATCTGGTTCAGGAACTTCTACATCCTTCCCGAGAACTTCCAGGTCGCCAGCTCTGCGATAGTGTCATCCTTCGTATGGCCGCTGGTCCCGCTGGGGATGATTTTGGCGGTCGTTCTGGCCGCGATGGCGGGTTTCGTACCTTCGCGGAGGGGTGCGAGCATGGATCCGGAGGTGGCATTGTACTATGAGTGGTGAAATCGTAAGGAGACACAGGGTAGCCACCACGACCACCGGCGAGGAGGAGAGACCCAAAGGAAAGGAGGCCCGGGAGAGAAGGGCTCGCAGAGAGGCCGCAAGGGGCAGGAGATACAGGTGGGTCATCGAGGGCTACAACCTCAGGAAGATCTACCAGATAGGCGAGACCACGATCAACGCCTGCGATGGAATCGACATAAAGATCCGGAGAGGCGAGTTCGTGGCCATAGTCGGCCCTTCCGGCTCCGGCAAATCGACGCTGCTGAGCATTCTCGGAGGGCTTTCCCGCCCCACCGAGGGCAGGGTCTTCATCGACGGAATCGATATCACCAGAGGATTCCTGGGCAGCGAATTCTCGATACTCCCCACGGTCAGGCGTAAGAAGATCGGCTTCGTGTTCCAGTTCTTCAACCTGATACCGGTTCTCTCCTCGCTGGAGAACGTGGAGCTGCCGATGATGTTCGAGACCGTCGAGAAGCTGCCCGAGATAGACAGACGCGACAGGGCGGTGAACCTCCTTGAATCCGTAGGCCTGTCGGAGAGGATGCACCACACGCCCTCTCAGCTGAGCGGGGGCCAGAGACAGAGGGTCGCTATCGCCAGGGCACTCGCCAACGACCCCTCCATCGTGCTGGCCGACGAGCCGACGGGTAACCTGGATTCGGCAACAGGCCGGATGATAGTCCAGATAATGAAGAGATTGAACGAGGAGAAACGGGTCACATTTCTGATAACCACCCACGATCTGAGGATTGCCAGGTGGGCAGATAGGATCCTGTACCTGACCGACGGCAAGATATCGGATGAGAGGATAAGCGCAGAGGAAGTCGTGGGGAAGTCGGACGAAGCGGAACTCGACTGATGTTCTGTGGGTGAGGGTTTGAAGCCTGATCTGGCGCCTCTCTCGCCTGATGCCGGTACCGTGCGAATACGCATCGTGCAGTCCAGGGACCTACTCGAGATCCTGGCGATAAACAAGAAATCCTTCGTCCTACCCTACGGCGCGTCGGTCTTCCAGGAGTTCTTCCGCGAACACCGCGAGACCTTCCTGGTCGCGGAACTGGGGGATCGGGTGGTCGGCTACTCCATGTCGAGGCTGATGAGGAGGATCAGTTTCCGGGGTCTCGGGATGAAGAGGATGGGCCACATCATGTCGATCGCCATCCACCCCGAATACCGACGAAAGGGAATAGGCAGAAACCTCCTGGCCCAGACCCTGGAGAATCTCTCCGATCATGGCGCGGAGGAGGCTCGCCTGGAGGTGCGGGTCAGCAACCGGCTGGCCATAGCGATGTACGAGTCATTTGGTTTCGAGAGGGAGAAGGTCCTCGACGGCTACTACAGCGATGGGGAGGATGCGATACTGATGGTCAAGTGCCTCGAGGATGGGCGGTAGGCCATCGGTACCGGGCCCAGCGTCGGTTGCCTCGATCTCCGGCCAGAATCCGACTAATATTTAAAAGAAAATGTGTGCGTGCCATAGTGGCCTGAGCATCTTGGGCGTGTTCAACAAGGAGTACGTCTTCGCCACCAAGGGTGAGATCGACATCCTGGATGTCACGGACTACGTCACATCCTCGGTCACGGAATCCAAGCTTCTCAACGGGGTGGTCACCGTCTTCACCCCCGAGGAGAACTGTGCCCTGGTACTGATGGAATACGAGAGGGGCCTGGTACAGGATCTCAAGAGGCAGATTGGCAGGCTGGTGCCGCAGGACGAGGGATACGTCCACGATACGATCGACGATGACGCTCATTCACATCTGAGAACGGCGATGCTCGGTAGTAGCCTCTCCGTTCCATTCGTGAACTCGAATCTCTCACTGGGCGCATGGCAGCAGATCCTGCTGCTGGAACTCGGGAAGAGGCCGAACACCAGAAAGGTGATGGTTCAGGTGCTGGGAGAGTAGGTGATAGGCATGACCGAAGAAGAGAAGGTAATCAGCGATGAGTTGCTTGAGATACTGGCGTGTCCATTCTGCAAGAAAGGCGTTAGGCTAGAGGGCGAGGAACTCGTATCCGAATGTGGATTGAGGTACAAGATCGAGGACGGCATCCCGCACATGCTGTACCCGATCTGCCCCGACTGCCGGATAGAAACCGAGATGACGAAGGAGAACGACGAGTTCGAGTTCGTCTGCAAGAAGTGCGGCAAGAAGCTCTACGACAAAAGGGAGTGAAGTGCCGGAACTCAACTGGCTGTCCGGGGCCTAGTCCCCACTAGGACGAGACCGAGAAGGCCAAGGACAGGTATCGCGAGGGAAGCCCGCGTCTCCTTCACCTCCAACGGGTACTCCCGCTCATCCTCGGGAACCAGGACTATGGACTGCAGGAAGTTGGTGTTTATGAGCCACGTCTCCCCGCTCGGCCAGTGAGGGCTTATCGATGTGTCGTAGTACGGCCTCCCCTTCTTCATCTCTATCCCCTGCGGTATGGAACCAGGAACCGCGCCGCGCGGGTTGCCGGGCTTGGTGAAGTGAGAGGCGTAGCCCGGCGAGTTGTGGGTCCCGGTCCCCTCCAGCATGCATATACCGTAGGGGTTGACGCCCAGGTGGTTGTCTATCAACCCCAGGCCGTACTTCAGGTGGGTTTCGTTGTCCGAGAACCTGTAGGCGAATAGAACCGCTGCCGCCTCGGGGTCCATGAGGTAGAGACGGAAGGTCGGGATCTCGAACGGGTAGAGACCGGATCCCGGGCCGGTGTCCGAGGCCAGCCTGTCCTCCGCATGCCCCACTACGTAACCGATGATATCGTCGCCGAACTCCGTTGCCGGGTTAAGTACCGTCGAGTAGTAGCCGAGTGCAACGGGGATGAATGGGCCGCGGAAGGCCCTGTACCTCATGTTCAGCGTCAGGTTGCAGAACTCCTCGGCGAGCTCCAGATAGGTCTCGTTCCCGGTCGCACGGTAAAGCTGGGAGCAGGCGGTCATCATCGCCGCTGCCTCAAGGGAGTTCCCCACACTCTCCAGGACCCTTCCCCCGAAGAGGTCGAAACTCCTCAAGGCCCCCTCGACGAATCTATCGGCGTCTTCGGGATAGTGGTCCTCGATCAGTGCAGCCGTTCCCGCCAGCCCGGCGACAGCGAGAAGCCCATCCCTGTTACCCATCCAGCCCATCAACTTCCTGTCGTCCGGGGTCCCGATCACCCCGTCCGTCTTCTCCACCTTCTCAACCTCGTGGTGAATGGAACCGTTGCTCTCCTGCATCTTGAGGAGGAACTCACATCCCCACATCGCCTCGTTGATGATGTCCGGGAGATCGTCCCCGTCACGATCGATGGCATCGAAGTGAATCGGGCGTACGTCCCTGGCAAATAGCAGGTTGAAGAGAACATAGCTATGGTATTCGGAGTACTTTCCCGCCCAGAGACCAGCGCAGTGCCACCCGCCGGTGGCGTTAACGTGGGTCCCGTTGAGGAGCACCCCGTCGTCAAGGTGACAGGGGCTCGACCTGTATTCGTGAGACACCCCGCATCTCATGTACGTCAGGAACTCGTATATCAGTTCGCCGCACTCGTCGATGAGGACGTCGTTATCGATCTCAAATCTATAGGAGTCCGACTCCATGCTATTGAAGGCGACGTGGATGCTGAAGTTGCCCCTCAGCTCAAGCCCGGTGAAGTCACCTGACCAGTAATACGCATCCCAGTCCTCCCGATCGATCCTCGGGCCCAGTACTCCGGAGTACACCTCCCTTCCGGCTGCGCTGATAACCGTGAAGAGCCCCTGCGCCTGCAAGGGTTCGTTCGACTGCACCAGGAAGCGCTTCGGAAACCCGGGGCCGTAGCCGGATTGGTCTATTAGCACATCGATGATGACGGGCTTCAGCCACGAGCGTTCACGAGTGTCGTATCCGATAACACCGGAGGTGTCGTGGGAGAACCAGTCGGTATTCTGTCTCAGCGCCCAGATAACCCCATCTATCTCGAGAAGCGCGTTGATCTTTCCCAGGGCTATCTCACCTACCTTGTCGACCACCGTCATGTTCCGGCCATCCTCCCAGATCGCTATACCGGAACCCGTCCCTATCCAGGCCTGCCCGAGTTCCGGACACCAGGCCGTGGAGAACACGACGGGGCTTGGCAGCAGCCGGGAGCCGTAGTTCGTGATCGAGGAGGTTTCGGGCTCGATAATCGAGAGGCCGCTGGTGGTCCCGACAAATATCCTTCTATCTGATGATGAGAGGGAGAAAACGCTGTTCGAGATCAATCCGTCCTCGGTCGTCCACGACCTCCAGAGGCCCGAGGAGGCGTTGTACTCGCTGACCCCTCCCCTCATGGTCCCTATCAATATGCGATCTCGATCGGCCTCCATGGCCATAACCCAGCCTCCCGACAGGCCATCGTTCTGGTCGTACACGGTCCACGCTCCATCTGAGTCGAGACGGGCCACCCCTTTCCGGGTTCCAATCCAGAGTTCGTCCCGCATTCGCGCCATGCAGTTGACCTGCTCGGATGGGAGAACCCCTTCCTCCACCCGCTTCCAGTCCAGTCGGCTAGACTCCGAGTGGTACAGACCGTTCTCGGTGCCGAGCCAGACCTCCCCCAGAGCCACAGCGCCGCAGCTCGTCCTGTTGCTCGGCAGATTCGCCGGGGCAACGAGGTGCGTCTGTCCTCCATCGGATTTTGCGGTTAGGTAGATTCCTTGGGATGCGGTCAGAATCCAGATCGTCTCCTGGGCTTCGAAGATGTTCCTGGCTTCGTAAGGGATATCGATCCAGGGGATCGATGTAGCCGCGGGGATGAAGATCAGGAAAACCAGGAGTATGAAAGATGCTATCGATATCCTCAAGCGCCTTACCTGCAAACGACCTGAGGAGTTTTCTGAAAAATCTTACGACCTCCAGGGTTATCCCTCCCGCCCTCTCCGTTCATGGGTCCGGAATAACGTTGAGATAACATTTTCTTTCTACAAATCGGTTAATAGTCCCTAACAAGCACCGGGTACCGGAATGCAGCAAGAGGATCGCATAGCGGAGATCGTTGACAACACCCTGGTCGAGATACTGAAGCTGGTCAAGCTATCCGAGAGGAACGGATACCTCAAGATATCCGAGTTCAGGGGCATGCTCAAACAGATCAGGGGCAACCTCCGATCCGATCCAGGACTCTATCGCCGGCTGGTCCTGGATAATGTCGATGACCCTTCTCAGGAGAATGCGACCTCGGTGACATTTTTCAAATCTCCCGAGGGTAGGGCAGAGACGGATGTGTGATCGTTTTCGTATCTGCCTCCTAACCCTCTTGGCCCTGATATTCTTGGTCCCCTGCCACTGCCAGGACCACTACTACGAATCGGTTTCGTACAAGGTTGAGCCGTCGTCGTCAGGCGTCTACCTCCAGTGTTCCGCGAGGTTCGTCGCCCTGGAGCCAGGGATATCCTCAATCAATGTGACCGTGCCTTACTCGCTCGAGGAGTTGAGGCAGGCGCCGAAGGTTATGGTAGGAAAGAGTGTGGTGGACCCGGTGATTTCGGAGGGGGAGGAATCCACCCTGATGGTGATCGAGTTCCCGCCGTTGATGGTCGGCGAGCTGGAGAACCTTGTGATACAGTTCTCAACCGTGCGTGGACAGCCACCGGAGGGTGGCTCTAGGATCGAGGTCCGGACCCTGGAGTTGGGGGGTAACGTCACCAGCCAGCTGCTGACGCTTGAGCTCCCCAACGATCTGACCGTGGCCAGGGTGGAGACCGATGAGGGCACCTCGAAACCCGGGGGAGGCGACCCGATTCCGGTCAGCAGCGAGACGCTTACACTCTACTTCGTCCTGAGGAACAAGACCATCCTCGACAACCGTTACTTCCGCTGGGGGTTGATCATCGTCGCCATCTCTGTTCCCCTCGCCCTGCTTGTTCGCAGGCGTTACGCCCGGACCCCCTCGGATTAGTTGAATTACATATTAAAGCTCTATCGTCCCCTGTGAGTTGCACGGCCGTGGTGGTGTAGCCTGGCAACGACGGGCGAAGTCCGTCGACAGAGGCACAAAGGACTGTGGATCCTTTAGCCCGAGACGTCCTTGAAGGATGCGGGAATTCAAATCTCGGCCACGGCCCTCCTTTTTTTCTTCACCCAGCGCTCTTCCTGAGTTCCTTGATAGCCGCGTCTAGCTCCGACTTCAGCATCTCGCCCTTGTCCACCCTGGATATGAAGTCGCTTCTGGCCGCTAGCGAGATCTTGGCCGCCAGTATGCTGGCAGCCTTGCCCCTGATCGACTTCGGTGAGTTCCTGACGTAGGGGTGCTGGAATATCGTCCCGTGTTTGGGCGGCTTCGCGCCCTTGGTGACGTGCCTGAACAGAGCCTTCTCCGCTCCCAGGGTCTGGATCGAGGTCGATGGCATCATGGCAAGCTTCTTCATGCTGCCGGCCTTGGAGATCAGGCGGGCGCCAACGCCGGGCTCAGCGACCCTCGTCAAGCTCGGTGCGTGGTCCTCCATGAGATCCTCAAGGTAGCTCGCTATCCCCGACTTCCTCGAATCGAGGTAGATTATCGATCTCGCTATCTCCCTGACGGCCTCGAGATCACTCTCGCCCAGGGGTGTACCGATGGAGTTCTCGGCCTCCTTCAGTATGCGACGGCGCTTGTGCTCGGAAACCCCGAGGTCCTGGGACAACGTCTCGGAGCTCCTGGGATCGGCGTCCAGTACCACCTCAGAGAACTCGAGTTGGTTCCGTACCACCCGCTCCAGCTCGGGGAAGTGGATGGCGTACCACTCCCGGCACCTTGCGTAGAGATTCGCCATGCTCCTGTCGATCTCGTCGATCCCCTCCACAGCTTGGATAACAAGCCTGTCCCAATCCCGGTAGGTCTCCCGCAGAAGCTGCGACGAGATCTCCCGGGAAATCTCCCGTATGCGCTGGATATGATCGGCATCGGCGGAGAGCCGCCCACGCACACTCCTCCCGGCCTCGGACGGAAAGTCAACCTCGATACCGCCTTTCCATCCGGATCTCGAGACCGCCTGGGCCACGGCATCGCTCTCAACGACCAGGGAGTCACAGTCAACCGCTTTCAGAAGCGACTCTATCTCGGGTATCGGTTCCCCCTTCGCCAGGTCGAGAAGCCTCTCGCCTCCCTCCGCCTTGTCCATCGGCAGTTCCTCGTGCGCCACTTCGCGAAGGCCCTCGTCCAGAAGCAGGATCTCCCCGGCGCTTGCCACGATGTAGCAGGCCGTCAATCAGTATTGCCCCCGGAGATGCGCTTGCCGATATGGAGGAGACCGGTTAGATTCACCGCTGAAGATGCTGACACAGTACATCATTAATAACACTCGGACAGTCAGTTGACCCATCCCCGGTATCGGGAATTAAATCTTTCTCGGTTCTGAAGTTGACGAGCCTTTTATTACGCCTCTCGGGGGAGCACCCGCAGCTTCCGAAGAAGGAGGCGGTTCACCTGTTCAGGGCGTATGACCCCGAGGTTGAGTACTCCGAACTGCCCGGCCGCCGCCTGGTCGTGGAGACGGATCTAGATTCGGAGGCGGCAGTTGAGCTCTGTCTCAGGCTGGCCATGACCACCGCGGCCTCCGAGGTTCTTTGCGAGTTCTCTTCGCCTCAGGATCTCGATCTGCCGATCGGCAAGCTAGCGGCGGGAGCCACATTCGCGGTGAGAAGGGACCCGACGGTGGATGCGGACCAGGAACTGGAGTCCGAGGTAGGGGCCGCCCTACTCGACCTGACCGAAAGCAGTGGGATCAATCTGAAAGTGGATCTCGAATGCCCCGACAACCTGTATCTGATCTCGGACACGGAAGACGGATACCTCCTTTCCCTCTCCCTGAAAAAACCCTCGAGATCGAGGTTCAGGAGGAGGTCCGACGAGAGGCCTTTCAAGAAACCGATATCGCTGGACCCGCTGCTGGCACGGGCCATGGTCAATATGTCGGGGGTGAAACCAGGGGAGAGGGTGCTCGACCCGTTCTGCGGCACCGGGAATATACTGGTGGAGGCGGGACTGATCGGCGCCAGCATATTCGGCATCGACTCCGATTTCGAGATCGTTCGAGGGGCACTGGAAAACCTGAACAGGCTCCAGCAGGGATTCCCCCATCTCGTGAGGGGCGACGCCCTGCGGGCGAATTCCATCTTGGACTGTAGCTTTCAGCACATCGTGACCGATCCCCCTTACGGGCGGGCCTCGCCGGCAACCACCGACACCACCAAGCTGATAAGGGGCTTCGTGTCGAAGGCTCCCAGGATACTCGCCCCCTGGGGCTCGATCTGCATCACCTGCCCCTCGACGCTTGACCTGACCGGTGACCTGTCCGAGGCCGGACTGCGGGTGGATGACTTCGTCTACCAGAGGGTTCACAGGAGCCTTGGGAGACATCTATATCTTGCGACCAGACCGGGTTGAGGGTTGTTATCTTGTTCGAGATGAAGGCGAGGGACGCCTTTGGCAGAGTTGGGGTACTGGAGACAAACCACGGGGACTTGAAGACACCCACCGTACTGCCGGTAATAGATCCCGTGAGGCAGGAGGTCCCGGCTGCCGAGGTGGTGAGGGAGACGGGCGCCTCCGCGCTCATAACCAATGCATACCTGATCTACCGCGACGTTGAGCTTCGCAAGAGGGCACTCAGGCTCGGCGTTCACGAACTCCTCGATGTCGACTGCCCGATAGCCACCGATTCCGGGGGATACCAGATATACAGAGGTCAGGATATCCGAGTGCCCCCCTCCAAGATACACGAGTTCCAGGCAGATATCGGTTCAGACCTGGCCGTGGTGCTGGACAAACCACCGGGGGACGATATGAAGAGGGATGAAGCCGAGTCCTGTGTCAGAACCTCGATCGAGAGATGCAGGGAGCTGGACCGTTCCAGGTATAAAGGTCCCCTGTGGTACGGGGTGGTGCACATGACCCCCCACGATGACCTCAGGCGGGAGCAGGCCGAGGCGGTATCAGAGATGGGCTTCGATGTCTTTGCGCTGGGCAGCTGCGTGGGGTCTCTGATGGCATACCGGTTCGAGGCTCATCTCGATCGCGTTCTCGGCGTTGCCGAGGCGCTTGACCCGAGCCGTCCGAGACACGTATTCGGCGTCGGTCATCCGATGTTCCTCTCGCTCTCCGTCGCGCTGGGAGGTGATCTCTTCGATTCAGCGATGTACGCCCTCGCCGCAAAGGACGGGAGATACCTCACCGAGATGGGCACCATGCGGGTGCAGGATCTGGTGGAGCTGCCCTGCAGCTGTCCGTCCTGCAGGGCCTCCACGCCGGAGAGCATGCTAGAGGGAGAGGAGGGCAGAAGGCTGTTGTCGCTTCACAACCTTCACTCGACCTTCAGCGAGATTCGAAGGATCCGGGAAGCCATCAGATCGGGGTCGCTCTGGGAGCTGACCCAGGCCCGGTGCAGGTCGCATCCGAATCTCCTGGGCGCGCTGAAGGCTGCACTCGCCGGGCACTCCGATTTCCTCCAGAGGGTCGACCCGTTGACCAAGAACTCCGCCCTCTTCTATATGGGAGAGGAGACCAGGCTACGTCCGGAGGTCCAGAGGGCGGTCCGGCTCGCGAGGGAGCGGCTGGCCGGGGGCCCCACGTTCAGTCATCCACTGTACGGCGAGGTACCCTCGGAGGCGTCTCTGTGCTATCCATTCGGGCAGACCGTTATGGGTTCAGGCTTTGAGCCCCCTGATCCCGAGGCTGAGATCGATGAGGCAAGGGTCGTCGGGGGTTCGATCGACTACCAGTACGGTAGAGGGTGTGGGGAAGCCCTTCGTCCATTCAAGGTGAACAGGTCCCCGAAGACCCATCGAATACGGACCATAGAGAGGGACGGGGAGTCCCTGGGAGTGTTCAGGGCCAAGGATTTCGCATTCCTCCCAAGCTGGGAGGGGGCTTCGATCCTCAAATCCCACCTCCCCGCCCCCGAGCACAGGGTTACCATGTCGGACGAGGCCGTCCCATTCGTGTCCAAGGGCCTTTCGGCCTTCGCCAAATTCGTGGAGACCTGTGATCCAGCTATCATACCCGGGCAGGAGGTCTTTCTCGTCGACAGCGATGACCACCTTCTGGCCACAGGAACGACGATGATGAATTCCCGCGAGATGAGGTGCTTCAACTCGGGCGTGGCGGCCAAGGTCAGGCACGCAGCAGGGAGATGAATCAGCCGTAGATCTCCCTGAGAACAACCCCCTTCCCCCTGCTCGATTCCTCCATCTCCGGGCCGCTCATAGTCGCCTTCCCCTGGCCCACGAGCTCCCCCTTCCACCGCACCGCCACCTCGTCATCGGGCCGGATCGAGGCATCTGCCCCCACGATGCCGGGGCAGTACACGACCTTGACCTCCGGCTTGAAATCAATATCCACGCAGTACGAGTCGCACTCGCAGAGTATCCTGCTGCCCTCTACCTCGGGTATGTACATGCCGTTATGCGGGTTCAACCTTGCCACGCGGCTTCCCGCTCGGGTGATCCTCCTAACCCCCCTCCTCGACCCTCTCCGGGCTGGTTCCTCGGTCATCAGCCCGGACACCTCATGCCCGTACTGATAGGATAGCACCTGCCTCTCGCCGCTGAGCGGATCCCTTTTGCGGGAACCAGTGATGGCCGATAGCGAATCCCCCAGCAACCGGATCCCCTCTATCGACGCCGGTTTGTCGCAACCCGTGTAGCTGAACCCCCATTCGAGCTCCTCGTCCGCCATCCTGCAGGCATCCAGATACCCGCCCGCAACGTGGGCCACCACGGGTACCGGTTCCTTCGACATCCTGAGGAGCAACCCGGCCAGGGATTCGGACGCCATCGCTATCTCCTCATGGCTCCAGATCCCTGTAACCGGTATATCGTAATTCCTCGCAGGGGGTACCGATTCGAGAGCTCTGGGAACGGCACCCAGAGGGCTGGTCAGTATGATCTCCTCCAGGTTCAATCTCCTCTTGGCCGGGTTAATGGCCTCGGCGAAGAATCGATGGGACCTGGAGCGCGAGTACGGTTTCCTCTTCGAGCACGGGAGTACGACGACGCAATCCGGTTTTCCTTCCGGGTAGTATCTCTCCCTGACCCTGGTTCGGAACCTTACGACCTCGGGCCAGTTGAGGGACATGTCGGTGAATCGGATCACGGCCTCAGCCCCGGGCATATGGTCGTGTGTCTCTCGAGATACCGGTAGTGATCGGAGTAGAGCGACTTCAGGGCCGCATAGACCTCCGGGTGGCCTATGGCCCTTTCCTCGGCCATGTGCTTCAGCTTGCCCAGACGCATCCTGTTCCTGATCTCGGAGAGGGCCATGCCCATGACCCATCGGTTGTGGGACAGGAGATCCCTTGATCCCGCTCCGACCGCCGGGTCGGCGCAGAACGGGCACTCACACCCCACGTTTTCGTCGAAGGGGATAGCGTAACTTCCGAAGATCATCTCGTTCGAGACTGAGGAGCCATATGCATGTGCATCGCCGAGGAGGTCTGCCCCCGCCAGAGCCATAAGGGGCATGGCCCAGACCGGCACGTCCGCCACCAGCAAGGCAACGTTGGACGATACCTCTTCCCGGACCCCGATCACGGCCTCGAGCAACCTCGACGGGGATGCCGACTCGCCCGCCTCAACGACTACCAGCATGTTTTCTGCCTCGGGTCCCCCGCGAGCATAGAATATACGCACCTCGCCCAGGCCGGTGACGCTCCGCGGCGGGGGATGCGCGAAGAGTATCGTCGCTTCGGGATATCTCTCCCTCAGTAGTGCATGTTCGATGCCGTTTACGCCCTCTTGAGGGCCAACGGCCAGTGTCAGGTCCTCTCGCCTTCCGATTGAATAGAGGCGGAACCCATCCTCAGCCCCAAGGAGGCAACAGCCGGCCGGGGTGGAAATCGGCTTCCCGCCCAGCTGAAGTCTACCAAGGCGGGCTGGACCATCGTGATCTGTAACCTCAAGCCCCTTCATTCTCGACACCAACCATCTCCCCTTGAAGGAGCCTGTCCGATATCGCGCGCCTGATCCTCACCTTCACCCTGTTCCCGATAAGGCGTCTGCCGCCCGACATCGTCACTATCGGGCCCTCGTCGACCGGGAAACCTATTACCTGACCCTTCCTCTCGAAGTTCGGCTCGGCCACAACCACCTCAAGGGTCTTCCCCACATAGATACCTTTCTTCGAAAGGTTGACCTCCCTGGCAGCGCGGGATATCAGGCCGCTGTCCTCATCCGATCGACTTGGAGGGCCGGTTGGCTCACCCTCGAATGCCGAACCGGGAAGGGGCTTGAACCTGTACGCGGTTATCTTCTCCACATCTTTCCCCATTCTCCGTATCAGCTCCGCGGTCCTCCATGCCGTCTCATGGCTCTGCCCCGGGAGGCCGTGTATGAAGTACACGTAGGGTTTGAGCCCGTGCCTCCTCGCGATCCGCACCGCCCTCATCGTCTCCCCGGGTGCTGAAGGCCTGCCCAGGGATACGGAGTGATCCAGGTCCCCGGTTTCGCAGCCGATGTGAATCGAGGTCGAAGGCAGGTTGTCAGCTATAATCTCGGCCGACTCATCGTCGAGAAGGGATGGTTTCACGTTCTCAACCGAGACACTCGCACCATCCCCTGCGGCCCTGGCCGCGCCCCCGAGGAGCCGATCCAGCGCATCGTAATTCGGCTTCGGCGCCGTGGGGTCGCGAAGGTCCCGGCCCCTCCCGTAGTCCAGTATGTCCGGGGCCGACAGGACTATCCTCCGGACCCCGAGCTCCACCAGATCACCTATCTCGCTGGAGACCAGGTCGTGGTCCCTCGACTTCGGCGGGCCGAATATCGCGGGCACGGAGCAGAAGCCGCAGCCGGGCGGTATACCTTCCGGACAGATGGGCAGCCTGCAACCCTCGGTGCAGTGGGTGCATCTCCGTCCGTTGCTCAGGGGCATGGTGGTCCTGTTGAAATTGCTGCATCCCCGGACCACCTCCACGTAGACCCTGCTGGCGAAGTAGGTCGGGTAGTCCAGGATCCTGCGGGTTGAGGGCAGGTACTGGTTGTAGGCGGATTCGTCGAGCCTGGGTGGAAGCTCGGGATATGCCGTGCCGGATCGGGTAAACACGCCCGGGATATCGCCGATCTCATCACCGTCGAGGATCGACTCCAGGGCGACCTCCCCCTCACCGACGACGGCCATGTCGAATCCGGAAATCTCCAGGGCCCTGTAGGGCGACGAGGCCACCGGCCCCCCGACTATCGTGGTGGCCTCCGGGCTTCTTCTGAGGGATTTCCGGCCCAGCTTCCTCAGGGCCTTGATATCCATGGTCATGCAGGACACGAGCAGGAGATCAACGTCGATTCGGGCCTTCCCGGCGAGGAAATCCTCGCACAGCTGTATCTCGCACTCGATCCCCCTGGCCTCGAGTATCCCGCAGATCCACCTCGGTCCGCATCCTATGACATCCCTGGTGAGCGTTCTCTTTCCCTTTCCAGACCCGAGGGCATCGATCATCAGGGCCCGCATCGGCTCACCTTGAGGCATTCTCACCTCTTCACTGCCAGGTGATTTAACTCGTTCATTCATCCGGTTCCTGCGCCATCCTGCAAAGCACCTCATCCCCGGAGGGAAAGTCGATGGGCCTCTCGCTCTCTATGATGCAGGCCGCCAGAGCCGAACCGAAGTGACACGAATCGACCGAACCGTAACCCTGTAGGCGGCGATAGACGAAGCCCGCCATGTAGCAGTCGCCAGCGCCGGTCCAGTCTACCGGATCCGATGGATAGGGAGGTATCCGCACGGATTCATCTTCATCGATCAGTACCGAGCCCTTGGGCCCGAGGGTAATCACGATCTCTCGGAGGTTTCCATCGCCTAAGATTGCGGCCGCGGAGTCGGGCCATTGAGATGGATCTCCTAGCAGTGCCCCCGCCTCGGCCTCCCCCATCTTGACGACCTGAACCGAGGAGGTCCACTCCAGGAGTCGCGGTGTGAGACCCCGGACCAGTCCCATCTCCCCGGTATCGGGCGTGATGGCCCTGGCCAATCCCTGGACATCGAGGGTCGAGAGCTCGAAGGAATCCGCCAGTTCGCGAATCGAGGGATCCAGTTCACGCTCGATTGGTCCTAGGTGGACGGCCTGGCAGTTCCTAGATTCCTCCCGAATATCTCCGCCCAGAATAGTCGAAGAGTCCCTCAGTAGCCGAAGGGAGCGTGCGGACCCGTCGTATGTGAGCTCGAAGAGGCACGGGGTTCCCTGCAGAACCTGGTCTGTTTCGATGCCTGCGGATCTGAGGGCGTCAATCATCCACCGCTCATCGGTTTTCGTGGCGCATCTTGCCTCCCCTCCCAGTCCTACGAACGCGGCCGAGAAGTAGTAGGCAGTGCCACCAATTGCCCTCCTGAGCCCCTTGCCTAGGATAATGTGGTCCTCGGATAGGGCCCCGATGATAAGGCATGATGGACGCAAGCTGGCCCTCCTAGAAAACGGAGATACCGTATGCCGGTATCAGGATTCCGACTATAATGGCAGCCGAACCTGAAACAGCGCATAGTGCCCAGTGGAAGCGAACGTGCCACTTCTCACCCTTTCGGAACAGGTGCATTATCATGAAGTACAGCGACCCGTATTCCGCGCCTTCCGGGGGGGCAAGGGTTCCATCCTTCCTGACACTCGCGAATTTGGCCTCGGGGTGCGCGGCGAAGAAGCGGATCTTGATGACGTACATCAGGAAGTTAACTATGTGCGGTGCCAGGGCAATCACGGCTATTATCTTGATCCTGCCCACCATGGAAGCGATCGCCAGGCAGGCGCCGATCGACAGGGTTCCCACATCCCCCGGGAAGACTCGCGAGGGATAGCTGTTGTATGCCAGGAACGCGGCGAGGGCCCCCATCATCGGCGCCAAAACTATCACCGCTTCCCATCGACCAACGAGGCCGGCTGCCAGGGCGGTGAAGCCGCATACGATCATTCCGGTTCCAGATTCGAGGCCGTTGAGACCCGCGTACATGTTGGTCAGGTTCGAGGCGGCGGTGATGCCAAGCGGGATCAGCAATAGCGGGTACAGCACACCCAGTCGAACGTAACCGATGAACGGAACCCAGAAATCGACCCTCCCGATGAAGCCGAACGCCAGAGGCAAAGCGGCGAAGGCGGGGAAGATGATCTTGTATCTCTGGGGGATCTTCAGGTAATCGTCTACAAGCCCTATGAATCCAACCGACAGTATGGTCGCTATGGCGGACAGCATCCAGACGTACATCTCGGTTCTGGCCGGTTCACCGGATTGGGGTTTGTAGGCGTATGTGACGAAGAGGTAGCTGACGATGGTCAAGCTTATGACCAGCGCCATAACGATGGCAATGCCGCCCGATTCTGGCGCGTAGGTCTCTTCCCTCTTCAGCATGTCCCTGCCCACTATCCTCTCTCGAGTAAGCCTGGACATCAGCCGTGGTAGCGAAAGATACACCAGAATAGAGGAGAGGGCAAGGCCAAATACGGAAAGCATGAGGGAAGACATCATGGCTTCTGCCATCATATCACCGCCTCTATGGCGTCGCAGTAGCGGCTTGAGGTCGCTTGCAGGGAGAAGGGAAGGACGGCTTCCCTGCACCTTTTCGACAGAGACGAGTGATCTTCCGGCGTCATCGATCTCACTCTCTTGACCGCCTCAGCGTACTCCCGTCCCTCGGCCGCTTTGATCGGTGTAACCACCTCTGCAAGAGCGGGGTCCAGGGTTCCGGGAGATGCGACCGGCAGGCCGCACGCAAGATACTCGAGCAGCTTGAGCGAGGCGCTTTCCACATTGGGCACTAGGCCCATCCTGCAGGAGCATAGCGTTCGGGGCACACGCGGGTATTCCACGAATCCACGGAAGTCCACCTTGGCTCCCGCTTTACTAGCATAGGATCGGTAGTACTCCATGTCCTCTCCCCTGCCGATGAAGAGGCAATTCGCATCCGATTCTGCCAGACCATCCACCATCGATTCCAGCGCGTACTGCCTTTCTATCTTGCCCAGGTAGCAGGCATCATAGCGGATCTCAACATCGGGGTGGGGCTTGAAGAGCTGCAAATCAACCCCGTTTGGCACGTACTCGACCTTCAAATTGGTATCCGAATTCGTGAGTTTCCTGTACACCCCATAGTCGGCACATATCGATAGGTCCGCCTCTCCGAACCACTTTCTTTCAACGGCGTCCACGAGGACTCCCTTAAGCCATCTGCTGTGTGTTATCGTCCTCTCGACGTCGGTTATGTCGACGATCTTCCTGAATCCCTCTATCGCAGAGATCAAGGGAAGATAGTACAGATTCCAGACCAGAACTGCGTCGAAATCCCGGCGTGCTAGCCTCAACCCCAGCTTGACGAATGTGGTCCCGTAGTCCATGTAGTAGTTCAGGTGTAGGGATGGATGGATGTGATAGAACTCGTACTCAAACCTCTGTGAGAGAAAGGGTTTGAGTCTCAAAGGCCTCGACATGGGCGTGTAACGCTCTATATCTCTCTGATAGGGATATGCACCAAGCAGGCGTTTTGACAGGCTTTCCCGCCCCTAGATATTGATTACCTCGTTCTCTTTCCCCGACTTCTCGGCGAGGGTGGCTATCTCCACCGCACGAATACCGTCCTCACCCGAAACCGGGGGGTCGATGTCCCTCTCCACCGATCTTACGAACTCCCTGAGTTCGATCTTCAGTGGCTCTTCCTTCCTTATAGGGATCTTTCTCATCTCCCCCTCGGTCATCCCCAGCAGTATGTCGGACCAGTCCGAGAACTCCTCCACGTATGCTATCTCGTACTTACGCAGCTCCTGACGTATGTAATCGACCTCGAACATCGCCTCAAGCCCTTGAAGCACCAGGCGCCTGATCTTGATCGGCGTAAGCCAGTTTATGTCTACGGAGGCGAGCACCTGGTTCCCAAAACGAAGAAGGATCTTGGCGTAGTCCGTCTGGTCTTGGTGGATAACCCTTCCGCACTCGCAGTAGAGCCTGGTCACCTCGGACTCGAGAATGTACCTGAGCATATCCACGTCGTGGACGCCCAGATCCACGATCGCGCTGACATCCCTGACCCTGTTCGGCAGAGGACCCGCCCGCGTTGCGAGGGCGATGGTGGGCTTTCCGAGTTCACCTATCATCTCCCTCAACTTCAAGATCGCGGGGTTGAACCTCTCTATATGGCCAACCATCAGCTTGACATCCCTCTCCTTGGCCAGTTGTACGATTTCTCTTGCCTTGTCGATCGACAGGTCTATCGGTTTCTCGATCAGGAGGTTCAGGCCATTTTCTATGACCGCTGAGGCCACATCGTGGTGTTCCGATGTGGGAACGGCTACGCTGACCAGGTCGAGGTCAACCTCAGATATCATCTCTTCCATATCGGAGAAGTGGGGCACCTTGTACCTCCTTGCCACTTGCGAGGCTCTTCCCGGGTCCATATCACAAACGCAGCCCAGCTCCACCTCGTCGAGCTCGTTGTATATACGGGCGTGGTTTCTTCCCATCTCTCCGACTCCGATTACCGCGGCCTGCAATTGGGTTAACCTCTGCTCAGAGGGATGACTCCTTTTATTAATCTCTTGAGTGGACGGTGGACGAAGGTAGAGCCTTGACAGGAACTCTGTTAGTCCTCGGAAGTCAGTGATTGCTCTTAGGTGGGGCGATAGTCGCTTGAATCGCTTTTCCCAATCGGCGAGAGATCTGGTCTCGAGATGATGTCGGATCAACTCTCCGATTTGAACGGACGATTCCTGTTGTAGCCTGCATCATGCCAGACCTCCTAGTGCTACTATCCTTTCTAGAGTTAGATTCTTGTGGAAGTTCACTGCCCATGGTTCAGGCTCTACGTTAAAGGTTAGGTAACCCGATAGCAGGTCGGAAGCACCTCTCAAATCTCCCTGAAGTAGTGAAAGCCCAAGACACCTGAGGCCAACTTGCACTATGTTCTGGCCTATCTGCTTCATACCCTTGCCCCTATCGACCCATCGAACGTATTGACCTGTCGGTCGCTGGGGAATTGTTATGAGATCCTCGAACTGTCTTGTATGGTAGCCAAGATATCTAGCGTAGTAGATCAACTGGGCCTCCCACCCATAGACGACACGATAGAGTCCTTTTGGGGTCCATTCGCTCCTCCACCATTTGGCATCCACTATTCTCGTCCCTCTTGGGACCATCGGGCTAGTTCTATCCTCCCTCGCACGTCCGGAGGCAATGACAAGTTTAGGGTCGTCCTGCATCCTTCCAATCAGAGTCTTCACCCATTCTTGGGGCAGAATGTTGTCGGCTCCGACTATCATGATGTACTCCAATTGGCCATAGAGCTGCCTCAATCCCTCGTTGATGGTCTCACATATTCTCAAGGTCCTGGCTTCATGTTCATGAGAAGGGCCAGGCACGACTGTCGCACCAGCTTCTCTAGCTAACTTCTCCGTCTTATCAGTCGATTGATCATCAACCACCAGTATTGGTTGTACTTCGAGTGTCTGTCCAGCTATCGCGTTGACCGTCCTCGCTATGTAGTCCTCTTCATTTCTCGCTGGTATGACGCAGCCGACTTTCATTCGAAAACCTGGTCCATATAGCGAACCATCCGTCTGCCGACCTTGATCCTTCTACGTGCTTCATTCCAGTCAACCGACATGCCACATGCCTTCCGCAATGCCAGGTACGGGAAACAAACCTCTTCTTGGTGGACGAAACTTGATACCCTGGGATTTATCTCTATGAGCTTTCGGCCGATGAACTGGACGTTTATGCACCATGATAGGGGTATTTGATTCAAGATATCTTCGGTCTGTCTGGTCAAGTCAAGATCCTCAACGAGGGTGCTCAAGGTGACTACACCCCATCTCGCCCTTTCGACGGTCTTCACCGATGAAAGGAGCATCTTCCCCTGGGAACAGATGGCATCCACGGTTCTCTGTTCCTCGCCCAGGTACTCCATCACCATCATGGGTATCTCAAACGGCTCTGAGTTACCTCTATCCTTCATCATCGCCTCCAGCATCATCGGTGTAATCCGCTTGTTGTCAGGTTTGGAGTGAAGAAAGTGTTCATATGGATCCAGCTCCGGATCAACGATCCTTACTCCTCGAGACCCCTTGCCGACGGATGGTTTCATCACAACGGGCCTGCCATCTCGGAGACCCATCTCTTCGGCTTGGTCGAGGAGCTCATCCAGATCCTTGGCTAGGCGCCATTGAGGTAGGTGGTCCGCGAATCTGGATTCCTCGAGCTTTCGGTACATCCGGGCCTTGTCGAGCGAATTCGCAACCGCTTCAGGCTCGGATACCAGGACAGGGCACGGGAATTCCTCCCTATGAAGTGAAAGCGCGCTCACCTCATTGGAGGATTCGGGAAGTAGAGCATCCACTTCCAGCCTTTGGCAAAGGTCGATGACTCTGCCTATGAAGTCATTGCTTTCTCCTGACGGGACCTGGTGAAATGAATCGCATAGCCATCTGCCGACTACATCCAGGTCCATATCAACTCCATGAACCTCCACCTCATTGGCCTTCAGCATCCTGATGAGCGTCGATGCTCCAGGACAGCCAACAGCCGTGAGCAGGACCTTCAATCGCGAAATCTCCCTATGAAGGATCTGACGACTCCAAATGCCTCGGCGTATTTCGAGTTCACCTGTGCACCGCGAACCCGGGCGAGGGATTCCGTGAATGTCGGGAAGAAGTAGTGATGGTTCTGTTGCGATTCATAACACTCCAGGGCTTTCAGTTTAGCCTGCAGATCCCGGTCATCAAGCATCGAGAAAGCAGTGATCTCGGATCTGAATTGATTCCAAGGAGCTTCATAGGTATATATCGAGTGATCGTACTTGAATGCTCTGAGGGTCTCCCTGTATACGACGATATGGTCTTGATGCCCGTCCATCTCTGATGGACAGAAAACCAATTCCGGTTCCAGTTCCTTTCTGATACCGATAAGTGTATCGAGAATCTCTTGGCGCTTTGAGAGAAAGCGCCTACGCGGATACTCGTGAAGTATTGCCTTTACCTTCAGGACTTCGGCCGATCTGACGAACTCCTCCGCAAGCCTCGGATCTGGTGCCGAAAGGGAAACGATGGTTACATCTGCCTCTCTTGACAGTTTATGGAGCGTTCCACCGCAACCCAATTCAGCATCGTCCGTGTGCGGGGATATGGCCAACGCGTATACCAATTGTCTTCCTCTGGCTGCCTCTTTTGCTCATATAAGGCGGTCGCGACCTCATCGAGGAAACTGATCTTCTTAAGTGTATGGATACATGTTCCCAGCTAGAGGATCTGAATCGCTGAACAGACGGTGGGCCAGCATCTACGCTGATCCCTATGTGAAATCCCGTATGGTCTATGGTGCAGCGCCAGATACTTGCCCGATGGATCATACACCGACGGTCCGTATCGAAAAGCGAAGATACTTTAGATACCATCATTTCTCTTTTTCACCTGATCGAGTCCGAAAAGTTGTTTAGACTTGAGAGTTGGATGCGTTATACCAGCGAGAAATGAAGAGCGATACATACGTGAAACGGTAGATGCTGTGTTGAATCAGACCATAGACATAGACCCCTTGATTGTGGTCGATGACCATTCTGATGACGAGACACAGACGTGCGCGAGGGATGCAGGAGCGGAAGTCATAACGGCGCCTAGGCACAGGAATCAGGCGAGAACGCTTAGAATATGTGAAACAGTCAACCGGGGACTAGGCCAGATGCCACCTGATCTGGACTACGTGATGATTGTTGGAGCCGATAATATCATTCCCCCTTCCTGGTCGGAAGAGATGATTGTAAGAATGGCCAGGAATGGCGTCGTCATCGGCTCAGGACGGGTCCGAGGAAGCAAGATGACTAGGACTCCAAGGGGCTCGCGAATAGTGAACTATCAGTGGTGGATAGAGGAGGGTGATCCTCCTGGGCTATATAGAGAGGTCTACTGTTGGGAGACATATCTCGTTCTTCTGGCTTGGCAGAAGGGATACAGAACGTCAGTCTACGAAGACCTGGTGAGTTCCCCTATGAGACCTGTTTCATCATTTACAGATTGGAGGGACCGGGGACGCGGTATGCGTCAGTGCGGCGCGAACATCCTCCAAGTATACTGGCGGGCTGTCGGGATCGCTGCTACCAAAGACATATGCGGAGCCGCCGAGCTGCTTACATCCTATCTCGAATCTGATCTGGAGTCAGACGATTGGCTGGTATCTCTCCAGAAGAAGCTCATTAGGAACCGTTTGGGTGCAAGGTTGAGGAGTATCTTCCGATGATTGTCGGGAACAGTTAAGGGCTGTGAAGAGATCAGATACCCCAGAATAGGAGTTCATCGCGGGAGTCTGAGGGTCTTAGTGTGGATATCATGAGAGCTTCTCGGATTCAAGTTCGTATCGGTTTCAGAATATGGGGGAACAGTGCATGTGCAAGGTGCTGATACCGGAAGAACAGAAGACGAATGTCCTGGCCACACTCAGATCGCTCGGTCGGGAAATGGAGTTCTCCCTAGGTCATTCATCAGAGAATAGGTTCAGGAAGAGTCGCTATCTTGATCGAGTGATACCGCTTCCAGACCCCAAAGAGGGAACAAGTGATTATGTTCAGGCGATCGTTGATATCCAGGATAACTACGATGTTCTACTTCCCTTCGGCCACTACGCAACCGCCGCTGTGAGCCTCAATGTGCAAAGTTTTGACATTCCACACCCCATAGCTCCGTACAATGTTCTAAGATATGGGCATGACAAGGGGCTCACGTTCGAAAAGTGCATCTCTATGGAAATAGACCATCCCGATACTGAGTTCGAATTCATCATGCCATCTGAATATCCGGTTGTCATAAAGGCCCGTAAGAATTGCGGTGTCGCTTCCGGAATTCGATACGCCAGAAATCGCGATGAATTCAGAAGAGGTTGGATGGAAATCACCAACCAGGAGAACATCGAGAACCTAAGTGAATATCACAATCCGATCATTCAAGAGTATATCCCCGGCGAGATTCATGACTGTGTAGGTCTATATCAAGAGGGGAAGTGTAAGGCGATACTAACACAGAGACGGGTTGAAACCTGCCCGATTGAAGGCGGTCCGGGCGCATACGACGTGACGACTAGAGATACCGAATTGATGAGATTAACGATGGAATTCCTTGATGAGATCCCTTGGCATGGTCCCTTTCAGTTGGAGTGGAAGTTGGACCCTCGCGATGGCAGATTCAAGCTGATAGAATTCAACCCAAAGATGTGGGGGACATTGGAGCTGGCCATTAAAGCTGGGATGAATATTCCGAAGATGGCTATCGATCTGGCACTGGGCAAGAAACTGAATACGCAGAGAGCATACGAAGTGGGGAGCAAGCATATATGGCCTTTTCCCCAGATCTGGAAGAATCTACTGCGGGAGCCGACCCTCGGAAGGCTAGCTCAACTGTTCTATATGCCTGTTGATATTCGAGATCCGGCCCCTGATTTGAAGCAGATTGGTGTTTCTCTGGCAAACTGGTCAGTGGCGGATATCGGCTCCAAGGATTCTGAGGTTGGAGGATATTGCCTGGCTGGGTGAAGATGAAACCCCTAAAGATTATGTGGCGAATCACGCACCCACGTTTCCTGTATTCCTTTTTGGTCTTTCTCAGAATGTGGGTTTCCTATGCCCGTTTCCTGAGAGGAGCGCCTCCCGATAGGACTGGCACACCGATCTTCAGGATACTGGTGAAAGAGAGACTCAGGACCATGAAATGGCTTCTCGTGAGAGAAAGGCCTGAATCCGGTTTCCCAGAATCCCCAAATATCCTTCCAGGATAGCTAGCCAGCTCTAACGGCTGAAGCCACGAACGAACTTCTTGATGAATGAGATTTCCTCGCTTGTCAAACCTCCAATAGACACTAGCAGGACGAGGTAGACGCCGATTCCGGCGAGTATTGAGGCAGCAAGCATCAGGACCATCTCGTCAATGAACGATTTGACAATGTGAACTGCAACGAGCATCACCGATGAAGAGAAGATCGACTTGAGGCAGAAAACGAGCGGGAACTTGGCCAGCCCCGGGTCGTATCTCCTGCCCCTGACTATCACCATCCCCAGGGCCACGGAGTAGCTCAAGGTTGTCGCCAGGGCAGCACCGACGATACCAATGGTCGGTATTAGCAGGAGGTTCATCGCGATATTGGAGACCGCAGCTACGATCCAGATAGATCCTAGGGCTCTTGAGTTCTTGTGGAGCAGGAAGACCCTGGACAGGATTATGGTTATTCCCTGCAGTATAATTCCCAGTGAGACAAAAGGCACCACAAGAGCTCCTGAATCAGCGATGATCTCCGTGGACAGCAGAAGGAGTACCGGCCCAGCCAGAAAGGATAGACCAAAGCTTGCGGGTATCGCCAGTAGTAGAAAGAACTTCATTGTCCTGGTTATGAACTCCTGTGCCCGTTCTCTCTGGCCGTTCTCCCAGAGATAGTAGATTGTCGGGTTGAGTATCAGCTTCAGTGGTCCCAGAATGAAGCTTATGGATCGACTGACTCCGTATGCGGCGCTGTATATTCCCACCTGTACATTATCGGAGAATAGACCGATGAGGTAGCGATCACTGAATCCCAGCACCCAGCTGGAGAGACTCGATGCAATGGTTGGAATTCCATATCTCATATAGTCTCCAATGACATCGAAATCTGGAGATGAGACGCCGATCTCCTTCAGAACGAACGCCATGACGAAACCAGTTACGAGTATTCGTGTGATCAACGCCGCCCCCACCACGCCATACAGTCCAAGCCCTCCGTATATCATAACGTAGGCCAGGATGATCTCACCGTAGCCCTTGAAGATATCAGCCGCCGCATAGATCTTGGCGTGTCTTCTCGCAAGCAGATAGGATGATAGAATGAGATCGACCGATGCTATCGGCACGAGCCATAGACCAAGGTTCACCGCCTGGGATTCCGGTATAATGATGATCCCCGACGACAGATTCAGCAATGCCCTCGCAGCGAGGAGAATGATCAATCCCACGAAAAGCGAGAGTAGAATCGATGCATAGAGACCCTCTCTGAGTTTCCCCTTCCTTTCTTCACCGGAGAGGAAGCGGCTTACGGAATTCGGGAGACCAATGGCCGCAAAGTTGGACACGAGGACCACGAAAAGCATGATCTGTGTCCATATTCCGTAGTCGGCCTCGCCAAGAAGCTTGGTAACCAGGGGAATGAACAGGATGCCCCGAAGACCAAGCAACGCATTGGAAACTGCAAGCGCTGACACATTCCTAGCAAAACGACCATAGGACCCTGGACTTGACTCGGTGCTATTCAAAGCTGCTCACATTTCTCATTCGCGAACGCTTGAGGTATTCACTTCCCATAACCACCCGGGGGACTCAAGAATCCGGAATCCGTACTTCAGGTTTTTCTGGACAATTCGCCCAAGGTCTTTTATCTATTGGCCCCTTGCGCGCTCTAGTCTGGGTTGAATCTGTATATTCTAACCGTCGTATCGCTAGATGATGAGGAACCGGGGGACACATGGAGGAGTTCGAAGTTCTTCTCCTCCGGATCAGTCCTTGCGAAAAGCAATCTGTATATCGTGGTATTCTGGGCCTTCTCGGTTAGGTCCTGCCATGACACGGATCCCGATTCGCGATTCAGCTCATAGTAGCCCTCGGGAAAATCAGTGATATTGCCCACGATCTGAGCAAAAGCTCCCACCAGCCAGAAGTCATGTTCCGGGACCGCCACGTATTCCACGTCGTATCTCTGGAAGATATCAGCGGCAACATCCTCGGGAGATAAATAGGCGTACGCGGTAGCCTGAATGGTGGAGAAGTTGGTGGTGGCGCCGTCGGATACACATCTCCTCTCCGCCAGCGACGTGATCCAATGACCGTAGTCCCACCATGCTACTACTATGGAGTCCTCCGGTGTCTCCCTCCTTAGCCACATCAATGCATCATACCAGCCTTGGCCGATTACGGGTCCCCGGCCTTCAACCAGCTGCAAACCAAGAATGATGGATGGAGCTGTTATCACGATCACGGCCAGCACGGCGAGCGGTGCCCCGATCTTCGCCATCCTGAGTTCGTCCTTCACCGCAGATTCGACACGTCTGGGCCCAGAGGAGATGGCGTTTCTAATCGAAATAGTCCTGGATAGCAGGGATAGGAACTCAACGATTGCGAAGGCACTGAGAATACACAATGCCGGGGTCAGTATCATGGTGTTCCTGACCGCCGAGAATCCAGCATACGCACCTGAAGCGGCCCACAGAATCAGGAGAATATCCTGCAACCTCCTTCTCCTGAGCCCCAAAATTGCACCCGCCAAGGCCAGGAAGGGATAGAAACTGTACCTGGAGAGCCAGTCGCTTATCGTCGGATGGGCATACTCCTGGACAGTCACATGCATTCCCTCTTCTGGAGTTTCGAAGGGATTGAGCAAGATTATGAACTTCCGAGCGACCTTGAACCGCACGACCCCAAGTTCGGATCCCACAAACGGAAACGAGCCCGCGAACACAACGGCTGCGACAAAAACCACAACAGCCGTCCTCCTAGAGAGGATCCGGTGTTCTACGGCCACACGGGTGAGTAGGAGATAGGCAACGAGCGCCAGAATCGACAGAACGTGTATCAGTATGAAAGGATTGCCCAGGCCCCAGTTCCTGATTGTGCTGGCAATCAAGACCATTATCGCAGATACCGCGATGAGCGAGATCAGGAGGTCGTCGGGGACACTCACGAGGCCAAGAATATCCGTTAGCAGTATTGCCCCGTAGAAGACCGTGAACAGAAGCAGAATATAAGTGAACCCACCCCACGTGAGTGCCAATAGACCGAAGGTGAACCCGGCACCAATCGAAAGGAGAAGGCGTCTCTTGACCCTCTCCTCCCTCAACATCACGAACAACAGGGCAAAACCAATCAGCATCAGCGGCAGTGCCAAGCACTCCTTGTCGGCAACACCAGCCATCGTCCTGTTGAGATACTCGGGGATGGTGGCAAGAAGAAACGCACCCACCAGCCCAGTGATCCGATCTCTGATTTCCCTACCTATCAGGAAGGCCGGGAAGATGCTCAGAGATCCGAATATTGCCGGGAAGATGATTGTCCATGAATTGAGGGACATCTGCAGGCCCAGGCTTCTCAGGGTCATGTAGCTGTATGCAATTGAGTAGGGCAGGAAAGGCATCTCCCCGGTCAAGGATCTTCCCCCTGGCTGCCACCCCAGGTTGTCCCAGACGGGGTAGTAACCTTTCTCGACGATATCCCTTGCCATC
>Ga0180432_10001361_pt1 | contig 38838 bp, 38 predicted proteins | sample SS_ome_10_FD_132414 | JGI IMG/M metagenome (GOLD analysis project Ga0180432, IMG submission 132414) | Hypersaline lake sediment archaeal communities from the Salton Sea, California, USA - SS_1_MS_2 metaG | ecosystem: Environmental > Aquatic > Non-marine Saline and Alkaline > Hypersaline >... | reverse complement strand
AGGAGCAGGTGCAGGAAGTGGCAGAGCCGGCGGTGGCAGTGCAGGAGGAGCAGGAGGAGCAGGAGGAGGAGCAGCAGGTGCAGCAGGTGCAGGAGGAGGAGCAGGAAGATGACGGAGACGACTCTGAAATTGAGGAGGACGAGTACGTGGCTCCTCCTTCAGCCACCTGCAGCAACAAGCGGTGCAACAAGCAGCCCATGGATGGCTCGGATATGTGCTCCAAGCACCTGGCCAAGGCAATGAAGGTGTCAAGCCGGCGCAAGAAGCGCCAGGTTCAGGGCAGCGACGACGAGTGAACATAAAAACATAAAAACATAAAAAAGACATAAAAAACCAGAACATCGGCCAAGCCAATGGCTTGGCCATAACCCATTTCTCGCTTATCTTTAACCTCTATCCCTTACTCTATCCCCGCCATAACTTCCTTATAAATTGCACTAAAATATTCCCGGCGATAAAGTTAGCACATTTATACACCAACATCCTCACATGCAGTCTTCCCCTTGCTCCTACAGCGTTTCGTCACGGACCATTGAGAAGCGGTTGTCTGGTGTTAAGAAGGGGCTTACCAACAGCCCTCCCCGGCGGGTTGTGCAGAAGTTTAAGCCTAAGAACTTGGCGCAGAATGAGGTGGCTGATCCCGCCATTTTTGAGGCTCCTACCCGCCTCTCTGATACCCCTCCTGGTTGCCACCCGTGGTTTGTTTATAACCCGGAAATTATGGTGTAACTACCCCCGCCACGCCAGCCTAAGAAAAATTGCAGAAAAATAACCCCAAAAAATATGTAGATTACTTCTACATATCAACAACCTCCTACCAATAATGCCTATCGATCTTTCTGTCCAGTATTACGTCATCGGGGACGTTTCCAGCGACAACTGCTTGGAAAACCCGCGTGAGGATGGGCAGTGGATTCGCATTCGTGAAAAGGATGACCTTAAGTTTGGGTACTGCACCATGTACGACGGTGCAGCGCCGACCGACGCTTACGACGAGGCGGAGAACGTGTGGGCGTTGTGTAACCTAGAGGACAAGTGCCCTGACGACGTTACGTTTATGGACTCCCGCCTCCCTACCCGCGCGGTTAACCGCCTGATTAAGGGTGAGCTTGAGGGGATTATTGTAGGGCAGGAATGGGTTATTATTCCTGCCGAGATGTTCCCCTTTGACGACTCTGATTCTGATTCTGATGATGAGTAACTTTAACCCAAAAACCCTATAAAAATCCACCGCTTAACGGCGGGTATAACATCGGCCAAGTTCCAGACTTGGCCAACTAAAAATTGCGCTTATATCCCGCCGGGTATATGGCTAATACTTATACACACCAACTACATAATGAACACTAGCAACACTTTCCTCGCACTGAAGGACGCCGAGAGCTCGCTGAGCATGGCTCGTCAGGAGCTGGCGAACGTTTCGCGGATGGACACCCGGCAGTTTGGGGAGGCGTTTGTGCAGCGGCGGATTGAGAAGGCGGAGGCTTCTGTGGCGAAGTGGGAAGGCGAAATTACCCGCCTTAACGCTGAGGGCATTAGCAACCACACTACGGCTACTGTCACTTCCGATGAGCAGTCGGAAAAGGCGAAGCGCAAGGCTGCGAAGAAGGCGGCGAAGAGCAACAACCTGCTGCGAGGCAGCGCGCAGATTCCTATCCAGCAGCGTCGCCGCCACAACCAGGCGCCTCGTCTTACCGTGGCAGAGCAGCGGGAGCAGCAGATGTCGCGGGAACTTGACCGCTTTGAGAAGTTTACGCTCAAGAAGGAGATGCAGAAGAAGCTGGAGCAGATGCCCAACAACCAGGGTATGCGCATCGGTGGCATTTTGCACTTTGGTGGCGCTGAGCCTACCGGCGATCTGCAGCAGTTCAGCTACACCGAGCGGGATCCTTCTGATAGCAAGGTCTACGAGTACGTCATCACTCCTGCTGCGGAAGGCTACAAGCGTGTCGTCAAGTACCACCGTGGTGTGGAAGTCTCTACACACCTGCAGAGCAACCCGTTCGGTTCTACGGCAGCGCAGCGTCAGTACACTCCTACGGAGGCGGACTTTCCGGTTTTGGAGAAGGCGCAGATTATCCCGCAGTCTCCTAACAAGCGCAAGTACCGCAGCTGGGCGGCGGCAGCTGTACAGGACACTACTCCTGTGGAGCCGGTAGCCGCTCCTGTGGAGCCTACTCAGGAGGCTGATCTGCCGGCTACTCCGCCGCGGAAGGCGCTGCCTGTGCGGCGGGAGGAACCTGTGCAGCCTGCTGCTCCTGAGCCGGAGTTTACCACCGTTTCCCGCAAGAAGAAGCAGCCGAAGAACAAGATCACGCTCACCCCTGCTATGGAGGCTCGTGTGGCGAAGATGCCGGCGAATGTGGGGATGTTTGTCCGCAACAAGATCTTCTGGGGCAAGCAGCGCGCCACCCCTCACCCTACGAAGATGGCCACTAAGCTGGCGACTGTGAACGGACAGAAGGGAGTACTTCGGTACACGTGGAACTCCCGCGTCTACCGTGAGCATTTTAAGCCGCAGAACAGCCGCGAGTGGGAGCTTCTTCGCAACGACCGCACCAACGGCGAGCGCATCATGGCAAACTTCGCTTAGCTTTGCCACAACTACATAAACTAAAAAACCTTATAAAAATCCACCGCTTAACGGCGGGTATAACATCGGTCAAGTCATAGACTTGACCAACTAAATTGCTGGATATCCCGCTGGGTATATGGCTATTACTTTTATACACCAACATCATGTCGTCTACGATCAGCAAGCTTATCGCCCACTATCCTACCGCCAACTGGCAGTGGGGGCGGTTGTCTATCAACCCCAACGTCTCGCTGGAAACTGTCAAGGAAAACGAGGACAAGCAGTGGATGATGGATGTGTTGTATGGGCGTAACCCGAACGTAACGCCGGAGTATGCCATTTCGCGCGGGAAAAGCCTTCACGAAATTGCTGATCTTTTCTCTCGCAACCCTGGGTTGTCCGTTGAGTTTGTGGAAAATCACGTAGAAGACTTGCCGTGGAACTTCCGTGAGCTTTCTATGAACCCTGCGATGACGGCGGACTTTATTAGCCGTCACAAGGATTTTTGGTGGGACTGGCAGGCACTCTCATGTAACCCAAGCCTGACTCCCAAGTTTATCGAAGAGAACATCAAAAAGACGTGGAACTTCCGCGAGCTTTCGCGTAACCCAGGGCTCTCAATCGATACAGTTCTTGCTCATCCTGAACTCCGCTGGGACTGGGAGAACTTGTCGCAGAATCCTAGTGTCACACTGGAGATTATTGTCGAACATTTTGACCTGCGGTGGAATTGCCGTGGTTTGTGTAAGAATCCCAATCTGGACAAGGAGTTTATTGAGACTTACGCACACATCATGGACTTCGAGATTTTGTCTTCTAACCCTGCCGTTACACCGGAACTTATTTTGGCCCACCCCAATGAAGGTTGGGACTGGGAGAGGCTGACGCGCAATCCAAGCATTCCGCCGCAGTTTATTGTTGACCATCCGGAACTGCCGTGGGAGCTTACGCAGATCTCACGGAACCCGGCACTGACTTTTGAGTTTATCGTCAACCACCCGGACCTGCCGTGGTCTATGAATTTTCTAACGGGTAACAGCTTCGAGAACGACTCAAACTACCGCCGTATTCTCGCTACCCGTCTTCAGAAGACGATGAAGAAAACACAGGTCGCTCTGAAGTTTCGCCGCCGTGTGGCTGCAATGGTGGCTATGCCGTTGAACCGGTATAACCGGTTGCGGGTTATGGAGTATCTGTAACGTGCTATACCCATAAAAACCTATAAAAAACCCTATAAAAACACCGCTACACATAACCCTTGAAAACTCTATAAAAACACCGCTACATCTAACCCTATAAAAAATACTACCGACTAAGCCTAAGGCTTAGTCATAAATTGCATATATTCTAACCGAGTTATTTTCTGCCATATTTATACACCAACTTTAACCATGCCTACCACTATCGAAAAGATTGTTTCTAGTTTCAAGCATATCCCCTGGAACTGGACGCATCTCTCTACGAACCCAGGCATTACGCAGGAGTTTATCGCTGCCAACATGCATCTCCCGTGGAACTGGAAACTGCTTTCGGGTAACGAGACGTTGACGGTGGAGTTTATCACGGCAAATCTTCACAAGAACTGGAACTGGGGATGGAACGGGTTTTCTACCAATCCCGCCATCACTGAGGCCTTTGTTGCAGCACACATGAGCAAGCCGTGGAACTTCACCGCCCTGTTGTGTCGTGGCATAATTACGGTGGACTTTATTACGGCCCACAAGAGCCTGTACGACGAGTGGGATTGGTGGTATTCTTCTGACATCACAAATATTCCCCTGGACTTTATTTCCAGTCACATGCATCTGCCGTGGGACTGGAACGGCGGGATGTCATACAACTCTCGCGTTACATGCGAGTTCATTGAGCGCCATATCGACAGGGACTGGAACTGGCGGCGTTTGTCTAACAACCCCAACATTACGGGCGAGTTTGTGCTGGCACACATCGATAAGCCGTGGGAGTGGATCTTGTTGTCAAAGGTGAAGGGAGTAGCTACTATGGACTTTATCGACTCTCACCCGGACCTGCCGTGGGATTGGGCGACTCTTACGGCTTCTGACAACATTACGATGGACTTTATCGACTCTCACCCGGACCTGCCGTGGGACTGGCAATGGCTCTCCCTTAACCCAAATCTTACTCTCGATTTTATCATCTCTCACCCGGACCTGCCGTGGGTCTGGAGTATGCTGTCAACGAAGCCAGTTATCACCATTGATTTCGTAAAGGCGCACCGTGAGTTGGATTGGTCCTGGGAGGAACTGAGTGGTAACCCTGCCATCACCTTCGAAGAGATGGTAGCTAACCCAAAGCTGCCGTGGGTATGGGAGGCTCGCCGTTTGGAGAATTACCAGAGTTTTGACAACATCAAGTCTCGCCCTGATTTGAAGTGGTGCTGGTACTGGATTTCCCTCAGGCCTTCAGTTACACCGGAAATCGTTACTGCCAACCCAGAACTCCCGTGGAACTGGGACAGTATGTCTAGTAACCCGACTATTACGCGAGAGTTTATCGCTGAGAACATCGACAAGGCTTGGGATTGGGATGAGATTGCAGAAAATGCATTCGAGTACAACCAGAAATATCGCGACATCCTTGCCACCCGTCTTCAGCAACGGATCCGCCGTGCGTGGACCGCGTTTAAGTTCCGCCGTAACATTGCTATCGCTGTGGCGGTGCGAGTGGGACAGTATAACAGGAGTCACATTCAGCAGTTTCTCTAACTAAAAATGTTATAAAAAATACATAGATTAAGCCAACGGCTTAATCAGCTAAAAAATTGGGGTTTATCTAAACTATTATATGGTTATTAGATACACACACCAACTACATCATGCCTACCGCAATCGAAAATCTTCTTACCTTGTTCCCTCTCAAGCCGTGGAGGTGGTATGAGTTGTCTAGCAACCCAGCTGTTAGCGTTGAATTTATAGCGGCTAACCGAGATCTGCCGTGGGTTTGGCACATGGTACCCCAGAACCCTAACATTAACCTTGACTTTGTCGCCGCAAATATGGATCTTCCTTGGAACTGGGAGGGATTTTCCTTTCATACTATCATCACTCCTGAGTTTGTTGCTGACAATACTGATCTTCCATGGAATTGGGATTTTTTGTCAAAAAACCCTATCATTACCGCAGATCTAGTGGCAGAAAACCCGGAACTACCGTGGAACTGGAAACTTCTTTCTACCAACCCTGGACTATTTGTTGACAGTAACTAACTAAGTTTACCAGGTTTGGGGAGCTTTAAAAACACAGATTAAGCCAACGGCTTAATCAGCTAAAAAATTGGGGATTTATCGGGGTAGTTTTGAGATATAAAAACTATGGAGTTTATTACAGAAATTCGTGGTTTGGAAGCCACCCCTCTTTCTGCGTCGGAGTCTCTTCGAAAGTATGTACCTACCAGGTCTCTAAAGAGTCTACTGTGGGAAACTGCTGTAAACAGCTACCACCAAAAATATATACTGATTTTTCAGGAACCATACGACAAAACTTCTACCTGTTATCTGAAGGGATACGCTGCTGATAAGCTGAAAGAGGCTGCCGATAATCTAACACTGGCTGACGAAGCCTATGAAGCGGCGGAACTTTGCGAATCTCAGTGTTTGGAAAACCTAGAAACCGCGCGGAATGCGGTTACCAATGCAGAAAACGCGCTTAAGATTTACTACAAAAATCTTCCGTGGTGGTCACGATGGCTTCCCGGTGGTTTCCACGCCCAAGATCGTGAGTTTCTAGAACGTTCTCTGAACTACATTTCATGTCGTAACTCCATTGAAAAAGCTACCCAAAATTACGACAAAGCATGGGACAGTAGTATCCTAAAGGGTAATGAGTACAATGACTGTGAAGCTGAGTATTCTCGTTGTGTTGATGCCCTAACAGAAATTGGTAGTTGTTGGGATTCTAAAGACCCTAGTCGTCGTTGTTATGCATGTGGCAAAACTGTAATAAAAAAGGTTTCCCTGACAGGTGCCGTGCATCCTGAATCTGGTAAGTGGTTTACGATTGACGGTAAGTGTACAAAGTGCCATTCACTACTTAAAACCTGCGGTTATTCTGTAGGAGAGACAAGTAATGGTATCTCTGATATTATTTGGTACGTCTGTGACTGCTTTAAGCCTCAAGCAAAACTTGCGAGTAAAGTACTAGATATCTATTCCAAGAATCTGGAATTTATTTTTACTGAAAAGTATGGCAAACTTACAGGCGGATACCAGTTTCCTTCAGACGACCCAGAAACCCTGGAAATTTGGGCTTCGCATTCACCCGCTAGTCGTGAACAAGCTCGCAATCTAATTTATACTGCACGGCGGCTAGGTTGGCGCATTGTTTCGCCTGGTATTATGGCACACCCCGATCCTGAACAGGCTGTTAAGGTGCTGTGTCACGCTGTAACCGGCATTCATAACTTGAGTTCTAACTGTTCTATCTACACGGTTCTAAAGCCACCGTATTTCCGCGAGCACAAACCCCAGTATCGATTAGTCCTTACAGAGCTAACTGAGATTCTAGCTGACAAGAAGTACTACCGAGATTTGTATGGGTGGGCTGCTGCGTGTGCGGCTGATATTGCCGCTGAGAACAACGAGAGGAACTACAGAATTCTCTTTAACCGTGCCGTGTATCTCCTTGACATACCCTACCATGATCAGCTAATCACTCTTGTACCTGTAAACATCGCGGAAAACCGCCGCAAGTATCAGGTGGTGATGAAGACGCTGAAATCTCAGGCGCTGTTTTCTCAGTTTACCAAGGAGCTAAATTCCCGAGAGGTTATCCGCCAGCAAAACCTCTACAAAAAGCAGCACACCGCTGTCGTTTTTGCCGCTGCAAAGTATGCGCGCAAACAGCGCGTATTTACTAAGTTTATTAAGCACGCTAAGGGTGTAAAGGCAGCGGTTAAGCTACAGAGTTTCCAGACACAAAAGCGGTTCTCTATGGTTTGTAAGGAACTCCTAACGTACTACTACAGTGTCCGCGGTATGTCCCACAAGAGTACTATTATCCGCGAGATTCCTATTTTGGCTGAACAGACCCAAGAATCTAGGTACCTTAAGCATGCTTCTATGGTTTACAGGCAAGCTAGCCTTGCCGCACTTAAGCGAGACGTGGATAAGCTTACTATTCCCGTTGTGGAACCTGAATTTCCCCCTGACAATAACTATGAAACAGCTTGGGTGGACTCTATGCAGGAACTGGCCACAAGCCTTCTAGGGTTTCCCTCTACCCAAAAGACGCTTGAAAACTCTACCGTTCTTGTGGCAGATTAAAATTGCTTAAATATTTTTTTGCCCTATAGGAAACTATACGGCATATCAATCTCCAAATGGATTTCCGCCAGCAAATCGTGCAGGAAGTGCGCGACACGCTCAAGACTCTGGAAGGGTGCTTGACTACTAAATACCGGCAGGAGCTCGAGGTAGACGTAGACAAGACCCTGGAGTTTTTTGCCGCCTTTAAACAGTGGAAATACTACCACATGATCGAGAACATGGGTGTGGAGCCCAGTCCTAAGGTGCTTGGGCGCATTCTCTGCACCGTGGACTACGAAGAGTTCAGCAACACGGAGATTAACTACCAAACCCGGCTGCTGAACAAGTACTTTTCCAGGGGCAAGTATCCCGACCCGCAGGTTATTCGTCGGGTCTACAACAACGTGTCACCTAAGCGGTACGTACGACAGTGGATTGAGGAACATTTCGACATATCTGTCTTCCCGCCGACTCCCCGCGCGGGTTAAAACTGAGAAAATTGCAGAAAAACAGGTGTAAAATATTGCTATATACTTACATATAGCAATGACAACTCTTTACGAACTTCAAGGGGAACTTTACCCTCACCAAACCGCAGCTCTGGAATGGATGACCGGTGTGGAATCTCGCCAGACACACGGCATGGTTGGCGGAATTCTCAGCCTTACACAGGGGCTGGGAAAGACTCTTACCGCTCTTACGCACATCGTAGAAACCTTCAAAGCTACTCCCGTGGAAGACCGGCGTCCGAGTCTGATTATCGTGAAAAAGGCTGTGCTTCCTGAGTGGAAGCGGTGTATTCAGCAGTTCTACCCTGATCTGCTTTCGGAGACGGTCTTTTTTCACTCTGATTTTATGTCGCGGGATGTCATGAAAGCGGTGAGCAAGACCTTCCTCCTTCGGAAAACGGTGGTTATCACCACGTATCAGGCCCTTATGTACAAGGGGTATAAAAAGGCTATCGATTGCTGCCTCGAGTACGGCGATGGTCGGTTTACCGGAAAGGTTGTAGCTATCCACTGCAGGACTCGTGCTCAGTGCAACAAGGCTGCTACTGGGAGGAAGGTTATGCACTACACCCCGTGGCGGTATGTATTTGCGGATGAGTCCCAGGTCTTTGCCAGCCCGAAGACGGCTACCTACCGCGCTATTATGGGAGTGTATGGGGACAACAAGTGGTGTCTGACTGGCACGCCAATCCGGAACAGCGACCAGGACCTTTTCGCGCAGCTTCGGTGGTGTGGTATGTGTGCATCGCTCGCGGGGACTCCAAAGGATTGGAAAATCTTTGTACAGAACGGGTGGTATCAGTCCTACCAGTTCGACCGCTTTATTCTCAGCATGGACTACGACACCGCTGGTATCGAGCTTCCGCCGAAGGAGCGCCACGTTATCCCTATAGACTTTGGGAGTGCGGAAGAGGCGACGATGTACGACACGATTCGGGCGAAGACTATTGAAGCCCTTCGCAGTGCTAGCATTAGCAAGTACGCAACGTACGCTCATGTTCTGGCTCTGTTTACCCGGCTGCGGCAGACATGTGTTGCAGCCCACGCTATTACTCCTCAATCCAAGCGAGATAACCGGAACTGCACCGACGCTTTCAAGGGAGACACGGCTATGGCGGAGTGGTGTCTGGACAAAGACTCTACTGCCGGAACGGGTAGCTCTAAGCTGCAAAAGGTGGTGGAAATCGTGAATGGGGTTCCCACTGGAGAAAAGGTAGTAATCTTTAGCAACTTTGTGGCGCTGATGGACCTAGGAGAGGCTGCCCTTATTTACGACACGGACTACCCTGTTTTTATGATGGAAGGGAGCATGGACTCGGAAACTCGAGATGAACAGCTCTCAGATTTCAAAGCTCATAACGGAACAGCAGTGCTTTTCGTGAACTACAAAGTGGGCGCAGAGGGGCTGAACATTACGGAAGCCAACCACGTAATCTGTTTGGAGCCTTGGTGGAACTACGCTACTCACGCACAGGCAGAATCTCGCTGCTGGCGAATTGGGCAAACAAAAACGGTTCATGTGTACGACATTCTGGTGCGGGATAGCATCGAATCCCGGATATTGGAGATCTGCACGAAAAAGAGGGCGGTTGCTGAGAACTTTTTGGGTCAGAATGACTCGTTAGTTTCCGATACAACACGGCTTAGTCTGGATATGATTGGGCGGCTTCTGGCGTAACTTTGTCTTAGTATTTTCTGTATATTTTGTGTATATTGTACACAAAAACGTGGCTAAAAATTGAGTTGTTTGCCTGGCAGACATGGACAAACATATACGTATACCAACCTCAAAAATGACTGAAGAAAAGCGCCTACTTACACCGCAGGAGATCGACTTTATCCTCGGTGACTGCCAACACCGCGGTCTTACAACAGAACAAAACAAGGCGGTGACAGAATCTGCCTTGTTTCCTATCAGGAATTCTCTAGCGACGGTAGAGGTCTACCCTGCGATTATTCCTAAGCTTAAGGAACAGATCACTCGGAAATACTACAAGTCCCGCGTGGAAGCTGGAAATTGTGTGGGAGCTACAATGGGGCAGGTTCTCGGCGAGGATCAAACACAGGCAGAACTTAACAAGTTTCACCAAGCTGGTGCCGGCGTGGTGTTGCTGAACGGTATCAGCGGCGTTCAACGGTTTAACGAGCTTCTTATTTGTAGCTCAAAGCCTAAGGGGCAGCTTACCAGCATCTACTTCAAAAACCCACCGGAAACTATCGAAAAGGCTAGGGAACTAGTGGGTACCGATATTCAGCAGATCACGCTTGAAAACCTCACCAAAAATACGCCGGAATATTATTATAGCCAAGATGGCTTTGACGAAGAGTGGTATGACCTATTTGAGGAATTCTTCGAGGAGTACCTTCCTGAGAACTTTACGTTTGAGCAGACTCGTTACCGCATCGTTGTCTCGCTTGACGCTCACCAGCTAAAGAAGTGGGGCCTTACCGAAATCTCAGTTGCTGATGCTCTTTCGTGCATGGAGGACGTTGTTGTGGTTTTTAGCCCTACCGCGCAGCTACAGATTCACCTGTTTGTCGAGTCTTGCGATTTTGGTGAGGCTAGTTGGATCGGGGAACTTCACCAGTTTTACCTCAGCAAAATCGCCAACAAGCTGGTAACTGGAATCACTGGGGTAGAAGCCCTTCATTTCCGCCGCGAAAACGAAGGAGAAGCGCGATGGATGGCCCTAGCAGAAGGAGAGCGCCTCACGCACGGGAATACAGTTAAGCTTAGCGTAAGCCGGTATATTCGTGTACTTGCACTCGATTACGTTGACCAGTTTCTTACAATCTCTAACAATGTCTGGGATGTAGTAATGGTTTACGGCATTGAATCCGTACGCGAGCTGATGATCTATGAGTTTCTGTCGTGTAGCGATGACGTTTATAGCAAAAATGCATGCCACGTTGAGCTACTGGTGGATATCATGCTGTATACCGGTAGGATTTCCGCAGTAAGCAAGACTGGCGTAAACCCCGACACTGCACAGATCCTTCTTCGTGCGAGTTTTGAGCAGGTCATTCCGCAGTTTACAACGGCCGCAGTCCATACAGAATGCGACGAAGTTTCCAGCAGTAGTGCTGGTATGATCTGTGGTAGTATCTGTAGTGTCGGGACTGCAGTTTCTAGCCTGATGATGGCAGAATAACCGAGAGAAAATGGTAAATAATAAATGTTATACAAACTATATAACATACAAAATGATACCGCTACACGTCTTTACTATTGCCGGTAGTAACGCCAGCAGTTTAAGAGTAGGTGGGAACCCTGAGGATTACCTAAAGGAATACCCACAGTACACGCACGACTTTACAGTATACGGGTTTGACATAAATCTGCCTGTGTTTCCACCGTACATCAAGCCTTTAATCATTCTCGAAAAAGACAGCTTTCCCTATACCACAAAACTGGTAGACGTAGTGTACAGCATTTTCCCATCACCAGAGGGTAGTGAGAAAATAGCCGTTTATCGCCGTCCCGTAAGAAATACGGTACCAGTATATTTCTATAAGGTCTCTGATGGCGTAAAGGCTAGCTTGGAGGAGCTACCATTAGAACCAGCAATGGAACTCCACCGTGTTTTTATGACGACAAAGGAATATTCTGTTTTTGCAGCTATTTCAGAGACTTGTACGCCAGTTGACGGGGAGTTTTCAGACTCTACAAATTTTGATAAATGTGTAGAAACCACTAACGTACGGACTTCTACAGAATCCGGTAGCAGTCCTATGGTTGTAGACACGACAGAAACAGACACAACAGACGCAACAGACACACAGAAAACATGCTGGAATTGGATCGCTCTTGTAGCTTCTGGTATGCTACTGATTTTACTGTTGGCTATCATATGGAAACTTGTGGCTAAATAGTACCTTCCTTCGTTTCCGCGACAGGTTTCCCAGAATTTAGATCAAGGAATGGAAGATCTCCAAGTTGTGCGGTGTGATCACTAATTTCCTGCCCACACAAACTGAAATTATTAAGGGATTTTACGACAGGAATGGGCCGTCCTTTTTGGTTATTCAGAGCTGTTAGAATCGGCGATGGAGTGCTTAGCTCTATACCACTGCCTCCGCTATTGCTTCTCCTTCGACGGACCTCTGCTGCATGCGCGGTTTTCTTTCGCTTCTTCAGCACCCACAGAACAAGCTTCCCAAAATAGTAATGTGTTTGCTTGAAAAACATAAGGTAACCTCCCAGAAATCCTAGGTTTTTCACCCAGTGATCGGGGTCGCGGCCTTCCGTATGAATATATGCCCAGTACCCGAGGATTCCAATACAGATAGAATCTATAAAGATAATTACGTGAATAAATACGCTACGAAATCGCCGTGAAAGAACGTGATCTACCTTATGAACAAGCTGCTCGTCGTATGTCTCAGCATGTAAGCCTCCGGTGTGTGTCTTAAATCTAGTTGCTGTTTCTATATATGTCGGCTTACTATGCATAAACTCAGCTATCCATGGAAATCTGTACAACACTGCGGCACAACTTACTCCTGTAACTCCTCCAAAGAAGTACTCGTTTGTAATATTCCTAGGCAAAAATACGGTAAGAACTAGCCCAAAAAACGGGACTAAAAAATATAGATTTCGTTTTTTACGATAAGGTTTAGTTTTCTCTGATAAATTTCTCTTTACATTTACTACCGTTTTTCTGAGGGAACTTATACAGTTTGTTATTAGGCTTAAGAAAGGCATTTTTCTTAAGTACAATAAGTACATTTTTTATACAATTATTCAGGCTTATACTCCTGCGAAAAGAGGCTTAAACTTCCCTTGATTATATTCACTTACTCGTGTGTAGCGATTGCGGCAGTTTTCTTTCCCCTCTCCCTGACAAACACAAAGGTTCTCTTTAGATCCGCTCCGGCACAATCCTAGGTACACGGCAAGCACAATTATGACGATTAACTCGATGACAATTATGACGATGCTAGCTGTCTGCATTTTATGTTTGGAAGAATTCTCCGATTTTTCAAGAGTGTTAAAGGCTGTGATAGTTGTGGTAAATGAAGAGCCGAAAAATATCAAGTGCTAAAATTCTGGTAGCTTTTGCGAACCAAGTAGAACACGACAGATTTATGCAGTCTTATACAGGTACTATATTTTCTAGAGAAAAAGAGCTAGAAACTATAGTAGAAAACTCTACAGAAGCTATAAATTTTATCAGGGGATATTGTAGTGGAGATTCCGCTGAACAAATAGTTACAGAAGAAAACAGTGTAACCAGCAGCAACTCTACAGAACCTCAACCAGAACGTATGAGTTCGGCACGGGAAGAATCTGAGACTAAATCTATAATGGAAACTGAGTCTCAAGTTTCTGTGCAACAGCCTGTAGATTTATCCTCTGTTGTACGGGAGCCTCCTGCATCGGTTGTATCTGTACGTAGAGAAACTCCCGGTAGGAATAGTATGGTATCTGATAGGAATTCCACAGTTTCTGATAGGAATAGTATGGTATCTGATAGGAATAGTATGGTATCTGATAGGAATAGTATGGTATCTTACCACACAGAACGTTTCCGCCCAGTTGCCGCTAGTCCTACAGAGGAATACGAGCTAGACGCCGAGCTCTTTAGAATACGGCGATCTCTTGCGAAGATAGAAAAGGCTCAGAGGGAGTTTATGGTTTACGCTCGTCGTGATTTAAATGATAAGCAACTTCACAGGCTAGAGCGTATTACACTGTATATACAACGACTTCGCCACAGTATTCAACCAGACTTGTAGCTTAAAAAATTGCAGAAATAAGCAAAAGATTTGCAGTCATAAAAATGCTTCGCCGTATTTCCAAGATGACTGCAGAGCCTATCGTAAAGCCGGTTCTTACTAGGCAGCTGGGGCTGCATAAGTGGACAGCTGCCGAATTATATGTACGGGAGGAGTACTCCTCAAATCCAGGGGTGTATATTATCTCTCGTGCTGCCGGTTGTATGTTCTGCATTAATGTAAACGAACAGAAGGAACTACGGCATGTAATTATACCAGAAACATCATTGGAAAATGCTATCGACCTGACTTACTAACCCGAAAAACTGCAAAATTTTTGCAAAAGTTATGGTATAATAATCCTTATACCATGCCCACCATTACCCGTGACCTTCCTGTACCGTTTACGGTACTTTATACAACCCAGGAAAACATCGAGGAGTTCCTGCACCAAAAGGTGCTAGAATCCTGTAATGATTTTATCGGTGTCTCCGATTTTGAAGTACTGTCGAATCCTGTAAAGATTTCACAGTCGTCTGCTGCAGGTATTTACAAAGTTCGGTACACTCTGGAAGAGACAACACCGGAAACCGGCAAGATTTATACCGGCACTGTCGCTAGCATAGAGCAACAGGGTGCTCAAATTTCAGTCCCTTTTAACATCTTTGTTATGACTCGCGGGAAATCTCTCGAGATAAATCAGCGACTTCGAGTCCGCCTTAACGCCCACCGTAAAACGCCTGATGGATACTTGTGTGTTGGAGAGATTGTAGACTAAAAACACGGCGGTGTTTTAAAGGCTAGGGAATAGATAACAAATGGCCTTGGTAACTGGTGAATCTATTGCTCTTTTGGGCAAGCTTAAGGAGACTCTTATTGGGTTTATCGACGCTTTGATGGAGATTATGCCGGATGATGGTGATCTTCCTATCGCTCACGTGTACCTTCAGACCCAGGCGGACTATCAGCAGGGTATGCTTCATATCGTCAAGAAGCTAGTACCATGGAAGTCCGAGCTATATACTTGTATTCGGAACGTAGAACAGTCTATGGATGCTCCTTTTGTAGAAGACGGTAGCATTTACGGTGGTGCTCTGACTGATACTCGCGTGATCGAAAAATATAAGAATATGTGGACCGACCCTGGACAGCTAACTGACCAAAACCGTGTCGCAATCATGAAGTGGTCCTGTATGCTGATTCGCGTCGCGGAACAGTACATGGAGGTTGTTGGTATCAACAGTCCTGATGACGTACAGTAATACCCTAGTTTTATGTAAAAATATTTTTACATATCTTAAATTTAAATACTTGTTTTTACGGCGCAAAGTTTACTCTAGTTTCTCGAGAAAACTAAACAGACGTTCGCCGGGGTTTACCTCAGGAAGCTCCCATCTGGCGATAGCTTCTAAGATCCGGTTGTTTTGCGGCGACTTGTCAATAGTAATCCGGCCAAGTAGCTCGTTTCCAGTAATACGCTGTACGATTTTCCCGTACATAATAGCTCCGTTTACAGAAAATTCTTCGTGATTTTCCGGTAGCTCTTGGTCTTCAGTAGGGAAGAAACCGGCTACAATTAGAAGCGTAGTATTACAGTCCATTTCTAATTAAAGAATTGCTGCTGGAAAACAAGCAATTTTCTAGTGTAATATGGGTATTAAAAAATTCTTCCCTTTTTTACGACGTACTTTCGACGACTGTATCACAGAGATCCCCACCGGGGATCCAATTGGTGTACCTATCGACAATCTTGGTATCGATATGAATGGGCTGTTTCATACGTGTGCCCAAAAAATCTTTGAGTATGGAGCATATGCGCCTCCTCCTGCCAGAAAGCGGCTGGTTTCTAGAAGTTCTTCTAGAAGAGCTCAGGGCTTTACTTCTGTTAAAAAACCCACAGAGATTCCTATGGAAACGCGGTATCTGATGTTCTACCAAGAAGTCTGTGATGAGATCCTTCGTTTTTTCCGAGCTACTCGTCCAAAACGGCTTATTCTCTGCGTTGACGGTGTAGCTGGGGCCAGCAAGATGGCACAACAGCGCCAGCGCCGGTTTGTAAGTATGAGAGATTCTGCACCAGAACCCGGCAAGTTTTCTAGTGTAGAACTTACACCGGGAACTCGGACAGAGTTAGAGCTCTCTGAGTACATAGACCGCTGGATTCGTGATCAGATTACTAACAATCCGGAATTTGTTGAAACTGAGGTAGTTTTCAGCGATCAAACGGTTCACGGCGAAGGCGAACACAGCATTATCTACGCTTTTAAGCATTTTGGTCAGCCCGGTGAAAGTTACTGCATACACGGCATGGATGCCGATCTCACCATGCTCACGCTTGGAACCATGCTAGAAAATGTATACCTTATTCGCGAAAACCACCGCGACCGACAGTGGAGTTATATCGTAAATATCGGCGCGATCCGGCGAAGTTTGTCATTTAAGATGGTCCCTCGAGAGTACCGTGATCATCGGCTCTCGGAAGAGGAGTACCTTCTTAGAACCACGCGAGATTTTCTGTTGATTGCGTACACTATTGGTAATGATTTTCTCCCGATTCTCCCTACGTTCGACATGATGCATGACGTGTTAGATCTATGTCTGGACGCGTACCGTAATCTTCACTTTAATTCCGCCAGATGGCTAGCTGATGAAACTACCACATCAGACGGACCAGAGATCACCATCAACCCCGAAAATCTGGCAGATTTCCTGAGAGACATTGGTAGGTGTGAGCCTAATCTTGCGACAAAAGCGGTTATGGACCGAAATGCTTACCCAAACGTGCTACTTGCAAGTTATACCGATATGTCAAGGGACAAACCTGTGGTAGATTTCGAAGGGTACCGCCAGGCGTATTACGAGAACTATTTCCCAGAGGCTACGTGTGAAGAAGTCTGTCGGGAATACCTGTACGGTATGCGATGGGTTCTTCAATACTACCTACATGGCAGCCCTGATTACCAGTGGTATTACCCGTTTCATTACGCACCGTTTGCTAGTGATATGGCAGACTCTCTTAGTAACTTCGACATCAACACAAGATTCCCTAGAAACCCACCGCTAAGCCAGGTAGAGCAACTTATGTGTGTTTTGCCACAAGAAGGAGCTTATCTTCTACCAAAATCTCTTAGGAATTTTCACAGTGATCCTAGAGTAAGTGAATATTATCCCCGGGATTTCAGCCTTGATTATGCAGGGAAGCATCTAGACTACGAAGCGATCGTATTACTTCCCATGGTGGATTTACAGGCGATTCAGGAGATATTTTCTGATGCAGAGCTAACGCCAGAAGAAGAGTACCTTAACCGTGAAGGTAAGGTACGGGTTTACCGTCGTAATCCGTGGCGGACTTCGACATTCAGAAGTATACACGGTGACATAGAAAATTCCACCGCAGTTGTCTCGGAAATTACGTTTTAGTTTTTTAGTCTTTATTTTATAAAGACTTTCCAGTATAGAATAAAATGGATTCTAAATATGTTTGTAGTGCACTTAGCGATTACCTAAACACGCGGGGAATCTTTAAGAATTTCAGTCTGGAGATCGTAGAATTTTCTCCTTTCGGCAGTGCCGGTAGTACAGCACAGGGTTTCGCCGGAAAGGCGCGGCTAACAAACCGCGCTGGAATAATGGCAGAGGCTGTATTTAAAGTGGGTCTGGCAGATGATTGGGCGTTGACTCTAGAGAACATTATCTCGAATGATATGTGTGAAATTCTAGACTTTTGCCCTTGGTTTACCTGTGGATACGGCATGGAACAGCTTCTCATTACTCGGTATGATAGAGACCAACATAACCTCTTTGGTTTTGATACTGACAATCCCTTTAAAGAGAACCGTGACACCGAGGGAGTGGAGGGTTTGTACAAGGACGTTCTTTTTATGCAGCAGGCTGTAGGAGATGATGCTTACAATTACTTTAGCAATTTACCAAAGAATAGCGACGACAGCATTCACAAGATTTTTTCCGCCGCTATGCAGCTGTATTCTGGCCTAGAAATCGCACAAGTTGCAAAGGGTTTTTCTCATAATGATTTGCACCTAGGAAACTGGATGATCGTTCCCCTAGCGTCTGCAAAGGATCTGGTGCTCACTAAGTCTGTCAAAGTAGCAGAACCTGGAAGCGAAACGTGGCGGCTTACCCCAACTTTTGGTATAATTCCTGTCGTGATTGATTACGGGTTTAGCTACACTACGGCTTGTGACTCGCAGCCTTGGTACGGTTCGCCTGATTATTTTACCCGAGATGTTGCTGGGAATTATGCGTTAGGCGCTAACCAAATTTCTGACTTGTTTAAGTCTATATACGGACTTGGAGGTATGGTAGAACAATTTACAGCGACTTCTGCAAAAGCTACAGCACAGCAAGCTGCCTTGATTACGGCTCGTAATGGTGTAGTTAACCACGGTATAGTAGACGGCCACTTTAGTGATAATGCCACGCCTACTGTTTGTATAGTGGATATGATTACAAATGCGGCAATAGTTACTCCTGAATTACAAGAGGTTTCAGTACCTCACGAGATAGATCTTATTAAGATTTTGGTACCGTATCCTACCGGTATTTCAGTACCAAACGTACCATTTCCAGCAATTGACGTCGGAATAGTTTCTGGGGCGTTTTACAGCCTACTTGAGTTGTCAAACTCCAACAGGAACGTGGCCACAAATATCTACAAGCATTTTTTCAAGGCGTGTTTAGAAGCAAATCCTCGTGAGTATATCACAGATGTATTAACAAAAATAGGCGGTGCTACACAAATATCTGCTATTATGGAAGGGCTACCGAGATTTTGTCAATCGGCGCAAAACGTTGCAGTGTGGGTTAATGCGGAGCTGCAGCCACTTATTAACCAGAAGCGAGACTATTACACAAGGATGCAAACCGAGTCCCCTGGTGAGATTCAGACAGTTTCTAGGCTACTTGATGCTTTGCAGGGTTTAGTAGATATTCCTGATGGTATTGAAAGGATTACTGTCTTTGATTCTGTATATAAAGTCGCTAAGACATTTACCGTGTCTCCTACCGAGCTTTCTGCTTTACAGGCTTCTCAGAATCCCATTGACGATGCTGTAAGGTTGTACAACGCTGCTCTAGCGGCTAATGCAACAATGCCATGTGGCTACGATAATAGCGACTTACTAAGGAGCGCTGTGGCAGCTAGTCCAAGTTGTGGCGTAAACTTTTCCGGTAAAATCGGCTGCAAGTTTAGCTACAGTGATTCTCCTTGATTACAACCAAAAACGGTATAAAAATGTTTTATATCATTAAAATGGAAACCTGCCGTGAACTTAGTAAACAAACGACAGAAAGGGGGGTATTTCAGCGCCTGGAGCTAGACGCAATAAATATTCAGTGGTTTGGCGGAACAACTTCCCAAGGTATCGCCGGAATCGCAACGTTGAGTAATCACAACGGAGTAGTTTACAGAGCTGTCGTAAAACTCAGTTCGGATTTCTCCTGGGATCTCGTGAACGAGTCTATTATAAGTATCGGTTTGTCTGCGGTGGATTATGTGCCCAATTTTGTGGTAGGGTACGGGAGTATAGATATACTTCTTCCTACCATGTCGCCCTCTAAAGATATAAGAGAATTACGGCGGGATTCTGGAAATTATTTAACTGATTCTTTATTTATGGGGCTGAACAACGGCCGACCTCTAAAAGAGTATTTATATGGTGTTATTAAACATAATTTTACAATCGATACATATTTAAGCATCATTATTCAAGTTTTGTCTGCGCTAGAAATCGGGCAACAAAAGAAGCAGTTTACACACAACGATCTTCATGCAGGAAATGTTATGCTCTCAGAAACAGATCCAACCGTGTTTATGCTTTATAAAACCTATGATTCTACGACGGGGCAGTATAAATATAGGGGTACCCCATCTTATGGTGTCCAACCTGCCATTTTTGACTACGGCTTTTCCTATACAACTGACTGTGATACTCAGCCGTGGTATGGGCAACCTACGTCGGAATTTTTAGAAAGCACTGGGACATATCCGCTTGGCTTTAATCCCACCACAGATTACTACAAATTTATGAAATGGTTTGACCGGAGTACTGTAGAAATCCCTTTATTTCCGGTTCCAGAAAATGTTCCAAAAGAGAATCTTATTTTCGCCGTAAATCACGAAGTGTGTGCGGCGTTAAATGATCGGGGATGGTACGATGATCCTTCTGCTAAAGCTCATCCTGTAAATATTAATAGTCTTCTTCAACAGATTTTTACGGGAGAATTAGACGCAATTAAACAGGATTCTGTCGTTTATTATTTTTTAAAATTAATGACCTGTTTAGTACCGTTTCCTGGTAGTGCTCAACCGGCGGAAAAGCCTAGTCGGGAATCTCTATTAACCTTTCTACGAACCTGCCAGGCTTGTGGTCGTTCTATCAGAAATATAGACACTATTACGTATATTTTCAAGCATATTTTTAAGGGTATGACTGAACCGGATCCAGTTGCGTATTTTCGTACTATTATAGATCTATGGCCTGACAAAGCTTTCCGCGAGACACTAAGAGAAGTCTCGCAAATGACTGTGGAAGATTCTACGTTTGTGGATACCGCGGTGGAACTCGGTAAGTATATAGGGTATTTAGCGGCGCAAAATATTGGTTACAAGTTTCAGTTTTTTGAGGAAAATCGACAGCAAGTCCTAGAAGAATATAGGTACATTGGTCCAGTTCTTGATAGGTTCTGTGAATTAGTCACAGTTCCAGCAGAGATTCAAAGGATAGTTGTTGTAGACTCTGAAGCTGAGAAAACGGTAACTTTTCCATGGGAAGTTACAGATGTTTCTAGTCTTTCGCAGGTAGTAGAAGAGTACGAAACGCGACTGGAAAACGGTGACTACGAAGAGTGCATCAATGATGTATCCACCAGAATAATCCAGTGTACAGAATCTCTTGAGAACTGTAACGAAGCTGGCGGAAGAATCAGGTGTGAGTAAAATATATAATTATTTCGTAACGGATTGCTACGAAATTTCGACGATAAAATTGGTGGTTCATTTTTCCGATGCACGAGACGTTAACTTTTTTCCAGAAATATTTCCATTTTTCCCGCCGTAAAATCCGATAGAATCTCGCCAGAAAAAACGATACATAATTTTGGTGCACTCTGTTTTCACAGATTTCAGAAAAGAGAAAAGTTGGTCCGGATTTTTGTGCGCCGTTTTTAGCGGCGCGATTTCTATGAGATACGCAGTACCTATGATTATATATAGTAAGGTCTGAGTCTTAGAAATTATCTTGGCTAAAAACGGTACATAATTTTTATGTACCCCAGAACCATATTTATGTAGTACCAGTTTCCGCCGTATATCTCCTCAGAAAACGGTGCATAAAAGTTATGTTTTTCGGTACATAAAAACGAGCGGAGAAATATAAATAAAAAAATTTGGGAAAGTCTCCCAGAAAATTTTTTCCCAGAATACTTTCCCAAATTTTTTTATTTAGTTCGATCCCAGAAATATTCTGGAACAACATAACTTTTATGTATCGTTTTTAGCCGAGATATACGGCAGGAATTGGTAGTACATAAAAACGATGCAGAGGTACAATAATTTTTATGTACGGTTTTTCCGAAGACACCCGATATATTTTCCAAATACTCTTTGTGCCATAAAAACGGCGAAATATATACTACCAAAAACGGCGTACAAAAATCCGGACCAAAAAAATTCTTTTCTGAAATCTGTGAAAACAGAGTGCACCAAAATTATGTATCGTTTTTTCTGGCGGGATTCTATCGTATTTCATGGCGGGAAAAATAGGAAATTTTCCAGAAAAAAGTTAACGTCTCGTGCATCGGAAAAATGAAGCACCACTTTTGCTGTCGGGTTTTCGTAGTAATTGCTACGAAATATTTTATGCGTTTGTGGTTAGCTCTTTCCACCTAGTTCCTTAATAAAGTCTATCCGCTCTCCACCAAAAGACCTAAGAAATGCGTTTTCCCTTTCCTTTCTGGCGGTGATAGCTTCATCAGCACTGGCACTAGGTAGGGGGCATCCGTACCCTCCATACCGTTCGTACCACTGTTCACCATACTCGTTTTCCATAAAATTCCTCTCGTTCTCTTCCAGATCACACGGTCGCAAACCGGACCTGAGAGCAGACTCTATGTACTCGAGAGCGTCAGTGTCGTCAATAGCCTTAGATTCATTAATATTCTCAAAGTCAATAGTTCCGTACATCTCGCGGCCGATTCGCTCATACTGTTCGATTTGTTCAGGAGTCATCTGTGCCCTTGCAGCGCGTACCATAGGGTTGTCCCACAAATCCTCAAATGACTCGCTCTGAGAAACCGCCTCACGGAGCTGCCGATTTATAACAGGATCGTCGTAAATTGCCTTTGCCTTCGCCTCACGGGCTTCGCGACGGGAATCTTCCCGCTCCTTAGCTTGAGCGCGGTGGGTTAGGGCATCTGTGCCGCGCGTAGCGGCCTTACGTTCAGCTTTCTTACTAGGCATTTTTCTATAAAGAATACCGCTTAAATTGACTCATTTCTGCCCCAGAAATATAGTATTAGTCTTATACACCCAGTACTAAAAATGCCGGTAGTATATCAAGTAGAGCACCCAAACGGTGATATTGAGTACCGCGACGATAGCGGAGAACTACACCGTACAGACGGCGGTCCCAGTCTTTGCACAACTCACAGCATGTGCTGGCATCAGTACGGCCTTCTTCACCGTACAGAAGGCCCTGCGGTGATTTATCCTGATGGTACTGGAGAGATGTGGATTCATGGTAGGTTTCTGTACAACGTTCCTATTGACCGAGAAACCGTAAATGCGGCCAAGAGTATACAGCAAGCGTGGCGGGAACACATCTCACATGAAGCATTCAAGCCAGGTTCTGTAGAATACAATATGGCAAAAACACGGTGGGAATCTACCAAAGGTTTCCGTAGGAAAGTTTCGGAGACTGAACTAATTTTCCCTCAGATGTAAGTCGTGTTTTCAGATAAAATACGTTTTGTACATAAGTGTACAAAACCAAGGTTTATAGCTTAAAAACCAGCATAATAAGACTTAGCAGACTTGAAAATATCAAAGCCATACCACCCAACCACAAGCAAGCTGACAATCAGCATCACCACACTAAAACCCTTACCCGCTGTGACCGTCCCGTGCTTCACACCGCACGTGTCGTCATACTGGTGCGTGTCCATACCCGACGCCTTCTTACTGAGGTAGTTGTACGTCGCCAAGTTGTAGATCGAGTAAATAAGCAGCAGAATCGCGGCTATAAAGACAGTAATTTCAAGAGCAGATAGAGCCATTGCGTTTTTATCGTACTGTAAAACTATAAAAAATTATGAATCCAGGTACAAAAACCTGTCACGAATAATTCCGCCACATTTTAAGGCTGATTTCTGCTTGTTTTTGAAACCCGAAAGTTTCAAACGGTCCCGGCAGGGTTCGAACCTGCGACCCTACTGGTTAAGCCTTAAAGATCGGTAGGGAAAGGCAAGGCCGTAAACAGCTCGCTTACTAGGCATTCATGGTAGCTTTCTCTCAGGAGTCTCTCTGCTCTATTGGAATAGCATTCATCGCACAACTTTCCTTTATAAGAACCAATATCTTTGCCGCACACTGTGCACTCTCCCCGTTTACGCCTGTTACGTAAGGATGTTCGCATAGAAATATGATGACATTTTTTGCAGCGAAATCCCTTGCATTCTTTACCGCAATCATGGCAGAACTTTTTTAGATTCATTGATGAAATACGACAATATGTTTCGGTACAGCTATGGCAATTAAGGCATAAAAGTCGTAAATTTTCTATACGATTGTCACGGTGATCTCCGTTTATATGATCTAGTTCTATAATGCTCTCTGAGGGAGTAGCATTACATAGGCTACAGCAGTTCTCCCAACCCTCTAAAATTATTAAGCGATTTCTGACAGTGGGATTATTATGAATATCTCCACTGTCTTTTGTCAGCGGACCTTTGTATATATATTTCTTTGCATTTCGCCGTGTTTTTGCACCATTTCTACCACGATAAGTGTTAGTAAGGGAATGACAATTGGGACATAAAATCCTTAGGTTTTCTAACTGATTATCGGTAGAATTGCCATTTATGTGATCTACTTGTAGTTTTACCCCATCTTTCCCTTCGTCCCGCCAACACCAGGCGCAGTTTGGGTGAACTAAACCTAACTGATACAGACATCTTTTCAAATTATAACTCCTACCAACGCTAGTAGGATAGCAGAATATCTCCTCGTAACGATAAGAACTTTGTATTCTGGCTTTCTTCTGTTTTGTTGTACTTGCTTTCATAAAGATCTCTCTTGTTATACCTTCCCGTTCCATTCTTTCTCGTATTATAGCATAATACCCTCTATGAGTAACTCCTAACTGTTTCATGGCAGGACCAATACCAGTGCTGTTCTGTAAAAGTTCTATAAAATCTTCCACCTTTATTTCTTCTATAAACTTGCGTCTTTTTTGGCTGGCTTCCATTTATATATTTCCGCCACAATTTAAGATTAGTTTTTGAAACCCGAAAGTTTCAAACGGTCCCGGCAGGACTCGAACCTGCGACCTTTACCTTAACAGGGTACAGCTACTACCGACTGAGCTACAGGACCTGACAACAAAGCTGTCAGGTTAAGTGAGTCCCCTAGGTCGTCACCTAGGGGAAGGGTATGCGCGTCCGCATATTACACACAAGTGTTACAGTAAACTACCCCCTGTAACACTTGTTGCTGCTGGCGCCTCGCTGGAGCGCACAGACAGCGGCGGGGTTTTAATTTCTTATTGTACAACCACTTTTTTTTTGTTCCCGCCCTTCCTCCCACCATTACTTTGTATTCTTTTAAACCACATTTTCTGGGAAAATATGTGTAATCACCTGGACACCCACATAGCGTGTGCCTTCCTAGCAGCAATGTTAGAATTCTTAAGGGTCGGAATCATATCGCCGCGCACGTTACTCCGCAAACCATCATTGGGTGCAAAACCGCCACGATCTGCCCTAGGAGCCAAACGATGATAATCCCCTCTTGCTACAGTGTCCTCGCCGCGCCCGCCAAGGTTAGTGGTAGCATGTACAACCGGCCTGTTAGCTTCCAGTTCCATGTCTTTCCAGCCGTGATCCTGGTAAACTTCGGCTGTTCCAGTAGTTCTAGCCACCGCAAATGATTCAGGGGCCGTGCGCTCAAGATGAACGCTTGACTGCTGTTGCGATAAAAAGGCGGAATCGTTACTCAGTCCCGCTACACCAGCACCCTGCGAAAAGTACCTGTGCTGTTGCGTAGCAGTGTCTGTATTCATGCCCTGTAGCGGCTCGATAGTGATTCCGCTAATCGCCCCAGTTTGACCGTAAGCCTGCAGATTATTCTCGTTTACACCACGAGAAAAGTCCGTACTACCGGCACCAGACTCTACTTCAAAACCCTTAACGTTAGTCCCTGCAGAGGTCTGTAGGGGATTGTCCAACACACTCTTCACTACAAACCCTTCGACTAGAACCGGCTTTTCGATAGAGAACTGGCTAGTAGGTCTGGCACACGTCTGAAGTTTATCTACATTAATAGCCTTGATTTCGTTAGGATTAGGCATCATAGCCTTTGCCACATAAGCCGGAAATTCCGGATTGGCAAAACTACTTGTCCACACACGAGGCTGACGTGATAACGGCAAAAGATCCTCCTGGCGTAGAACTGGCGGCCTGAAAGCTCCATCGCGCATGATCGTGTACGGAAGTTTAGCTTGTGTACCAGCATGGCTACTCGGAAGAGTACTATTAGTGATACCAGATCTTCCAACAGCCTGATGGCTTTGACCGCCAGCAGTGCCGTAGTTAGAATACTCTGTACTGACCATAGGATTCCTACCGCGAGCGTACACGAGAATGCTTTCACATGCACGGTCACCAGAATCGTCAATCATCTGTGTGATATCTTGCGTCTGTCCAACCCGATCGATGCGCCGGGTCATGATAGACTTGGGAGGGTCCTTCATGATTCCGAGGTCGCTCCCCCAGGACTCGACGGAGCCTAGCGTAATTCTCTCCTGTTTCGGGTAAGCTAACATAATACTTTTTAAAGTCTTTTTAGATTTCTTTAGCTAAATAATTCCGGCAATGCTTCATCTAACCAGATTTTCCGATGACCATTAGAATAGTAAAGAAAATACTGACGCTTTGTGCTACGGTTTCTCTTAGGTTTTAACCAAGAATTTCTACGTGTACAATAACCTCGTCCATCTGAAAAAAGGATTAGTGGTGTATCTCTGTAGACTTTTCCAGTGGGAAAACGAGGAGTATCAATTGGTTCTTTATCAAAACGCCATATAAAACCCGCTGCCATACCGTACGGAAAATCACATACACGTGTAATATCGGGAGAGCCTTCAAAAGAAGCGGTGGCTTCCTTTACACTCCGCCAGCGACGAATCTCATTATGATTACAGTTATACTGAATAACACCTTTCCACCGTTTTGAAGGAACATATAAACCCGTTTTTACGGCATGATAATTATTATAACTATGTGTACACCATTCTAATTTTTCTACCACATTATTGGCAGGATTGCCATCCTTGTGATTTACGATAGGTAGTCCCTCTGGATTCGGTAGAAAGGCTGCTGCAACTAATCTATGTACAGCCTTTGATCCTAACCCCGCCAATACTACATGTTTATATTTAGATTTACCTACTGTAGTTTCCTTTAGAAAACGTTTAGAATATGTACTACTGATTCCGACTGTCACGACGGCGATGGAACGTGTGTTGATGGGATATGTGATTACCCGCCGACTCCCTGTACAGATGCCTCTGATTGCCACGGTGATAACTTTTACTGTATCAAGGGAGAGTGTATACTGATTTACCATTAACTAAGAAAAAACAGAATCCTAAATCTGTTACCACATACATGTACCGTAAGTCTCTCTGAAATGCGGTGGTATAAGATTATCAGTTATATATGTAATATACGAGCATTTAGCACAGTAAAAACGGCGGGTAGAGTCTACCATAGACGGTTGCTCTATCTGAACTTGATTACAGCTAGGGCATACCGCATACCATTTCAGCGGCTGGCATCCACTGCAAAATGTTATCTTTGTAATAGTTTTGTATTTAGTCATACACATAACAAGTTCTGGTACAGTTAGTGGTTTTCCGCAACATAAAGCATAACTTCCAGTTGCATGAAGTTTCTGGCGGAATCTCTTACGGGACTTTACTAGTCGTTTTATGTCCATTTTCTATAGAAAATGGACTAATAAAATACCTCAATTCCGCCGGTAATTATTTCACGGCAACCAGGGCACACTTGTAGCCCTTCGCGGGACATAAGAACAGACCTAAGCAAGTCGGGGTGAGTAGGACGGCTACACAAAGGACACTCTACCGTCGAAGTTTTCTTGGGCGGTTTCATAGAAAAACTGCTCAGTTTTTTGCGTCCATTTTATCTGGTAAACACACATTTATTGCGGGTAATACAACTCACCGTGTTGCCAAAACTCCGGAGGACCATCTATAGGAATTACAGCAGGTCCCGTATCGCAATGAAGGCGCCACGATTCGTCATAATATTCCTGCCGCCCGTCAGGGTAGACTACATGCTTGCGGATCACTGTAGGATTGTTATAAGATTCCGCGGCGACAGTTTCCCTCAGAATACGGATGGCCTCTGCGTGTTCTACAGCACGCTTTTCCTCTTCTAAAGCTATCTGAATTTTAGCTTCTTGTTGAGCCTTCTTCTCTGCAGCAGATTTGGCTTTTCTGGTATATTGGTTGTTAGACCGACCGAAAGTGCGGCGAGGGTTTGTGCGCTGATTCTTACTCATTTTTGGGGAAATATATAGAATTATCTCCTACAATTTTTGTGGTTTACAACCTGTGGTAAACTTGTATATTCTGTGAAGCATTTATATAATAAATGCTTTTGGTTCATTAACTGTATACCACAAAACCCTCCCCATCATTTCGTTGGACATGCGCCACCTTGGCATGCTGATTCCGTCATCACTACCTGCTGATCAGCGTCCGAATAACAGATTCCTGTAAGATCGGTAATCGGCGTAATTCCTGCCACCATCTCGTTGTAACGCTCCTCAGAAATTTCTTCCATCGGAGCCTGGTCAAAACCGTGATCAGAGTGCAGCAAGAAACTGACAGACTTGATGCTTTCGTTGTAGTGCTCTCGTAGGTACTCCTTGATATCGTCCAGTTCGTGCAGGCGGTAATAAACCGTCACACTAACAGCGTTATCACTCCACTCAGTCTGAAGGCGACGGACATACTCTAGCTGCTGAATCGCTGTAACTTGGCTAGCGGTTACAGTCCCTTCCGGGAGAGCAACAGGGAAACTAATGATCTGTGTGGTAGGATCTTGTGTGCCGTCAAAACGGCGCTGGTACTCTACGTGAAGTCCATGGCGGCGAGCTACCTCAATTAGAGGGGACTCTGCAGAAATACGCACCCGCCGAATGTAGTACGGAGCAAAGCCGGGATGGACTCCAGGAGTTGTCCCACCTACAAGGCTCAACGTGCCACTGGGCTTGCAGGTTGATAGCTTAATACTCGGCGGGAAACCATGAGCAGCCGAGTACTGTGCATCATAAGCGCGCAACCACTCATAAGCCGGCGACAACCAGCTCTTTTGTTCTTCTGTGGCCTGTAGGTACCCAGTCATGCCAATTCCCATACGCATATTCGCATGAACGATCTCTTCAGTCTTCTTGCTGGCATGACACGGTAGAGTTAGAGAGTGCTTGCAGAAACGGTACAGAACCTTAAGAGTACGGATTAGATCCTCGTACGACTCGTGGCGAGGTAGGAAAGTCTCTGCGAGGCAGCAGGTCTCTGCATCGCATAGGAACTGTTCGCCACAGTTGTGCGTAAGTACTCCGTTGGCCACAAAAGACTCTGTATCAGGAACACCACAGTCGTATACCGGCATAGGCACAAGCAAAGTCTGTGCCTCAACCTGTTTAATGGTAACAGAGTAACCATACACATCTCGATCAGCATCTGTGTAATTACTCAGTGCCGATCGCGGCAGGAAACCGCGCCAGAAATCATTGTAGGAGTCATCATTGTTCTTCACCCGCTGAACCACAAACCATACGATATAACTCGTAAAATAAGGGTCAAATGTAAGGGTAAAACCGGTGGATTCTCCATCTTCTACGGAGTCAGCATACACACAGAAAGCAGACAACACATTCACAAGAATATTGAGAGAGTCGCTGCCCCGAGTCGGCACAACGAGCTTTAGGTACTCGTCGTTAATAATTTCGCCGAATTTCTTAATGTAACCCGACAAAAACCCACGAAGGAATCCTGACGATTGGCGCAGAAGATTGGTAGACAGATCAAACAAGCCAGAGATCTCCCACATAGCGATAAAGGTCTGCGAAGCAGAATAACCATTGTAAATTTCCGAAGGGCATTTCTTTCCCCATGATACACACTCGCGGCGTAGAGGAAGAGGTACCTTAACTTCCATGTTTTCGTGCAGATCAGCGGCGGCTACCCAGTCGAACTCATTGTTGTCTAGAATACAGCCAAAACGGTGCTCAGGTGTGCACCGAATACTAGCACCGTTGCTGAAAGTTAGCTGAACGATCTCATCAGCATTCTTTGTCCAGTAAAATCCTTCAGTGCAATCCGCCGTTTCTGTGATAAGATTCGCAGTAAAAGACTTACCCACCAGATCGTAGATCATTTGAGGGCCTACGGTAGTCATCACCCACGTGTCACCGGTAAGGCACGGATTTACGCCCTGAACGTCAGGATCGGGGTACTGAGTCTCTCCCAACCGCCCACAGCTCCGGGCGAGATTGAGGTTGATAAGTCCATACGGCTCACCTGTGCCGTTATATCCCTGCCAAAACGTAGGGTTGTCGATGACGTCATTGATATCGTTGCAAACCACACTGTTGTTGCTGGAACTGCGCCAGTTAGGAATGTTACCGGCACCCCAGTTCTTGGCGAGAAGGTACTCGTTATCGCGGCAGTCACCGAGAGCAATTTCTGCCGAGTTGTGAGTGAGGAATCCGTCGGCAAAGAACTCGTGTACCGTATCAACCTCGATGTCATACGTATCGGTGTGATCTACGTGAGAATCGACGCCAGTAACACGCTCCATTGCGAATGAACGATTCCCTACACTAATCCGCTGAGGCCACACCATAGGATCGGTATATACCGTAGTTCCCAGAGACTTAGCAAGGAGATCAGCACCCTTTAGGAAGTCCTCTGAGTAGATACGCTCAAGAGCCTGGCGGTAACCTAGTGCAGAAAACTGCATACGGACCTGCGTGACTCGGTTAGCAATATCTGCCTGAATCGTGGTGAAGTACTCACTACGGTTCTGTAGAGGATCCATAAGCGACGCCCAGTCAAAACTCGTGTGATCCAAACCTGCAGTAGAAACGGTTTCAATGTTCTGGAATCCATCAGTGTCGCCACATGCATGTACGCAACGGCACAGGTACATACCCGGAGTAATTTCTTCAGCGGGAACGTAAGTAATCCCTGTTGAAGGATTGTACACAGCGTGGCGGTGGTTAGCAGTGCTGCGGATAGTACCAGAATCCGTCGCTATTTCCATAATATCCTGCTGGCCCTGGACAAACACATTTACAACAGAGTAGTACAGACGATCGGCACCAAGAACACGGTCGCCGATTTGTACGGCGGAGATCGGCTTCATTCCGTTATACGTGTGCACACGAGCATATCCAGGAAGACAGCGGCGGACATTTCCCGCGACAACGATCTGTCCGATAATGTTTTGAATATCAAGGCAATCAATAGGGCGAAGCTTCTCTCCGACACGCGCTTGAAGTACGCGATGAATACGGTTGATACCGTCTTCGAGAACCTCTGGACCACTAGCTACGCCCCCAAAGCCCTTAATCGGCGCGCCCTTACTGCGAAGGCAGTGCAGAGAGTAGCTAAAGTTGTCAGCGCCGTAAAAGTGCCCCTTTAGCACCTTACCCAGTAGCTTGATCCAACCCTCGCGGGAGTCTGGCACAATAAAATCAGCATCATTAGAATCGCGCCGCGTAATAGTCAACGAATGAATACGCGGTAGAGAATAGACGTCTTCCGGTAGGATGCGGAACCCTACACCGGAACCGCACATAAGGAAGTTCATAGTCCAGGTAAACGGATCGACAGGATCGTTGTCACCTCCCACAGTACGATAACTGCAGTTTTGCAAACTTATCAAGCCGTTTTTCGCCACGGTCTTAGTACCTAGCTGCCACAGAAAGCGACCAGCCACGGTACCCTTTAGGTTGTAAATAACATCGAAGGCCTCTTTCTGCTCTTCAGGAGTAAGGTTCATATTAAGCTGTGAATTTCCCGCAAGCACCACACGCCGTACGATTTCCTCGGGAGTTTCGATGGTAGACTCAGGGTCTTCATCGTTATGGCGACGAGCGTACGTCCGAAGGAGAGTAAACAAACCTAGAGGATCCGTCGGCATAGGTCCGGAGGCAACCAGTGGGTATTCCTCAGTTTGGTTCTCAAAGTCAGAAGTACGGGCACGCTTAGCGCGAGGAGGGAGTACAGAGTTGGTAGACATTGTTGCGATTTATTGTAAATAGCAACTTTTTAAATTTTCTGAACAATTTTCTCTGATAATAGGAGCAAAAAATGACAGGATTTCCTGTTGGGTGTTTAAGGATGATGCCGCCGCCTCCGTCTCCGGTGGAATCTACGCCAGGGTCCACGGCGGAATCTTCTAAGCGGTAGCATTGGGTAGACAAACTGCACCTTTGGGCGTGCAGCGTTACAGGCAGAAAGGGTGGTGTAAGCCCCATTGGGATCCTCGTAGCACCCGTCAGGACCGTAACTGTATCTCTGGGCAGGTTGGCAGTTGTTCTCGCAGTTCTCAAGATCAGTGAAAGTTCCCTTAGTATCAGGAAGACATTTCCCATTTGCGGTGTCACACCGATATTTCTGTTGGGATTCTACTTGTGAAATGGCAGAAACATTTTGCTGAGTTTGCTGCATGTTGTGTATTCCAAAGTACAAGCCTACCACTATAGAAGCAACTGCTAAAATGGTAGCAATGATTACAGTGGTTTTATGTTTCATTTTTAAGTTGTAATTATTCTTTCTCCTCTTCTATTCTAGAATCTGTCATTTCTTTCTCTTCTATACCAGAGTCTGCTATTTCTTTAGAGTCAGCCTCCTTTGCCGCCGTTTCTTCTGCGGGATTTTGTGTTTCTGTTGTGATTCTATCTTCCTTTTCTTTTTTCTTTTCTAGTTCCAGCGCAAGGGCATCTATTCTTTTTGCCATAGGTTCAGCAAAAGCCAACCACTCATGATCTTCCGCTGTTTTTATGGTAACATCTTCTACCTGTTTTCTAGTATTTTCCATACAAGATTCTAGTAGTAGTTTCTTAGGAATTTGTTGCCGAAGAATACTGTTAGAATCTGTTACTACAGCATTGGCTCGAGATATACCTCTATCTATAACTCCAAGATCTCTGTAGAACTGTGCAGGGGAGATTTCTGGAGATGTACTTACAACTGATTCTAACTGTTGTGCCTGCTTTCCCAGCTCCAGAATCTCTTTAGCATCATCTAGTCTTATTTGCGTTTTATCGATGCTTTGATTGAGACTCTCATATTCTACTTGAAAAATATCTAGTTTATCTCTTAGTAATTTTACGCGGGTTTCTGCCTGAACTATAGCATAGTGGCGGTCTTTAATCTCTTTTCGCTGCAAAGTTGCCAGAATTTCTATTAACTTCCCAGAGAGGCCGGGTGTATTTTCGCTCATCTGTGTTTAAGTCCTATTTTATATTTGTAGTATTTTTTACTACAAATTTCTACAGGAATCTTCTCAGTTCAGGCACCGAAACGTCAAGTTGATTCGTGGACCAGTTTGGCGGGTCCGCTTCTTTTTCCCGTTTACTGTGGTGTATTGCCACTTCTGTTGAGGGACTGCATGCGTGTAGAGGGTCTGCATGTTTTCTCCCATCATCACCACATCTCCGCTGCCGAGAGTGAGCCGTGTTTTTTCGTTATCTGTTTTCCGTTGCAGATCGAAGAACCGTGTTTCTCCCAGGCTCACACTCCCGATAAAGGCATTGTTTGCAAGGCCGGTTTCGTCGTCACTGTGCTTGCCGATCTTGTCATTTCCGTCGCGGTAGTAGTTACATAGCACTGCGTTAAATGTAGGGTGGTCGGGGCGAATATTTCTGACAAGTTCGGTCAGCTGGTCACGGATCTCACACAAAAGCGGAGAAGTTTCCCACGAATGCGCTGTACGGGTAGCACCGGAGTATGCGTAATTCAAGTCACCAAAAAGGCAGCTGAGTCGCGGCTCGTTATGCGTCTTCCCAAACACGAAAACCTGGGACTGCTCCCACGGATTTTCAGCCAAAAGTTGTTGGAAAATCTGCCGGTGTTCGGAAAGGAACTCTGGGAAATAGAGGCACTCCGCATCTGGAAGGATACTCTGAAAGTTTTGCGCCATGATTGTTGTTGATATGTATGTATGTTGTATATGTGTATACAACCGTTTTGGTTCAATTTTGCGGCATGAATCTTAGGATTACTCTTCATAATCATCACAAGCAGTTTTTTCTGCCATAAACCTAGAAATCAGGCGGACAGCCTTCCAGTTACCGGTTTTCATAGCAGTATTTACTTGCTCTTGAATCTCCTCTGGATAACACAGTTCGTTATCAATAACGAACCGAACTACCTCTTCATACCCGTTACACGCAGCTTCTAGAAGGAGATAAGGGTGTATAGGAATGTCGTGGTCGAGAGCCCACCGGATCATGGCGAGATTCCCGAGACCGCCTAACACCGCAATAGCTGTTGGTGACGGAATACACCGTGTTTCATACCTGTAATCCATCACCTCACAGAGAATGTCCAGAACAGAGATAAGCCCCTTAGAAGCTACTTTATCTGCTAGATCCGGCGAAAAACAAATACTTCCCGGAGCTGCAGAGTTAATAACGCCCTGCAGCTCCGTGATGTTACCAGACAGGGCGAGGGAGTCGATGTTAATAGTAGACATTGTTATGCAGTATATATTCCCTTAATTCCTGCTTTAAAAACGGCAATTTTCTATACCCATCCCGCAGCTGTTTTCGCTAGGGAATCTACTAGCTCGTTCCCTGGATCATTAGAGTGCCCCTTTACCCACCGTAGTTCTGCCGTAGGTTTCATTACAGTGCTTATACACCGCCATAGATCATCATTTACAGAAGGGATCTTTTGGGTTTTCAGTAGCTTCTTATACCCGTTTATGACGTAGGTGCTGTCGATGTATACTACTAGTTTTCCCTCAAAATTTCTGAGGTACTCTAGAAGGTTAAGAAGTGCAGTTAGTTCCATCCGATTATTTGTAGTCCGCGATTGATAGCTACTTCCGCTACATTCCATCGCGCATTCTTCAGGGTATGTTATAGCCCATGCCCAACCTCCTGCTCCGGGATTAGGCATACAACTCCCGTCAGTGTACGCTATAATTTCTTGCGGAGAAGACATACTTTTTATGCATAAGTTCCCGGGAAAAAATATGCAGTTTTTCCGCAGAGATAAAATGCACGCCTCTGGAATCTGTTTATGTCTCTTCCTTGTAGTTTTAATGGGTTGCGTAGTCACCCTTACTGTGGTTTACGCCAAAAACCCGTGCTGTAACCAACCATCCCCGGAAACCTACCAGCATCATCATGATATGACCATTGGTGAAAAAGACCGTATGCGTGTAGCGGGAAAAATAAAGAAATATACCAAGTCCCCAAATCCGCATATGCAGGCTGCCGCTAAAAACGCTGCCATGTGGGCTCGGCATGGTTGGGTGGATAAAATGTAAGAAATCTACTCTAATCCAATAGAGATTTTTAGTGGTTATATACATAAAAGTTATGTATGGAAAATACCGCAGGAAACTGGTGCATAATTTCAGTGTATAAGATACATATATTTGGGAGTAAATAAAAAATCAGAAAGAGTCTCCCCGGGAGAATTCCCCAGATATTTTTGGAGATATTTTTTTTATTTTTATTTGGGGATTATATACCAGAAAGCATTGGAAATATGTACCAGTTTCCTGTTGTAAATACGATACATAATTCGGGTGTATATAACCACTGAAAATAGGTGCTATTTTCGGTATTATTTCCCTGTGGAAATAATTGCAGTATTTTTAGCGGATAAATACTATATTAACATCTATACCTTACACCAAATGGCTTCGGAAACTAATACTGGGGAAACCCCCCAAATAGACTTTTCAGAATCTACCGATATTACGGCGGGTTCGAATAACCAGGGTGTTGTGCGTTCCTGCATGATTAACGGGGAGAAAAAGGTGTGGAAAGTCTCGCAAGGGTATGACTTTGTTGTTGACCATGAAGTACAGGTAATGGAAGAGCTTGCACCGCTGAAAAGCTGCTGCCCCAACTTTATGTATTGCGACAGAGTTCTGACTGTAAATCGCAAGGAGATTCCTGTGGATATGTACGAGTCAGTCGAGCCTATTAACGTTCCCATGACAGTGGTTCTAATGGATTGCGTGCAAGATTCCGATGGAAATCCCGCCAGAACTTTGACAGATCTGGAAATGAACAGCGCGCTTGATATCAAGCAGAAATACGCCATAACCATGCAACTTCTTAACGCATTGTGGTTTGGTCAACAGCATGCGCGGTTTACACACTACGATCTTCACCCAGGGAACGTACTGATCAAAGAAACGCAAACTTCTGGCGGAGCTTTATACCTCACGGAAACTTCCGTGAGTTTTACGCCGCTATATGGACAGACACCGATAATCTTTGATTACGGTTACAGTTATGTTTCCTCACATGACCACAAGCCCTGTTTGACTACACTAGAACATGCAAAGATAGGGTATCTCCCGTGCATGGCACATCCTTGGATGGATACCCGTGTTATAACGGGAATCGTTACGATTAACAGTGCATTTACTGGAAGGACTACAAACGCGTGGGAACGGTGGTTGAAGATGTTTCCCCGGCGCGGTTTTACCGCGTACTACAACGACGGTTGGGAGGAAGACGTAGATCTCGGTGTCCCTGATTCTTTGGGAGAGTGGGTCTCTGCTGGTCTTCACACTAAGTTTCCCAGGGCTGAAGAATCTGCCCTAGAACTTGCAGGTGATACCCTATGCGCTTTGGGTAAGTTTCCCTTTATGAATCGCCGTGTCCCCGAAAACTCCGCCCAGGTGGTGTGCTTTGAGAGGTTGGTCCGGCTGATACGTAGCTGCATTACGACGTATATGGACTCCGATGGCGTCGGTGTTGTTTATGCGTTGGTCCGTGCATATATTAACCGTGAAAATCTAGTTACGATTATGCAGCATCTTAAGCGTGAGTTTCGTGACCCAGACTGCACAGAACCAGTAACGAAAAATAAGGCTAAAACAGTAGCCAAACTGTTTCAGGAACTTTCAGGATATGTAGAGAATTTCCTACACGATATTTGGCAGAGCAGGCAGTCACTCTGGGACGCAAAGTCGCAGTGCATTGCAAGCAAATACCGCAGCATGGAATCTATCGCCATCGAATCCACAGCACATGCACCGGAGGGAATTGGTCAAGATCTCAAAAATCTCGGTCAGGTAACTGTGTACGATCTACGCAAGAAAACTACTACTGTTATTACCGTACCGGAGTTTTTAGAAACACCGGCAGAACTTACGTTGCTTTATCGGCAGGGAGAGATTACTAGAAGAATTCTGAATATTTATGAGAATCAGTAACCGTGTTTACGTCGGCTTTATATTTATATAAATATAAAGAACTAAAATCGCACCTCGCGATTATGCAGCCATCCTAGCGACTTTTGTACCGGATGTTCGTACATAGGATTTCTCAGATCTTCATAACTGACAGTAGTAAATTCGTTACGGAACTCAGTAATATCTTGGTGTCCTCCACACACCTTTAGAAGTCTCCAACTTCCTGCGGGATTTACTGGCTGATGATCACGACCGAGGGATTCCCTTATCATACGATTCGCATACATACGACTGCGGGAATATAGTGGATCGTGACGGTTAGAATCTATATAAGCAAGCATACAGTTAAAACTGCAGAAAACTCCGTCAGTTATGTAGTACCCGTTTTCAATAAGTAAAGTGTTGTGGTTAAATTCGCTGGAATCCTGACTGAACATTGTGCTAATAGAGAATTCATCGCGCAGAATCCTGCGCCGAGATTCTGTCACAGATTCTATTGTAAGACGTGTAATGTTGTCAGACTTGTACCTCTTAACAGCTTCAGAAGGCATATACTTTACAGGAGCTCCAAGTGGTTGCGTTTCGAATGGATGACGACACCAAAAACAATGAATATCAGTACAGTCTGGTAAATACTGACCAAGAAGATCTACCATAGTAATAACACCAGTTTTACGACATCTTGCTGCGTCATGGTACTCTATAGCAGTTTCTGTAGATAGTTCTGTAACGTTCTCTGGAATAAGAATTTCCTCATGATTAGTCTTATCTTCTTCAAAGCCGTACCTGACAGCAATATCGTTTATGTCAATTCCCTTAAGTAGAAAAGTCGTTTTGATGGCAGGCATTTTTTCCAAGATGGGATTGGACAATAAGATAACAATTTTTTGTACATATTGTGTACAAAAAATACGGTAGATTTAAGCCGAAGCCTTGCGCCCGCGACGGCCCGCAGCCGCCTTACGCTTAGTCTTCTTAGCGGGAGCCTCCCCCGCCTCTACGGCGGGAACCTCTTCAGCGGGAGCCTCAACGACAGGAGCGCTCTTGTACTGCGCCTTGTCCTCGTCCGTCATGTGCTTCCAACGGCGGCCAGCGTAGATGCTGATGCACGCAACATCCAGCTTCGGATCCGGGTTGTCGGAAGCGGGCAGCTTGCCGACAAGCTTGTCGTAAGCCTCCTGCATAAAGAGCTCCGGATCATCCGGCGACTCAACTTCCGAAGCGAAGAACAGCTCACGGATCGAATCCTCATTGTCAGCAAAGTTTAGAAGAACCTCACGCGTTTCGTCGCGTGTAGCCTTCAGGAAGTTTAGCCACGGACTAGGAGGCTGCTTCGGGCGGTTACCCGAAGCGCGCTGGCCCTTACGGCGACGGAAAGACGGCTTGCGCACCTGCTTCGTAGCCTGCTGGAGGTACTTAGAGATGCTATCAGCGTCAGAAAGATCCGTGTTCTCGGCACGGAAAGCAAGGAAATCCTCTAGAAGCGAAGGGAGAGTCTCGAGAGCGGCAGCAGCCTGAGCGGAAATGAGAGTGTGAAGAGCCATTGGTCTTGTTTCTATCGCCAGCCATCTCTTTAACTGCCCTTTTCTGCCGTTTTTCTGGTTTAAAATAGCTCGGTAATTTTCTTATCAATCACGTATTGGAGATACTGCGCCACACGAACCGATTTTTCGTCGGGTTTTTCAGTTAACAAAAATCGAATTGCTTTATATATACTCTTCTCAACCCCCTTTACCGCGGTCGAATACGCCTCATAATCTACCTCGGATTCACTGTGGTAAGAGCCAGTGGTGAGCGAGTCTTCGTAGAACTCGCTCTGTTCCGCCTCAGACTCTTCTTCCTGTTCGCTTTCTTCCTCTTCCGCCTCAGACTCTTCTTCCTGTTCGCTTTCTTCTTCCTGTTCGCGTTCTTCTTCCTGTTCGCTTTCTTCTTCCTGTTCGCTTTCTTCTTCCTGTTCGCTTTCTTCTTCCTGTTCGCTTTCTTCTTCCTGTTCGCTTTCTTCTTCCTGTTCGCTTTCTTCCTCTTCCGCCTCAGACTCTTCTTCCTGT